>WASV01201834.1_pt1 | contig 49263 bp, 44 predicted proteins | sample 5698531 | NCBI WGS metagenome assembly WASV01 (sample SAMN11175559, study PRJNA528189) | sponge metagenome | isolation source: marine sponge | host: Myxilla | place: Antarctica: Western Antarctic Peninsula, King George Island | collected 2013-01 | reverse complement strand
GGCTTTGCGGATGCATACTATAATCGTGGTCTTGCCCGAGCGTGGTTAGAGGATTACCCACAGGCGATTGAGGACTATAGCCGAGCGATTGAAATTGCTCCTGATCATGCGCCGGCATACAATAATCGTGGTTTTGCCCAAGCGGAGCTAGAGGATTATCAAGATGCGATTGATGACTATAGCCGATCGATTGAAATTGATGGGAACTTTGCGGATGCATACTCTAATCGTGGTTTTGCCCAAGCGGAGTTAAAGAATTATCAAGATGCGATTGAGGACTATAGCCGAGCAATTGAAATCGCTCCTGATCATGCGGATGCATACTATAACCGTGGTCTTGCCCGAGGGCACTTAGAGGATTATCAAGATGCGATTGATGACTTTACCCGAGCGATTAAAATTGATGGTGGCTTTGCGGATGCATACTATAACCGTGGTCTTGCCTATAAGAAGTTAGGAAAGAATGAAGCCGCTGAAAAAGATTTTGCTGCGGCGAAAAGACTAGAACCGTCTATCAACACTCCGAAAGACTAAAATCCAACGCCTCGGATGTGGCTCAATCGCACTTTCTCGGAGCGATTGTAGCCGGCTCGGATGCGCTGTTTAGTGCGCCCACTATCTCCTCCAAACAAGGATATTCCGTTATACTACAGATTGTTCTCACGCCTACCTAAAAAATGAAAACACATGCCCAAGCGGTAGTCATCGGTGGTGGCTTAATCGGTTGCAGTATTCTTTATCATTTGACCAAACTGGGTTGGAAAGATGTGGTATTGGTCGAGCGAAATGAGTTGACTTCGGGTTCCACATGGCATGCCGCTGCCGGCATCCATGGCCTGCACGACACCAACAATATCTCTCGTATGCAATACTATACGATGTCGCTATACAACGAACTCGAGCGCGAGACCGGGCAATCGTGCGGTGTCCACCAACCGGGTAGCATCTACCTTGCTTGTAGCAAAGACCGCGCCCACCAATTGCGTATACAAGCGGCGAAAGCGAGTGCATTCGATGCTGAGTTTTATGAAATCTCGAGTGCCGAAATTCTCGATTTACACCCGCTTCTCGATCTTAAAAATGTTGTCTGCGGGATGTATGAGCCGCTCAGCGGGCATGTCGACCCATCGGGTGTGACGCACGCATATGCCAACGGTGCGCGTCAACGCGGCGCACAGATCTACCGGTTCACGCCAGTTGTTGAGACCAACCCGCGTGTCGATGGGAGTTGGGATGTTGTCACCGAAAAAGGCACCATCCACACCGAATTTGTGATCAACGCTGCCGGGCTATGGGCTCGTGAAGTCGCTGCAATGGCCGGCTTTAGCATGCCGCTCATTACCATGGAACACCAGTACTTCGTCACCGAAGAAATCCCCGAGATTGCCGAATTGGAGCGCGAATTGCCGGCCATTGCTGATCGAGATCAGGAGTACTACATGCGGCAAGAAGGTAACGGTCTATTGGTTGGTGCATATGAAAAGGATGGAAAATTTTGGAGCGAAGATGGCACTCCGTTAGATTTTGGACACGAATTATTGCAGCCCGACTTGGATCGTATCGAAGAAAATGTCATGCGTGCTTGTGAACGTGTGCCGGTGCTCTCGCAAGCGGGTATTAAAAAAGTGATCAACGGACCCATGATCTGGTCGCCCGACTCATCCGCATTGCTCGGACCCGTGCCTGGCATCCAAAACTACTTTGTCTGTTGCGGCATCATCCCGGGTTTTAGCCAAAGTGCCGGTCTCGGATTGACCATTGCTCAGTGGTTGATCGATGGTGAGCCGGAGTTGGATATGTTCCCGTGGGATGTAGCGCGCTTCGGTGCCTGGGCGGATGCTAAATTCACCCGTGCGCGGGCGTTGGATACTTATAGCTCACGATTTCGAATTCATTTCCCTAACGAAGAACGTGCTGCTGGCCGGCCAGTCAAAATGCGTCCGGTCTATGCAACGCAAAAAGCGATGGGCGCAGTCTTCGGTTTGTCACATGGTTGGGAGCACTCGCACTGGTTTGCAACGGGCGGTATGCAGGCGGTCGATGATTTCAGTTTCGAGCGTCCGAAATGGTTCGCCACTGTCGGTCAAGAATGTCTCGCGCTTCGAAGTTCGTTGGGTGTCGTCGATACTTCTAATTTTGCCAAGTATGAAATTACCGGCGAACGTGCGGTTGACTGGTTAGATCGAATTGTTGCGAATCGGGTGCCGCGCGAATCGGGGCGGACTTGCCTCACACCGTTACTCAGCCTGCACGGTGGCTTGGCGGGAGATTTCACTATCGCCCGGTTAACCGATGAGCGCTTACTGATGATCGGTTCCGGCATCGCCGAGGACTACCACCGGCGAATCTTTGAGCGTTATCCGCTGGATAAAGGTGTTTCGTTTCGCTCGGTGACCGACTCGATGGCAGGCTTCAATATTGCTGGCCCGAATGCCCGAAAATTGCTACAAAAATTGGCCGGCGACACGTCAGACGCGCTCTCGAACGAGCAATTTCCGTTCATGCGCACCCGTACACTTGAAATAGATGGCTATGAATCTGTTGTTATCCGGGTATCTTTCACCGGTGATCTCGGCTATGAAATCTATGTTGCGGAACAAAATCAATTGGCGTTGTACCAAGCGATTTTAGAAAAAGGTGCGGATTTCGACATCAAGCCGATCGGCTCGCGTGCACTCGGCTTTATGCGCGTTGAAAAGGGTTATGGCAGTTGGAGCCGCGAGTATTCGCCCGAATGGTTGCCCCACGAAAGCGGGCTGGCGCAGTTAATAAAAATTGATAAGCCCGAATTCCTAGGCCGAGATGCATGGCTTACCAAGAAAGAAAAACCGCCGCGACAATTACTATGCAGTTTCGCCGTGGAAACCGAAGATGCTGATGCATGGGGGGGCGAGTCCATCTACAAGAAAGGGAAATATGTCGGACGAGTCACCTCTGGTGCCTACGGTTTCAGCGTAGAGTGCTCGCTTGCACTCGGCTATATCGCTGCCGATGTGATCGACGATGATGAAGAATATGAGATTGCAATTCTCGGTATACCGCATAAAGCCAAACGTTTGCACGAGCCGCTCTTTGACCCCAAAGGAACGCGCCTACGGGGCTAACCGATCGATCTACATGCCTGCACCGAATAATGAAAGGGTTGAAAACCTCGATTGATCGGTTATCATACAAGTCATGACACTTGAGTTATGATACTTGAGTTATGACACTTTTAAACAAACACTGGAGAATATACTATGTCGATACCTGAGTCGCCCTCTACTTCCCGCCGTGAGACGTGGTTTCGAGGGCTTTTTGTGCTTTTGTTTTCCGTATTGTACTGCCTCACAAAAATTGTAGTGCTTGCTGTTGTGATCCTACAGTTTGGTTTTGTACTGATTAGTGGTCGAGTCAATCAGCAGCTGGTCAATTTTGGTGAAAGCGCGAGTCAATATATCTATCAAATTTTACAATTCATGACCTTCTATACCGACCAAAAGCCATTTCCTTTTTCTTCTTGGTCCGGGTCAAAAGAGCCGCCGGCTCCCGAAGCACCATCCATTAGTACTGATGAAGAGAGCTGACGCATCAGTGCCACGAATTCGATCGCGGAATTTGCTTGCGACAGTGTTGCTGGCTTGGTTAGCAGTCGCCGGCAGTGCGTATGGTGAGCAGCAGGATGAAGCCGCTCTTCGCACCATCGTTCGCGAAGAAATCGAGCGATTATTTGCCGAAGGTGCACTCGATCAACCTATTCGAGACAGTATTTATCAGATAATCCACAACGCGCAGGACACAACACTAACCCAGACTATCCTTCCGGTCGACCCGAGCCGCGATCACATCCGTGGGAATCCAAATGCAGAGATTACATTGGTCGAATACTCCGACTTTTCATGCCCATATTGCCAAAATTTCCATAAAAAAGTCATACAACTGTTAGAAAACAAGGCGGATACGGTGCGCTGGGTCTATCGCCATTTCCCACTTGACATCCACCAACCGGCTGCGCAAATGCAAGCGGAGGCATCCGAATGCGTTGCCTCTATGAGCGGCAACGATGTTTTCTGGCAATTCACCGACAACATTTATCAGGATCCTAATTCCCATAATTCGGTGAAAAGTCTACGCCAATTGGCCGAGAAAGTCGGCGTCGCTGGCGATGCTTTCAGCAGTTGTCTGGAGAGCAGGGAAATGAGGACGCGGGTTTCTGATGATTATAAAAACGGGCTTGAAATTGGTGTGACCGGAACACCAGCCACTTTTATCTCCAACCGAGATGGTACCATACGCACGGTTATTGGCAGCGTGTCGGCGAATGAATTAGAAATGATTGTCGATGATTTGCTGTGAATTTCAGTAGTTAATCAACCATCTTAATCAACCATCTATTAATCAACCATCTATTAATCAACCATCTATTAATCAACCCGCTGTTATCGCAACAACGCATTATAAATATCGCGTTCTTCGATTACCCCCACCCACCCACTCTGATCTTTTACATACACCGGCATGCCACTGTCACGGCGCAGGCGCAATACATCGAGTAGCGGCGTGTCGCTCTCGGTGCTCACGTATTCGCCACTTGGCGGTGCTGAGGTCTTGCGCATAACGGAGGCTGCTCGTAGCGTTTTTAGTGGGTTCATGTGGGCAACAAAATCGGCGATATAATCGTTCGCTGGAGTCAGTACGATTTGCTCAGGGGTGCCGGTTTGTACGATGCGCCCGCCGTCCATCATTACGATGCGGTTACCAAGTTTAAGTGCCTCGTCTAAATCGTGGCTGACGAATAAAATCGTTCGGCGCAAGTTTTTTTGTAGTTCTAACAGCTCATCCTGAAGGTGCACGCGGATCAAAGGGTCGAGGGCTGAAAATGGCTCATCCATTAGTAAAATGGGTGACTCGGTAGCGAATGCACGCGCCAGCCCGACGCGTTGTTGCATGCCGCCAGATAATTCGTGTATTTTGCTCTCTCCCCATTCTTGTAGATGAACCATCTTGAGTTGCTTTTCGATAATTTTTTGGCGTTCGGCTAGCGGCATCCCGGCCGCTTCAAGTCCGAATCCGATATTGTCAGCGACTGTGCGCCATGGGAATAAACCAAACTGTTGGAAGACCATCGAAATTCGCGTCGTGCGGAATTTGCGCAAAGTGTTGGCGTCAGCACGAGTAATATCTACCGCCCGCTCGCCTTCGAAAACCCGCACCGTACCGCGTGCCACTTTATTGAGCCCATTGACAGCGCGCAACAAGGTAGATTTACCCGAACCGGAAAGCCCCATCAACACTACGATTTCGCCTTCTTCAATAGATAGGGAGCAATCATGAACGCCTAAAATCTGTGCGGTCTCGGTTTGGATTTCTTCGCGGCTTTTGCCGGCATCCATGAGCGGCAACGCCAGTTCGGGCAACGAGCCGAACACAATTGAGATAGAGTCTAATTCAACGATCGTCGACATCAGGCTTTTCGTGGGCGACACACCCGGTCAAGGATAATAGCAATAATCACAATCGCGAGCCCAGCTTCGAACCCTTTTGCGATATTGACCGAATTGATTGCGCGCAATATTGGCACGCCCAACCCGGGCGCACCGACCATTGCGGCAATTACAACCATAGAAAGCGATAGCATAATCGCTTGCGTAAATCCCGCCATGATCTGCGGTAACGCAAACGGCAACTCGATTTTCATTAATATTTGTCGCGGCGAACAACCGAACGCTTCACCGGCTTCGAGTAGGGTGCGAGGAGTCGAGGACACTCCGAGATGGGTCAACCGAATCGGCGCGGCAATGGCAAAAATCACGGTTGCGACCAGCCCCGGAACTTCACCCAGCCCAAACAATACCAGTGCCGGAATTAGATAAACAAAAGTCGGTATCGTCTGCATCAAATCGAGCACTGGGCGCATTACAGTATATAACCACGGACGATGGGCAGCGGCGATGCCAAGCGGCATGCCAACCAGCATACAGGTCCCGGCTGCCGCCAATACCAACGCCAATGTGCTGATCGTTTCTTCCCAATATCCTTGGTTGATAATTAGCAACAGCCCACCGGCGACAAATAAGGTCAGCGGGATTCTGCGGTGCATGAGATAAGTCGCAAGTGCTGCTAGCGCGACCAGTAGTAACGGCGACAGTGTCTGAAGGGGGTACAGTAGGCTGTCGATGAGTATTTGGAGGGTGGTGGCGATGCCATCAAACAATGCTGCCGCATGGTCGGTCAAAAAATCGATGAAGTTTTTTGCCGCTGGCCCAATTGGTATCTTGTTCGCATGTAGCCACTCTGCCAACTGATCCATAGTCTAGTTACCTATGGAAAAGTCGGGAGAGCGGCGCCAGTAGAATGAATTTACGCAAACCAAATTTTACGCAAACTAAATGTAACGGATGCTATGCGCTCAGAGTTCTTATACGCCGAGCGATTTTTTGACCGCTGATAATCCGTTACGACCACTTTGGGTTTTGACCTTTTTGAGCCAGCCTTTCAGTACTGCAGGGTTGGTTTTCAGCCATGCTTCAGCGGCTTCTTCAGGGTCTTTGCCATCGTTCAAAATAGCGCCCATAATTTCGTTTTCCATAGCAAGCGAAAACGTAAGGTTTTTAAGCAACTTGCCGACATTCCGACACTCCGCCACATAACCGGCACGAGTATTGGTAAACACCGTTGCACCGCCTAAGTCGGGACCAAAATATTCATCACCGCCAGTCAGATAGACCATCTCAAAATTGGCGTTCATCGGGTGTGGCTCCCAGCCGAGGAAAACGATGTCTTTGTCGCGTTTAACGGAACGCTTAACCTGTGAAAGCATGCCTTGTTCGGACGATTCGACCACCTCAAATCCGTTCAAGCCAAAAGCGTCTGCGGTGATCATGCTCAATATCAAGCGGTTGCCGTCGTTACCCGGCTCAATCCCATAGATTTTGCCGTCCAATGAACTGCGAAATTTAGCAATATCGGCAAAATCACGCAACCCTTTATCGGCGGTTTTCTTGGTTACCGCAAGCGTATACTTAGCACCTTGCAGATTATCACGCACAGTGTCGACTGTGCCTGCATCCCGATAGGGGGCGATATCGGCTTCCATCGTCGGCATCCAGTTACCGAGGAAAATGTCGATATCATTGTTTGCTAGCGAAGTGTATGTCACCGGTACCGATAACACCTTGACATCGGTTTTATAGCCGAGTGCTTTGAGGACGACCGAAGTGGCGGCAGTAGTTGCGGTTATATCAGTCCACCCCACATCGGAAAATCGCACAGTATCACACTGTTCCGCATGCGCTGGCAAGCAAACAATAGCGGCAGATAATAAGAGAGTTTTGATAAAGTTTTTCATAATGAGCACCTTTGAAATTAGGGTATAAGAGTACATACAAGTATAAACGATTAATGTTTATAGGGTACAAGTATAAACGATTAATGCTTATAATGGATCATGCCATTGACACAAACAATTTCTTGCTTGCTAGAGTTGTAATTGGAGATGTCCGACTAGCCTGCCGTCTGGTTTTATGCGAGATTGGATGGGTATATGAGCGAAAAAAACATGAATATTCAATCGGAATAATCCTTTAGCGATAACTTGAGTTATCGAACGGTACAGCATTGAATAGGTCAGCATTGAATAGGTCAGCATTGAATAGGTCAGCATTGAATAGATTAGCGTTTTCAGAACGGCGTTTCGATGTCCAGAATATCATTTCCAAATACCTCTATTTGGTCTCGAATTCTCGCCGGAAGAAATAGATATGTTTGGGCAGTTAAGTTTTATCCAAGGTATCGAGGTTGATCTGACTTTCCCAGAAGCATTAGGTCTTTCGATGCCACCGGGTAGACCAGACCTCCCTATTTTTATCATTGACATGGGCACACTTCCGCCTGGGCTTACTTTTTCTTCGGGCGCAACCCGCAGACTCACAGGTACTCCGAACATGACAGGAGTGTACACTTCTCGTTATTTAATCAACGATATCAGCCTTGCCAGTGCTAACCTCCCGATAACAGCTGAGTTCTTTGATCCTCTCGTTTTAACTCAAACCGATTTCACATTCCCACGCAATATTGCAACTACTGACCTAACTTTAGCAGTGGCAAGCGGCGGCATTGCACCGCTGACTTATACGTTGACCACCAGTGCGGACGGCGGTGACTTACCGGATGATCTTTCTTTTGATGCGGCTAGTCGTGTCCTCTCGGGCACGCCGAGCGTAGCTGCAACGACCTCGCTGAACTATAGCGACACATCGGAGACCGGTAATACTGTTTTGCTAAAAGGTGAGTTGAAATTCTAACTTTCTCATGCGGATGGTAGCGAGTGTTTATGTTGGCGAAAGCCTCGGACATTACGGATTTGGGAATGGACATCCCTTCGGCCTCGACCGAATGCATGCTTTTTGGCAGGAAACGGTAAAGCAAGGGCTAGATAAGCAGGTCAATATTTGCGCTCCCGTTATTTGCACTGAAGAAGATTTATTGTGTTTTCATACACCCGATTACATCGATCGGGTCAAACACGCTTCGTTAACCGGTCATGGTTATCTCGACAGCGGCGACACCCCGGCATTCAAAGGAGTATTTGAAGCGGGTTGCTATGTAGTTGGTTCGGATTTAGATGCACTCGCTAGGATTGTCAGCGGGGAGACCCCGCGCGTTTTCATTCCCATCGCCGGATTGCACCATGCGTGCCGTGACACCGCCGCCGGATTCTGTGTGTTTAACGATTGCGGCATTATTATCGAAACCTTACGTAAAAACTATGATATTCGGCGGGTTGCGTATGTTGATATCGACGCGCACCATGGCGATGGTGTTTTCTATGCATATGAGAGTGACCCCGATGTCGCATTTGTCGACCTGCATGAAGATGGCCGCTATCTGTACCCCGGCACTGGCGCCGCCGATGAAACCGGTACAGGTGCGGCGAAAGATACTAAATTAAATATTCCCCTTGCGCCGAATAGCGATGATACTGTTTTTTATCGGGTATGGCCCGGCGTGGAAGCGTATTTACGCGAATTTAAACCTGAAATTATTTTGTTTCAAGCCGGTGCTGATAGTATTAAGGGCGACCCGATTACACACATGCACTTTTCACCAGCGGCGCATGGACACGCAGCGAAAAGTCTGGTTCGTATTGCCGATGAATACTGTCAAGGGCGTCTCATCGCCATGGGTGGTGGTGGATACAATCGCACTAATCTCGCGCTTGGTTGGAATGAAGTACTCAAAGCGATGATTGCTTAGTTATTCTGGCGTTAAGTTATTCTAACGTTTAGTTGTTATTGGAATGAGCCTGTTGCTAGCAAATCGCTTCACGCTACTTCACGCTACTTCACGCTGAATCCGCCATCGACATACAACACTTGCCCGGTGATGTAGTCGCTTGCCGGTGCACACAAAAATATCGCCGCCCCTGCCAAGTCGTCCAGTTTCCCGTTTCGCCCTATTGCGGTGCGTGCAGCTAATGCGTCAGCGGCTTGCTCATCATCAAAGAGCGTTGCGGTCATCGGGGTTGGAAAAAAGCCCGGCGCGATCGCATTGCTGTTGACCCCATAGGCTGACCACTCGTTCGCCATCGCTCGTGTCAATTGCGCGACCCCGCCTTTAGATGCACCGTAGGCGATGCCATGATCAAATGCGAAGCGCGATTGCAACGATGCGATGTTTAATATTCTCCCCCAGCCACGTTTGCACATTGCCGGTGCAAACGCTTGTGCTAGAAAAAATGGTGCAGACAAATTGGTGTCAATGGTGGTACGCCATACCGCCGGCGTTATATCGGCAGCCGCTTGACGGGTGCGCCAGCCAGCAGCATTGACTAATATATCGGGGTCGCCGTGGGTGGAGGCGAGTGTGCTGGCGTGTGCTTCGATGGCATCGATCGATGTTAGATCGAGTACATGGGTTCGCACCGAAATTTTTGCGTCTGCTGTGAGTCGATCAGCGGCGTTTTCGAGCGCATTACTACGCCTTCCAACCAAGGTTAGCCGTGCACCCGCCGCCGCTAATGCTTGGGCGATAGCAAAGCCGACACCACTATTCCCCCCGGTGATGACGGCGTGCTTATCGGTCAGTTCAAAAAGGCCTTTCTGCATCATCTTTTAATCTACCTCACCTTTTAATCTACAGCATCGTTTAATCGACAGCATCTTTTAATGCGTGGTCTTTCCCAAGTCAAATATTTCATCAGGGAAGTATTTCGCCAACCGATCATCACCACTGAGTGCGTGCCCGTGCATGCCTTCTGCGCGCGAAATCCGCGCGGTCACCGCACCGACTTCACGGTTAGCTTCGGGAGTCATGCGTTGCCATGTCAACACTTTGATAAATTTGCCGACATTGAGCCCGCCGGTATATTTAGCCGCTCCCTTGGTTGGAAGGATATGATTGGTGCCGGTGCATTTGTCACCATAGGAAACGGTAGTCTCTTCACCGAGGAACAGTGAGCCGTAGTTGCTCAGGTTTTGCAGCCACCAGTCGAGGTTTTTGCAATGTACTTCAAGATGCTCTGGGGCGTACTTATCGCTCACTTGTACCGCTTCTGCATCGGTTTCAACCACCACCACTTCGCCATAATCACGCCACGCAGCGTGTGCCGCCGAACGATTTGGTTCCGGCAAACGTTGGATATAGTCCGGGAGCAACTGGCAAACTTTGTCGGCAAGTACTTGCGAAGTTGAAACGAGCCATGCGGGTGAATTAGGCCCGTGTTCAGCCTGGCTGACGAGGTCTGTGGCGATCAGTTGGGCATCGGCAAATGCGTCAGCGATCACCAATATCTCAGTCGGTCCAGCGAGCAGATCAATTCCAACCCGTCCGAATAACATGCGTTTCGCCTCGGCAACAAATTGGTTTCCGGGTCCAGTCAGTATATTTGCAGGATGTCCGGTGAACAACCCAAACGCCAGTGCCGCGATGCCCTGTACACCGCCTAATGAAAGTATCGTATCGGTGCCGGCAAGGTCAGCAGCGTATAAAATCGCCGGGTGAATACCCGGGCTCCTACCGGATCGTCCATCGGCAACTTCTTTGTGTGCTGGCGAGCAGGTGATAATATGTTTGACACCGGCAACCCGCGCGGTAGTGATGCTCATGATAGCCGAGGCGATATGCGCGTAACGCCCGCCCGGCACATAGCACCCGGCGGTGTTCACCGGCAACAAACGCTGCCCGGCAAACAAGCCGGGCGATAATTCGATTTCAAATTCTTGCATGCTCTTAAGTTGTGCCTCAGCAAACATTTTCACCCGTGCGTGAGAAAATTGAATATCCAGTTTCAAGCGCGGATCCAACGCCGCCCCGGCCGCTTCAATCTGTGCCCGGCTGACAACAATTTCCTCCTCCCAGTTGTCCAATTCACGCGCATACTTGAGCGCACATTCTTCACCACCTTGCTCTAACTCGTGCAACATGTCACGCACGATTTCACCGGTGTTGCTGTCGTCTGTGGTGGGGGATTTGCTCGCTTGTTTAATGATTTTTATACTCATTTTTTATCCTTATTCTTGATGCTAGATAATCGATCTATTGGTATAATGTTGATAAGAAATTGGCGCAAAAAGCCTGTTTTTTATTATCGTACTTTAAGTAGTGTACACCGAATTTACTCACTTTTCGACAGGTTATTGGCGTATAATCATTCCCAAATGAGCCCAATATCTAAATGCAAACAGACCTAAAAATTTCTGATAGTGCGGTTGCCCGAGTTCGTGAGTTACTGGCGGACAAAGACAACCCCAATTTAAAGTTACGCGTGTATATTCAAGGTGGCGGGTGCTCGGGTTTTCAGTATGGTTTTCAATTCGATGGAGATCAACAGGAAGACGACATTGCGATTACGCGAGATGATATTGAAGTGTTGGTCGATTTGCTTAGCATGCAATACCTATCCGGTGCAGAAATCGATTATCAAGACGACTTGATCGGTAGCCGCTTTCTGGTGAAAAACCCGAATGCGGTAGCCACCTGCGGATGTGGCACATCGTTTTCTATGTGAATACGCGATTGTGCTTTTTGTATGTGCCCCCATGTTATAAGCAACGTAGTTATTAACAACGTAGTTATTAACAACATAAAACTTTGATAGCCGGTACCCATTTTATGTCTAAAAAAAGCGAAGCCTGCGCGAAGCAAGCGGATAAATCACAAACGGATGCTACTGATAGCAAAGATTCGAAAGAGTCGAATGATTCGAATGATTCGAATGGCAGCGAAGAGAGATCGGCCGCCGTCGAACCCGCCCATGTAGAGCCGATTGACGAGAATTTTGAACCGTTGTTGCCGCAACAACTGAGCGAGGCGCAAGAGGAGATAGCACAATTGAAAGATGAGTTATTGCGCGCCAAAGCGGAAGTCGAAAACATTCGCCGTCGTTCGCAAAATGAAATTGTCACGGCGCGTAAGTTTGCTGTTGAAGGGTTTGCACGGGAATTACTCGCGGTCAATGACAGTTTAGAACAAGCGGCGAATGTTAAGTTGGAGCACAACAGCGAAGCTTTGAAGCAGATGAAAGAAGGGCTTAGTTTGACTGTAAATCAGTTTGATATTGCCCTGGGAAAATTTTCCGTAGTGGCAGTTGAAGCGACACCAAATATGCTTTTCAATCCAGACACCCACCAAGCCATCAGTGCTTTACCAAGCGAAGAGATTGAGCCAAACCACATCGTCGCGGTAGTGCAAAAAGGCTTCATGCTAAAGGATCGTCTATTGCGCCCTGCTATGGTGGTGGTGGCAAAAGCACAAAACTAGAGGCGTAAGCATAAAACCAGAGGCGTAAGATTTAATTCTTTGGTATTTGCGTGTACTACTCCTTGTTATTTCTTACTCAACCCTTATATGCATACTGCATCATTTATTAGTGCTTTTTGACGAAAGCGAACAGAGGAATCTTACATGTCAAAAATTATCGGTATCGACTTAGGCACCACCAACTCCTGCGTGGCAGTAATCGAAGGCAATACGCCTAAAGTCATTGAAAACAGCGAAGGCGATCGTACCACGCCATCTATTGTGGCGTTTACTAAAGAAGGTGAAATATTGGTCGGGCAATCGGCTAAACGCCAGTCGGTTACCAATCCCGAGAATACTGTATTCGCGGTCAAGCGTCTTATCGGGCGGCGTTTTGACGAAAAAGTTGTGCAACGCGATATGGATTTGATGCCGTATAAAATTATTAAAGCGAAAAACGGCGATGCGTGGGTCGAAGCGGGTGGAAAAAAGATGGCGGCACCGGAAATCTCCGCACACATTTTGCAGAAAATGAAGCAGACTGCCGAAGAATACCTTGGTGAGAAAGTGACCGAGGCGGTCATCACTGTGCCCGCCTATTTTAACGACTCGCAGCGTCAGGCAACTAAAGATGCTGGGCGCATCGCTGGGCTTGAGGTCAAACGCATTATCAACGAGCCGACCGCTGCCGCACTCGCATATGGAATGGAAAAAGGGCGTGGCGACCATAAAATAGCGGTTTATGATTTGGGCGGCGGCACTTTTGATGTATCGGTTATCGAGATTGCCGAAGTCGAGGGTGAACACCAATTCGAAGTCATGTCTACCAATGGTGATACTTTTCTCGGCGGCGAAGACTTCGACCGTCGTTTGATCGATTATCTCGCTGATACATTCAAAAAAGAGCAAGGCATCGATTTGCGCGGTGACCCGCTGGCGATGCAACGACTTAAAGAATGTGCCGAGAAAGCGAAAATCGAGCTGTCTTCCTCGACCCAGACTGATGTGAATTTACCATATATCACAGCGGATGCCAGTGGTCCAAAGCACCTCAACATGAAGCTGACGCGCGCCAAGTTGGAAGCGTTAGTTGATGCATTGTTGCAAAAAACCCTCGATCCTTGCAAAATTGCGTTACGCGATGCCGGGGTGAGTGCTTCCGATATCGACGATGTAATTTTGGTTGGCGGGCAGACCCGTATGCCGAAAGTTCATGAATTAGTGGCAAAATTTTTCGGTAAAGAAGCGCGTCGTGATGTCAACCCCGACGAAGCGGTGGCAGTGGGTGCGGCAATCCAAGGTGGTGTGCTGGGTGGTGAGGTCAAAGATGTATTGTTGCTGGATGTCACGCCACTTTCACTAGGTATCGAAACACTAGGTGGAGTAATGACTAAATTGGTGGAAAAAAACACCACCGTACCAACCAAAGCAAGCCAGGTTTTCTCGACCGCCGAAGACAACCAAGGCGCGGTCACCGTGCATGTGTTGCAAGGTGAGCGTGAAGTTGCAAGTGCTAATAAATCGCTAGGGCGTTTTGACCTGACTGAAATCCCAGCGGCGGCACGTGGAATACCGCAGATCGAAGTATCTTTTGACATTGATGCCAATGGTATTTTACATGTCTCTGCTAAAGACAAAGCAACCGGAAAAGAAAACAAAATCATCATAAAGTCCAGCTCTGGCTTATCCGATAAGGAAATTGAAAAAATGGTCACCGAAGCCGAAGAGCATGCCGATGAAGACCGTAAGATGCGTGAATTGATAGATGCTCGTAATCAGGGCGAGGCGATTGTGCATGGCGTGGGTAAATCGATAACCGAGTTAGGTGATAAAATCGATGAGGACGAAAAGAAAAAAATCGAAAGTGCCGTTGCCGAGTTGGAAGAGGTGATGAAGGGAGATGATATAGAAGCGATTACCAGCAAGACTCTTGCACTGACCGAAGTAAGCCATAAACTTGCCGAGCAAATGTATGCTCAATCGAAGAGTGCGGAAGAGAGCAAAGAAAATACGTCGAAAGATAAAGATAATGTCGTCGATGCTGAATTTGAAGAAGCCAGCGATCAAGATGAAGACAAAGACAAAGACAAAGACAAAAATGCTTAATTTGCTGTGAGTACTACTCTTAGAGGCGTATGACACGCAAAAGCATGTCGAAACAAGATTATTATGAAGTTTTAGGGGTTCGTCGAGACGCGGGCGACGATGAGTTGAAAAAGGCTTATCGCCGCTTAGCGATGAAACACCACCCCGACCGCACGCAAGGCAATACCGAATCCGAAGCCCGATTCAAAGAAGCAAAGGAGGCGTATGACGTATTGAGTAAGCCAGAGAAACGCACGGCTTACGATCAGTTTGGACATGCGGGTGTTCAGTCCTCCGGGGCAGCCGGAGCCGCTGGCGGTTTCGGTGATGTTTTTGGCGATATTTTCGGTGACATCTTCGGTGGTAGTACGAACCAGCGTTCGCGTGGAGAGGATCTCCGCTATGAGCTTGAACTCACCTTAGAGCAAGCGGTTCACGGTATTCGAAAGAAAATCCGCGTGCCGAAAATGGTACATTGCCAAACTTGCAAGGGCTCAGGGGCACGCCCCGGTACACAAGCGAAGGTATGTCGAAGTTGTCAGGGAAAGGGTCAAGTGCGTATGCAACAAGGCTTCTTTTCGGTGCAACAAACTTGCCCAAAATGTCGCGGACAAGGGTCGGTAATCGTTGACCCGTGTTCGACATGCGGCGGGCAAGGCGCGGTACGCGACGAAAAAACGTTGTCGGTGAAAATTCCCGCAGGTGTGGATGACGGTGATCAAGTTCGCCTTAGCGGCGAAGGTGGGGGCAACTCATCGGCAGGAACTGCGGGTGATTTATATGTACAAGTGCGGCTCAAACCGCACCAGATATTTAAGCGAGACGGCGATAATTTATATTGCGAAGTTCCTGTTAGCTTTGCTACGATGGTGCTTGGTGGCTCGATTGAAATTCCGACTTTATCAGGGAAGGCTAACCTTAAAATACCCGCTGAAAGCCAATCGGAGAAAATTTTCCGCTTGCGTGGAAAAGGCGTTTCTAATGTGCGAAATGGTAATCATGGCGACTTATATTGCCAAGTCATGATTGAGACGCCGGTGAATTTAACCGCGAAGCAAAAGAAGTTACTCAAAGAGTTCGAAAAAAGCATTTCCGACGGCGGTAGTCGCCATGCACCTCGTAGTAGTTCGTGGATCAGAAAAATAAAATCTTTTTTTGAAGATTTGAAAGAAGAGTAATGATACCCACTGTGACCGGGCCGATAGCCAAACGGAGCGCGTTGCAAAAAATCTGTGCTTGTCGTTGAATAAATCGAACTCTGCAAGTTTTCAAGCACTCGGTACGGGTGGTGTTTTCGAGCAATCGGAGCAGGGTTTTACCCCGCGAATTGCACAGCAAGAAATGGCCGAAGCAGTCGAAAACACACTCGAGCATGGTGGAACATTAGTCGCTGAATCGGGTACCGGCACCGGCAAAACTTTCGCTTATTTAGTGCCGATTATTATCAGCGGCCGGCGTACAATCATCTCCACTGGCACCCGCCATCTGCAGGGACAAATCTTCGAGCGCGATCTGCCGAAAGTCAGCCGAATATTAGAGCACCCCGTCAATGCGGTCTTACTGAAAGGACGGGCTAACTATTTGTGCCATTATTACCTCGATCGATCCATGCGGCAGAGCGATTTGATCGGTGAATCTGAAACCAAATCGTTTCAGTTAATCGCACAGTGGGCTTTGAAAACTGAAAGTGGTGATATTTCCGAAGTTGCCGAGATCGGTGAGCAATCGCCATTATGGAAGCGCGTTACTTCGACTACGGATAACTGCCTCGGCGGGAAATGCCATGATTTCAAGCGATGTTTTGTCGTAAAGGCGCGACAACAAGCGAAGAAAGCGGATATTGTCGTGGTCAATCACCATTTGTTTTTTTCCGATTTAACATTGAAAGACGAAGGCTTTGGCGAACTGCTATCGCAATATGATACGGTCATTTTCGACGAAGCACATGGCATTGCAGAAATTGCTTCGGTCTTTTTTGGAGTATCCGTTTCTACTGGGCAAATAGTCAACCTCTGTCGGGATGTGGAAGCGACCGAGAAAGAAGAGAAAAGCGGGGTGAAATTTGGCAACATAATTGCGGCGTTTAAAAAAGCGTTGCAAGATCTGTTGCGAGTGAGCAAACCGTTCATCGACCAATCGGTCGACTTGGCTACTTTACAATCCACCAAGTTTGATAATGCTTTTCTAACATTGCAAGGCATTCTTCAAGATTTAGAAAAAGCACTTGGAGCGGCGGCAGTGGCTGGAGAGGGGCTTCAAGATTGTCACGAACGTTGCTTATCCATACAAGATCACCTCGATACTTGGCGATACGGCGGCGAACGCAACCTGATCCGCTGGGCGAGAGTAACTGCGCGATCACTTTGGTTTCATGGAACGCCGCTTAAAATTGGCGAGCAGTTTGGCAAAATGATGAGCAAGCATGCGCGTGCTCAAGTTTTTACTTCGGCGACATTGGCGGTAGGCAATGACTTTTCAGCACTGTGCAATCGATTAGGGCTGCACTCCGCCGAGACTCGAAGGTGGGATAGCCCGTATAATTTTCAGCAGAACACCTTGCTTTATTTGCCGCCGGACATGCCCGACCCACGTGATCCCGGCTACGATGATGCTTTGCTCCGTGTCATCGACGCAACCCTTCGGATAAGTTGTGGCCGAGCTTTTTGTTTGTTTACAAGTTATATGATGATGCACAGTGTGCATAAAAAACTATGTGCCGGACAAGCTAAATGGAATGGCTGCCCAGTATTATTGCAAGGCATGGCGCCTAAAAACCAGCTGCTCGACCGTTTCAACAGTGTTGGAAATTCGATATTATTTGGCACTTCGAGTTTCTGGGAAGGTGTGGATGTTAAGGGAGCAAACCTATCGTGCGTAATTATCGACAAATTGCCGTTTTCTTCACCGAGTGACCCAGTGCTGAAAAATCGCCTGCAAGCATGTGAGGATGAAGGCAATAATCCGTTTTTAGACATTCAAATACCGGAGGCAGTCATCGAATTAAAACAGGGTGCCGGTCGTTTGATTCGCGCAGAGACCGACCGTGGGGTATTAGTGCTATGCGACCCACGAATATATTCAAAGAAATATGGGCGGTTGTTTTTGAAAAGTTTGCCCAACATGCCGATCACCCGAAAGATAAGTGATGTGACGCAGTTTTTTTCTGAGGATGAACGATAAATTGAAGATATTGGCGATCGATACGGTTACCGAAGCGTGCTCAGCGGCGATCAATGTGCATGGCAAAGTGATACAACGTTTGGAAATTGAACCACAAGGCCATTCCCGATTGATATTGGATATGGTGCAAGTAGTAATGCAACAACAAGGTATCGAACTCGCTGAACTCGATGCGGTAGCGGTAGATATTGGTCCCGGTTCCTTCACAGGCGTACGCATTGGAATCGGTGTTGCTCAAGGACTAGCATATGCCGCCAAGCTTCCTGTTATTCCGGTCAATTCATTGGAGACGTTAGCGTACGCCACGCCTCATCCACTTGTATTAGCGGCGATCGATGCGCGCATGCAACAAATGTACTATGCGTTCTATCGAAATCCGCCGGGCAATACGCCACAAGCAATTATCGAACCTGCGTTGATTATGCCGGAAAATCTAAAAATTAGCGGCGCGACGGAAGTCTTTGGGGTCGGTAGTGCGTGGGATCGTTACGCCACCGCTTTGACGGTAGCGATGAACAGCGCGCTATCGAACTGGTTGCCCGAGCGATACCCCGAAGCAGGTACCGTATCGATAATCGCTGCCGCATATGGGTTGGAGCGCGCGATTTCGCCGTTGCAGTTGCAGGCTTTTTATGTTCGTAACAACGTCGCGAAAGTTACCGCTGCTTTGAGCCAAAAGAAATTATTATAATCTTCCCAAAATCACGCTATTGACAAACCGCGTTCCAAAATAAGCCAAACCGAGAATCACAAAGGCGGTGATCGTCCATTTTGCGGTAACTTGACCGCGCCAACCAAAAATCGTGTGCCCCAGTAACAACCCACCAAACCCGCTCCACGCAATCAACGCCAGCAGGATATGATGATTGAATGGCAGTAATGAGCCATAATTTTGTAGCGTATTATGCATGCCGGTGATTAAATTAATGGTCAACAGCACAAATCCAAGCAAGTTTAAATGAAATAAATTTGTTTCCATCGTTTCGATAGCGGGCAACGCCAGCAAAAAATTCCCCGGTCTCGGTTTTCGCAATTGCTTTTCCTGCATCCAAAGAATTAACGCTTGCGCAAATGCAATGCTTAACACCCCATAAGCCGGAATCGCGATGATGATGTGTCGTCCGATATCGTGCGGTAGATTTTCCAGAAAAAATGCTTTGCCGGGCAAAGCCACGCCAATCAGCAGACCGAACAAACCCAACGGCATCACAACCAAGCCGAGATTTATGCTCTGCTTCACCAGCGACGTTAACAGCAACAACACGACACTGATCCATGCAACCAATGACACGATATTACCGAGTGCTAAATTGACCGATCCATGCACATATCCAGTGCGATATAATATTAGCCCGTGCAACCCGATAACCATGATCACCAATAGTTGGAGTATTCCCGCCCCGGTTTTCTTTGTGGATCGGCTTTCGGTTGCCTGTAGCCAAATTAACCAACTGACCAGCAGATAGAAACCGGAAGCAATCACGGTTAGCAACAACATAATTTACTCCAATACCCTAAAAAGGGGCGAAATAATATATTATACTACTTTGCCCCTATAGGACTCGCTTATCCCTCTATAAGGGGTTGCGACAAAATACCTTGATAATATTCATGTTTAATCAACTCGGAGCATACTCAAAACAAAACACCCGGCAAACATTCGCGGAAACCGACTTCACAGTAGATGTCGGATACGGGCGGCGAGTTGTCATGCTGGCGGCAAGCGTTGATACGGTGAATAGATGACATCTTGCTCTAAATTAATCACCAATTTCAATTTTTTGTTTATTTGTCAATGTATTTACCCCTATAATTCCAGTTTGCTCTAAATAAAAACACATTGATACATTGATACCGTTTTTTCCGAGTTCTCAATCCATTTTTCACAGTTTTCGATCGATAGGTGGTAAATAAGTGATACTAACTGGTGCTGACATTCTTATCCGCTGCTTGCAAGATGAGGAGATAGAGTTTATTTTTGGTTACCCTGGCGGTGCGGCATTGCATATTTATGATGCGCTTTACCGCCAAGATAAAATCAAACACATCCTGGTGCGTCACGAGCAGGGTGCAATCCATGCCGCCGACGGTTATGCACGGTCGACCGGCAAGCCGGGGGTGGTGTTAGTCACGTCCGGTCCGGGGGTGACGAATACCGTGACCGGTATTGCAACTGCGCACATGGACTCGATCCCGATAGTCATTATCACTGCGCAAGTGCCGTCCACCTTGATCGGCGATGACGCATTCCAAGAAGTCGATACGGTTGGCATCACCCGCCCTTGCGTTAAGCATAACTTTCTGGTCAAGGAAGTCGGTGCCATTGCAATTTCGATGAAAAAAGCATTTTATATCGCAACCTCTGGGCGTCCCGGGCCAGTGGTCGTCGATATTCCGAAAGACATCACGAATGAAACCGCTGAATACCATTACCCAGATCATGTCGAAATGCGTTCCTACCAGCCGCATATTAAAGGGCATGGGAAACAAATCACGCGCGCTGTAGATCTATTATTGCAAGCTGAACGGCCGATTATCTATATTGGCGGTGGAGCCATTCTCGCTGAAGCAGAAAAACCGCTCGGCGAATTGGTCGACCTGCTCGGCTATCCATGTACAACCACGTTAATGGGGCTGGGTGCAATTCCGGCGTCAAATCGAAATTTTCTCGGCATGCTCGGTATGCATGGGACGTACGAATCCAATATGGCGATGCACGGTTGCGATGTTATGCTCGCGATCGGTGCACGGTTTGACGATCGCGTAACCGGTGATTTGGAAAAATTTTCACCCAATGCACGCATCGTGCAAATCGACATTGATCCGTCTTCAATCGGTAAAAATGTTCCGGTGGAGATCCCCATTGTCGGCAACTGCAACGATGCACTCAAGGACATTTTGAAGTTGATTGCGCCGCAGATTGGTAAGATTCGGCGCGCAGAAGTTGCGACTTGGTGGCAACAAATCGATCAATGGAAAGCGATCGACTCGCTTGCCTATACGAACAGCGACAAAGTCATCAAACCACAATATGTCGTGCAGAAGGTGATGGAGATCACCGCAGGAAATGCCTTCGTCACATCCGATGTTGGGCAACACCAAATGTGGGCGGCGCAATATTACGGCTTTGAAAAACCACGTCGCTGGATCAATTCTGGTGGTTTGGGAACGATGGGGTTTGGCTTGCCAGCGGCGATGGGAGTGCAAATTGCCCACCCACAGGAAACCGTTGCCTGCATAACTGGCGATGCGAGTATCATAATGTGCATTCAAGAATTGTCGACTTGCAAACAATACGACTTGCCGATTAAGGTGATTAACCTGAACAACCGTTATATGGGGATGGTGCGTCAATGGCAAGAGTTCTTCTATGATCGTCGCTATTCGCATTCCTACATGGACGCGCTCCCCGATTTTGTCGCGCTGGTGGAAAGTTTCGGGCATGTCGGAATTCAAGTCGAAAAGCCGAGCGATGTCGATGGTGCATTACAGCAGGCGTTTTCGCTCAAAGATCGTTTGGTATTTGTCGATGTACTCACCGATCCTGAAGAAAATGTCTATCCGATGATCGCCGCCGGAAAAGGGCACAATGAAATGCACCTAATTTCTGATTCGAGCAAGAAAGTCGAGCGAGAGCTTGCGTGACCGTAGGCTCAAAAGCCGCCCATGAAAAGAATTATTTCACTCCTCATCGAAAATGAAACCGGCTCGTTGTCTCGGATAGCGGGGCTATTCTCTGCACGCGGCTACAATATCGAATCGCTGACCGTTGCACCGACCGATGACGATTCGCTATCGCGCATGACCATTGTTACTTTTGGGGACGATGCAATTATCGAGCAGATTACCAAGCAGTTGAACAAACTCATCAACGTTGTCAAATTGGTGGATCTTACCGAGAAGCAACATATTGAGTCTGAGTTGCTGATGGTCAAAGTCGTTGCTTTTGGCAATGACGCACGCGCAGAAATTACCCGGCTGACCGATATATTCCGCGGTCGTGTTATCGATGTCACCGATACCACCTACACCTTGGAAATGACAGGTAGCGGGTCTAAAGTAGACATATTCCTGCATACACTATCGTCGTACGAGATTCTCGAAGTAGTGCGCTCTGGCGTGTTGAGTATTGGGCGTGGTAAACGGGCGTTAAAAATATAGAAAATTTGCTTGTATGCGAAATCCGATGTACTGTAAAATGCATAAATATAGACAGTGCCTATAAATAAATGAGATCTACATCATTACAGCGCAAGAAATAACCAAGAAATAACCAAGAAATAACCAAGAAATAACCAAGAAATAACGAGCAACCTATGAGAACCATGCAGTGAATATTTTCTACGACAAAGACGCTAACCCGAATTTATTGCTTGATAAAAAGGTCTCTATTATCGGCTACGGGTCGCAAGGCCATGCCCACGCCAATAACTTGCACGACAACGGCGTCGATGTCGTGGTCGGTTTGCGTAAGGATTCCGACTCGCGCATCAAAGCCGAGCAAGCTGGGCTTACCATCGTCGACATTGCCGATGCCGTGGCACAGGCGGATATCGTGATGTTGCTGTGTCCTGACGAGCGGATGGCTAGTATTTACTACGATCAAGTTGAAAAGAATCTCAAGAAAAAGGCAGTTCTGGGCTTTGCCCATGGTTTCAATATCCATTTTGGCTATATCAAGCCGAGCAAAAATATTGACGTCATTATGATCGCACCCAAAGGTCCCGGGCATCTGGTGCGCTCGACTTTTGAGAAAGGCGGAGGTATTCCGGGGTTGATTGCCGTTCACCAAAACCCGAGCGGTATGGCGCGTGATATTGCGCTTGCGTATGCGGCGGCACTGGGTTGCGGGCGCGCAGGCATCATTGAAACAACCTTCATAGAAGAGACCGAGACCGATTTGTTTGGCGAACAAGCGGTATTATGCGGTGGTGCCACCAGTTTAGTGCAAGCGGGTTTTGATACGCTGGTGGAAGCGGGGTACGCCCCGGAAATGGCGTACTTCGAGTGCCTACACGAGCTCAAGCTGATTGTCGATTTAATGTATGAAGGCGGTATAGCGGATATGCGTTATTCGATTTCAAACACCGCCGAATTTGGCGATTTAACCCGCGGCACCCGAATTGTCAACGAACAGACTAAAGCAGAAATGAAAAAAATACTGGTGGAAATTCAATCCGGTGAGTTTGCACGTGAGTGGATGCATGAAAATGCAACGGGTGGCAAGCGGTTCTCTGAATTACGGAGTCTGGCACAGCAACACCCGATTGAAGAGGTAGGGCGTAAGCTACGCTCGATGATGACATGGATTGGTGAAAACAAAGTAATAGATAAAACGAAGAATTGATCAAAGACAGATTGATCAAAGACAGATTGACAAAACGAAGGTTGAAATAAGTAAGCATCGCCATGCGGTAGATTGTACTGTAATGTAAGAGTGGTGTAAGTTGGAGGTAAGAAAAAGTTTTGTATAACCGTCGAATACCGAAAGGCATATATTTCGAGAAATGTGCTGTGTGGGGTAGAGATTCGCTATCTATTCAGTCTGGTGCGTTTTTTAATGCTGGATAATATTAAGACATTGATAATATAATTGATATGGTTAATGATAGGGCTAGTGCATTGCTTTTGATGGGCTTCTAAAAAAATGAACTCTAAAAAATCAAATAAATCAGATAATCAATAAATGCCATTGAACGTAAAACAGAACGTAAAACAATAAAGTTGACATACATTCTTTTTGATATATTATATATCCAATAATGCACCAGTTTCTCGGATTTAGAATGCTGCCTATCTATACTCGTATAAGAACATTTTCCCTGCTTTAACTAATAGAGTAATCATGAATATGATAAAAAACCACTTATCCCGACTATTTTTGTGGCACTCGTCGCGGCGGTGGTGTTCTGCAGAGATGCGGCGGATGCCGTTATTTTTGTTGTTGTTTAGCGCGTTAATGTTGCCGTTGGTTGAGGCGGTTGAATCTCAGGCAACACGTGATCTTCGTGGTGCTCGCGATCCGGCAAGCTACATACAAACGCTATCTGCTGTAGGAAACCAGGATCTTCGTGGTATTTGGGGTAATGGGAGCACTATCTACATTGCTGATATTAGCGATAACAGGGTCTTCGCGTACAACCGTTTTAATGAATTCCATTGAACATTGAACATTGAACATTGAACCTGGATACGGCAGTACGGTTACTAATACTTCAATTCGTGATGCTTGGAATCAAGATTTGAATGCTGACAGCCGTATTAATTCTGGTACCAGTGACGATGGAGTTAACTATTCAATGCGGCTAAATGTTGATATCCGCTATGGTATCTCTCATGACTATGGCTTATTCTCTCCATATAGTGGAATGACGCTTAGTGATGATGCGGATCGCTATCGGCTTGGCGTAAGTTGGGAAGGTAATCGCTTTGGGCTTGAGCTGGTAGCGGAGCAAGAAAAATATCCGTCCTACAAGGATGATGCGATCTTGTTGATTGGCGAGATAAAGTTCTGATTTCATCAGTTCACAGCCCTGTGAGTCATCTTTGATCTTGGAATGGTTTCGTTAAACTACCCATTTCTTGCCCCCGAAGGGCGTTTGCCGCTACTGATCGCTGTCCTGTGTGGAATTATTGCCACCTGGTTTCTTGGCTATGGCTCGCTCGTCATATGGCTAATGGTAGCATTTGTTTTGCAGTTTTTCCGTGATCCAAAACGCAATATTACCTCGCAAAGTGGAGCGATTGTTAGCCCGGGAAGCGGCAAAATTGTTTCCATCAGCGAATCCGACTGCTCTTATTTGAACGGCGTCAGATCGCGCAAAATTAGTATTTTCATGAACGTATTTTCAGTTCATTCCAACCTGATTCCAATTAGCGGCACCATTGAAAATTGTGAATATCACATGGGTAAGTTCTTTAATGCGGCACTCGATAAATCTTCCCTTGCTAACGAACGAAATGCAATCTCAATTAAGACTAAAACGGGCGAGAAAATTGTCTGCGTGCAAATCGCCGGTTTGATCGCACGCCGAATTTTGTCTTATGTCAAACTACAGGACCAAGTGGTTACTGGGCAACGCTATGGGTTCATCCGTTTCGGCTCAAGAGTCGATTTATATCTGCCCATTGATGCGCGAGTCGTTATAACTCTCGGGCAACGTGTTCAATCTGGGAATGACATTATCGGCTTTCTTCCCACTCCTAAGGATTAATTCTAAAGTGACGGCAAAAAATATCACCGGAAACAATCGAAAAGGGATTTATTTCTTGCCTAGCTTATTTACCACTACTGGGCTTTTCTTTGGCTTTTATGCGATCATCCAAGCAACCAATGGCAATTTTGGAAAATCCGCGATCGCGCTGTTAATTGCAATGATCATGGATAGCCTAGATGGGCGGGTTGCACGCTGGACTAATACCTCTAGCGATTTTGGCAAAGAATACGACAGCCTTGTTGATTTAATCGCATTTGGATTAGCACCGGCCTTGGTCATCTATTTTTGGTCGTTGAGCGAAATTGGAAAAATTGGCTGGCTGACTGCATTTCTATATTCCGCTGCTACAGCATTACGCCTTGCCCGCTTTAACACGCTGACGATCAAAGACAACCGCTACTTTTATGGTATTCCATGTCCTGCGGCGGCGGCTTTTTTAGTTTTTTGGGTTTGGAGTTTTCACGACTCGGGCCTCGATGGAAAAGCGATAGCGTGGGTAAGTGCACTAGTAACTTTCTTGTTGGCGGTATTGATGGTTAGTAATCTAAAGTTTCGTAGTTTCAAGGATTTCAACCTGATTAACCAAATTCCTTTTGCTATTTTGGTCGGGTTTGTGGTCATCTTTGCATTGGTTTTCCTTGCCCCCTCGCGCACACTATTTCTGTTTGCACTTGCGTACGTTGCTTCCGGCCCCATTGGGTGGCTAATACGCTGGCATCGCGGAACCAACGAAAGCCCAGCATTTCTGCCAGACAATGAAGATAAAGATAAAGATAAAGATGAAGATGAAGATGAAGATAGCGAATCGGTTGATAAAGCTGATTAATTATGTAAAATTTTGCTTGACACCAAACTTGTTTCCCATTAAGTTTGAATGTATGTTGATACAACAAAACTACCGCGAGCTGATTTGTTTGCCCGTTTTTGTCCTTGGCAGGTGCTTCCTCGTGTTGTCAAAAAATACCTCGCTTCTATTAAAACTGGTGCTGCTGCGCCTTTGTGCGCACTAGTATATTCCTATCCATTGTAACCAACAAACTAATCCACTAATTTTCGGTGGGTATATTAATTGATGCAGATAGAGCACTAAAAATAGAGGTCTTCCATGCAAAACATCATCCCCAAAACTGCAAAAGATAAACTGATTATTTTTGATACAACCTTGCGCGATGGCGAACAAAGCCCGGGTGCATCCATGACGCACGAGGAGAAGCTCCGCGTTGCACGACAACTCGAAAAAATGCGAGTCGATGTGATCGAGGCAGGATTCCCGGCTGCCAGCCCAGGTGATTTTAATGTGGTCAAAGCGATCGCAAAAACTATTAAGGAGTGTACTGTTTGTGGATTGGCGCGTGCCAATTCCGCAGACATTGAAAAAGCCGGGCTGGCTCTCCGCCCATCCAAATCGCCACGCATTCATACGTTCATTGCCACTTCGCCGATTCACATGCACAAAAAACTGCAGATGCAACCCGAGGAGGTATTGGAGCGCGCGGTGGCGGCAGTCAAACTAGCGCGAAATTATACCGATGATGTCGAGTTCTCACCCGAAGATGCCGGGCGTTCGGAGATCGATTTCTTGTGCCGTATCATCGAAATGACGATCGATGCAGGTGCTAGCACCATCAACATTCCGGATACGGTTGGTTACAACTTGCCAAATCAGTTCGGCACCCTGATCGCTCAATTGCTTGCGCGTGTTCCAAACGCTGATAAAGCAGTTTTTTCTGCGCACTGCCACAACGATTTTGGATTAGCAGTCGCTAATTCATTGGCCGCGGTTATGGCAGGTGCGCGGCAAGTAGAATGTACCATTAATGGGTTGGGCGAACGTGCTGGCAATGCCGCCCTCGAAGAAGTCGTGATGGCAGTGCGCACCCGGCAGGATGCGTTCGCATGCGATACTAATATCGATAGCACCCAGATTGTATCCGCCAGCCGTTTAGTATCCAATATTACTGGTTTTCCGGTGCAGCCCAATAAGGCAATCGTTGGTGCCAATGCCTTTGCCCACGAAGCGGGTATTCATCAGGACGGTGTCATCAAAGCGCGCGAAACATATGAGATTATGCGAGCGGAAGATGTTGGTTGGAAAGCGAACCGCATCGTGCTTGGTAAGCACTCCGGCAGAAATGCCTTCACCAAGCGTTTGCAGTTTCTTGGTATTCAGACTGATTCCGACGAAAAACTACAACAGGCTTTCGTCCGCTTCAAAGAACTCGCCGATAAAAAGCATGATATTTTTGACGATGATTTGCAAGCATTAATGTCGGATACCGATGAGCATAGAAGTTCAGTGCGCTTCTACTTAAAAGATTTGGAGACCACTGCAAAGATCGGCATCACCCCAACCGCCGAAGTCGTTATAGAAATCGACGGCAAAGCGGTCACTGCCAAAGGGCAAGGTAATGGTGTCATCGATGCGGTATTTAGCGCGATTGAATCGGTCGTTCAATCGGGTAGTTTGCTGCAATTGTATTCGGTCAACAGTATTACCAGCGGCACCGATGCACAAGGTGAGGTCGGCGTGCGCATCGAACGCAACGGGCGTATCGTTAATGGGCATGGTGCTGACCTTGATATCGTAATCGCTTCGGGCAAGGCGTATATTAATGCGCTCAATAAGTTATATAGTACCGAAACATTGCTCCACCCTCAATTGGAGCAGGCGATTTAATGAGTGCGATCTCGCCTCCGCGCCAGCACATGAGCAGTGATTTAGAGCACTTCGATATACTGCGAAAAATGGGCATCGATGTGTGGCGACTACGCGACACTACGACTCCCGAACAACCCAAGGCGTCGGTACAGGCCGAATCGACACCGGACGTTTGCCTGTCGCATGGCGCGGAATCTTTGCAGTCCATCGCACAAGAAGTGTCGGCTTGCCAAAAATGCGAATTGCACAAGAGCCGCACTCAAACTGTATTTGGACGAGGCAATCCCGATGCAAATTGGCTATTCGTTGGCGAAGCACCAGGCTATCACGAAGATCAACAAGGGCAGCCGTTTGTTGGCGCCGCTGGGAAACTGCTCAATTTGATGATTAGTGCGCTTGGAATGACGCACGAGCAAGTGTTCATCGCCAACATGCTCAAATGTCGCCCGCCCGACAACCGTGATCCATTACCCGAAGAAATTGAAAAATGTGAGTCGTATCTGCACCGCCAATTAGCATTAATCAAGCCCAAAGTGATTGTCGCGCTGGGCAAAGTCAGCGCAACAGCATTGCTCAAGAGCAACGTTGCGTTGAGCAAGTTGCGTGGCGAAGTACATCATTACGGGAGCGACGATATTCCACTGATCGTGACTTATCACCCAGCCTACCTGCTACGTCGTCCCGGGCAGAAAGCCGAGGCTTGGGAGGATCTGTGGAAAGCTCGAATCATTGCACAGCGATAGTCTGATGATATTTCGATGATGATACTGCGATGATGATACTGCCGATGATCAAATTTTGTATGGCTTCGATGGCTCTCTTGTTTGTCGCACAGGGGGTGTTTGCAACGCCGCTTCATGTCGCGGCGCAACAAAACGATTACCGTTTGGTTGAATCGATGTTAGATGTTGGCGCAGATGTGAATGCTATCGATGAATACGGCGACACACCGTTGCATAAAGCGGTGCAACAACACACCATCGAAATGGCCGCGTTATTGATTGCTCGAGGGGCAAAAGTTGATGTGCGAAACCGTTTTGGGGCAACTCCGTTGCATTATGCCAGTGCGAACGATGCCAATACGGCTGCCGCCATGCTGATTGCCAAGGGGGCTTCAGTGAATGCGCTCACAAGCATTTCACATACGCCACTGCATTGGGCGGTGAAAGAGAATTCCACAGAGGTGGTGGATTTATTGGTTGCCAAGGGCGCCGATGTAGACACAGTGAGCGGCTGGCTCTGGTTTTACGGCTATTCCAACAAACGCGAGAATTGGCGTCGCGGGAAAGAGTGGTTTGATAATACAGCATACGTATTTTCTGTCACGGAAGAAAAGAGGTTTCGGCAAAAAATCAAACAACGAACCGCCCAAATTGCTCGTGGACGGAAAAAAGCGGAAGCAACAACCACTCAAGAAAATATAATCGATGGTGCAGTTAAATGTGCTTTCAGTGGAACTGCGAACGGGTGCTTTCAAGCGACTGCGATTTCGCTAGTAAATTGGGACAAACAGATCCGGAAAATTAAGCAATGGGAAGACCGCCAACTTGAACTCATCGAAAACTGGAAGTCCGCCAGTTTGGATATGAAATCTGGCGGTTCGGTGCACGATGTGCGGTTTGTTGTCCCGCCAAACGACTCGTCTCAAACCGTCAATATACTCGAGGAAAACCCATTCACTCACTATGTCGCACGGTTGGTTTTTGGTGATAATGCATGCAGCGCATTTTTGGTGCACCCGAAAATTGCGATGACTAACTCGCATTGCGTATGCTCGGATGCTCGTTGCAACAAGCGGACCCCGGTCGATCAATTCAATCTCACCTTTGTGCGCGAAGATTTGAGCGGCGATCATGATATTATAACTGGTGTCAGCCGTATTTATTACACCGATCGAAGTGCCGGGCCACAAGATGATTACGCTTTTTTGATTTTGGATCAATTCCCAAATTTGGGGGGACATTTGGACGTTGCCCCCGATGTAACTGGGCTCACTACCATTGCCACCGCCGGTTATCCGGGTGATTTGTATGGTGGAGAGGTGATGACTGCATTGTGGGGCTGTGTGCTAAAAGAAAAGACCGAGATTCTGTTTTTTTCCGAAAGGCATTGTCACAATTATAAAGGCGCATCCGGCTCGCCCTATATCGCGGTCGATGGACCTCATCGAGGCAAGGTCATTGGGGTCAATTCTTTTAGCATTGGTAACTTGTCGGATACCGGCGGTGGTCCCTCAGTGTCTTCTTTTTATACACGTTTCCAACAGGTTATTCAGCAAGAGGAAATGAGAAATTTTTAATCATTTTTAGATGAATAACGTGCTCATACACTCAATACCTTCAGAAAAATGTTATTTTGCGATAGCATCGATCCAAGTCCAATACAAACTGCACAATAAGCACGTGAGTGCTATCAGGCTACCTGACATACAGGCATTTATTCTTGACCCTACCTCCACCGGCTTCTCGTTTTGACTCAAGTGATTTATTCTTGCCACGATCTTCCGCTTAACCAAAGCTGGATTAGTGAATCCGCATTGCAGGTGGCAAAGACACTGCAAACCGCCGGTTTCGACGGTTATTTGGTTGGCGGCTGTGTGCGTGACTTGCTACTGAATCGACATCCGAAAGATTTTGATATTACCACCAATGCCAACCCGGATCAGATCAAGCGTTTGTTTCGACGCGCACGTATTATCGGCAAGCGATTCAAAATCGTGCATGTTCGCTTTGGTCGAGAAGTCATTGAGGTTGCAACTTATCGCGCTAAACCCGATTCTCGACGCAACGGATTTGCTCAGTCAAGCGGTGCCGGAAGGGGGCTCTCCGACAGTGGTCGGGTGCTTAATGACAATGTATTTGGCACTATCGATCAAGATTCAGTGCGCCGTGATTTCACTATCAATGCGCTGTACTATGACCCCAATCGTGAGGAAGTTACCGATTTTCTGGGGGGGGTCAAAGATATTCGCAAAAAGGTCTTGCGGATGATTGGTAATGCTAACGAGCGATTTACCGAAGATCCGGTACGGATGTTACGTGCGGCACGTTTTCAGGCAAAATTAGGTTTTACTTTGGAAGATGGTTTGGCGCCAGCAATTGCCAATTGCATCGAATTACTCGAAGATGTGCCAGCAGCGCGATTATTTGATGAGACATTGAAACTGTTTCACTATGGTCACGCAGTTGCCAGTTGGGTTGAATTGAGGAAGCATCATTTAGCAGAAAAATTATTTCCACTGACGATGCAAAGCATTGCCGAGCAGACGCGTGCCGGTTCTAATACTGCTGAAGATCTGATTAAACTTGCATTGGAAAACACGGATCAACGTATCCGGGAAGAAAAACCGGTGATACCGGCATTTTTGTTTGCAGTGCTGTTGTGGAGACCGTTCATATCCGAAATCTCGCGCAAACGAGAACAAAAGAAGCCGTTCAATGAGGCATTATGGAAGTCCGGGGAAAGCGTTTTTGCCAAGCAGTGGCATCACATTGCGGTACCACGCCGTGTAAGTGAGATCGTGATTCATATTTGGGTTATGCAATTTGAACTTCAAAAACCGTCACCAAAGACTGTGCAATTATTTCTTGAGGCACGCTGGTTTCGTGCCGCTTATGACTTATTATCACTTCGGCATCGCATCGGTGAAGTTGATGAAAATCTGGTAAAGTGGTGGACGGAAATTCAGTTTTGCAATGATAAGCGACATCAACAACTCATTTCAAACTTGCCAGTCAATACGTCCAAAATAAGAAATCAATGAAAAAATGATCACTGAATATTAACAACAATCGACTGATTCCATAATGTCACAATATTTTACAATACACCCAAACATGCCACAGCTTCGGCTTATTCGCCAAGCAGTGGAAATTATTCATGAAGGAGGGGTAGTTGCCTATCCGACCGATTCGAGCTATGCGCTTGGCTGTGCACTCGGTGATAAAGATGCGATGGAGCGGATTCGGAATATCCGTAAAGTGGATAAGGAGCATAATTTTACTTTGGTCTGCCAGAATTTGGCTGAATTGAGTATTTATGCGGACTGTAATAATGATGTTTATCGTCTATTAAAGCGTTTTACGCCGGGGGCGTACACTTTCATATTAATAGCAACTAGTGAAGTTCCGCGACGCTTACAGCACCCAAAACGCCGTAGCATTGGCTTGCGGATTCCTGATCACCGGATCGTATCTACCTTGCTCGGCGAACTAGCACAACCGTTAGCAAGCTCGACTTTAATCATGCCGGGCGAAGAGCTGCCGCTTAACGACCCGCAAGACATTCGTCAGCAATTGGAAAAATTAGTTGATTTGACAATCGACGGTGGCACTTGTGATGGGCAACCGACCTCGGTAGTCGACCTGACCACCGGGGTACCTATAGTGCGCAGGAAAGGTAAAGCCGACATTACCCCATTTTTATGAATGCGAGGCGATGACATCATCTGATAGACTCGGTGCTCCGGCGATTAACTGTTTTGCCAATGGTACCAATCGCCGCGTTCTGTCTGGCATGCGCCCGACCGGTCAATTGCATCTTGGGCATTACCATGGTGTATTGAAGAACTGGGTGCGCTTGCAAGACGAATATGATTGTTTTTATTTCATCGCTGACTGGCATGCATTGACGACACATTATGCGCTACCGCGAAACATGCACGAGAACATCATGGACATGGCTATTGATTGGCTTGTGGCGGGAGTGGACCCGGAGAAGGCGACATTATTCATCCAATCACATGTTCCTGAGCATGCGGAATTGCATTTGTTATTGTCGATGATCACGCCGCTCGGTTGGTTGGAGCGCGTACCGAGTTTCAAAGAACAGCAGCAGAATTTACGCGGAGTCGATCTGGCTACGTATGGTTTTTTAGGGTATCCATTACTGCAATCAGCAGATATCTTGATGTACCGGGCGGGGCATGTACCGATTGGAGAAGATCAAGCACCCCATGTGGAATTGACCCGCGAAATTGCCAGACGCTTTAATGATTCTTTCGGGAGAGGTCAATCTTTTGAAAAAGAAATCGAGAACTCGTTGCAGCGTATAGGCAAGAAAGCCGCAAAATCTTATCGCCAGTTGCGCCATTTGTTTTCCGAAAAAGGCGACCAAGACTCTCGGCAACAGGCACGGGATTTGATCGCATCACAGCAAAACATCACGCAACGCGAAAAAGACCAACTGTTCGGCAACCTCGAGGGGCGTGGCCAAGCGATTCTTCCGGAGCCGCAAGCATTATTCACTGAGACGGCAAAAATGCCCGGTCTCGATGGCAGAAAAATGTCGAAATCCTATGGTAATATGATCGCACTTCGTGATGATCCAAAGCGCGTTGAGAAATCGATCAAGACCATGCAGACCGACCCCGCCAGAGTAAAGTTGACCGACCCGGGCGACCCTCAAAAATGCCCGGTATGGCAATTGCATGAAGTGTATAGTGATGACAAAATTCGTGGTTGGGCAGCTGCTGGTTGTCGTTCTGCATCCATTGGTTGCCTCGAATGCAAAAAACCATTGATTGACAAGGTACTCGAAGAACAAGCGATATTTCATGATCGCGCACAGGTATATAAGCGACATCCGGAACGCGTGCGTGAGATGCTAATGCACGGCAATAATAAGGCTCGCCAGGTTGCCCAAGAGACAATGGAAATCGTGCGAGCGGCAGTCGGTACCGTACCCTTATAATGACGACGACAATGACCGAACCTGAAACGATGCTAGCGGGAAGCTCGGTGCCACGATTGGCGATCGTCAACGGTAAGCAGTTGCAGAAATGGCCAAAAAATTTGTATATTCCGCCGCAGGCACTCGAAGTTCTTCTCGATACTTTTCAGGGTCCGCTGGATTTATTGCTCTACTTGATCCGCAAGCAGAACCTCGATATCCTTGATATACCAATTGCGCATATCACCAGTCAATACATGGAATATGTCGAATTAATGCATCATTTTAATTTAGATTTGGCGGCAGAATATCTAGTAATGGCGGCATTATTAGCAGAAATAAAATCGCGAATGTTGTTACCCGTACCAACATTGGAGAATGAAGAGGATGATGATGACCCGCGTACAGTGTTGGTTATGCGATTGCAGGAATATGAACGTTTCAGCCAAGTAGCGCAGGCTTTCGATGCGTTGCCACAACTGGAACGAGAATTATATCTGGTGGCATCTGGGTTCGACCCACCCGAACCGGAAAAGGTATTTCCGAAGGCTTCGCTCAATGACTTGGTGGCAGCATTTCGTGAGGTATTGGATCGTACCGAACAATACCAACCTTGGACTGTTGCTAAAGAAGCGTTGAGTGTGCGCGAAAAAATGGCTCATATACTGGAACGCATACAAAGCAAGCAATTCATGAAATTTGAAGACCTGCTCATCGATACGGAAGGCCGACCGGGAGTGGTTGTGAATTTTATAGCGATTTTGGAGTTGATGCATGGTCGCATGCTGATGGTTGTGCAAGACACGCCATTTTCGCCGCTTCAAATCAAGGGTGTGGCAGGTGGGTAAACGTGTCGAATGACCTCAAAAATATCGTCGAAGCCGTATTATTAGTGTCAGATACACCACTTGTTGTGACACGTATTCAAAGTTTATTCGATCACGATTTACAACCCTCCATCGATGAAATCAAAAAAGTAATTGCCGAGTTGCAACAGGAATGTGAACAGCGCGGCATCGAGCTTTGCAAAATTGGCAACGGTTATCGTTATCAATCGCGCACCCAATATGCTCATTGGATTCAAAAGTTATGCGAGACCCGACCACCGAAAATGTCGCGCGCAATGCTTGAGACGTTAGCGATCATTGCTTACCGACAACCGGTTACCCGCGGTGATATTGAAAGCATTCGTGGTGTTGGCGTGAGGACTGATATTATGCAGCGTCTGTTAGAGCGGGGTTGGGTCAAAGAGGTTGGCGTGCGTGATCTTCCCGGCCATCCAGCATTATTTGCGACCACTCCCGAATTCCTCTCATGGTTTGGCTTGGAGTCGCTCAAGGATTTGCCGGAGTTATCACCGCCGCGTTCGCTCGATGAGATAGCGAACGACATAGGCACACCACTTTCACCCGAAGTGAGTGCGACTTTGCAACCTCAGATGTCGAATGTTGTACCGATGGATGATGTCGAGGTCAGTGCATCCGATACTACAGAAAATCATCCCGAACAGCTGGCTGCGCCACCTTTTTAGAGCATTGAAGCAACCTCGAGATACTACTGAAAACTCCCTCGTCCCTAATCCACGATTGGCAAAGCATTTGGCAAGTTTGGGGGTGGCATCACGTCGCACTATCGATCGCTGGATCGAACTTGGAAGGATCACGATCGATGGCCGCGCTGCGCGACTTGGCGATAAAGTAAATGCGAGTAACCATATCTGCATCGACGGAAATGCGATACCCGATGTACGCATAGGCGGTCGACCACGCGTATTGCTCTACCACAAACCCGAAGGAGAGATCAGTACGCGCAAAGATCCGAGTAATCGCCCGACAGTGTTCAGAAACTTGCCCAAGTTGGAAGCCGAGCGATGGGTTGCGGTCGGGCGTCTCGACATCAATACCCGTGGGTTGTTGTTGTTTACCAACGATGGGGGATTGGCAAATCGTTTAATGCACCCAAGTTTCAACCACGAACGAGAGTATCTGTGTCGCGTCTATGGGGTTGCCACTAGTGCTGACGTGAATCGTTTGAAGCGGGGTATTTTGCTGGATGACGAATGGATGTGCTTTAATCAGGTACACCTAAAACGGAGCGATATTGCTGATGGTGGCAGAAATAACTGGTATTCGGTGGTGGTTACCGAAGGGAAGAACCGTGAAATCCGGCGGATGTGGGCCGCGGTTGGGTGTAGAATCAGCCGCTTGATTCGTGTGCGTTATGGTTCTATCGTTTTACCGAAAAAACTGAAGATGGGTGAGTGGCAGGAGTTGAAACTGGCAGCTGTTGATACGCTACTAGAGGAAAGTAAATTGTCACTCGAAAAAAACGACATAGCCAGCGAGGCAAAAAAATGAATTTCGAATCAAATATACTGAAGGACATGCCATTACGAGGGTTTGCAGAAACCGAATTTTTCCAGCGTACCGAGCACTTGCAACGTGCGATGCGGGACAACCGACTTGACGCGGTGCTTCTTACTACCGAAGCCAATGTCCGATATTTTTCCGGTTTTTTCACTCAGTTCTGGGAAAGCCCGACGCGCCCATGGTTTTTGGTCGTGCCGGCGGATGGTAAGCCAGTGGCAATTATTCCGGAAATTGGCGCGATCGGGATGGAAACAACATGGATTGAGGACATTCGCACATGGGCATCGCCGTGCCCAACGGATGACGGTATTTCGCTACTGGTCGACTGTTTCCGGCAGTTACCGCACCGCTTTGGCAGGGTCGGCATGACGCTCGGTGCGGAGAGCATGGTGCGGATGCCGCTCAATAATTGGATGCTACTGAAGCAGAAACTGTCATCGATCAATCATGAAATCGTGGATATTGGGCAAGCGATTCAACATCAGCGGATGATTAAATCGCCTGCAGAAATCGACAAAATTCGATATACTTGTCAAATTGCATCGGCATCTTTCGCGGCGTTACCGAATTTTGCCACCGTGGGTATGAGTGAAATGGAAATTTGCAAGCGGATGCGCATCGACCTGCTAAATCGCGGTGCAGACGCGATCCCGTACATGGTTGCCGCATCAGGCAATGGTGGCTACGACAATATCATCATGGGGCCGACCGAGCGACGAGTGAGTGCTGGAGATTTATTCATGATCGATACCGGTGCGACTTGGGATGGCTATTTCTGTGATTTTGATCGAAATTTTACCTTTGGGGACGCTGATGCACGGACGTGTACCGCTTATGAAGTTATATGGAAAGCTACCGAGGCTGGCTTTTCTACCGCCCATCCGGGTGCCACTACGACTGATTTGTGGCAAGCGATGAATGCGGTATTGGTTGCCGGTGGTAGCCTTGGTAATGAAGTCGGGCGGCTTGGACATGGGCTCGGCATGCAATTGACCGAGTGCCCGTCGCATACCCATGACGACCATACTGAACTGCTGCCTGGTATGGTAATTACGCTGGAACCCGGCATGACGATCGCACCGGGCATGCAGATGGTGCACGAAGAAAACATTGTTATCACTGAGGACGGTGCGAAATGGTTGACTTGCCGTGCGAGCGAACAGTTACCGGTGATACCTATTAATGAATAATAATTACGACATATTTACGGGCGCACAGATTCGCCACCATGCTAATCGCCACTACGCAGGTGGATACCCGGAATCATTGACTCGCCATTTAAATTTGGCGATGACCGCTGAGGCGATGCGCGAGATTTCAGCCTGGCAAGACTATCAACCGACACCGTTGCACTCGCTAGCCGATTTTGCCACTGAATTCAAAATCGATAAAATCTACTACAAGGACGAGTCGAACCGCTTTGGGCTTGGCAGTTTCAAAGCATTGGGTGGAGCGTATGCAGTGTCGTGTTTATTGCGCGAGAAAATTCGCATGCAAACCGGGGCACATGCTACCGCTAGCGAATTAGAATCCGGAAAGTTCAGTAAAGTGTCCGCTACCATCACGGTGGTCACTGCGACTGCTGGTAACCATGGGTGCTCGGTTGCCTGGGGGGCAGCACGCTTCGGTTGCCGATGCCGAATCTACATTCACGCCGGTGTCAGCGAACGTCGTAGATTGACGATGCAGGAGTTGGGTGCCGAGGTCGTGCGTATTCGCGGGAACTACGATGATTCGGTTCGCGCCGCGGCCGCCGATGCCACTGCGAATGGTTGGCATGTGGTGTCCGATACCTCGTATCCTGGCTACACCCAGATACCCGGAAAAGTAATGGCAGGCTATGGCGTGATGTTCGAAGAAACCATGAAACAGTTGCCACACGCATCGGCTCCAACGCATCTATTTGTCCAAGGTGGCGTCGGTGGGCTGGCGGCGGCGGCAGCGGCTTATCTATGGGAAAAACTGGCCGATGTGCGCCCCCGATTTATTGTGGTTGAACCCGAATCCGCTGATTGCTTATTCCAAAGTGCGGTCAACAACTGTGCCACCGAAGTGACCATTACCCGCGAAACGATCATGGCAGGGTTATCCTGCGGCGAAGTCTCGGAGATTGCTTGGGAGGTGTTGGCATTGGCGACGGACGACTTTATTACCATCACCGATGAACTGATCGCACCGCTCATGCGATTGCTCGCACATCACGGCATCGAAGGAGGTGAATCGGGGGTTGCCGGTTTGGCTGGGTGTTTGGCTGTGTGCGAAAACCCGAAACTGCGATCTGACTTAGATTTGACTGAACAGAGCCGTGTGTTGGTGTTTGGAACCGAAGGGGCGACCGACCGAGAAATTTACCAAAAACTGATTAGTTGATACGCCAATTACGTCGCCACACGTTCATGTCAGCAGATAAAAAGGGATGACCAGCGCGGCGTATATTAATGGTGCGCATAATAATGCTCGTTGAACGAGCCATGGCTGATGCGCATACACATCGCCATGACGTTGCACCTGTTCGGATGTTCCGGCGATCGATAACGTCAATAAAATAATCGGGAGTGACATAAATACCGAATGTCCCGAACTACTGTTTTGCAGTGCGGCAAAGGCTGTTTCTAAATTGAAATAATTGCCGATCTCACTCTGTAGCGGCATCAACAAGATATTACCCCCGACATTGGAACCGGTTAGGTAGCCGCTAAACATGCCGATCAATGTTGAAGCAAAAGTAAGCTCCGATAATTTCAAATGGGTAAGTTGCACTGCCATGTCGGTGAAGATTCCGCTGGTTCGGTAGAGTTGGGAGAACACTATGAACATCATAATCCCAAGGATTGGATAGACCGATCGCTTTACGCCGTCGTATACAAAACGGGTATGCAATCGATTGTTTTTGAAAAACAGGTAAAGGAGAAGTACGGTGAGAGCGATGAATATGCCCGGATTGGTAAATACCGATAGTTTTACATTGCCATTTTGGATGACCCAGAGATTTTTTAGCGTTTGATGAACCAGTGTAATTTGAGATAGCGAGATCAATGTGATCAAAATTAAGTACGGGGCAAACAATTTCAAGTACTGAGCAAACAATTTTAATGGCGGTCGCTGCTGTTTGAGTTTTGATAAGGCTCTCCATCCAGCGCGTGCGAATCCAACCAATAGCCCGACGATTGTAGTGGTCAACCCCGAATAGACACCGGCAAGTTCGGCGGTGATGTATTGGTTGTAAAACACCAAACAACCCGACATCACAAAACCCAATAGTAGCGGGTAGGGTAGGACGGAGTAGAATTTCGAATCTTTTGTGTGGCAAAGGACAAACACCAAAACGGCAATGCACGGAAAAACTGCAGAACTCGTCAGGCTTGTCATCTTCGCCAATTGTTGAAAGTCGATTGCTGATACTTGCGCTCCGACTAGAGTCGATAACGCCAATGTCCCCCATGGCATAATATTAATGCTTAACAATGACAGCAGAAGTGCTTTTCTGATGCTGAACAATTGAATAAGAATAGGCACGGTAAAAAATAATGACACTCCAAAACCAGTTATTGACTCGAGCATCGGTGCGATGCCGAGCACGATCAGCGATGCCATTTTTACGCGCGATAGTTGAAAACTCTCGAAGTACGTGCAGATATGGCGAATAGTTCCCGTTTTTTGCAAGAGCGAATTGAGGATTTGCCCTGGAATGATAACCAGCATGATTGAAAAAATTAGAATTAATACAATCGGCAAATCGGTCGATAGGATGGTGTCGAGATGGAGGTCGTAGCGACGATCAAAGAAAATTACCAGTAACACGGCGGCGCTGCCAATCGCCGAACTGAGCATTGCCCCCCGTTTTAGCAGCAAAGCGGTCAACAATGCGATGAACGGAATCGATGAGAATAATATATTATTCAAGGTGATATAGATGCTTGGATGGTAAGAAAGACTTTACCGTTAAACACAACAATAAGAAGAAGTTAGGCTGGTCGTGGTGCAAGTGGAAAGCCGGCTATTGTCGGATTAGGTGGCGTAAAGGTTAAGAAAAACAAGAAAACAAAAAAAACAGAGCACCGACATAGTGATGAAAACTTACTAAATCAGAATATGAACGCAGGTGCGATGATATTTAGGGACTATTTTATATAGTTCTCATTCAACAGCACTGAGAGCCGATCGATATTTTCAATTTTCCGAAAAACGATGAGTTTTATTATTCGCCGCCGACGGTGATCGGTGATTGTTCCAATGCGGCAACCACACGATCGCCAAACTCATCGGTGCTGACTATTTTCATCTGGTAATTCGACTTGGCGAGTTCGGGCGTCGAATAGCCGTCGGCAAACACGGATCGCATCGCTTTCCACAAATTTTCCGCTTCCTCCTCCATCGAGAAACTCATCTCCAACATCATTGCCACCGAGCCAATCATGGAATACGGATTGGCGATATTTTTACCGGCAATGTCAGGGGCGGAGCCATGCGAAGGCTCATAATATGCTTTGTTCGGGCCAAGACAGGCAGATGGCATCAATCCAAGGGAACCTAATATGCCACCTGCTTGGTCGCTCAGAATATCGCCGAATAAATTTTCCATCACCATGACATCAAATTGCCTGGGGTTCAGGCAAAGATAGGTGGCGGCAGCATCAACCAATACATTTTCCACGGTTACTTCGGGGAAGTCTTGGTTGACTTCAGCGACGATCTCACTCCAAAGAATGCTCGATGCTAATACATTGCTTTTATGAATGCTATGCAGTATTTTTTTGCGCTTTTGTGCGGTTTTAAACGCAACCCGCACAATTCGTTCGATCTGAAATTCATCATACTCGAGTTGTTCGATGACATAGCGCAAACCAGATTCATTCACACCGGTTTCTTTTTTGCCGAAATATAGCCCCCCGACCAGTTCGCGAATGATCATAATGTCCACACCGGCACCGATAATCTCTGCTTTCAACGGTGAAAAATGCGCTAGCTCCACCGGTAGACGTACCGGACGGAAGTTAGCGTAAGTATCGTAGCGCCGTCGCATCGGCAATAACCCGCCACGCTCCGGTCGTTCTTCGATGGGTATTTTTTTGGTAGCCTCGAATCCCAAGCCAATTGGTCCTTTTAGAATAGCATCCGCTTGGTCGCAAATTGACTGGGTCTCATCCGGAAAACTTTTCCCTGTCTCAAACCAAGCGGATGCACCAAACAATGCCGGCATCAGTTCAAACGACACTGCATTGCGTTTCTCAATCACGCGCAATACTTTAATGGCTTGTTGCATGATTTCTTCGCCGATACCGTCTCCAGGCAGAACCGCAATTTTATAAGGTATCATTGAGTTACCGGTGGATTATTGTTGCCACTTCGGTTTGCGCTTTTCGATAAATGAATCGATACCTTCGAGGGCCTCCGGCAACATCATGTTGTCGGCCATTGTATCGATTGCCCCGGCATAAGCATTGCTAATCCCTTGTTCGAGTTGTTGGTAGAATCTTTGCTTGCCAAGTTGTATTGTACGTGGTGGTTTAGCGGCAATTTTTTCCGCCAATTGTGCGACCGCATCATCGAGTTCATTCGTCTTCACGACTCGATTGAGTAGCCCATATTTGAGTGCCGTATCGGCGTCGATAAAATCGCCGGTTAGCAACATTTCCATCGCCCGTTTGCGCGATATATTGCGGCTGAGTGCTACTGCGGGGGTCGAGCAAAATAGCCCGACGTTAATGCCAGACACCGCAAACTTGGCGTGGTCTACGGCGACTGCAAGATCGCAGCTCGCCACCAGCTGACAGCCGGCCGCGGTCGCCAGTCCTTGAACCTTAGCGATCACTGGTTGTGGCAGGCTGATCAATTTGGTCATCACCGTGCTACATCGGGTGAATAAACCGCGTTGATAAGCGTGGTTGTTATGATGCCGCATTTCCTTTAAGTTGTGCCCAGCGCAAAAAGCCTTTCCGTTGGCTGCCAATATTAACACCCGAACCGATTTATCTGCGGCAATCTGATCCAATGCCAACGCCAACTGGTCGAGTAATGCTTCTGATAATGCGTTGTATTGCGCCGGAATATTAAGCGTCAAAGTTGCAATACCGATTTCGTTCGTTCGCAACAGCACTGGCGAGTTCTCAGGTGAATATTTAGTCATGGTAATTTTTGAGGTAAGGCACGGCACGCAACTCAGCGACTATTCTCCCCGGTGCGATGCGGCTATTTTAATTGCTTGAGCATATAGTTGACCGCCGCCGCAACCTCATCATCACTCAATGATGGGTTCCCTCCTTTCGCCGGCATGAAGCCGGTTTCCCCTTGGAAACCTTGCACGGCATGTGATATCAGCATGTCTACCCCCTGTGCAATTCGTGCTTCCCAACTCGCTGCATCCCCTGTTTTAGGGGCACCGGCAATGCCAGCACCATGGCAGACCGCGCAGGTAGAACTGTACACTGATTCCCCATCATTTGTCGCACTGCTATCGCTAGTGGCCGGTGCATTGGTATCGACGATATTGAGCTTCCCCTCGGAAGAGACTCGGGCTTCCAATGCTTCGGGAGTATTATGTTCGGCACTGACAGAAAAGGTAAATAGCCCGCTTAAAGCAAGTGCGGTAGCGAATAGTCGAATAGGGTGGAAAAATCGATTACTGGTAAATTTCATTGTAGTTTCCAATTGAGGTTCGATAGTCGATAGACAAGCGGGTTTGGACAAAACAGCCCCATCAAAATGGATGGCAAGTGGAGATTATACTGGAAAATTCAGTTTTAGAAGGCGTTTTAACATTGAATTCAAGTTCCCTTGCCAATTAAAACAATTGTTTGCATGCTAGAAAAATAATAAGGTTATCGCGCGGTATCGTTTTTATTCGATCTTGGTATATTCTTGGTATATTATGAGTATATTCTTGATTTGAGCAATCTATAGAACGTATTACTCCACCTTAACCTGCCCTCCTTTTTTGTTTAGCCAAATCTTCCGATCGTGTGCACGTTTTTTAGACAGTAGCATATCCATTGTCGAATAGGCCTCGTCAACATTCGCTATTTCGAGTTGCACCAGATGCCGGGTAGCAGGGTTCATTGCCGTCTCGCGCAATTGCAACGGATTCATTTCACCAAGCCCCTTGAAGCGTTGTATATTGACTTGCCCGCGAATTTTTTTCGCTTCGATATGCTCAAAAATCTTTTCTTTTTCGGCATTGTCCAATGCGTAAAACACATGCTTGGCAACATCGATGCGATACAAAGGTGGCATTGCCACGCATACACGTCCGTCTTGTACTAACATGTGAAAATGTTTTAGAAATAGTGCGCATAACAACGTTGCAATATGTGCGCCATCGGAATCAGCGTCGGCAAGAATGCATACCCGACCATAACGCAAGCCAGACAATTTATCCGAGCCCGGGTCGACACCCAGCGCAATCGCAATATCGTGCACTGTTTGTGATGACAGTACTTCGGATGAATGCACTTCCCAAGTATTTAATATCTTACCGCGCAACGGCATGATCGCCTGAAACATGCGGTCGCGTGCTTGTTTTGCAGAACCGCCGGCGGAGTCACCTTCGACCAGAAATAACTCGGTTGTTTCCAAATCATCGCTGGTGCAATCCGCCAGTTTGCCGGGCAGGGCGGGCCCGATAAAGTATTTTTTGCGTGTGACGCGCTTGCCAGCACGCATCCGTTGCAGCGCATTATCGATCACAAAAGCGGCTATTTTTTTTGATTCAGCGATATTTTGATTGAGCCATAAACTCGCTGCGTCTTTAATCACTGGTTGCACAAACGCGGTAGTTTGACTCGAGGATAAACGCTCCTTTGCTTGTCCGCTGAACTGTGGTTCTTTGATCCGCACCGAGAGCACATAAGTGCAAGTTTGCCAAACGTCTTCGTGCGTTAGTTTAACGCCGCGTGGCAACAGCGCGTGCAAATCACAGAATTCTCGCATCGCTTCGACTAGCCCACCCTTGAAACCGATGATATGCGTGCCGCCTTGCGCGGTTGGAATCAGGTTAACATAGCTTTCGGTCACCAAATCGCCGCCATCGGTAATCCATGCGATGACCCAGTCGACCTCGCCATCCGCACTTTTATACTTGCCCATCAACGGCTCAGCCGGCGTCATCTCTGCGTCCCCAAGCGAAGTACAAAGGTACTCGCGCAAACCGTTATCATATTGCCAGTGCTCATCGTTTTCGGGGTTGCTTTCATCGCAAAAAGCAACCTGCAATCCGGGACACAATACGGCTTTTGCACGCAGGTTTCGTTTCAGCTGACCCACATGAATTTTGGGTGAATCAAAATACTGTTCGTCTGGAACAAAGTGTATCGCCGTTCCGGTGGCTTTTTTGGCGGTAGTGCCGATTTCTTCGAGCGGGGTGACCCGTGTGCCGTTAGCAAAAGCGATATGCCATTGTTTGCCGTCGCGTTTTACCCATGCATCGAGACGGGTGGATAAGGCATTGACTACCGATACACCGACACCATGCAAACCACCGGAAAACTGATAACTTTTATCGGAAAACTTGCCACCGGCGTGCAATTTCGTCAGGATAACTTCAATACCTCGCATGCCTTCCTTTTTATGAATATCGATAGGGATACCACGCCCATTATCGCTTACCGTAAGCGAACTATTTTTGTGTAACTCGACGGTAATAGAATTGGCATAACCGGCGATGGCTTCGTCTACACTATTATCGATAACTTCGTAGGCGAGGTGGTTTGGGCGGTCGGTATTTGTATACATCCCGGGTCGTTTACGCACCGGGTCGAGCCCTCTGAGTACTTCGATAGCCGATGCGTTGTAGTCAGTGGGCATAGTAGGTGAGCAAGGGAGGCATGGGCGTGATGATAACTGATTACAGCGGGAAATATGGGTAAATTGTACCGAACTTGCGATCAGTGAGCGGTCAATAGCCTTTCATTGTATACCCGATATTTTGTTATGATGTGGGTTGTTATACTCTCATTGTGATCTAACGTGCCTAAAAAATCCGTCCAATCATCGCCATTTAATTTCGAGCAAGCATTGGCCGAGTTAGAGGGCATCGTTCAGCGAATGGAACAGAGTCAACAGCCATTACAACAGATCATAGAAGACTTTGAACGAGGCATGACCATTTCTAAACACTGTCAGAAAAGCCTTGATGAGGCGCAGCAACGTGTCGATGTATTGATGAAGCGGGGCGGTGATTACCAGCTTGAACCATTGGATGATGGCGGTGCTGAAAGCAACGATGAGAATAGCGAGAGTTGAGGGACTTTGAAACTATCTTGGGTGATTATCGCGCTCGTAGTGAGCGAGAATTATCGTGCTATTTACCCGCCGAAGATTCCGGGCGATTGAGTCAGGCGATGCGTTATGCGTGCCTAAATGGTGGCAAGCGTTTTCGCGCGACGTTAGTATATGTGTGTGGTGAACTAGCGGGTGCGACCTTAGAGCAATTGGATGCGGCAGCAGCAGTGGTGGAAATGATCCATGCCTATTCGTTGGTGCACGACGACCTGCCGGCCATGGACGATGACGATTTGCGGCGTGGTTCTCCTGCTTGCCATCTTGCATATGACGAAGCAACCGCGATTTTGGCGGGTGATGCGTTGCAAGTACTCGCATTTGAAGTGTTGGCTACCGCCCCCGCCTTGGCGATTCCCGACCACTGCCGATTAAAGATGATCGCGACACTCGCAGTTGCCGCCGGAACGCGTGGTATGGCGGGTGGGCAAGCGTTGGATGTGAGGGCTTTGGAGCAACCGTCGAACTTATGTATCGACGAACTAAGCCGAATCCATCGGCTGAAAGCGGGTGCTTTGATTTGTGCATCGGCGCGGTTGGGGGGGATAACAGCACAGGCCGATGACCAACTTCTGGCTAGCTTGGATGAGTATGCTGCAAATCTGGGGCTGGCGTTCCAAATCGTCGATGACATTCTCGATGTTAGCGAAACTAGCGCTACGCTGGGCAAGCCGAGTGGTGCCGATCAGCGTATGCAAAAAGTGACTTATGTCTCTTTATTAGGGTTAGAAAAAGCCAAGGAAAAAGCACAGAAATTGTGTGAGAATGCTATCGAAACTATCGTGCAAATCGGGGATAATACGACCATCCTTCAGCAGCTTGCACATTTTGTCGTGAATCGGAATTTTTGAGATCCATGCTTGATTCTTATCCGTTACTTTTCAATATCGATAGCCCGCGTCAGTTACGCATGTTGGAACAAAGCCAGTTACCGGAGCTGGCGGATGAAATACGTCAATTTTTGATCGAGACGACTTCGCGTACTGGCGGGCATCTGTCGCCTGGGCTCGGCACGGTCGAGTTGACGCTGGCGTTGCACTATACATTCAATACCCCGGATGATCGGTTAGTATGGGACATCGGACACCAAGCCTACGCGCATAAATTACTAACCGGACGGCGAGATAATTTTCATACCATTCGGCAACATCACGGCTTGTCTGGCTTCCTCAAGCGTAGCGAGAGCGAATATGATGTTTTCGGTGCAGGTCATGCGGGCACTTCGATCAGTGCCGCGCTCGGCATGGCGGTCGCTTCGCGGATCGCCGGCAATGATAATGAAGTGGTGGCAATTATCGGAGACGGCGCACTGAGCGCTGGTATGGCGTATGAAGCCTTGAATAACGCTGGTGATTTGGATGCTAATCTGCTGGTGATATTGAACGATAACGACATGTCGATTTCACCGAGTGTCGGTGCGATCTCCAATTATCTCGCGCGTATTTTTTCCGGGCGGGCGTATACCAGCGTGCGCGAGGGCAGTAAGACGGTGCTTAGCACATTGCCGCCATGGATGAAAAATTTTGCGCGCAGATGGGAAGAACACATGAAGGGAATGGTGATGCCCGGTACTTTATTCGAAGAACTCGGTTTTTATTACATCGGGCCAATCGACGGACATAACCTCAATGTTGTGCTTTCTACCTTGAACAATATGAGTGAGATCCGCGGGCCGCGCTTTCTACATGTCATCACGCAGAAAGGCAAAGGCTTCAAACCCGCAGAAGGTGACCCGTGTGCTTATCACGGAGTTACGCCGTTCGACCTGAACACCGGCAAAATGGAAAAAAAGAATAAAGGAAAGACCTATACGAATGTATTTTCTGATTGGTTGTGCGATATGGCTGCCATCGATGAAAAGTTGGTTGGTATTACGCCGGCGATGCGCGAAGGTTCTGGTTTAGTACGGTTCTCGAAAGAGTATCCGGAGCGTTATTTCGACGTTGGCATTGCCGAACAACATGCGATGACGTTTGCCGCTGGGCTTGCGACTGAAGGCTTCAAGCCGGTGGTGGCGATCTACTCAACTTTTCTGCAGCGAGCATATGATCAACTGATTCATGATGTTGCCATCCAAGATCTCGATGTCATGTTGGCAATTGACCGGGCTGGGTTAGTGGGTGCTGATGGCGATACGCACATGGGCAGTTATGATTACGCATACTTGCGATGCATTCCTGGGATAGTGATTATGGCTCCGGCAGATGAAGCCGAATGCCGTGATATGTTATACACTGCATATCGGCATGAAGGGCTCACGGCTGTACGCTATCCGCGTGGTGGTGGACCTGGGGTGCCGCTGCGCGTAGCCATGAAAGCCTTGCCTATCGGCAAAGCAGATATTCGCTTCGAAGGTTCGGCCGAGAGCGAAATTGCTATTCTTGTGTTTGGTTCGCTGCTAGCAACCGCCGAGCAGGTCGGACGGGAGCTGGATGCCGCAGTAGTCAACATGCGGTTCATCAAACCGATCGACCAAGCCTTAGTGTTGCAGATGGCAAATAAATATTCGTTGATTGTGACTCTCGAAGAGCACGTGGTTGCAGGTGGTGCCGGGTCGGCGATCAATGAACTACTGATGAAGGACAATTGTCATGTCGAAGTACTCAACCTGGGCTTGCCGGATAAAATGCTAGGGCATGGTTCGCAGCAGGAACAACAGGTGATAACAGGGCTGGATGTGAACGGCGTTAGGCAAAGTATTATGAGAAGAATTTCCCGAATGTCGCCAGGTAACTTAGTTGCAGCAGTAAAAACGTGAGTAGCTTGCCGGAATCAACCGCACCTTCATTTTGATGCCTTCTCACATCGCAAAATCTGCCACTACTCCTGATCTGCCCATGGCCGATGTGCAAGGGGCTGCGGACGATCGTAACATCGCAATCGATCATGTCGGCATCAAGGATATCCGCTATCCACTGAAGTTTGTTGACCGGGGTGGTTTGCAAAATACAGTGGCTTTAGCCAACATGTATGTTGAGTTGCCGCCGCAGTCTAAGGGTACGCACATGTCTCGTTTTGTCGATGTGCTACACACCTATAGTGAGCCAGTTTCGGTCGAGTCGTTTGATCGATTGCTAGTAGCATTGAGCACCAAACTGGGCGCGCCCAAAGGAAAAATTGAATTAACCTTTCCCTATTTTGTCAGCAAGCGTGCCCCGATATCTGGGGTGGAAAGCTTGAGCGATTACGATGTAACTTTGGTTGGCGAAATCGATCACAACCAATGCACTACGATGAGTAAAGTCGTTGTACCGGTGACTAGTTTATGCCCGTGCTCTAAAGAGATTTCCGAATACGGGGCGCATAACCAACGCTCTCATGTAACGGTCGAAGTTAGTTCAAGTACGCCTATTTTCATCGAGGACTTGATTGATCGTGTGGAGAGTCAAGCGAGTTCGATCCTCTATAGTCTCCTCAAACGACCGGATGAAAAGTTCATCACTGAAAGGGCATACGATAACCCCAAATTTGTCGAGGATATGGCACGCGATGTGGCTGGCATATTCAATCAAGATGCACGCATCACGGGTTACACTGTCAGCGTGGAAAACTTTGAGTCGATCCATAACCATTCTGCTTACGCAGAAATTCGCCGAGATAAAGGGCGTTGATATAAAGGGCGTTGATATAAAGAACGCTGAGATAAAGAACGCTATAGTTGGTTATAAGTTGTTTATGCGTAGTGCTTAGCATTTTTGTGAAATGCCCTCAACTATTGTGACATCTGTTTTTTTAGCATCTGTTTGTATAGGATTAGAAAGACAGCAACCAAAGATCCGCAGAGTATCGGGAATGCGCCGACAACTGCAACGGCATCGCCTCACTAATAATTCAGCAGATTCAGTGGAAAACCCGGGGAAATGCATTATTTTGCTACGATCCATATTGATATAGGCATCCGCTTCTTCGAAACGCTTCAAAACCTTATTCTCTACAAGGTTTAAGATAAAAGCGCAGACATTCATGTTATCAATGATGCGCGAATTCCAACTTGCACCGCACACGCTCCCCCGGCTGCACAGCGGCCGCGATGAGTGCGTGGCGATGCGCTCGGCGGCGGCAAACATCTCGCCGTAGGAAACCGTACGACCAT
>WASV01131710.1_pt1 | contig 50779 bp, 46 predicted proteins | sample 5698531 | NCBI WGS metagenome assembly WASV01 (sample SAMN11175559, study PRJNA528189) | sponge metagenome | isolation source: marine sponge | host: Myxilla | place: Antarctica: Western Antarctic Peninsula, King George Island | collected 2013-01 | reverse complement strand
CCACTATCACCCGGTCACATCTCTTAGCAGGGTACTCTGGTGGTTGTGGTATAACGTTATCAACATTAAGAATAACCTTGGCAGCAGGAAAATCAGTTAATTTTAGTTTGCAATCTCTTTCTTTACATTGCGTTTCCACACCATTACTGAATTCAGATTCAATTCGTGCTGAATAGATAGTAGTCATTCTTTTTCTGCGTCTATCTGATCAAGAATGCCGACGGTTTCATTATACAAATCTGAAGATACTTGATCGTGATCGTCTGGCGAAATTCCATTCTCGTTGGTAAACTGTAATCGCTTAACAACCGTTCCTCTTGGTTTCGGGGTAAAGGAATATGCCCCTATTTCTTTTTCATCAAGAGATGTCTCTGACTTATCGCTCAATTTTGACCGCCGAACCCAGTTGCTAAGTTGTTCAAGGATATAATCACTATGAGTGGTAACCATGACACGCACGCCTGCTCGCACTAATTGCACGATAGTTTCGGTGATTTTTCTTTGCGCTGCAGGATGTAGATGAGATTCAGGCTCTTCAATAATGATCAAGTCGCCTTTTTTTATTCGGTTTCGGAGGAATAAAACAACTGGCGCGAGTTCGGAAACCATAGACGACGCGCGTAGCAATGGAACCTCAATATCATTTTGTTTGTATGCAAACCGTGGGTATTGGTTTATTCCTACCCTTCCTTGCGTAATAGACCCGTACAGTATCTTTTTTTCCATAGTTTCCGCCACTCTTGCTACGTTTAAATCTTTCCTCCTACCTGTGTCTATCTGAATAATTTTTTGCAGGAAATCTGCTAAAACACCACCCAAGGTAGGCACAGAAACATCTTCCAATCCTGCATAAGTAGCCCGCTGCACTAATGCCCCGACTATGGCGCGGTGACTTTGCATAATTCCCGTCCTTCCTGCAGGTAAATAGAATGACTCAGATCTCCTATAGGGGCGTAGTATTTGATCTGACATAGCACTAAAAAGTATTTCTATTTGCATATCTATTGGCATCCTTCCTCCATCAACCACATACCTACGAAATCTCCGCAACTCTCTTGATTCCATACTTAATCGCTTTATTTTCATACTGGATGTCATGTGCAATGGATTCAATACGATTTTTTTTAGATTATCCTCCAAAGTAAGTTTAAATTCCTTACCCATCACATCATTTTCTTCTTGATGCACTCCCATACAACGGGAAATCTCTTGATGGAAATTTTCACTGATAATTTTAGATGCTTCCACATCAATCCATTCTTTAATTTCTTTAGGAAAATCCAAGGAACTCAAATTTTTAGTATCTTCGTTTAATGCCTTTTCTAGCCACCCAGTATTTTCTCCAGTCAGGATGTTAGTTTGATTAGCATGGTCTCGTCTTTGCGACCACATCAGCCTACGAGCATGGCGGCGAAACATGTCGTCACTTTCAAAAGACTTATACAACGCATAAACCAAAGTCGCCAAATACGATTTCCCGGTATTGCTTGGACCCACAAATACCGTCAGCGGACAAAGTTCAACATTCTTTGCTTCTGCAATAGGTCCATAATCCTGGACGGAAATTATTGTGTTGCTTTCTTGTGTCATTACTTTCCCCCCATCGTCACATCCACCACCCGCAAACTCTCAATTCCCCGGTCATCTACAATCTTTACTGCAATCTTACCACCCTTCTCCGCTTCAAAAGGCAATGACTGTGTGCCTCGGTAGGCTTCAATCAAATCCTCATCAATCTCCGCTTTCAAATTCTTCGCCAATTTAGACCAGCCAGATTTCGCATCCGCCATTGGGAAAAATACCTGATTCGGATACAAACTTCTGCCGTCATAGTCCGTATCCAACATCCACATGGCGATTTGTTTTTCATCGCCGGATTCTAATTTGCCGGTTTTGGTGTTGAAGTAGTCAAAGCCGCGCACCTCTACTTGCCATTTGCCGGTGTGGTCGCCTTTGCGGACTTGCTGCATGCTGATGTCGGGTTGGCCAATGAGCCAAAAACTTTCGTTGCTGGCGCGTTTTTTCTTGAGGTCGGTGGTTTGTAGGTCGGCGTTCATTTGGACTTTTAGTAAGGTGACGCCAGGCCAGTTGGTTTCGTCTATGTCTTTGGCGGCTTCGGAGTCAAATTGGAAGGCGGAGAAGACGATAATTTTGGGTTTTGGTCTTAATCTTTCTGCTTCTTGTAGGGCGTTTTCAACTTGGTTTTTTTCCAATGGGGCGTGTTCGGGTCCAAAGGAAATGACGGCACGGAGGGGGGTGTAGGCGGTGGCAGTGCCTTCTTTTATTTGGTTGTTGCCGGCGTCGTCGGGTTTGGTTTCGGCGTCGGCGTGCAACCAATGGCAGGGTAAGGAATCAATGCGGGCGAAGGCGATGCGTTGGCCGCTTTTGCCGCGGATGCCGGTGGTTAGCAGTTCGTCGCGCCATTCGCTTTGGCGCAAGGTTTCGCCGCTACGGGCGATGGATTCATCGGCTGGGGTCGGTTCGGGATTGTCGGTAGGCGTGATGGGTTGCACGGTTGGGGATGGCACGGCTTCTACGGTGAACGGGCCGGTGACGCGGGCGCGTTTGCTGTCTTTTTTCGGTTGGTCGTAGAGGGCGATAGCCGAGGCGGGCGCGTCTCCGGCTAAAATGCTGGGGGATACTTTGTTGACTGATTTATATTCAAAGCCGCTGCCGACGCCTTCGTCCGGGTGGGCGAGCTTGTAATAGTCAAAGGTGGCGGTCATCAGGCGTTGTTTGGCGAGGGTGGTGGCAACGCGTGAGGTGTCGCAGGTTATCCATCTTCGCCCCCATTGTTCGGCGACGAAGGCGGTACTGCCGCTGCCGCAGGTTGGGTCAAGGACGAGATCGCCCGGGTCGGTGGTCATGAGGATGCAGCGTTGAATTGCCTTGGTGGAAGTTTCCACGACATATCTTTTTTCGCTCGGATACATTTGTGCTGGCCAGATATTGTTGATACGCCGCCCCGGCACTTCGTCTTCGTATTTTTTCCACATCAGCGAATCTTGTTTCTCAAGTGCCTCCAATCGCCCCTTCTCCGCAAGGCGATTCATGCCTTCTTCAGAAATAGACCAATGTCTATTTGCTGAACAATGAAAAGTTCTGCTTTTCCATTGATACGGTTCGGAACGCCCGGTAGTGGATACGCCTTGTGAATCTAAACCGGTGCGGCGATAAATACGCGCACCTTTGGGCAAAAATTTATCAGGGTCACGTTCTTCGTCTTTGGATAATTTTCGCGTCGTTCCATCACTCAATTCAACGCTCACATAAGAACTAAAAAAACTAACGATTTCTTGGCGAGTTAACGATTCATACAGTTGTCTGAATTTCACTACCTTTTTATCTTTCGCATACCACAACAAATAATCCGCTACTTGCGGCAAATTTTGCCCGGAGCTGCCGCTGGTGGTGGCGAATGAAATGGTTGCGACCCGATTTTCCGCGCCAAAAATATCATCCATTACCGACCCCATGCGATGCACATTCTCATCCCCAATCTGCACAAAACAACTCCCACTCTCGCTTAGCAATTCCTTCGCCAACAACAACCGGTCGCGCATATACGACAGATACGAATGGATCCCCAACTCCCAAGTATCGCGGAAGGCTTTAATCATTTCCGGTTCGGAGGTCAAATCCTCATCTTTGCCATCTTGGACCTCACGCTTTCCCACAAACGGCTGAAAATTGCTGCCATATTTAATGCCATACGGCGGATCCATATAAACGCATTGCACCTTGCCGGCCATATTCTCTTTGGTCAGTAGCGAGTTCATCACCAGCAGCGAATCGCCGGCAATCAGGCGGTTGCTCCAGTTATGTGAGTGTTTGTAGAACTCAATGGCATGCCGCAGGGGAATATCGCGTTGTTCGGCAAATAGAGATTGTTGCGCGCTACTATTATCGCCGTTGCGTTTTTGCACCGCTTCCACAATGGTGCGCGGGTCAATGCGCTCATGTACATGTAGCGACACAGTCGGCACTTCAAACGAGGTGTGCTCGGCTTTGCCCGCCCAGTTTAGTTGCGGGTCAATATGCGGGTCGTGGTTGTAGGTTTGCGCGCTGTCTTGCTGCGGGTCGGTGCGCGGCGAGACCAATCCTACTGGCGGATTGTTGGCGCGCTGCTTGTCGCCGTGGGCGTAGGATTCAATTGTTTTGCGGGTTTTTTTCTTTGCCATTATGGGTCTCGGTGGCGTGCGATTTTAGCAGATTGCGCCGGGATTCTACTGAAAACCATGTTTCCTCTTAAAACTGGGCTTCTCATTAAAGCCGGGCTTCCCCTTAAAACGATGAGCCCGGCTGTTTGAGGAATGATTGCTCTTGCGCGCTTGATGGGCGGCCGAGGATTTGGTTGCGGTGGGGGAATCGGGCGAATCGTTGGATGATATCAAAGTGCTTGCGGGCAAAATTGAGATAGTTGTTGAATAGTTCGGCTTCATCGCTGGCTGCGTTGTCGGCTAATGTTTGATACAGAGCGACCGATTTTTGTTGGTCGGCAAGGGCTTCGCTGTGTTCAAACGGCAGGTAGACGAATACGCGTTGAATGGGCTTGAGTTGCTCTGCAGCAGCACTTTTTACGCAAGTTTTGGCGTAATTTAGGGCGAGGGAGTCGTAGGCGAATGCGCGTGGGGTGTCGCGATACATGTTGCGGGGGAACTGGTCGGTGCACAGAATTAACGCCAATAAGCCGTCGGGGGATTCTGCCCAATGGGTGCGTTTGCCGGCGGCGATGGCTTCGCTGGTGGCGGCGAAATTAACGGTGATTTGAGCATCCAATTGCGCATTTTTTGACCACCATAATTCGGTTTTTTCGGCGGCAATTTTGCTGGCGGTGGCGGTGGCGTGATGCGCGCCGAACCAGAATTGGAGGATGTCGTGGATGGATGAGTCGGGAGGCATTTTTGCGGGTGTTTATGCGGGTGTTTATGAGATATGCCCGTATTTTACCGCATAACTTTGTTAACCGGCTACCGGCTTTATCCAAATGAGGCAGTGCTGATGCGGTGTTATTTATCGGGCATTCGCGTTTATAATAGTGCCACATCCCCCGCGCCCAATACCACCGCCCGCCATTGCCGATTTGATGCCACCGTCCATCCTCCCCCGAAGCCCGCGCTGATGGCTATCAAACTATTCCTCGCCGTGGTGATGTTGGTGGGCGCGATGTGGTTTCTCGGCTGGTATAAGCGAGCGAAATCAAGCGTACGCAACCGCGCGTTGCGAAGCATTTTGCTGTATGGCATCGGCATCACTATTTTGCTACTGGTGGTGAGCGGGCGCATTCCATGGTTATTCGCCATCATCGGTGCGGCGATGCCATGGCTCAACCGCGCGCTGGCGGCGCGCCGCGCGTGGACTTTCTTTAAGACATTTAAAGATTCAGCGGGCGAAGGCGAACAGCATTCCGGTGGGCATGGTGCTGGCGGCAAGGTGACGATAGATGCCGCTGAGGCCTATCAAATTCTCGGCATCCAACCCCATGCCACGCAGCAGGAAATTATTGAAGCCCATCGCAAACTGATGCTCAAAATTCATCCGGACCGCGGCGGCTCGGATTACCTCGCCGCACGCATTAATCAAGCCAAAGAAGTGCTGCTAAAATCGTAATGGTGGAGGCGCGGCGATAAGGCGATAGTGATGCGATAGTGGTACGATAATGGTGCGTTATGCTTGGTCATGGCATATATTCCGAACTTGTCTTTCAAACATGAACTCAAGCATGCCTCCAAATATGCATCACAAACATCACATGACATCACATGACATCACATGTACATGTATACAAACATGCATCCAAACCACCTCCCAACCGCCCAAATAAAATCTGGCGAGCGGACTTTATGTTGACTACCCAATCGGCTACCATGCGCGCGCAAGTAGATGCCGGATAAAAAAATTGTCTGATTCAAACAAATACCCGCGGCGACACGCATGGTTTATGGCCGGTTCACTGGTGTTCTTGTTGACCCTCGCGGTTTGGCCGGCCACCAGCGCGGTCAATACCGAGCGCGGCGCGTCTTGGGGGATTGACGCGCAACTAATCGCGTCGGTGATAACCGCCGATATTCAAAATAATAAATTTCCGCCTAACATCGCCCTACCGAATTTCCCGATTGATGGCGAGCTTTCCGTGCGTTATACCATTGACGCGGCGTTGCAAGGTGCGGCGCAAAAACTTCTGCGAAAATACAATCCCGACTACGGCGTTTTGGTCGCGCTTGATGCTAATTCTGGGCAAGTGCTGGCGATGGCGAGTAGTGTGCGCAATCAAAACGCCCAAGGGAATAGCGGCGGCAACATGAGCATGGTTAATAGTTATCCAGCCGCGTCGGTATCTAAAATTATCACTGCGGTGGCCGCCATCAACGAAAATAAAGTGGCGGCCGACAGCGTCATTCCATTCAACGGCAAGGCGACATCGCTGTATAAAAAAAGCGTATTCCAACATCGCAACCATAAATGGACGCGGAAATATTCGCTTGGGCAATCGTTCGCGCGTTCAGTGAATAGCGTGTTCGGTCGGGTCGGTGCGGTTGAGGTGGGCGGGGATGCCATGCTGGAATACGCCAGACGACTGGGCTTCAACGGCCGATTCGCCTCGGATTTTCGCTTTGACAACGGCACGATTGAACTGGACCCGAGCGATGCATGGCAAGTGGCGGAGATGGCATCCGGCTATACCCGACGTAACACGCTATCGCCACTACACGGCGCGGCATTGGCGGCGAGCGCGGTGAACGGCGGGCATTTGGTCGCGCCGATGATAGTGAAATCCATTATCGGACCGAACGGCATACCGTTATATTGGCGTGCGATGCCGGCCAAATCGCCAGTGATGCGCGCCAGCACCGCCGCTCAATTGAAAAAAATGATGCGCGCCACGGTGACCGCCGGATCAGCCAAGCGCGCGTTTTCTAACTTCAATCGCGGGGCGTTGAAAGAGGTCGTCATCGGCGGTAAAACTGGCTCGCTGACGGGTTTTTCGCCACCGGGAAAATACGATTGGTTCGTCGGCTTCGCGGAAATGGGCGAACGCAAAATCGCCTATGCGGTACTTTGCATCAATAAAAAAAGATGGTATGTAAAATCTACTCAATTGGCGCGGGAAATGCTTGAATTTTATTTCCGCAATGCGTCCGCACAAGACGCCGCCATCTCCGCTTCCTGACATAAAAAAACGATGAAGCAATATCTCGACGCGGTTCGGGAAACTTTGGAGAAAGGTACGCGCAAACCGAATCGCACCGGCGTGGATACGATTTCTACTTTCAACATCAACTATGAGATTAACCTCGCCGAAGGTTTTCCGCTGCTGACTACCAAAGCGATTTCATGGAAAAATATCGTCATTGAAAATTTATGGTTTTTATCTGGTAGTTCTGACATCGGATTGCTACACGCCCACGATTGCAAGTTTTGGAATCCGTGGGCGGATGCGCATGGCAAAGTGCCGAGTGCTTACGGAAATTTTTGGCGACACTTTCCCCTGCCGAATGATCAACATACCGATCAGATTCATTATGTGGTTGAGCAATTGCGTAAAAATCCGATGAGCCGGCGCATGGTGGTATCGGCGTGGGCACCGGGCAACGCTCAGCATAGCACCCTGCCACCGTGTCATGCGTTGTGGGTGGTGAATGTTCAGATGGATTCATCCGGCGAGCCATCGCTCTGCTTGCACCTCACCCAACGCAGTTGCGATATTGCGCTCGGCGTTCCGTATAACATCGCCGGCTATGCATTTATTTTGGAGCTGCTGTCGCGATTTAGCGGGATACGCGCAGGTCTGTTCGCGCATACATTAATTGACGCGCACATTTATACCGCCAAAGCGGATGGCTCTATGCCCGAATACGATCACATTCCCGGGCTCAAAAAACAACTCACGCGCGCAGTGAAACCATTGCCAACTTTGAGCATAGATGCTGGCATTCAATCGCTCGCTGACATGGATTCTTTGCTGACGCTTGACACCGAAGAAGTTATGGGAAAATTTATACTGCATGAATACAATCCACATCCAGCGATTGCGTTTAAGGTGGCGGTGTAGTGAGTGAGAAATCTGGCAAATCATCTACTCCGTTGCGCGGCGCGATTGTTGCGATGGCTGGCGATCGCGTCATCGGTGTGCGCGGCGAATTACCATGGCATTACCCCGAAGATTTAAAACACTTCAAAAAACTCACCACTGGCTGCGTCATTATTATGGGACGAATTACTTGGGAGTCAATTGGTTGCAAAGCATTACCAAAACGCGACAATATTGTGATTAGTCGCTCCAAAGTGCCGGAGGTGGAACATTATGACAGTATTGAAAAAGCAATCAATGCATACCCAAAAAGAAAAATATGGGTAATCGGTGGCGGTCAAATTTATCGAGCGGCGATGCAGTATTTGAATGCTATATACATTACACATGTCCCAAAAATTATTAAGGATGAAAGTCCGGTGAAATTTCCAAAAATTGATTCGCATCAATGGAAAGGAGGAAAAATAAAATACAAAATTGAAGGTAAAAACAAATTACATTATGTCGTGTTCCGCCGTATTCCAAAATATAAGTCCAAATTATCAAAGTCACAAATCATAGTGGGTTTGCAGTGTAAAAAACGTTTGTGGCTTGAGGTTCATAAGCCAAAAGCGGCGGTCGTTTCAAGCGATATCCAGCATCGCTTTGAGGTCGGTCACATGGTTCACGATGTCGCGCAGTCACTACATGAAAACGGGCATTTGATTGAATGGAAAAACGATGCCACCCATGCCATTGCCGAGACGAGAAGAATTCTCGCCGACTCGCCCGACACACCAGTATTTGAAGCGACCTTTTCCCATAAGGACGTACTGGTTCGGACTGACATACTACAAAAAGAAAGTGACGGCTATGCATTAATTGAAGTGAAGTCAAGCACCTCGGTCAAAGAATCCAATTACTCCGATTGCGCGGTGCAAACTTGGGTGTTGGAAAACAATGGTGTGCCACTTTCAAGCGTGCAACTCGCGCACATCAACAATCAATTTATCTATCGTGGAGACGGCGATTATCATGGCTTGTTTCGTTATGAAGACATCCAGGACGACATTGCCGAATTCAAAACCAAAGTGCCACAGTGGGTTGCGCGATTCAAAAAAATATTAGCAGGAAATCAGCCGAATATTGAAATGGGGACGCACTGTCACAAACCATATCCGTGCCAATTTATTAATTATTGTTCACCATCATGCGCGAATACTGTGAAATATCCGGTGACCGATTTACCGAACGACAGAAATGGTAAAGTCGCCCAGCAACTTATCGCAGAAGACGTTAAGGATATTCGGGATATACCACTAGCTCATTTGGAAAAAGAAGTACATGAATGGGTGCGCGCGGTAACCGTTGCTGGCGAGGCAGATTTAAAATCTACTGCGGCAATTGAAATCAATCGTCACCCCTATCCACGCTATTATCTTGACTTTGAAACCATCCAATTCGCGATACCGATTTGGAAAGGTACCCGACCATACCAAACGTTACCATTCCAATGGTCATGTCACATAGAAGAGGAATCAGGAAAGTTATCCCACGAAGAATTTCTTGATACAATCGGCCGTCCGCCGATGCGTCCGTTGATTGAATCATTGTTAGATACGCTCGGTAAACGCGGGGCAATTTTTGTTTATAGCAGTTATGAAAAAACATGCTTGAAACAACTCGCCGCTATTTTTCCTGATTTGGAATCGTCCATTCAAAAAATCATCGGGCGGTTAGTTGATTTACTGCCAATCACAAAGCAGAATTATTACCATCCAAAAATGCACGGCTCATGGTCTATCAAGGCGGTGTTGCCGACCATTGCCCCAAACCTTGATTATGCCGACCTTGGCGAGGTTCAAGATGGAATGGCGGCGGGAGTTGCCTATCAAGAAATTATTCACGCTAATACAACGCAAGAACGCGCATTATCATTGGCAGTTGATTTGCGAAACTATTGCAAGCGAGATACCGAAGCGTTGATTGCGTTGGTGGCATTTTTATCAAGCGGTAAAATTCAATAATACGTGCATTATCGTTAGTCACGCCGTTGGCAACGAAAAATTGCGCGTTGTGGTGACGGATAACCTTCTATGGTTTTGCTTGGGTCGTTTGGATCCAGGAAATCTGCTAAAGATTCAAATTGCATCCATTCGGTGGCGCGTTGTTCGGCGATGGTTGTCGTGCTGATGTCTATCAATTGAATATCGGTGGCGCCGGATTTTTTGAGCCACGACTCCAACATTAAAGGTGATGGAATAGAATGGACATTGCGCATTTTTGCATAGCGCCCAGCAGGCATCAGGACGGTATCAGCATCGCCATCCACCACCAAAGTTTCAACAATCAATTCACCACCACGGCGAGTGAAATTTATTAACGCACGCAAATGCGCGTGCGGGTCGCGGCGATGAGATAAAACGCCCATAGAAAATACGCTATCAAAAGCCGAGTCGCCGTTATCGCCTGCGCAATTGCTGATGGGGAATTGCTCGCTCTTCAACGGCAAAATAAACGCCGGGGCATCGCAGTATTTTTTGAGCGCGTCAAATTGCGCGATGAACAATTGCGTCGGGTCAATGCCGAGCACAAAACGCGCGCCTTGCCCGAGCATGCGCCACAAGTAATAACCGTTTCCGCATCCGACATCCAACACGCGGCGGTCGCGCAAGCAAGTTATTTTTTCCGCCAATCGCGCCCACTTTAAATCGGAACGCCATTCGCTGTTGATGGCAACCCCGAACAATTCAAACGGACCCTTGCGCCATGGTTTTAATTGCAGTAGCAATTGTTTAAGATGCGTCTTTGTTTTCGCGCTGCAATCTTGTGGGGCGCCGATGCGAATCGTTGGCGCGCGCAAGTCGTAGGAAGATGCGGTAATTTTTGCAAGGTTGTTGTTCGCGTCTTGCCATTTTTTTCGGTCGCCATGCGGATTGGTCTGATACACATGCCGCGCACGCGCTAACAATCGAGCGGTTAATTGCCCGAGGTCGGCCGAATTTAACGCATGAGCGAGCGCATCATCCAACTCCGCCAAACATTCCACCGCTTGCGCCGTCATTTATGCGCCATAAAAGAACAAAAATTAAACACCCGAAACCATTCACTCACTTGAGAAAATCCGGCTTGTCGCAATCGCGCGTGATGCGTCGCTGGGTTGTCCGGTGTCATAACTTTCTCCAGCGCGGTTCGCTTTTGTGCGATTTCCAGTTCGCTATAACCGTTGGATGCCTTGAACTGATCGTGCATAGATTGTTGCAAAGTTTGTTCGGTGGAATCTTCAAAGGCGATTTTTTCCGAAAGAATTAATACCCCACCGCTTTGTAAGCCGCTGTGGATGCGCGTCAATAAATTGAGTCGGTCAGCCGCGGCCAGGAACTGCAGGGTAAAATTCAAAATCACCATGCTGGCGTTTTTGATTTCAACATCACGAACATCGCAATGCAGTAATGTGAATTGTTTGGCATTGATTACGCCATCCAGATTGTTACGGCATTGTGCCAACATCGGCGCGGAATTATCAACGCCGATAAAATGCACCGACGAATCGGCAATCTGGGAATGCACCGAGTGCATCGCCGCACCTAACGAACAGCCGAGATCATAAACGATTGAATCAGCATGCACATGTCGTTCGGCAATCACGCCAAGCAGTGCGATTAAGGTTTGATAACCGGGCACCGAACGGCGAATCATGTCGGGAAAGACCGCCGCCACATGATCATCAAACACAAAATCAACCACGCGGGAAAGTTTGTCGGCATACATCTTATCCAAATTGTCTTTTTTGACTTCGCCCATATCCGCACGCCTACCTTGAATCGGCCTTATGCCTGTTCCAATTCAATCAAAGTTCCGAAGGCATCGGCGGGATGTAAAAATACTACGGGCTTGCCGTGCGCACCGATTTTTGGATTGCCGTGGCCGAGGATTCGCATGCCTTCCCTTGCCAATTGTCGGACGGCTTTTTTGATATCCGCAACTTCATAACACAAGTGATGAATTCCACCGGCCGGGGTGCGCTGCAGAAACTTTGCGATTGGCGAGTGTTCGCCAAGCGGGTGCAGCAATTCAATTTTGGTGTTAGGTAATTCTACGAAAACCGTGGTGACGCCGTGTTCGGGCAATGCCATTGGCGGCGACACGCGTGCGCCGAAAGTATCGCGATATAAATCGCTGGCGGCGGTAAGATCCGGCACGACAATTGCAACATGGTTGAGTTTGCCAATCATGCTGGCGAACGCATAAAAATTGAAACCAATTTTCTTGCAGCAACCGACGCCGGCAATTCGCCCTCACCGACTTGCTCAAGCACATTTTCAAGCGCCGCGCCAACCACGCTATCTTGCTTCAACTCGGTTAACAACTGCTCGCGAGTTTCGTTCCACAACCATTCGCGTGCTTGCCCTCGTCGGCGCTTTTGTAACGCATCATCGGCATCCAGCACTTGACGGTATTCATCAATTTTTTCCCGCACTGCATCAATGCCGATATTTTCTAGCGCGGAAGTATTCATCACCGGCACTTGCCAAGTCGCCAACCGCCGTTGAATCATGCACAGCGCGTGCTTGATGTCGGCCGCGGTCGCGCTTGCTTGCTTTTTCAGCGCACCATCGGATTTGCATACAATCACGATATCCGCGAGCTCCATAATGCCGCGTTTAATTCCTTGCAGTTCATCGCCCGCCGCCGGCATCAATAGCAATAAAAAAACATCGGTCATCGCCGCGACCAAAGTTTCCGACTGCCCGACTCCGACGGTTTCTATGATAATCCAATCAAACCCGGCGGCTTCACACGCCAACATCGCTTCGCGAGTTCGTCGGGCGACGCCGCCCATGGTTTGTCCGGCCGGCGATGGACGAATGAACGCAAGCGGATTATTCGCCAGCGTTTCCATGCGGGTTTTATCACCGAGTATTGAGCCGCCGCTGAAGATGGAAGTCGGGTCAATAGTCAGCACCGCCACGCGATGCCCGTGTTGCGTGGCGCGATTGCCAAACGTTTCTATGAAGGTTGATTTCCCAACCCCGGGCGCGCCGCTGATGCCGATGCGCATGGAATTGCCGGTATCGGGCATGAGGGCGCGCAACAATTTTTCGGCTGACACGCGATCTTCGGCGCGGGTGGATTCAAGCAAAGTTATTGCGCGCGCCAACGCACGGCGGTCGCCCGAACGCAACGCCGAATGCAGGGCGGCGATGTCAGTCATTTTTACCAATCATTTTTATGCTCATTTTTATCACTCTTATCATCATTCTTTTTTGTAATCATGATTCATTCATGATTATTATCCTGCACGATTATTAACCTGCACGATTGCGAATTTTAGAATCGGTTGATCCGCTTGGACGATTGCGCCGGGTTCGGCCAACACTTCTTCGACTACGCCATCTTGCTCGGCGCGCAGCGAATTTTCCATTTTCATTGCTTCAATAACCGCCAGTTCCTGCCCGGCTTTAACGCTTACACCCGATTTCACCGCCACTGAGACCAGCAACCCGGGCATCGGCGATAGCAGGAATCTAGATTGGTCAGGCGGTGCTTTGCGCGGCATCAACGCATGCAGTTCGGCGACGCGCGGCGACAACACTTTAACGCTGAGTTGGCATCCGCCGTGGGCGAGCGCATAATCGTATCCGCGTCGTTCAAATTGCATGTGCACTTGCGCGCCATTCACTTGACAGCGATACACCGGCTCGGTCGCCCGCCATTGATCTTCAATGTGATATTCATCGCCATTATATTCCACTCGCGAGTTGCCCGGCGCGCCGCTCACTTTGGCGGAGTAATAAGCACCGTCAATCGCAACCACCCAGCGCGAACCGATGGTGCGCCCATAGCCCAGCAGCTGACCACTAATAGTCGCGGCTCGCCGGGTCAAGCGATGATGAAGTGATGCGGCGATAACAACAAAAATACTCCAATCCATTTTGTCATTAATAGCGCGCGCAAAACCGTCGGGGTATTCTTGTTCAATAAAATTCGTGCTTAGGTCGCCTTGTTGGAAACGCGGGTGCGCCATAATTGCGGCGGCAAACGGTTGGTTGGTATCAACGCCACGAATGTAATACGCATCCAACGCCAATCGCATGTGCCGGATGGCGGCGGCGCGGTCCTCACCCCAAGTTATGAGTTTGGCGATTAGCGGATCATAAAACCGAGAAATCTCACCGCCTTCTTCAACGCCAGAATCAACGCGCACCGCATGTTTTTTGTCATGGCTTATCGTCGGCGGCAAGTAACGTACTAAGCGGCCGCTGGACGGCATGAAATTCCGATACGGGTTTTCCGCGTAAATCCGAGCTTCCATCGCCCAGCCGTTAATCGCCACATCGGATTGTTTAATCGGTAATTTTTCACCCGCCGCAACCCGAAGCATCAACTCCACCAAATCAAAACCGGTGATCATTTCAGTAACTGGATGCTCCACTTGCAAGCGCGTATTCATTTCTAAAAAATAAAAATTGTGCGCGGCGTCAACAATCATCTCCACCGTGCCGGCTGAACGATAATCCACCGCTTTGGCTAACACGATCGCTTGTTCGCTCATGGCGGCGCGTGTTTTGTTATTGATGAATGGCGAAGGAGTTTCCTCAATAACTTTTTGATGACGCCGTTGAATGGAGCATTCGCGTTCGTTGAGGGTGACGATATTGCCGTGGGCATCGGCGATTATTTGAATTTCAATGTGGCGCGGTTCGTCAATAAACTTCTCAAGCAAAATGCGCTGGTCGCCAAAACTGGAAAGTGCCTCGCTGGAAGCGCGTGCAAATCCGTCCGCGATTTCATCCCGATGGCGGGCGACGCGCATTCCTTTTCCGCCACCGCCAGCACTTGCTTTAATCATCACCGGATAGCCAATTTGTTCGGCAATTTTCATCGCCTCGGCGGCATCAACCACGACATCCGCGTGCCCCGGTATGGTGTTGACTCCGGCTTTGCGCGCCAACGCTTTGGATGCGATTTTGTCGCCCATAGATTCTATCGCTTGCGCGCCGGGTCCGATGAAGACGATTCCGGCGTGCTCAAGTTGGCGGGCGAACGCGGCGTTTTCCGATAAAAATCCATAGCCCGGATGCACTGCTTCGGCGCCGGTTTTCTTGCATGCAGCGATGATTTTATCACCGTCCAGATAACTCTCCGCGGCCATCGCCCCGCCAATATGCACCGCTTCGTCCGCCATTTGGACATGCAAAGCATCCCTATCCGCATCCGAATACACCGCCACCGTAGCCACCCCCATACACCGCGTCGTTTTAATAATACGGCAAGCGATCTCGGCGCGATTGGCGATTAGGATTTTAGTGAACATTGGATGACTGTTTTGTACAGGGAATTAATCAAATAAATCTAACTTTTCCATCACTTTATTAAGCAACTTTGTCTTTCGTTTTTCGAGTTCCGCAACATCCCATTTATCACAATCAATAACATCTTTAGTTATCACAAATGAACTAACAACGTTGTCTTTATTCTGGTAAACATCAATTTTATTCTCAAAAGAATAATTTTGTGCCTGAATATTTTTCTTCATCGATAGCAAAGTGAGGTTTGCTAAAGAATTTGCCCATTTTTCAGATTCTGCTGCATTAAATATATTTTCCCAGTACTCGGTTAATGTTTGTGGAAGCACGTGCTCTAAATGCAATTTACGTTCAATTTTAATATATTTTTGTGTACTGTCATCAGAAGAAAAATATTCTATCAACAATAAAATAGCTCTATCCCATTTTCGGCCGTACACCAAGTCACCTTCTATTGCCTCTTTAAATGTTTTTGTAGTTGAATATTTCTTGAGATTCTCTTGCATTTCTAATTTTATTTTATCAATTCCATTCCCATCCTTAACAAGTTTTAAAATATTAAAACTTGTCTGTTTAATTCTCGCCACAGTAGCGCCAGAAACCCAGTGTTGATAATAGTAAGCCACTAAAAGTGATTTTAATTCACTGATGTCTCGGTATTCTACAAATAATGCGGTTGCTAGAATAGCACGCCAGTAAATTTCGTGTTTTAAGTACCGTAAACAGTATAGATATTTATTTTCTTCCGTTAAAGCTTCAATATACTTTTTCGAAAAATTACTTATTTCTTGCACTATACGTAGTGAATCTGTCCCTTCTTTATCAAAAACACATAACAACTCTTTATCAATTCGGTTTTTAGGATTTGTGGCTATTTTGTAATACAAGTAAGTGCTTAACATTCCATCTAGATCACAGTTTGCAAACTTTAACCTTGAATTGATTTCCTCCCATTTTGTTTTAAATGCTTCTCTATCAACCTTCTCATCTTTTCCATTTATCTTTTGCATTAGTGACGACTTAAGAATATCAAAAGGGCTAAGTGGCATGCCCCTATTATTCAGAACATTAAATATTTGAATTGCACTATCTTCGGATGGGCAGGTAATAACCGTTAATACAATGTTTTCAAAAAACCATTCTACAAAATTATTCATATAAAATTTATCACCTTTCTCTTCAACATCTACAATTTTTTCCGCTAAAAAATCTTTTATATAATGAGAATTCCGAAGATACTTATTATCGTTAAATTTCTTATCTATATTTTTTGTGATTTTAAAATCTATTTTATTTAATACGGTTTGCTCGAAATCTATTTGATATTGTTCAGCAGTTAAAAATGTTAATTTTCTTTTCTCATGTTCATATTTATCTTCAATAGATTGATTTATGAAATCAGTTGCCTTATCTTGTAATTCAGACCCATAAACATCTCTAAAAACACATGCAATAATTATAAAAGTTGTTATTCTTTGTTGTCCATCAATAATGTCAAATCTATCTTTTATTTTGTTATTTACAAGAACCACTGAACCACAAAAATAATCATCATCTTTACTATTAATGTATGCGGTTATCAAGTCATCTATTAAATCTGACACATTATCTTTACCCCATGAATAAGGTCTTTGGTAATCGGGAATTTGATAAAACCTCTCGTCGTTGACAAGAAACTTTTTTAAGTTCTGAATGTCTGCTTCAATTTTCATTTTTAATTCCGCGTGTATTATTTTCATAAAGGTATTTTACATACTTGCACTACGACTTTCTAATCGTTTATCACGTAGACAAATCATATGGCATTACCGCTTACTTTTTATCAGAAAGAATCATCTATATTAGCCGCTTTTAGTATAGCGTTGGCTGTGTGTCTTGATTTGCATTTATGCGGCACAGTGATTGGATTATATTCATCTTTACCCCAATATTCGTGCGATCCTTTTGCGGAACGAATATATACCCAACCATGTTTTTTCAGTATCTTTTTGACAAGTTTCTCATATCCAATCATGCGATTGCCATGTGATTCATATACACAAAATCCGCAGGAGTTTTATTCCATATTTTATTATTTTTTAATGCTAATAAAATAGGAATGGCTTCTTCTGCTTCATTTTTAAGATCGACAAATGTTTCTGCTTCTACAATCAGTCCGGGAACATCAGTGCTTGTGGCAATAAACACTTTTGCCACCGGGTCAAAAGTAAAGTTGACGCGTATCACTAAGGTCGCACCAAGTCGGGCAAACACACTCGCTAAAGGGAAATTAATAGGATATTTCATGATACCTCCATCGCAATTTAATTAATACTGTTTGTAGATTGTGCCATCAGAGAATTTGTATATTTTATCACAACGGAATATTCCCATGCTTCTTCCATGGATTTTCCAACTTCTTATTCCGTAACATCGCCAGCGATCTGCATAGTCGTTTGCGGGTGTCGCGTGGGAAAATTACATCGTCAATGTATCCGCGCCGGCCGGCGACGAAAGGGTTGGCGAATTTTTTACGGTATTCGTCGGTGCGTGTTGCGATTGCGGTTGGGTCTTTGGCTTCTTCGCGGAAAATAATTTCGACCGCACCTTTGGGTCCCATCACTGCGATTTCGGCGCTTGGCCAAGCGAGGTTAACATCGCCGCGCAAATGTTTAGATGCCATCACATCATATGCACCGCCGTAGGCTTTGCGTGTGATGATAGTGACTTTTGGTACGGTGCATTCGGCGTAGGCATATAATAATTTGGCACCGTGGGTGATGATGCCGCCGTATTCTTGGGCGGTGCCGGGCATAAATCCCGGCACATCCACCAGCGTGACGATGGGGATATTAAAGGCATCGCAAAAGCGCACGAATCTCGCACCTTTAATGGATGCGTTGATGTCCAAGCAGCCTGCCAATACCATCGGTTGATTGGCGACCAAGCCGACGGTGCTGCCTTCCATGCGCGCAAAACCGATTACTAAATTTTTCGCATACTCCGATTGCAGTTCAAAAAAATCGCCTTCATCAACCACTTTAGTGATGACTTCTTTAATGTCGTACGGCTGGCTTGGGTTATCCGGGATTAATGTATCCAGAGATTTTTCCACGCGACTCATAGAATCGTCGCAGCTACGTTGGGGCGCGCGTGCGCGATTGTTGGGGGGAAGAAAATTAACCAGCCGCCGGGTCATCAGCAACGCATCCACATCGTTGGCGAATGATAAATCGGCGACGCCGGAACGCGTGGTGTGCGTGGTCGCGCCGCCTAAATCTTCGGCGGTGACTTTTTCGTGGGTTACCGTTCGCACCACATCGGGGCCAGTCACGAACATATACGAGCTATCTTCCACCATGAAAATAAAATCGGTAATCGCCGGCGAATAAACCGCGCCGCCGGCGCATGGACCCATAATCAGGGAAATTTGCGGTACTACGCCGGACGCTAAAACATTGCGTTGGAACACTTCGGCATAGCCGCCGAGCGATGCGACGCCTTCCTGAATGCGCGCACCGCCGGAATCGCTGATGCCGATAATCGGCGCGCCGACTTTCATCGCTTGATCCATTACCTTACAGATTTTTTCCGCATGCGCTTCGGAAAGCGAGCCGCCGAACACGGTGAAATCTTGGCTATAAATAAATACTAAGCGGCCATTGATGGTGCCGTAGCCGGTAACCACGCCGTCGCCGGGAATGGTTTTTTCTTGCATGCCGAAATCGGTGCAACGATGTTCAACAAAAATATCCCACTCTTCAAAACTATCATCATCAAACAAAATTTCAATACGTTCGCGAGCGGTTAGTTTGCCTTTAGCATGCTGTGCTTTAATGCGCGCCTCACCACCACCTTGTTTTGCTTGGGCGCGTTTTTGTTCCAGCTGTTCTATAATTTCATTCATGGAAATTTGAGGTGCTTTCGTAGTCGTTGATTAAGTTTTTGGAAATAATTTCTAAAATTTCTTTCGCCGCTTTTAATATATTCGTACCGGGTCCAAAAATCGCCGCTACGCCTTCAGCGTATAACGCAGCATAATCCGCCGGTGGAATTACGCCGCCGCAGATTACTGTGATATGCGCGCAGTCGTTTTGCTTTAATGCTTGCATAACACCGGGCACGAGGGTTTGGTGGCCGCCGGCTTGGGTGGAGATGCCGATGATGTGGACATCGTTTTCAATGGCTTGTCGCACTGCTTCCTCGGGGGTTTGAAATAGCGGCCCGATATCTACATCAAAGCCGATGTCGGCGAATGCGGTGGCGATGGTTTTGGCACCGCGATCATGCCCGTCTTGCCCTAACTTAACCACCAACATGCGCGGGCGACGCCCGGCTTGCACGGCGAATTGTTCTACCTCTTTGGTCAGCATCATAAAATTTTGGTCGCCCGCATACATCGCGCCATATACCCCGCCGATGGATAATATATTTGCCCGATGGCGATTATAAACCTGCTCCAATGCATCGGAGATTTCCCCGACGCTGGCGCGCGCACGGGCGGCTTCCACCGCGCATTCTAATAAGTTGCCGGGGTGATTGTTATCGTGGTTAATTTTGCGATTATCTTTATCGTCGACTTCCCCTTTGCGGGCAAGCTCGGTTAGCGCATCAAGTGCTTTTTTGCAACGCGCTTGGTCGCGGTTTTCTCTAACCTCTTTTAGTCTGATGATTTGACTCATCCGAACCGCATGATTATCCACCACGCGGATATCCACTTGCGCTTCTTCATCTGCTTGGAAGCGGTTGACGCCGACGATGACTTCCTCGCCACGGTCAATGCGTGCTTGCTTTTTTGCCGCGGCTTCTTCTATGCGCAATTTTGGCATGCCGGCTTCAATCGCTTCAACCATACCGCCCATTTCCTCCACCTCGTCGATCAGTTTGCGCGATTCAACTACCATATCGTTGGTTAAACTTTCCAAATAATACGAGCCAGCCATGGGGTCTACGACATGCGTAAAACCGGCTTCGTTTTGCAATACTAATTGTGTGTTGCGTGCCACGCGCGCGGAGAATTCGGAGGGCAATGCTAATGCTTCGTCAAAAGAATTGGTGTGCAGCGATTGCGTACCGCCGAATACCGCCGCCATCGCTTCAATGGTGGTGCGAATGATGTTGTTCCAAGGGTCGCGACTGGTGAGGCTGACGCCGGAAGTTTGGCAGTGCGTGCGTAGCATCAGCGAACGCGGGTCGGTAGGCGAAAAATTATTCTCCATCAACTCCGCCCACAGCGTTCGGGCGGCGCGCAGTTTGGCGATTTCCATGAAAAAGTTCATGCCGATACCAAAGAAAAACGACAACCTCGGCGCAAATTGATCAACCGCCAGCCCAGCGGCAATGGCGGCGCGCACATATTCTAAACCGTCGGCAAGGGTATACGCCAATTCTTGAACGCTGGTGGCGCCGGCTTCTTGCATGTGATAGCCGGAGATGGAAATCGGGTTGAATTTCGGCATGTGGGCGGCGGCGTAACCGATAATATCCGAGACGATTCGCATGGATGGTCGCGGCGGATAGATATAAGTGTTGCGCACCATGAATTCTTTGAGGATGTCGTTTTGCAACGTGCCGGATAACGCGTCTCGCGCAACTCCTTGTTCCTCGGCGGCGACGATATACATCGCCATCACCGGTAACACCGCGCCGTTCATGGTCATGGAAACCGACATTTTATCCAGCGGAATTTGCTCAAATAAAATTTTCATATCTTCCACCGTATCAATCGCGACTCCGGCCTTGCCTACATCTCCTTGCACGCGCGGATGATCGGAATCGTAGCCGCGATGAGTGGCGAGATCGAACGCCACCGATAATCCGGCTTGCCCGGCTGCCAGATTTTTACGATAGAAGGCGTTGGATTCCTCGGCGGTAGAAAATCCGGCATATTGGCGAATGGTCCACGGGCGGCCGACATACATGCTGGCGCGGGTGCCGCGGGTATAGGGCGGCAGCCCTGGCGGGGTATTGAGGCCGGTGCTATGCGCAACATCCTCCGGCGTATAAAGCGGCTTGATGGCGATGCCTTCCGGGGTGCTTCGGGATAAATCGCCGGATGCACCGCCTTTAATTTCACCACCTTTAATTTCTTTTGCGGCAAGTTCCCGCCAAAGATTGCTCAATTCGGTTGGATTTTTGCCGGCCGCTGATTCGCCCATGGTTGCTCCTTAGTTCCGATTGTGAATAGGCAATTAGTCAGTTTAGCGGAAATATCCCGACAAAAGTAGCCGGGCTTGCGTCCAAAGGTGCGCACCGCTGGCTGGTTTATTGTGATGCAGGCGGGCGCAAGCAACCTCACAGCGGGTAATTGATAGTTCATAAAATTAGGCGGGTGGAAGTCATGTATATGAAAATCATGCTTACGGAAATCATGTCCGCGCGGCGATGAAATCATGCATGTGTTGCACAAGACGCGCCGGATTGTCATCCAAAATCAGCAATTCGCGGTCGGCTGGTTTGGCGAATCCTTCGGTCACGGCTTGATCAATTAGCGCAGCGAGGCAGTCGTAATAGCCGCCGACATTCAACGCCGCGCATGGTTTTTGGTGAAAGTTGAGTTTTGCCCAAGTGAGGATTTCAAACAATTCTTCTAAAGTGCCGAGGCCGCCGGGCATGGCGATGAAACCATCGGCCAACTCCGCCATCAAAGATTTACGCTCGTGCATGTCGCCGACCACCTTCAATTCGCTCAACCGGTCGTGGATAATTTCGCGCTCCGCCAGTGCTTTCGGAATAATGCCGATGACCTCGCCGCCGCGTTCAATCACGCGGTCGGCGATGCGCCCCATCAGCCCGATACTCGCCCCGCCGTAAATCAAGCCGATGCCCTGGCGCGCCAACACATCGCCGAGGTCATCGGCCGCGGTGAGATATTCGGCACGCCCACCGAAGCGCGAGCCGCAATACACGCAGATTTTTTTCATTGGCAAATTCTTTTCAAACGTTATATTGCACCCTATTCTACGATACGCACGCACCGCCGGGCTTGCCTGAACAAACGCGCCGGGCAATGAAATTGCGGTTAGTACTAGTGACACTTATTGGCGAAATTATAATATAGGCTTGCGATTAGTCGAATCTCGGATGACATCGCCATCACCATTATCAGCATCATCGCCACATGCCATAAAACACGCCCTATAATGGATGTCTGGCTGGGCAATCGCATACATCTGCTGAAATATTGCGCGCTATGAAGTAAAATCATCGCCGCTTATTCATCGTCGGAGAACCTAACTCATGCAATACCAGCACATCAAAACGCCGCAAACCGGCGAAAAAATCACAGTGAAAGACGGCCAATTGGTGGTGCCTGACCAGCCTATTTTGGGGTTTGTGGAAGGCGACGGCATCGGGCCGGACATCACTTCGGCGGCGATGCGGGTATGGAATGCAGCCGTGGAAAAAGCCTATCGCGGAAAACGCAAGGTGCACTGGTGCGAATTGTATATGGGCGAAAAAGCCGCCGGAATTTACCAAGGCGATTATTTTCCCGCCGAAACTTTAGAAGCGATTCGCGATTTGGTAGTGTCCATTAAAGGACCGCTGACCACGCCCATCGGCGGCGGGTTTCGCTCGCTCAATGTCTCGTTGCGTCAAGAAATGGATTTATACGCTTGCGTGCGTCCGGTGCGTTATTTCACCGGCGTGCCATCGCCGCTCAAACGCCCCGAAGAAGTGAATGTAGTCATCTTCCGCGAAAACACCGAAGATGTTTATGCGGGAATTGAATACAGTAGCGGCTCCGAGGAAAATAAAAAATTGGCGCGTTTTTTGCGTGAAGAATTACACGCTGAATTTTTTGAAGACGCCGGGCTGGGGGTCAAGCCGATTAGCTCATTCGCCAGCAAGCGGTTGGTGCGCAAAGCGATTCAATACGCCATTGAGCGCGGTAAATCAAGCGTCACCTTGGTGCACAAGGGCAACATTATGAAATATACCGAAGGTGCTTTTCGCAATTGGGGATACGAAGTTGCCACCCAAGAATTCCGCGAATACATCATCACCGAAGAAGAATTATGGGACAAACACGACGGCAAACTACCATCGGGAAAAATCTTGATAAAAGACCGCATCGCCGACATCATGTTTCAGTTATTGCAACTGCGCCCGGCAGAATTTGAAGTAATCGCCACCACCAACCTAAACGGCGACTATTTGTCCGACGCACTGGCCGCTGAAGTGGGCGGCGTAGGCATCGCCCCCGGCGCCAATATCGCTGACCATATCGCGGTGTTTGAAGCGACCCACGGCACCGCGCCAAAATACGCCAACCAAAACAAAGTCAATCCTTCGTCGCTGATGTTCTCCGGCGTGATGATGCTGGAATATATCGGCTGGCAGGAAGCCGCAGCCCTCATCAACGATGCATTCATAGCGGTGCTTGCCTGCAAAACCGTCACCTACGATTTCGCGCGCCAGATGGAAAACGCCACCACTGTATCCACCAGCGGATTCGCCGATGCGTTGATTGATAGAATAAATTCATAACGCAGAAATTCATAAAACATAAAACCATAACCCATCCACTATTCCGCCATGACTAACCTCAAAAACGAATCACGCGCCAATCCGGCAATCAAAATTATCATCCTCGTCATCCTCGGATTTGGCATCGGCGCGTTCTTTTATTACGACCTCGGGAGCTATCTCTCACTGGACGCATTGAAAACCAACCGCGACAATTTACTCGCCTACACCCACGCCAATTATCTCACCGCCGCCATGTTATTCGTGGCGGTCTATTTCGCGCAGACCGCATTTTCATTGCCCGGCGGCGCGCTCATGACGCTTGCTGGCGGTTTTTTATTCGGTAGCGTGGCTGGTACTGTGCTGGTCAACATCGGTGCAACCGCGGGCGCAACCTGCGCTTTTTTAGCGGCGCGCTATATGTTGCGCGATTGGGTAACGCGCAAATTCGGCGATGCGTTGGAGCCGATTCAAGCCGGCTTCGCGGAAAATTCTTTCAGTTATTTACTAACCTTGCGTCTCATTCCGGCGTTTCCATTTTTTCTAGTTAATCTCGTTTCCGGATTGACGCGCATCAAAATCGGTGGATATATCATCGCCACTTCCATCGGCATCATCCCCGGCAGTTTTGTATTCGCTTTCGCCGGCAAACAACTCGGCGCAATCAATTCGCTGAGTGAAATCGCATCGCCGTCTGTGCTATTGGCATTCACCTTCCTCGGCTTACTCTCGCTCATGCCCATCGCCTATCGGAAATTCAAAAATCGCACGCGCACATAAAAATTCGGCGTATAAAAACTTGTGCATAAAAAATTTTTTGATGAAAAAAAATCACTACGACGCTAACCTAATTGTCATCGGTGCTGGCAGTGCTGGCTTGGTGAGCGCGTATATCGCCGCCGCGGTCAAAGCGCGGGTGATTTTAATTGAACAAGCCGAGATGGGTGGCGATTGTCTCAATCGTGGTTGCGTGCCATCCAAAGCGTTAATCGCCTCGGCTAAACTGCTACACCAAATGAAAAGATCCGCCGACTACGGTATTAAATCTGCATCGGCGGATTTTGATTTTGCCGATGTCATGGCGCGCGTCCACTCCATAATCCAAACCATCGCCCCGCATGATTCGGCCGCACGATACACCTCTCTCGGCGTGGAAGTCATCCGCGGACGGGCGGAAATTGCATCGCCGCATTCGGTTAGGGTTACCGACGCAAACGGCGAACGAACACTAACCGCGCGCGGCATCATCATCGCCACCGGTGGCAAACCGTTCATACCGCCCATCAAAGGATTGGAGCTGGTGGACATCTTAACCTCGGACAATATTTGGGCGTTGAAAAAATTACCGCGCAAATTATTAGTGCTTGGCGGCGGTCCCATCGGTTGCGAACTGGCGCAATGTTTCGCGCGCTTCGGTAGTCAAGTAACTATCGTGGAAATGCTGCCGCAAATTATGATTCGCGAAGATGAAGAAATCGCCGCCGCAGTCGCTGCGACTTTCGTTGCAGAAGGAATAACGTTACGCCTGCGCCACCGCGCCGCCGAAGTGATAGTAGAAGGCGATAAAAAAATCTTGCGTTGCGAACACGACGGCGCACAAATTAATATTGAATTTGATGAAATTTTAGTTGCCGTCGGGCGCGCCGCGCGATTGAATGACTACGGCTTGCAACCGCTTGATATCCCCATCAGCCAACGGCGCACCATTGAAGTAAACGAATACCTGCAAGCTGGTTATCCATCGGTCTATGCATGCGGTGATGTCGCTGGACCCTATCAGTTCACCCATGCAGCCGCGCATCAAGCGTGGTATGCATCGGTCAACGCCCTATTCGCGCCCTTCAAGAAATTCAAAGTTGACTACCGAGTCATCCCATGGGCAACCTACACCGACCCCGAAGTCGCCCGCGTCGGCTTAAACGAGCTGGACGCCATCGCGCGCGGCGTGAAATACGAGATAACCAGATACGACCTCGCCGACCTTGACCGCGCGCTCACCGATGGTCATGCGACAGGCGTCGTCAAAGTGCTAACCGTGCCCGGCAAAGACAAAATTCTCGGTGCCACCATCATGGGCGCGCATGCCGGCGACCTCATCGCCGAATTCGTCATGGCAATGCGCCACGACCTCGGCCTCAATAAAATCCTCGGCACAATCCACGCCTACCCAACCTGGATGGAAGCGAACAAATTCGCCGCCGGCAACTGGAAACGCGAACACGCCCCACAATGGGCATTGCAGTTATTGGAGCGATTTCATCGGTGGCGGCGGGGGTGAGAATAGCATTCCAAAAAATGTATCGCACATCCTTTCGTAGCGCTCAGACAATTGTAAAATTCAGGCGACTTATCAATTAAATCCCCTTAACTCTCACATCTACAACGTGACTACCACAGCAACGCGTCCTTGCAAGAACATCATCTAATTTTTGTCGTGGCTTTTCATTATTGAAACGATAATATGCAATACCTGACACATAAATAAATTTATTTTTAATTTGTTTTTTAGTACTGCCCCATGCGCTCGACCATATATTCGGCGAATCTGTTGAATGAGGGTGATGCAAGACAATCGTCGGCTTGTGGGATTTCACTAACCTTTGCATTTTATTGCGGATTTTTTTCTTCCGACTGTTCTTGTTTGGAGTAGGGCGACCACGATTCCCGAACATATTCAGGTCGTGACATCCAAGAATAAGCACGCATTCAGCTCCATAAGAAAAGAAATGCGATTCCAAATCACTTTGGCGAACGAGCCAATTTTCTTGTTTGAATATTGGGTAGGATTTCCCAGTCCAATGAACAACTTTTCCGGACGAGGTGTTCACAATGCCAACTATTTCTGCATGAAGTTCCGATTTATCTTCACTGAACTTGCCACCGTAATTATTTAAGTCCACGCCCAAAGTTAAGAATTTCACTCGACGACGGGCGATTTTCAACACTTCCTTTGTCATAACTTTATTGATAGCGTCCTGTGCAAACGGGATAATTTTTGCAAAGTCGCTGGAGCGAGAATTCCACCCGCATTTTCCATCATATTCGCGTGGAAATGGTACTCGAATGAATCCACCCGGAGTAATGGCAAATGTGGCAGTGCCAGAAGGCCAACGAGTGGAATTGAACGCATCCAAGAGCATTCTATGCGCCTTATTCGTATTATCTTTCGAGTTTCCCGATGGGGACCCATTTACCACGATACGAGCAATTGTTGGGTTGATTAATGTCATTACAAATCTCCACATGTAATAAATTTTAGGAAGTCATGCACGATTAATATCCTACTCATGAACCTTAACCACACTCCGCCCCCAATTACTCCCATCAAAATATCCATCAAAAGCACTCGGCAATTCATCAAATGCCACTTCACGAGTGGCAATTAGGTCTAACTTGGTGGGTTTTAGGTCGGCGCCGAGACGTTTCCAGATTCCTTGGTAGAGCTCGGTTGGCATTTCTATTGCGTTGATGCCGAGTAGTGAGACGCCGCGGAGGATGAATGGCATTACGGTGGTGTGGAGTTTGTGGTCGGCGACTAAGCCGATGCTGGCGATGTTGCCCCATGGGCGTACCGTGCGGGTGAGCCATGCGAGGGTTTCGCCGCCGGCGTTATCCACTGCGCCGCCCCATTGCGCTTTTTCCAGCGGGCGGGTGCCCATTTCAATGCTGTGGCGATCGATGAAATCGCTGGCACCGAGTTGGGTTAAGTAATCGTGCTGTTCTTTTTTGCCGGTGAATGCGACCACTTGATAGCCGGCAGCGGCCAGGAGATTGATGGCGACGCTACCGACGCCGCCGCTGGCACCGGTGACGATTATCGGGCCATTATCTTTAGTTTGGCCGTTTTGCTCCATGCGCACGACTGCCAGGGCGGCGGTGAAGCCAGCAGTGCCGAGCACCATGGCTTCGCGCAGGCTGAGCCCGTTGGGTAGCGGCACGACGCAATCGGCTTTGATGCGTGCGAATTCGGCGTAGCCACCATCGGCGGTCTCCGATAAGCCGCAGCCGCATGCCAACACTTGATCGCCTTCGCGATAGCGTTTGTCCCGCGATTGCACGACTACGCCGGAGAGGTCTATGCCGCCGTTCAGCGGAAACTGCCGCAAAATTTTGCCGCGGCCAGTGGCGGCGAGCGCGTCTTTGAAATTAACGCACGACCACGAAACACGAACCACCACCTCCCCTTCGGTCAGGTCTTCAATGCCAATGGTTTCAAAACCGGCTACGATTTTTCCGTCTACTTGATTGATTCGATACGCGCGAAACGAGGAGAGGTCAGAGTTCATGTTAGAAGTAATTGGTTAGAGGTTAAAGGTTAGGACAGAATTTATATCAAATACGTTTATGCAACGGGCTTGATCTTGGGAAATGGGCGCGTAGAAATTCCATCTGGTCGGCGAGGATTTTTCTGCCTTGCAGGTAAATGTATTCGGCATGCGTCGGGGTGAATGGCACCGCCAGCAGCTCCATATCGGCTTGCTGTGGAGTGCGCCCCGCTTTGTGATTATTGCAACGCACGCAGGCGGTCACGACGTTGTTCCAGTGATCAATACCGCCCAGATTAAACGGGGTTACATGATCTCGCGACAATTTCCGCTGGGGAAATTTTTTGCCGCAATACATACAGAGATACCCATCGCGCTGAAATAACGGCAAATTATGCAACGGCGGAACATAGTTGTCGCGCATTTTCATCACCGCATGATTGCTTCCATGAGTGGCGATGATGGAATTAACATCTAAATAACTACGCGCTCCGCTGATACGATTAACACCGCCGCGCACGCGCAACGAATGGGAGCCGCAGGAATACGCCACTTGTCCGAGGCACTGCAAGGTGACAGCGCGCTTGAAATCCACCCATTCCAGCGGCATGCCGGAGGTGTCGGTTCTCAGAATTGGTTGGGTGTGAGGTAGCATGTTTGCGGCAACATGTTTGCGGTTGAGGTGGATTTTTCTAACTTTACCATAATTCGCGGGCTCCTGTGCGATGCTCAGCGGCGGTTATGGCAAGTAGGGCAACAGTAACCATAACGCACCGTTGGTAAAAATTCCGGCAACGATGTCATCCAACATAATCCCCATGCCGCCGCCCAATCGGCGGTCAATCAAGTAGATGGGCCATGGTTTGGCGATGTCAAATAAGCGGAATAATATGAAACCGAGCAGCAACGCGCTCCAAGAAAACGGCAGCAAAAACAGCGCGACCCACAGCCCGACCATTTCATCCCAGACGATGCCCGGGTGGTCATGGGCGTTTAAGGATTCGGCGGCGCGCGCGCATAAACCGACGCCGGCGATGAACGATACCAACAACGCGGCGAGGTAAAAAAACGGACCAAGCGAATTTAGCAGCAGAAAAAATGGTATCGCCGCCAGCGTACCGAAAGTCCCCGGTGCGATTGGGGCGAGGCCTGCACCGAAACCAAAGGCGAGAAAATTCCCCGGGCTCAGAAACAAATCCCGCCAACCAATTCGCCGATGGGCAGGACGATTAGCGATGTGATTACTTGGCAAATTCGCTTCGGACATCGCGCGCGATTTTATCGAGCACACCGTTGATATATTGATAGCCGTGCTCCGAGCAAAATACCTTTGCCAATCCCACGGCTTCGTTCAGCACAACTTTTGCGGGAACATCTTCGGCATACACCAATTCATATACGCCGAGCCGCAATATGGATTGCTCAATATAATCCACCTGATTGAAATCGCGATCAAGATGGATGGCGATTATCTCGTCTATTTTTTCAATGTGTTCGGGTATGCGGTCAATGAGCAATGAAAAATATTCCAACGCTTTGCCGGTTAGATTTTCGTTGGCGATAAAATTTTGGCGTATATCGGAACCCGCTTGCCCGGTCACCCGCCATTGATATAACGCTTGCACCACGCAACGTCGCGCCATATTTCTGCCGCTTTTTGCCATAATTAAGTCTCGCGCAGTTCGCTAATTTGTTTCAACACGCTGACCATCTCCAAGCCAGCGCGGACTGCAGCAGCACCTTTGTTTTTTTTCTGCGGGTCGGCGCGCGCGTTTGCTTGTTCGGCGGTGTCGGTAGTTAATACGCCGAAAATCACTGGCGTATCGCCGTGCAGATTGAGTTGCGCAATTCCGCGGGCGCATTCGCCGGCAACATACTCAAAATGTGGGGTCTCGCCGCGAATCACCGCGCCCAGCGCGATGACGGCTTTATGTTTTTTCAATGCCACCAACGAAGCGCACACCATGGGGATTTCAAATGCGCCGGGGACACAGATGCAGTCAACATTTCCTAAAGCAATAGCGTGGCGTTTAAATTCGGCGCACGCACCAGCGATGAGTTGCTCGGTTATGTCTTTGCTAAAATTGCCGGCGACGATGGCGTAATGTTCATTGCTTCGGTCACGCCAAACGGGTTCGCCGTAAATGTCGAATAGATTGCTTGATATTTCATTCATGTCCTGTTCACCATTTTTCCAATTGCCGAGGGTCGGCGATATACGCGACAATTTCTAGCCCAAATCCTGACAAACCGTGCGCGCGTTTTTCGCGCCCCAAAGCAAGCACTTTGCCCACTTTTAAATCAGCCAGAATCTGACCACCAGCACCTAACATTCGCAAGTTAGCAGGCGGCTTGGGCGGCTCAGATTTATCTGGTCGTGCCGTCTTGGTTGATTCTTTGTTAGCGCGGCCGCTCGCGGATGAAGTGCGTTTTAGTTCAACGCGACTTGCCAATTCCTCGGCGGATTCATGGTAGGACAATAGCACAACCACGCCGCTTTTCCGCGCGACGATGGTCTCCAGCACATTCTCCAACGACCAACTCCATGGCGATGCCGGAGCAAGCACCACATCCAACAAACCGCGATGCACATGAACCCGCACCGGGGTCGGTTGCGTGGCGTCTATGTCGCCGTATACCAATGCCATGTGCACGCCGCCTTCGACGATGTCGCGGTAAATATAAGATTTGAATCGCCCTTGTTTGAGTTGCAGATTGGCTTCGGATACGCGCTCCACGGTGGGGTCATTTTTCATGCGGTAGCTGATTAGTTCGGCGATAGTGCCGATGCGAATTCCGTGGGCGACGCCGAATTCAATCAAATCAGGCAAGCGCGCCATGCTGCCGTCGGGGTTTAGAATTTCGCAAATCACGCTGGCTGGTTCAAAGTCGCACATGCGCGCCAAATCGGTTCCGGCTTCGGTATGACCAGCGCGAGTCAGCACGCCGCCGGGCTGCGCTTTGATGGGGAAAATATGCCCGGGGGTCACCAAATCTTCCGCTTTGGCATTTTTCTGCACCGCCGCGCGCACGGTGACGGCGCGGTCGCTGGCGGAAATTCCGGTGGTGACCCCGTGTGCCGCTTCAATGGATACGGTGAAATTGGTTACGATGCGCGCACGGTTGCGGCTGACCATCAGCGGTAAATCCAGCTGCGCACACCGCTCTTCGCTGAGGGTCAGGCAGATTAACCCGCGCCCATGGGAAGCCATGAAATTGATGTGCTCGGCGGTGACGCATTCGGCCGCCACCAGCAAATCGCCTTCGTTTTCGCGGTCTTCATCGTCCACCAAAATGACCATTTCCCCGCGGCGAAAATCCGCCAGGACATCTTCAATGGAATCAACCGTTAGTTGGTCACGACTCATTTATTCTCCGCAGTTTTCGTATCATTCACTTCACTCAATCGTTGCACATATCGCGCCACCGTATCGGCTTCCAAATGAACGCGCGCGCCCGGCTGCAATGCGCCGAGGGTGGTGTTGTCCGCGGTATGCGGCACGATCATCACCTCAAAACGCGTATATCCTGCATGATCTGACACCGTGTTAGTGGTGAGGCTGACGCCATCCACGGCAATCGCGCCTTTGTGCGCAATCAACCGCCCAATTGCCAGCGGTGCTTCCAATTCCATGCGGGTGAATGCATCCGCCGGGTGGCGCGCAATTAGTGTGCCGATGCCGTCAATATGCCCGGATACCAAATGCCCGCCCAGCGGGGTTTGCAGGGTGAGCGCGGTTTCAAGATTCAGTGAATCGCCCGCGCCCCATTCGTCCATTAAACACCGCGCCATGGTTTCCGGCGAAACCGCAAAAGTAGCCAAGCAATTGGGGTGGTTGGAAAGGTCGGTGATGGTCAAGCATGCGCCGTTCACCGCAATACTATCGCCGATTTGGATTGCCCGGCCGCTTCCCATATCAAGGGCATCAAGGTTACCGGGGTTGCCGAGCTTGCCCATATCAATCACCAGCACCCGACCATCGCCGCGCTTGCGGTTGGATTTCACCACACCCAAGGTACGCACGATGCCGGTAAACATGATGCCAACAACCCCGATTAACCGGCGGCCGCTGCCAGTTGCGGCGTCGGTTGAATGTCCGTTTGAATGTCCGCTTGAGGCGCGATAATATCCAGCGATAATCTCAAATCCTGGCCAATCATGCGCACATCACGAAACGCCAATCGGTGTTTATCGGCGATGTTTGCCAATGCGGGAATGTTGAACATGCCGCGCGCGTCGTTGCCCAGCAAATCCGGCGCCATGTAAATAATCATCTGATCCACCAATTGCGATTTCAACATACTACCGCTGAGCCGGGGACCCGCCTCTACCATCAATTCATTGATTTCACGAGTTGCCAATTCGCTCATCACTTGCCGCAGATCAATCTGCCCGGTGTGCTCATCGCATGTAATGACTTCCACATTATCGCGGCGCAACATCTCCGCGTCTTGGTCATTGCCAGCCGTGGTGATAATCAACGCGCGTCCGGGCGGTTGGAGAATTTTGGCTTGCCGGGGAATGCTCAAGTGGCTATCCAGAATCACCCGCAACGGCTGTCGTTGTGTATCTTCCGAGGCATCACTTGGCGCATCACCCGGCGTATTTGGGCGCGCGCTCATTTTCGGGTCATCGCGTAACACCGTGCCGACACCGGTCAATATCGCCGAGCTGGCAGCGCGCAGTTTGTGCGCATCGCTACGCGCTGCTTGCGAAGTAATCCACTGACTCTCGCCGCTTGCGATGGCGGTTTTGCCATCCAGGCTGATTGCCATTTTGAGCGTCACCCACGGCCTGCCTTGTAGCATGCGCTGGCAGAAACCGCGATTCAATTTTTGCGCTAACCGCTTGCCGACCTCTAACGTGACAACAATTCCGGCTTCTTGCAATGCGGAAATTGCGCTGCCGTTGACTTTCGGATTGGGGTCTTCCATGGCGATTACTGCGCGCCGAATTCCCGCCTTGATTAGCGCAACAACGCACGGTGGCGTTTTTCCATGGTGATTGCAAGGCTCCAAAGTCAGATACAAAGTTGCCCCCTGTGCGCGTTTTCCCGCTTGCCGTAAGGCGATGATTTCGGCATGCGCCTCGCCGGCCAAACGATGCCAGCCTTCGCCCACCACCGCACCATCGCTGACAATCACGCAGCCCACTCTGGGATTGGGATGGGTGGTGTTGATGCCTTTGCGCGCCAACGCCCGTGCCCGCGCCATAAATCTTTCGTCGTCGCCCAGTGCGCGTATTGATTGCTCGTGTGTTGTCGGGTCAGCGGTCATGTCAGCGGGTGTGTCAGCGGGTGTTTCAGCCGCCGTATCAGCCGTCGCGTCATTCATTGAGCGACCGCTTGTGGCGAGATCTTTTACGGCACCGAACACGATTGCAATTTAGATTCGTTTGCCGCCGCTGAAAACTGACAACTGATCTTTGCTCGGGCGATTATGGTTTGAGCCTTTGAGCCTTTCCACCTCATTGTTGAAAGCGTCCAGATCTTGAAAGCGGCGATAGACCGAAGCAAAGCGCACATATGCGACCTCATCTAGCTCACTCAATTCACGCATAACCGCTTCACCGATGTTCCTAGTTGGGATTTCCCGCTCGCCCTTGTGGGTGAATTGCCGCATGACGCGGATAATCGCGCCTTCTACCGATTCGCTGTCAATGGGTCTTTTTTCCAGCGAGCGAGTCATACCGCGACGTAGTTTTTCTTCGTTGAATTTTTCCCGCCGGCCATCGTGCTTGATTACCAACGGCATCTGCAAAACGACATATTCACTGGTGGTGAATCTTTCCTTGCAATCCTGACATTCGCGCCGCCGCCGAACGCATTCACCGCCGTCGCCCAGGCGCGAATCAATTACTCGAGTATCTTCGTTCGCGCAATAAGGACATCGCATCAAGCATAACCTCGCTGATTTGATTAGGGTAATTCACGCTCGCCGGTCGGTGCCTATTCTAAGGCGTATCAGGCAGTCGTCCACTGGGCATTTTAATGGGCGAGTCTAAGGGGCGGCGTCAACGTCAACCCCTTCTTTTTTCACCGGCAGCATGTCTTCGCGGGTGATACCGAGTACTAACACCGCTGGGCTTGCGACAAAAATGGAGGAGTAGGTACCGATAATCACGCCGGTCAATAGCGCGATGGAAAATCCGCGAATTACTTCGCCGCCGAAAATCAGCAACGTTAGCACTACGATTAAGGTGGTCAGCGAGGTTAGCACGGTGCGCGGCAAGGTCTGGTTGATGGCGTGGTTGATGATTTCAACCGTACTGCTCTTGCGCATTTTACGAAAATTTTCCCGAATTCGGTCGTATACCACGATAGTGTCATTGAGCGAATAGCCGATGACCGCCAACACCGCCGCCAGCACTGGCAACGAAAAATCAAATTGAAACAGTGAGAAAACGCCGATGGTAATAATCACATCGTGCACCAGCGCAACCACCGAGCCGATGGCAAAACGCCATTCAAAGCGCACGGTGACATAAATGAGGATGCCGATGAGGGCGTAGAGCATCGCCAGGCTGCCTTGATTGGTGAGTTCGTCGCCGACTTGCGGTCCGACGAATTCCACCCGGCGCATCTGCACCATGCAATCGGTGGCACCGCTGGCGGCGGCGCATTGTTGCAAGCCGGTTGGATTACCGCCGTCCACTAACTCTTCGCCAAATGGAGCGCGCAATACTTTGATTACGAGCTCGCTAATTTGCGCGGCGCCGCCGGATTCGCCCACCGCTTGCGCGACCGCCGGCAAGCGTACCGATACATCTCTGGAAGTACCAAAATGTTGCACCACCGCATCGTCAAATCCGCCTTGCCGAAGCGCGCTGCGCACCGATTCAATTTCAACCGACTGCTGATAACCAACTTCCACCAGCGTGCCGCCGCTAAAATCAATGCCGTAGTTCAACCCGCGCACCATCAGCGAGACGATGCTCACCACCACCAAAAACACCGAAATCGCCAACGCGTGTTTGCGCATGCTGAGAAAATCTATATTCGTTTTCTGCTTGAAAAATTCCATCTTAAATTTGCCCGATTAGATGGACAGCGCACGCACCGTGCGGCCGCCGTAATACCAGTTAATCAACGCCCGTGTCACCATGATGGCGGTGAACATTGAAGTGATGATGCCGATGCTTAAGGTGACCGCGAAACCTTTGATGGGACCGGTGCCGAAATTGAACAACACAATGGCGGCGATTAGCGTGGTGATATTGGCATCAACGATGGTGGATAACGCTCGATCATAGCCGAGGTGGATGCTTGCTTGGGGCGAATTGCCGTTACGCATCTCCTCGCGGATGCGCTCAAAAATCAGCACATTGGCATCCACCGCCATACCCACGGTCAGCACGATGCCGGCCACGCCGGGCAATGTCAGGGTCGCTTGGAAAAACGATAATACCGCCACCATCAGCGCGAGATTGAGGGTTAGAGCGAATGTGGCGGCCATGCCAAATATTCGGTAATACACCAACATAAAAACCAGCACCATGAGAAAGCCAGCGAGCACTGAGGTAAATCCTTGGCTGATGTTTGCTTTGCCTAAGCTGGGTCCGACGGTGCGTTCTTCTACGATTTCTACCGGTGCCGCCAGCGCGCCAGAACGCAGCATCAATGCCAAATCGCGGGCTTCGGCGACGCTGTCAAGCCCTTCAATCTGGAATCTTTTGCCCAGTTGGTCACGGATGACTGGCGCGGTCAGGACTTCCTCAATTTTGCTATTGACCCGCTGCGCTTGCCCGTTAACATCGCGCACGATATTGCCGTCGGCATCTTTTTTGGTGGTTGATGTGGTTTCGAGATAAACCACCGCCATACGATTGCCGACATTATCGCCGGTTATTCGCTGGTTGATGCGTGCGCCGGGGGCATCCAGGGTGATGCTGACAATCGGCGAGCCGGTTTGAGTGTCCAGGCTGGCGGCGGCGTCAATGATATTTTCGCCGGAATAAATGACCTGCTTGAATAACAAGATGCGCCGATCATCGCGGAATTGATAAATCCGAGAGCCCGGCGGTGCCTGCCCAGAATCAACCGCTTCGGCGGTGTGTTGCTCGTCCACCATGCGCATCTCCAGCGTAGCGGCGCGCCCCAGGATGCGTTTCGCGCGGGCGGTATCTTGCACACCGGGCAATTGAATTACCAAGCGGTCGTCGCCTTGTCGCTGCACAATCGGCTCGGCCACCCCCAGCTGATCAATTCGGTTTCGCAACGCAGTCATGTTCTGTTCCACGGCAAATTCCTTGATTTCCTTGACATGATCATCGCCCATGCGCACCACTACTACGTTATCCAGCAGCGCGTCTGGCTGCACCTGCAATTCCGGCAAACGCTGCTCAACTAAATCGCGCACCGACTCAATTTGGGCGGCATCGCGCAAGGTGATTTCGATATCCCCGGCCGAGTTGGGGCGCACACTACGATAGCGAAGTTTGCCCTCGCGCAGGGCGCTCTTGATGTCGCCCGCATAGCGTTCGCGGGCGCGCGTAATGGCGTTTTCCATATCCACTTCCAGCAGAAAATGCACACCGCCGCGCAAATCCAGCCCCAGATACATCGGATTGGCACCGGAATTGGTCAGCCATGTCGGCGCACCGGATAGTAGGGTAAGCGCGATGGTATAGCCGTTGCCGAGGTCTTCCTCAATCAAATCGCGTGCGATGAGTTGGTCTTCGCTGTCGTGAAATCTGATTTTAATGCCATCGGCATCGCGCACGATGGATTTGGCTGCCAATTCGGCACCCGCCAGCACCCCTTCAACCCGCTCCAAAGTGCTGTTATCCAACGCCAGCCCACGCGCACCGCGAATCTGCACGCCGGGGTCATTGCCGAAAACATTCGGCAACGCATAAAACAACCCAACCGCCAGAACCAGCGCGATTAACAGGTATTTCCACCAGATAGTTTGATTTAACATCGTTAAATTTCAAAAAAATAATGCCGCCGTATTATACACAACCAAACCACAAACACCCTCAATTTCCCTATTTTTCATCAGCAAATTTTCATCAGCAAAAAATCCCACCAACCGCTGTTGCCAATTTGCATGCGTGGGCATGAGGCGGTTTATGGCTGAAATTGGCTACATGCATGGTTTTAGTCATGGCATTAGTCATGGCATTTTGGGAGCTGTTTCTATATCCATGCGTCGTCTAATATATTCATTAAGTAACGGTATAGCCAGAATATATTTACCATGCCGACTTTTAAACACCATGCCCTTTGCGAATAATACCCCTAACATTTGATTGACATGGCTGCCACTAAAAACATCGCCGATGGATTTTGATTGCGCCACAATTTCTTGCACGGTGAACTCATCGTCGCGGCTTTTAAGATGCGCGATGACGGTTAACAAATCTCGTTGCCGATCGGTTAATCGCGCCCAACGCGTATCAAAAAAATCCATATCCAATTTATGAATAATCCTTGCCAATATATGAACAATCTCATTGGCACTGCTTTTGCTTTTCTTTTTGGTAAGTTGCTGAGAATCAATTATATAATCATATAATTCCCGACACCAAAATTGAATGAAATACGGATAACCGTTGGTGATTTTGTGGATCGCTTTGCTCTGACTAGTAAAAAACAGCTTAATTCTCTGAGACTCCTTCTCCAACGGATTCACAATGGCTGCATGCGAATCTTCGGAATTTAAATTATGCAGAGTCATCACCCGGAACATACGTTCAGCGTAGGTGCGCGACTCAACTAATTTGGGAACCAAGGTCGGCAGCCCGGACAACAACAGCATGAAGGGCACGCCTTGACTTTGCAATGAACTAAAAACATCCAACAACACACCGAGGGGATATTCGTCGTTCTTGCTTCGGTCTGCAAAATTTTGCGCCTCATCCCAAGCAAAGATAATTCCCTTTTTATCCGGCATGTGTTTTTGCATTAATTTCCAAGCGGTAAGCAAAATCTGTTTGAGTTTATCCAAAGTCAAGCCCGGCTCATGCTCAAACAAAGTCATCATGGTTTGGTAATCAAAGCGGATTGTTTGGCGTTTGGATTTACCGGTAAAACCAATCGGATGCCGTTCATTGGTGATATATGCCCAATCACTGGAAAAGATATTTAAATCGGTCAACAAGCGTCGCGCCAGGTGATTTTCGCTAACAGAAACCACTTCGGAAACATCGCTACCCACCCAAATCCAACCGCTCGCAACCGCATCCTTGCGCAACACTTCACGCATCAGAACGGTCTTACCAATCCCCCGAATACCGGTCAAAAGCAGGTTTTCCAGTATGGTGGTTTGCTTTAATAACCGAGAAAACTCGTGTCGTTCGACATCGCGTCCCGCAAGATACGGCGGGGCGTGGGCGGCACCAGGTTTGTATGGATTATCGGTCATGGTGAAATTAAGGGATAGTTAGTTGATAGTGTAAATTTAGAAACTTTGCTTATTATACCTAATTTTAGGAAAAGTTAGTTAGGAATGTAAATTGATAATATTTACTTAACTTTACCTAATTTGGGTAATCACAACGAATTTGGCTATGCATGTGCCTCGCCGCCGAAAGTCAGCGGCGGCAGGTTTATATGGATTATTGATGATGGGACATTAATGGATAGTCAGGTGATTGCCAATTTTGCATGCGCGGGCATGAGGCGGTTTTAGGTTGCACGGATTTGTTGATGGTGATTATGCCACCAAGCGTCTGTTCTGATAATGTCGTTTACAATGTTTTTATGATGGTATGTTTAATGGATGCGGCGTTGTAATTTCGTTGCATCGGAAATCTTATTAATGGTAATCCAGATCCGGCGCATGCTTTGTTTTTTAATATGTCGTTTGCTTTGCGATTTGGCTGATTGTGTCCTTTGTCGTCCAATTCAATTACCGCAACAAAGGATAACGTATTGCTGTCGCATAAAACGTAATCAAAGTGCTTGGATTGTATTTTGTTAAATGCAATTTGCCACTGTTTACGATGGGCGCGGGAGGTTGTTGGCGTTAATACGTCAGCCATGCGAACTTTGCCATATAAGCATGTTCCCGGGGGTATAGAATTAATAAGTATTTTGTAAAATTGCAATTCTGATTTTGTAAATAAACTAGCTCTTTTTTTGTATTGTTCTTGTTTTGGTATCCCGGTCAAAAGGGATATTACAATGCACAGTATAATGAACATTGCAATTACCAGTAGCATTGTGGGTGCCCAAGTAGTAAATACAGGGTTTTCTGTAAACATATTTAGTGTGATTGGCATAGTAATTTTTGTTTGTTTGAATAGTTTATGAGGATAATTATTTATATTTTGCAAAACAATGATTGCATTCAGGATTAGTTCATTCTTGATTGTCACCAGAGTATGCTTTAGCAAAACCAAAACTTTGAATTGCTGAAATTATCTACATGCATGGTTTTTACCGAATTAACGCCGCGCATGCGCTAAGCGTTGCAAGCAATGCAACAGATGATGAGATTTTTAACGGTAGTATGTTGGCGGTATGGTGCGGAATAGTTTACTTTTACTCAATACCACTAAGCAGTAATGGTGTGCCAATTTCGCTAACTTTGGCATTGGATATTAGAAAGTAATTTTGCCAGAATCTTTTTAGATTACCTAATCGCGTGGAATCTAAATAACCCTTAACGCCGACACCGAATCCGATAATGTAGACGGTAACATTGTCGTTAAATTGCGCGATCAAATTATTTTTTTTAGTGTTTGCTATCTCTGCATCAGGGTTAATGTTTCGCACTGAACCGGCTTGATAAAAACTAGTTACCGATGAATTTTCCAACATATCGGATACGATTAACAGCGTTTTCCGCTTTGCTTTGTATTCGCTGATGTGCTTTGCCACCCGATGCAAATTAAATAGAATTTCGGATTTCGGAATGTCGCTGGTAGCGTTGGTTAAAACTTGTTTGATGGCGCGTACAGTTTGCTTTTTGGCAGCGTGAATTTGTTGTTTATGTAGTTTATTAAATTTCCCACGCTGGCTACGTTTCATATTATCCAGAAATGATTGCGTTGGTTCCGGGTCCAAACGCCCGCCGGTAATTACTTGCGTTGCACGCCCCGGCACATATGATGAAAATTGAATTACTTCAACCGCACGACCGGGCTGCATCCAATCCACTACGATTTTTTGCACACGGCGAATCCATTGCGCATCTTGTTTGCTATCGGTTGTTTGGTCAATCACCACAAACAAAACAGCATCGGCTTCGGCTGGCAATTGATCGCTAAATCCTATTGCTTGATAGGATGTTTTGGGAAAGGCTATTTCAGCAGCGCAGACACTGGTCGCAACAAAAAATGCGACCAGTGCTGTCAAAGCTCGCAACCACGCGCGGTTATGGATTTGGCTTTTCATTTAGAGTCAAATGTTAATTTGCCACGCTCTCGCAAGATGTTTAAAGTTTTCTCGTACTTACTCTTTGTTGCATTGTTACGCTCGATTAGATCGGTAGCGGCGGTGGTTAATGCGTCAAAATAACCCGCTAAGTACCTGTTGGTTTTTTTATTCAAAGTTTCTTCGGCGCTCTCGCGCTGTTTCTTTTCGCCCTTTGCATATTTTTCATAACAATCTACATCTTTCTTCATTTTTCTGCTAACGCTATTAAAAAAACCATGGTGATAGCCAATTAACCCACCAAGTAAATTAATAATTACAAAAATAACGCCAAGCAATACGAGCGCCGCAATCAAACCTTTTTCTTCGCGATTTTTCGCGTTGTCAGCGAACTGTTGTTGCGCATTTTGTTGATCTTCAACAATGTCAGTTGGTAGGTCGTCCTCAAACAAATCTGCGTCAGTGGTGGTTTGCACTTGTTCAACGATGATGCCCATATTGAGGTTATAGCGTTGTACATAGGCTGTCACTGAAATGGCTACAATGAACCCTAGTGAAATTGCCAGCATCGCCCAGCGATATGGGTCGTCTTCACTGACATCAATTTTTACTTTGTCTTCACGACTCAAAATTTTGTTAAGTTTTACGTTTTGGTTATACTGGTACAAATCATTCCCAGCGTTATGGACAAACACCCCTAATGCAATAGCGACAATTAAACCGATAATGCCGCCGATATAATTTTCAGTGTCGCGGGTTAAATCAGATATATAAGAAGCCGCAATAATCGCGATGGCGGCCGCTTCAATCATGAGCCCAATAAATAACACACTAAGCCAATACCACGGTGTGCCGCGCCAGCGGTCTCCGTTTAGTTTTAACTTTTCAATATCGGTTTTATACTTTTCATTTGTATCATCTGTTTCATCTGTTTCATCACGAGTCCGTTCAAGATACACAACGACCGCGAGATAGATAACAATCAACCCCATGAGGAACAATAGCGGAAGGTTGGCATAGCGTTCTATGTAGGTTGTTAAACACGAAATAAACCCATTTTCGCAATCCACACCACTGCTCTCGGTGTATACACCTGGGGCGCCAATGGCATGCCAAATACCAAAGCCAATCGCGCATAAAATAAGCAACCAAATCACATGGTTGTTCATGCGTTGTATGCCCCACATTTTTCCCTTAAATCCATTAAATCTTCTTTGTCGCTTATAGTCATGTCCAGTAGGGGTTTTTTCATCAGATTTCAATTCTGAATCAGCCTCTAATTCTGAATCAGCCTCTAATTTAGTCGCAAGGCTTTTAACGTCTGTTTTAGCAGCTTTGTTTGTGCCTTCAAAACACAATATTAAGTTAAACCACTGCCATGATATCCAGTCTGTAATAATCATCTTAATAGAACCTCCAGTCGGGGTTAATGTCTTTGGGTAGTTTGATGGTCATGTTGATGTTGGCGATGTGTAACGCGCCGTTTTCTACATAAAATACTTTGGCGGGTAGTGTTTGCGTTGCGCCAAAATCTTCTTCAGTGAAAGCGCGCAATACAATGTCGACGCCATGGATGCCAGAATCAGCACTAGATTTTGCATCTGCTTTCCAGCGGTATAAGGCTAAATTCTTATCGCGTGATGGATAACTCACCGCCCCACCGGTTAAGGTGGATTCGGTTACCCATTCGCCGTCCGTTTTGGCATAAACCGTGCCTGCTACTTGTGATGAATCCACCACGCGCTCCTGCAATAATCCAACCGGATGTAGCGACAAAAGTTTTTCACCATGACGGAAATAGACGGTCAAATCGCGATAACCGGGTAAATAATCGGCAAAATTATACAGCGATTTTCCACCATCGGTGCGCTTGATATCACCGACAACGGGAATGTCGTCGTTAATGAATCGCGGAATGTTTTTATTGGCAGAAGCATGCGCGGCGGAGACAAAAAACTCATTCCAATTTGAATCGCGCACCCCCACGCCCAGCGCAGTTTCCGCTAACTTATCGCTATAGGGCTTGCCGTCAAACGCCACGACACTATCCTTTGCGCCGAAATCCACTTGCTTTGGTTGCGATTCAGCGACTGCTATCTCGGGTTGTTGCGCGCTTGGCTTTTCTTGCGGCATTATCGCGGCGGTGGATTCTTTAATATAAAAATGCTTTGCGCGGGCGAGAGATTGCGCGGTGGAGGCATCAACTAATTCAACTCGGCGATTGCGTGCTCGTCCATCTGTGTTGGTGTTATCACCGATGGGCTCTGATTCGCCGGCGCCTTGATAGTAAATCTGTTCTTTAGGGAAACCTTCCTCAACAAAAATATTCGCCACAGTCAACGCCCGCGCTTCTGATAACAATTGATTTGCGCGGGCGTCGCCCACGCTATCGGCATGCCCTACAATTAAAACCTCACGCATTTCTTCTCTTTTATATTCAGCAGCGATTGCACGAATTACTCTGCGATTGGCGGGCGATAGATCTGCTGAATTTGAGGCAAACGCATCGGTTATTTTGGTGCGGAATGCTATTGCCTCGCGCAATTTCTTGGCGCGCTCCTCTTTGGACAATTGATCGGCTTCCTTATTCAACGCCTCTACACCCTCTTCATCTAATACGATGTGGTCGCTAGTCTCAATTTCTACCTCAGCATTTTTGGAGATTTCGGCAATTCGTGCACGCCGCTCTTGATAAGATTCCTTGATGGCGAAGGCTATTTCACCAATAGCAAGACCGGCCACCGCACCTACTGCAATTGATTCAATGCAATCTAGGGCGCTGCCTTTTTTGCCTGCACAGTGCACTGCACCGACAATGCCACCGATAACGGCTGAGGTAGTGCGGCGAATAGTTGGATTTTCGCTAATCGTCGCACAACCGCTCAACAGGATAACGACAGCGAGGAAAGCAATTGTTAATTTTTTCATTCTGCTACCTCGCTTATGTCCAGTTGATATTCATCCACAGTGCCATCGTCATTGAAGCGGAATAGCAGCGTGGTTTGGGTGAAAGTAGGGAGTTCGGGCGTGTCACTGGTTGTGTGTGAGCTGCTTTCACCTTTGGCAATATCAGAGATGCCCTTCACCATCTTCAACAAAGTGACAACACCACCGACCAAGTCGCCCAGGTTAGCGTTGGATTTGCGATGGTCATAGCGCCAAAAAGTTGCCCAATCCTCGCCCTTTTCTGTAGGTTCGCCAAACTGGGCAATAATGTCTTGTTGGGTAGTTTTGCCGGGGATAATGCTTTGTTGCAGCGACTCTTCGGTAACCGAGGCAATCGCTGGTTGGCTGACATCATCGGAATCGCTAGGCGGTGTGGCGCAACCAACTAACATGGTTATACCCAAGATGAGGGTGATAATTGCTAATTTTTTCATTGCTATTTCTCTAGTTAAGGTTAATGAATGTTATTAAAAAAACTGCTCATAGAGATACGAGCGGTCGGTGTTATGGAATTTGTCTGGCAATTATTAGTAGATTTATAGTTTGTTTACAAATCTTTCTACGCAATTGCCGCCACGGCTACGGTTCACTCCGAGCGTATATCTATCTTTCTTTTCGTACTTAGGTTTATAGTCCTTCAGAGGACAGTGCTTTTCATTATCCCATCCAACCGAAAATAAGGTTTTTCCCAAAATATTGCCTTGCAATTGATATTGCGAGAAAGTTTCTTGCATTCTAAAATAAATGCTTTTTATGCTGGATTTTTCTAGGTCAGCCTTGCACTCTTTTATAGTAGGTGAAACAACTGATATTGGTTGCCCGTTGTGTAGTTCGCCACTCAACGGCAACCCCAGTAAATCCCGAGTTATGTTACAAATAAGCTCCAGTTGCCGATAGTCAGGTTTTGAACTTATGATCGCGTTTATCAAACCGATACTGAGCAATTCTGTTGCATCCTTAACGATATTTTCATTATTAATATTTCGCCCCTTAAGGAATGCTACCAATTTACGCGGCTTGGCTACTTGTTGGTTGAGACCATTGAACCTAATAGAGTGAGTGAACCTACCTTCATGGATAGTTTCTTCGTAGTTCTCCTTATACCAAGGCAATTTGTCCCCATACTTTTCAAGAATCACTACCGATTGAGAAAGTTTGCGCAGATGCGCTTCAATCTTGATGAGGTTGTTATATTCTGTCTTTACGTTTTGCTTATCGCTAATTGATGTCTGTGCAAAGGCACTTTTGACACCATCACCACAAGCGATTAACAGCATAACGACAACGAGAATTGAAATAGTACGTTTCATTGTTGTTTCTTTATCTTGATTTGCTATCAACGGCTACATGCCAAGCATCGACACAATAGCTATCAACATTACAGGCGATGCAGCGACGGCAATAGCGCACAACACCCACGCTAAAACGCTGACCCAAATTGCGTTGGTGTTTTTGGCTGTGAGTGAGGATATGGTGGCGATGATGGCGGCAATCGCAGCAAGTGGAATGAAAACGATACCGAATGTGAATATGCCTAAAGCTGCTAATACGCAGGCAATAATCGCCGCCACCATTCCTGGATTGTTGCTTTCTGTTGTGTTGCTATTCATGGGATTTTCCTCCAAACATTTATGTATCCGACATCGTTGGCGCCGGGCGTTTGAAATAGTCCTGGTATAAGGAGAGTCCTGCTTATTTGACAAGGTGCTGGGTAATTACTCCCAATGCCTTGTGTCTGTCTGTTGTATTCGGCGAGTAACCCGACTTTCATCGGAATACCAACACTATTTCACGGTGGAATATAATGGCAACTGGTAGGTGTGTCAATACCAAACCGCACAACCCACCGATATTAATAATGGGCGGTGGTTGTGCGCTCCCGCGTGGGAGCGCATATCTGACTTACCAGATGGATGGTATTCACAATCAACCACGCTGGATACCGCATCAAGTGCGGTATGGGGGGAGTTGTGCGGGTTGGGGGGTTAAGTGCAGTAATTGCGCACTGAATTTGGGCGGAATGGCTTATCTATGCGGTTTTGCGGTTCATGTGGGTACCCACAGAGTTCATGCGAGCCTTTGCATGAGATTAATTACCCTTAAATGTCGCAAAACACGCTTAATTGGGCATGTGCAGCCTTAGTCGTACCCCCTTAAAAACACCAATTTGCCTCTGGGCTCTCTTAATTATTTCATGCAATAGCTTGTACGAAATCTATGGGTACTCCCATGAACTCTATGGGTACTCAATGTTGCCAGAGACAAGGGTGGAGGAAGATAATTTGAGATAGATTCCCGATACGCACTGCGGGAACGACGGCCGGGGAATTTGACAGGTGAATAAAAAACCACAATCGGTACCCACCCCGATTCCAGCGCAGTCGGTGAATAGGACGCTGAAATAAATCATGTCGTTGCGGCTGGATGCAGATTTCTTTGTAATGTCTGATATAGATAATTCAAACTAGAGGAATTATGCTTTGCAACTTCAATATTCCAATGACAGCGTACATATTCCTCTATTTTGCGGTTGTATTCGGGACCTTGCACGGCGGCTCCTTTTGGGACAATCGTATCCCGCACAGCACGCTTTCGACTTTTTCTGGCGAGGTTGATGAGCGCCCTCTTCGGGTTGGTTTCGTCCTCCGCTTGCCGTGGTAATTTCGGCAATCGGCATCATTATCTAGATCAATCAGAAGAAAAAATTGATGAGCGTAACTTGAAGTATGCATTTTACGAATTCGCTCCCTATCAATCACTTTGGCTTTGCCATTTTTTACGGATATTGCAGGTGCATCGCATCCAATATCATTACAAATTCGGTTCACAACGGCTTGATGCAGAGCATCCTCTACCAAAAAATACGACATTCCTTTCACCGAAACTAATGATAATTACAATCGGGATAATCAAAATAGGGATGTCTGCGGCATATCGGATTGCAGTGCTACTATCTCCGCCAGCGTGGCACCAGTTTCTAACAATATTACCGCCTCGCGCACATTTTTTGCCAATACAGCTTCCGTACTTTCCCTACCTGTTTTCAGCATCACGATTTCTTCCAAAGCAATGCCTTTTTGAAGAATCTCAGGGCTGTGAGTGGTAATTATTACTTGTCGTCGCTCACCGCCTTTGCGTTTCTGAAATCGGGAAATTGCCTCGGCGAGATTTCTTACAATAAAGGGATGTAGCGAAAGCTCCGGCTCCTCTAACAATAGCGGATGGGCACCATCCATAATCGACCACATGAAACCAATCAAGCGTAAAGTACCGTCAGAAAATTGATCTTCGTATTGAATAGACCCACGATACCGCCAATGCGCATGATTAATCTGTAAGTGTGGATTTCCTTCGGTGTCCTTTTCCAATTGCAATTCATTCAAACCCGGCACAAATTTTTTGAGTGTTTTTTGAATTATTTTTAGTCGTGAATTGCGGGTGTTTTTATTACACCTATTTACTTGTTCAATAAATGAACGCCCAAAATGATCGTCACCTTTACCAACATCCAAAAATAAGTGAGGATACCGCAACAGTTGTGGCACCAAATGCTGATAGGTAATGCTACTCAAAAATTTCCGTAAGTCTATAAAATCATCCCCCAATAAAGAAGGTTGCTCAAGGTAGGTATAACTATTTGCTTTATTGTTCTGCAAAGGTTGCATTCCCTTTCGCTCTATACACTCCGTTTTAATGATTGGTATGAAACGCCGAATGCCACCACCTTCTTGATTGAATATCAATCGGTAAGTCCATTTGTGCGTCGCATCGCCATCAAACGAAGTTCGTTCGCTAATCTCTGCTTTTATTTCAATATTGGTATCTTTCTTTGCCGCCAAGCAACGTATTTTCCGAAGGCCGCCGCGTTCATTAACCGCCGTGACTAACCCGCCGCCGTCTTTCGCTAAATCCCGCAGGAAACGTATCGCATCCAACAGATTTGATTTGCCGGATGCATTGGCGCCCACAATAAACACGCGCTCTTGCAAGGACAAGTCAACACTCTGGAAGTTTCTCCAGTTTTTTAATATCAATCTGGAAACAAACAGCATGATTACATCTACGTCTCGATGGGATTCTTGATAACCAATCCGGTTATCAAAGCAAACTTCTCTACGCCGTTTGGTTGTTCGGGTTGTAGCATAAAACAACACCGCCGGTTTTTTATTGTTCGCTACCGGCGGCGGGTTTTTTGTTGGGATTTATTTAATCGTCCCGCTGGGCATCATTTGTGCGACTGCCATGCGTTGCACTTTAATGCGTACGCCTTCGGCGATTTCTACAGTGACGAAGTTGTCGTCGACGCTGGTGACTTTGCCGAGGGCGCCGCCGTTGGTTACGATTTCGTCTCCTTTGGCTAATTCTGCCACCATTATTTTATGCTGCTTGGCGCGCTTTTGTTGCGGCCGGATGAGGAGCATATAGAAGATGACAAAAATCAGTACCATGGGCAGCAAGCCCACCCAGCCGCCAGAACCGCCGAAGCCGCTTTGCGCCCATGCATCAGAAATTAGAAAGTTCATTATTAAATCCGGGAAATTAGTTAGTCATACAATCGTCATGAAAAATTATCGCGCCACTCGCCAGAAAAAATCTGCCAAAAAATCTAATGGACGCAACAACCAACGGAGTATGCCTTAATTCGCTGCGGATGTCAGCTTGCCGGGGTTCGCTCGCCGGTGAAAAACGCTGCCATCTCGGCGAAGTTAGTCGCTTCATAATCAGCGGAAAATTCCCACGGGTCAAATACCGTCACTGGATTTCTGCGTAGCCATACCGCTCGCATGCAACACGCGCGTGCGCCGCATACATCAAAACTATTGCCGGAGATTAGCCAAGTATCCGCGGGCGAGGTGGCGGTGCGTTTGAGTAAATGGTGATATACCGCTGGATTTGGCTTGAAGGTGGATACTTCATCAACGCTGACCACATTCGCAAAAAAGGCGCGAATACCGGCATGGGTTAATAATTTTTCAAGGTCGTGTGCGACGCCGTTGGAAAACGCAACCATTTTTATGCCGGCGCACGATAATTTATCCAAGCCAGCGATGACATCATCAAACACCGGCAACTTCAGATATTGCGCCATTAAATCATCGCGTTGCTGTATGGAGATTTCAGCGTGAGTGTGTGCGCAGCAATAATCCAGGGCTTGGCGAGTGCACACGCGAAAGTCGCGGTAGTGCGCCATCAAACCGTAGCGGAAAGTATATTCCAATTGCTTCTGTCGCCATAGATTTGAGAAATCGGCAGCGGCGGCATCATCACCGATTATTTTTTCCAACTGACCAGTCACCCCGGCGGTGTCTATCAGCGTGCCATAAACATCCAATGCGAGGGTGGTCATTAGTGTCCTGCGTATAGGTTTTCAATGTGCGTCTTGAATCGCGCGCGCACAACCGAGCGTTTGATTTTCAAGGTCGGGGTGATGCTGCCGTCGTTGATTGTCCACGCTTCGGTGATCGCCCACACGCGCCGCACGACGGCATAACCGGGAAAATCTTGCAATCGGTTGGCGACTTTGTCAAGCATATATTTTTCCACGCGCGCGCAGTTTAGGGCGCGGTCATCGTTCGCGGCGAAGCCTAATTTCGCGGCTTGGCGCGCCCATTCGCGGCGGTTTAATACCAGCAATGCGCATAAAAAAGATCGCCCTTCGCCCACCACCATCACTTGCTTAAACAAAGCATCTTCGCAAATCGCCGATTCCATATCGGCCGGCGGCACTTTTTCACCGGTGGCGAGGACGATAATCTCTTTGATGCGGCCGGTGATGGAAATAAATCCATCCTCATCAATCGCAGCGAGGTCGCCGCTGGCAAACCAACCATCGGAATCCAAGCATGCGCGGGTGGCTTCGGCATTTTGCCAGTATCCAAGCATAATGCTTGCGCCGCGTGCGTGGAGTTCACGGTCGTGGGACAATTTGATTTCATTGCCGATCAACGGCAAGCCGATGCTGGATGGTTTATTTTTGTTAGGCGTATTGACGCTTAGCGTGGGGCCGGTTTCGGTGAGCCCATATCCTTGCAGAATTGGGATGCCGAGGGCGATGAATGTGCGCGAGATGTTTGCTGCCAGCGGTGCTCCGCCACAGATTACATAACGCAAATTACCGCCAAATTTCGCCGTTATATTTTTCGCAACCACCACTCGCAACAACGGCATGAGCAATTGATCCAATCCCCACGAAGCGCGCTTTTGGGCGATTTCAAAACGTCGCCATCCGATTGTCAAGGTAAGTTTAAATAACCGATACGACAGCCAGCGATGCACTGCTGGGCTGCGTGCGGCAAGGTCGGTTTGAATGGCATCGTGGGCGCGTTCAAAAATACGCGGGACGGTGATCATGAGGGTCGGGCGGATGGCTTCCAAATCGTCATTTAATTTTGCGATATTGCGGTTGAAGCCAACCGACGCGCCGGCCATCATCGGTAGGTAATAGCCGACGGTGCGTTCAAACATGTGCGAGAGCGGTAGGAACGATAAAAATTTATCGCTAGGAAATACTGGCACGCTGGCAATGCCGGCATGCGCGTTCATCAACATATTGGCGTGCGATAGCATCACGCCTTTGGGTTTGCCGGTGGTGCCGGAGGTATAGACAATCGTGGCGAGGTCGTCGCGGTTGTTGACATGTTCATTCGCCGATGCGTCATGTTTTCCGGCGGCATGTTCGCTGTCATGTTCGCCATCATGTTCACCGTCATGCTCTAACCAACGGGCTAACGACATCACTCGCGCATCCAAAATCCCCGCTAGTTCATCGCCCGAATCTTCCAGCACCACCACTCGCGCAAGTTTTTTCAATCGCGGTGATTCTGATGCCATGTGCCGCCACATTCCGGCGTTCTCAACGAACAATAATTGCGCGCCGCTGTGCTCAATAATATAGGCGCTATTGTCGGCGCGGTCTTCAAAATATAACGGCGTCACCACCAATCCGACTGCCATGCACGCTTGATCGCCTATCATCCATTCAACGCGGTTACGCATGCGAATCGCCACGCGCGCACCAATTGCGAATCCCTCTGCGGCTAACGCGCGACGCCATTGCGCCACTTGCGCAGCCACCTGCGCCCAAGTGTATTCGGTCCAGCGATTGGTCTGCGCGCAATATTGAAAGTAGGCGGTTTTATTCGGCGAGCGCAACACTCGCGCACGAAACAATCCATCAATGGTTTTGGCTTCCGCCGGCGTGATGACATCCATGCCCGGCGTGGTGGCGGTCAAGTCGTGCGGATACACATTTGCTTGCCGCGTCACCCGACGACCGTCAGCTTTATCTGCCGTTGTATCTAACGTTTTATCTGCTGTTTTATCTTCGGCGGCGTTCATGTAGGTGACCATTATAATTTTCACATTCACATGTCTGTGCAACAGTTGCTGTTGGAATACATGTGTGGGGCTTGAAAGCCGGGGCGTTTGCGATGGGTGTGATTATACATGCGGATGAGGTGGTTGAAGAGGGTGGTG
>WASV01144560.1_pt1 | contig 51063 bp, 46 predicted proteins | sample 5698531 | NCBI WGS metagenome assembly WASV01 (sample SAMN11175559, study PRJNA528189) | sponge metagenome | isolation source: marine sponge | host: Myxilla | place: Antarctica: Western Antarctic Peninsula, King George Island | collected 2013-01 | reverse complement strand
TACTCTCTGAAGGAAAAAAAATCGCCGGCTTGTGCAGTAGCTCTTTAGGAGTGGTGAGGCTGACAGAAAAATTTATTCACCAGCATCCGGTGGATAATGCGGAGTACGAAAACCTGACCACCCACTTAAGAAACGAATTGCAAACGATCAAGAAAAAACTCTCGGCCTTCATACCGCAGGTATTGATTGGTACGGCGGGGACCGTCACCACATTAGCCGCTTTAAAAGAAAATATTTTCCCTTATGATCCCGAAAAAATTCATGGCGCATTATTACCCCGGCAGGACATCGAGACCCTGATTCAAGACCTGAAAGGAAAGTCTCTCAACGAACGGTTGGCGTTAAAACCTCTTGAACGAGGCCGGGAAGATTTGATCATAGCGGGAACAGCAATCGTTCTGGAAACCATGCGGATGTTTCAATGCGATCCCTTGATAGTCAGCGAATACAGCCTGCGGGAAGGAATCATCCTGAAAGCCCTGGAAGTCGGGGCTCCCTGACACTGACCTCATATTTCCCATAAAACCCTGACTAAAAAGAGCTTGAGGGTTGATTGGGTTTGACTTCAAGGTCCATTTCAGATATGGTTTTTCATCACCATGACCACTAAAATCCATGACCACTAAAAAGAATTCAGCAAAAAAACTGGTTTCCATCAAGAGATCCCCGAAATCTTCAGGGCACCCCATGAAAGGTCGGGATGTTCTGGTTAAAGCTCTCGAGAATGAGGGAGTCAAAGTTATTTTTGGCTATCCTGGCGGAGCTTCCATGGAAATCCATCAAGGACTGACCCTGACTAAGAAAATACGCATGGTTCTGCCTCGTCACGAACAAGGCGGTTCCTTCGCCGCAGGGGGATATGCCCGCGCCACCGGAGAAGTTGGGGTTTGCCTTGCAACATCAGGTCCCGGAGCCACCAACATGATCACCGGCATCATTGATGCCAAGATGGATTCCATTCCCATTGTCGCCATCACCGGCCAGGTACCCAGTGTGGTTCTAGGCAGTGACGCGTTTCAGGAAACCGACATCATCGGGGCCACATTCCCGCTGGTTAAGCATAGCTATATGATCCAGAATGTCGCGGAAATTCCACGGATCGTTAATGAGGCATTCCATATTGCCCGGACCGGCAGACCCGGCCCGGTTCTGATCGATATTCCTAAAGATATTCAACAGCAGGAAGGCATCGCTGATTTTGACGTTTCGTTTGATTGCCCGAGCTATCGGCCCAACGTAAAGCCCTCGATACTGCAATGTAAAAAAGCGGCGCACGCTATTCAAACTGCAAAACGTCCGGTGATTTACGCAGGAGGCGGCATCATCAGCAGTGGAGCTTCGGAAGACCTGCGGGCCTTTGTTAAAAAAACCGGTATCCCCGTCACCACCACGGTAATGGGTTTGGGGGCATTCCCCTCCAACGATCCTCTTTCATTGCGCATGCTGGGAATGCATGGAGCGGTTTATGCCAATATCGCTATGAACCATGCCGATCTGGTTATCGCCATGGGTGTGCGTTTTGACGACCGGGTCACCGGAAAACTTGCAGAATTCTGTAAAAACGCACAGTTCATTCATATTGATATTGACCCATCGGAGATCAATAAAAATATTGTGGTGGATATCCCCATTCAGGGAGACGTTAAGCAGGCGTTGAAAATTCTTCACGGCTATGTTGAACCCATGAAAGATATCAAGCCATGGGTCAAACAGATACAAGACTGGAAAAAGGAATTCCCACTGGGGTTTAAACTTAAGAAGGGCGAAATTGTTCCGGAATCTGTCATCACCGAAATAAACAAACTTTCGGCCAAGGACGCAATATTTTCCGTCGGGGTCGGGCAACACCAGATGTGGTCGGCTCAGTTTCTCGATTTTGACGAACCCAATAACTGGTTGTGTTCATCCGGCCTGGGGGCAATGGGATATGGAATGCCCGCCGCCATGGGAGCTCAGGTTGCGTTTCCCAACCGGCAGGTGATCAACATTGAAGGGGATGGAAGCTTTCTGATGAATATTCAGGAACTGCAAACCCTGAAAATAGAAAATATCCCGGTAAAAAATATTATTCTCAACAACGCTCACTTAGGAATGGTGGCCCAGTGGGAAGATCGTTTTTACAAATCCCTTCGCGGCCATACTTTCATCGGCGATGCTAATTTTGCCGAAGTGGCGCACGCTTTTGGAATCAAATCTGAAAGTATTACCAAACAGGAAGACGTTGTTCCGGCCCTGAAGCGTATGCTTAAACACAAAGGTCCCTATGTCCTGGATGTGAAGTATCCTTATAACGACAAAAGCCATGGTCATGTCATGCCGATGATTCCAGGGAATCACACTTATCTGGATACCTGTCTGGACGCTTCCACCTCACTTCGGGATTACTGGAAAAAGAAAGGTCTGCTGAAAGAATAAAATTGTGTAGTCCTGCCTGGCTGAAAAAATTTCCTGAACAGAAAATTATTTTTGAGGTGGATGCGGCTTTCGACGCCTGTCAATCCATGGGGAAACCCTGATTCTTTTAATCAGAACACTTTCATGCCTCTCACTGAACCGATAAAACATAAGCTCGATACGTTGATCCGATTTGCGATCTGGGTGGACCTCACTATCCTGCTGTTGTATTTTTTGAGTAGCCAGTTTGGTGTTTCATTCCCTTTTCCACTCCCAGGAAAAAAGCTGAATAATCCACTGGCCCTGCTTTTACTGCTATTTTCCATACGACTAATGTTGAATGTTCCGTTTCGCAAACGCCACCTTGGAACCTTGAACAAACTGCTCACCGATACCCCTCATCGATTTTATTTTTTCGCCGTTTTGATCGTTGTGGAACTAGCACTTCAAATTATGTGGTTCGCCTATCCCGATGACTTTCGCTGGAGTTTGGATGCCGAACAGGGATACGGCACGCATTTTTCTGCCATCCAGCTCTATATTCTGGGTCTCCTCGTGATGATGATAGGCTTTTTTGGGGGCGATACGGCAAGGAAGCCAGTTTGGAAAGAAAAGCTACCCTGGTATCTGGTCGCCAGCGTTTATTTTTATATCGGCCTGGATGATTGTATCGGCATCCACGACAATATTTCATGGAGCCGGAGCCTGATCCCCGAGTCAACGGTCTTTCACTTTATTTACGAATGGTTGTGGCTCTATGCCCCTGTTATTTTGGCTGTGGTCATTTTTCTCAGCCGCTTCTTTTTAAAAAAATTCCGTTATTCTCCTGGAATCCTTGCCACAATGTTCGCGGCCTTAACTTTTTGGATATTGGTTATTTTGTTTGAAGGACTGGCTAAAAATATTGTGTACCCGATGGGGCTAGACTGGAAACAGTTGCTAATCGGTGCTGAGGAAGGATTTGAAATGTTAGGGGCAACCCTCTTTATGCTGGGATTCAGCCAGCATCTTAAAAACATCCAGGCGGGAAGAACTCCGAAACCCTGAGCTATTCTTCAACGCTCTCGTTATCGTTTTTTTGGGAAGCCAGCTTTACTCCTTCGATGACGGAATACCGTACTGTGGCCTAAGGAACTTTATTGATGACAATGAGAAATCTCAGTTTATTTATATTATTTCCAATATTATTTAATACGCTATTTATAGGGTTTTACTTTTCTGGTTCTTTTGCTTTGCAACAACTCATATCCCCAATAATACCGAGTATGCCTAGTGCTTCTTGGCGTGAATTTGGCATAATGGAACAAGGGCAGAACATCTTGTTAATTATTACTACTGGATTATTGCTGAAAGAATCCATTGTTAGAATTGATATCTACGAAAAAATTATACTGGCGAGTGGATCTATAGTTTTTCTTTTTGTTTTTTTAGAAGAGGTGGATTATGGCATACATTTTTACGAATACTTTTTTGGGGAAAGTGGCATTACACATAGAAATTGGCACAATCAAAAAGAGGATGGCGGACATCAGAATATTAGAAAACTCAGACGATTCACCGATGCTATTGTCTTTCTTGTATTTATCGTATTGCCACTATTAAAAAATAAAAAGTTAGTCAAGCGAATTAAGCACCTGATTCCGTCTCGATGGTTCATTGCTGGTTTTGTAATTGCTACTATTGCTTCAAGAGTTGCACATGGTTTAGAAGATTATAGTTTTGATGTTATCAATGGTGTCGTTGGTGGTTTGACTAACAATATTTCAGAATTCAGGGAAACCAGCTCTTATTATTTCTTTATGTTGTATGCCATGCATTTAACAAAAACTCAGATCATAAACAAAAATCGACATGGGATGGGGTGAATCTCCGCGGATGGGGAGAATCTCGGCAGGTGAATCGCAATAGCTTTTTATCCCTGGATGGGGAGAATCTCGGCAGGTGAATCGCAATAGCTTTTTACCCCTGGATGGGGAGAATCTCGGCAGGTGAATCGCAATAGCTTTTTACCCCTCCAGGGCTAGCGGTTCAAACTGTATTCCAGATACGTGCGTTGAATATTCGCGTCCAGCCAGTCCAGGTTTTTCCAGCTTTTATATTTTTCCATCAAAACCGGTCGGACCGCATCCTGAGTTTCCTTGAGGGATTTGCCCTCTTCCAACTGTTTGAGAACCATTCCTTTAAGGTTAAACAGGTAGTGTTTCATCGCCAGGAACACCGGCTTGCCGCCCGGCTCACCGTGGCCCGGAATATAAATTTCCGCATCCAAGTTACCCAACTCGTTCATAGCAGAAAGCCAATCCTCTATATAAGCGTCTCCCATGTACGGAATTTTTCTGTTAAAAACCAGGTCGCCGGTAATCAGGGTCTTCAGTTCCTCAATATAAATGAACAAGTCCCCATCCGTGTGCCCCCGCACGTGAATCAGCTGTAAATTATAGCCGCCGACAAAGATTTCCATTCTTTCCTTAAAAATCATATTTGGCGGAGTGATGACCGTCTCATCCATTCCGGGAATGTTCATGGTCTTAAAAAAATCCAGATGCTCTTTGCCGGAAGTCCCGGTCAGGCTCCTGCGCGCATTTTCATGGGCAATGATGGCTCGGCTGTCTTTAAATATCTGGTTACCAAAAGTGTGGTCCCCGTGATAATGCGTGTTGATGACATACAGGATGGGGAGATCCGTTTGCTTACGAATTTCTGCCATCACTTTTTCTGCTTCCTTCGGGGTCACCCGGGTATCCACCACAACGACTCCCTCACGGGTGATGAGAAAGGTGGTGTTCGAATCTATCCCATCTCCATTCACAACTGTGAAAAGATTCTTCCACACCTCAACGGTTTTAGAACTTTCCGCGCTGCAAACCCCGCTCAGAACGCTGACAAACAACCCCACACCGACCAGCCATCTTGATCCCACCATATCAAAATCCTCTGAAAAACGGTTTAGTCTCATTAGTTATAGAAATGAGACGCATGGTAGCATTTTCCCCCTTACCCAGCAACCACTAGCCGCCACCAGGCGTGGGGGTCAACGTAGCGGTGAAACGCTGGCGCAGGCGCCAAAAGCTAACCCCTGCCCCCTCATGAGAGGGGAGGATCATGAGAGTCCCGGTTTTTATGCCTTTCCCGCCCCTTTAACCCTTTGAATATTTATGTTAATTTATTACCATGGATGATTTGAGTAAAAAGAAATATGATTTTCTTTTGTACTTGCTGGAAGAAGGCGATGCCATGGTTTGCCTTGATGCGAGGCTCCCGGAAGTGGATGTTCCAGCGGACCAAAAAAATAATTCATCGCTGAACCTGATATTCAACCTTAATTTCAGGCACCCGCTTGAAATAACAGAAGAAGGGATTTTCCCCACGCTGGCGTTCAACGGCAGACCCCATAAATGTGCCCTTCCCTTTGACGCAGTATGGGCCATATACGACCCCAAAATGAAGAACAGTCAGGTATGGGAAGAAAGCATCCCCGAAGATATGAACCTGGCAGATCAAGTGATGGGTGACCTGCCTGCAAAACCACAACCAAAGCCGAAACCCGTGAAATCAAGCAGCAAACCCGTGAAATCAAGCAGCAAACCGAATACCAAAACCGAAGGCAAGCGCAACCGCAGCCACCTTCGAGTCATCAAATAATTGTTCGAGACCGTTACCATATCCTTTACAAAGGTTTGCGGATAGATTACACTTTGCCCCTGCTGAATCAAGTCTGAATAGAAAAATCATGGTGGGCGTAGCTCAGCTGGTAGAGCTCTGGATTGTGGCTCCAGTGGTCGCGGGTTCAAGTCCCGTCGCTCACCCCATTTTTTTAATAAAGACTGGATAAGTCCTTGTTCTTGCAATTCATCCAGATCATCTTTTTCCATAAACCTGGCTAGTTGGTTCAATGCCAGGGTCCAGTTACCGAGGCGTTGTATCCAGCGTATATCTTCGGTCATTGTTTCAGTCTCCGCATCATGCAAACATCTGTTGCAGTAAGTCCTTTTTGAAGGTCTTGGTGTGGTTGAGTTCGATCGCGATCAGGTCAATTTTCCGGTCAATGGCTGACAGAAAATAGGCGATTTTTTGTTGTTCGGGGAGGGTGGGAATTAAAAAATGGGTTTTTTCAAGATCGCTTGAATTGATCGCCTGGAAACAGATTCAAAAGCCTCATATTTCCAAAGCAAGGTCAAGAGCCCGTTGCTTAATTTTGGCATTCAGACCAAACCAAGCCTGCCGCAGGCGATAGTCTTTAGTCGATCCGAGTTGGTGATCGATAATGTAGATAACCGCATTCAATAACCCCCAAGCGGTCATTTCAGCAGATTCGAGATCCTGTCCCGGTGCCTGAGAGAAAGCCTCAATCGCCAACTTTGTGTTTTTCTCCGCAAGTTCATCCAATTCTTTCTCACCGATTACAGAAACGCCTTCAAGGGTATCCGGCTGAAAAACTTCAAACAGATACCTCCAGGCTATTGGTTCATCTAACTTTTTATCTGACAGGTCCCGAGCAACATTTGCAAAAGCAGTAATCGCCTCGCGCCCTGGAACGATGATGTCATTTACTTTTTGCTTCATCTTATCATCGAATTTTTGTGGCTTCTCGTTCTTAAATGGAAAGGCAGGTTTAAACGTACTTCTGAAAATATTTTTCATGTGGGATTTGGTATTGGAAACAATCTTTAACATATTATGACAACTTTCCCGCACGGTGAGAAACTGAATTTCAATCCTTTCTCTACCATCATCCCGCGAGGCCAGCAAGACGTAACCTTTTACCTTGTCTCCTCCACGCAAAGTGAAATCTTCATTCAAACAGGCAAGGCTCCAAAGTATTCTTGCATTATCAAGGCCGCCTACAGTTTCGATTTTGGCCTTGGCAACCTCAAAAAAGGCTTTGAAGAACCTAATCGTTTCCTGATTGCCGTAGGATATTGGCCGCTGAGAAGGAACTCTTGTAACCTCCCAATCGAGCTTAGCCTTGTACAACATTTCAGCAGCAGAATCGTTTGTGTCGACATCCGCACCGATACCATGCCAAGGTTTTTGATTCGATACTTCCATATTTATAATCCACAGAAATAAGAAGGCTGCAGTAGGACAAGCAGGAATAAAAAGAGAAGTTTCTTCACTAGCCACCTCGTTGTATTTGTAATACTAATGCTATTTCAGCAGGAGAATATTGTCAATTTGAGGAGATTTTAGAACAAAATCAGAGGGATTAAAACTACAAAAGAATCAATGGTCGGCTCCTTAAGGAAGAAATAATTTAAATACCTGTATCATAGCTTTCAATTTTCTCTCTGGAATTTACCCCTTACATAGTTAAGCGGCCAGCCCATCGGGCCCTGGCTTCCATAGTATCGGGGCATAAATCAAAATATAAAGCGCAAAGCAAAGTGCCCAAAGCGTAGCGGAACCTGTAAGTAACTCAGCGGTATAGTCTGGCGCAATTACCAGACCAAATACCCGCATAAGAGCAGCACATTGCAACAGCAGGAAACTTAATATCGTCAGTTTTGTTGCATGCAGATTGCGTCCGGTATGAGCCAGTGCCACACGGCACATCACCCCCAACGTCATGGAGCCAATAGCTCCAGCCGTAAAGGCATGCAGTGAAATTGAGAAGGGAAGAAAATCCAGTGCCGAGACCCCTAGTAAAAGCAAGCCCACAATCACCCAGCTATAACCGACATGAAGAATCAAGACCATTGGATCACCCAATATTCTGCGCGTATGATAACGTCGCAGCCGCAATGCATGAATGATGGCGGATAAAAAAGCAGTTATGGCAAGAATAACTCCTTCCTGACCTATAAATATCAGCGCCAGAATTATCAAAGCCAGCGATAAAAGCGCCATAGCATCCAGCTTTTCTTGCGGTGTCTGCTTTGCTTCTTCCCCGCGCCCATGGATAGCCACAACCGTAAAGGCCGGAATAATACGTCCACCAATCAGAGAAATCATGGCGACAATAATCATCACAGCAACATAAAGTGCTGTGCTCTCTTGCGTGAAAAGGAAGGTCATATCGCATGCCAACAAAATGCTCAGCAATATAAGAAACACGAAATTACGCTTATTCCAGGTTTTAATAAGTGGGATAGACAGGCTAAGCACCAGCGTCAGGATAAACGCTCCCTCAACAACGATAATGGTAATCTCCGGCAGGCCTAGATCAAAATTCATAACCACGCGCCCGGCAAACCAGACTACGCACAACCCCACCAGCTGAATTTGCCGCACCGGTTTACCGCCCGTCCAGTTCGCCACAGCCGTAAGCAAAAACCCCGCAACTATTGCCATGGTGAAACCAAAAATCATTTCATGTGCATGCCACGATACAGGATCAAGCATGAAGGTAGGAGGCGAGCCATACCCTGCAGAAACCCCACCCCATATTAGTAAAGTAACAACGCTATATAACGCGCCCAAAAGGAAGAAGGGGCGAAACCCGTGCCCCAGAAAAGGATGAGCAGATAATCCTCTAGATGATTCTGGCATGCCGTCTCTCCTGCGCCTGCTGGTTGTACCACTTTCTTGGTTAGAGTTTCAGCCCTTGACCCAAATCCTGACACAACCTTTGGTTTTAATAATTAAATTGGAATATTTCCTCCAATTTTGTATCTAACAATTATAGAAAAGAGTTACGTTGCACTGGTTATTGAATAGGCCTCATTTTGCAAAGGTTTGATTGCTTGTGACCTTTACCAAATACAGGGCAAGCAAAGTGACCAAAAAAGGTTGCTGAACTCACAAAATATGAGGGAGGATATCATGACAGAAAATACGAATGCACCCAATTTTTACGATACATACTCACAGGCCATTTCCCTGGGAAGAACTCGTAGAACTAGCCAGGGCAGATATGAATGCGTGCAAAGACATCCATTGTAAAGAGACCCTTCGCGAATGTGCTGAAAAAATTGTACAGTCAAAGGTATGTTCGTGTGCTACCGAATCCGCCCCTATCGTACAGGCACTGGTGGATGAGTATCTTAATAAATTAGGCACCGGGAATAGTGACCATGTAAAAGCTGTAATAGCCACGGTTTGATTGTGCAACTATCCTTCTATGGTGTGGCTTTTTGACAGTACGTTTTAGGAAAGTAGAGAATCAAGTCTATTCTTGACTACAAGCTAACTCTTAAAAATTCTGTCATCCCACCCTTACTGGATCTACCCGTGCTGGGCACGAGAGCTTTGGTAGAACATAACGCCAGCTCCAGGGGTCGCGGGTTCCAGGCCCGTCGCTCACCCCATTTTTGACTAAAGGATGCAAGCACCAATTAGGGTAACGATGGTTTATATTCGATGCAATATTTGTAAATTTTGAGTAATCCGCAGGCTCAAACAAGCGCAGAATGCGTTAGCGGAATTTGAAAAGAACGAGTCTGTCAGGTGAGTCCCCATTGCTTCCCGTTCCAAAATAAAGACTAGAACGATTCAAACCTGAATCATTATCTACTTTTTAAGCAGCAACCCCTGTTATCTCTTGCAGTTGCTTTTTCCGAAACGGCCCATTTTGGCCGTGGTGATGCAGAACTGGCCCACCTCTCCAGGCGCCTAATTTTTCTATTAGGATCGAACCGATCAAACATAGACTTTATAGATTGATGACCTGCTGGCATTTACAGATGCCTTGTGATTCCATGCATAAAATTACCCCTGGGTGGTTCACTTATCCTTCTTATCCTTTTTGGGTGGAAAATTTTTGGAGGAGCCGAGACGCCTGGCAACATTAAACAACAAGCCCAACAGAAAGCAGACAAATAATAATCCATATAGCATATAAGTTTCGCCATTGGGTTGCATTTATCTTGCCTCAATCAGAACAATATTATTTCTCGATTTTGAAATGAACACATCTCTCGGAAGGTTCTCAACCGGATGAGCGACTTTATCAATTCTACCCGCCTTCATGGCTTTTTCCAACAACAATGCCGGGATAGCAAAATGATGCGAAGCCTCCACTGGAAACGCGGCTTTGGCATGTGCCTCCAATAACACCATTCCCACCACCTCCTGCCGAGAGTTGAACAATGGGCCCCCACTATGCACCGGGTCGAGGGCCATATTTAATCCGATCAGCATCGATGATGTGTCGGCGGATCCTTCGATTAAAACATGCTGGTCTTCCAGCGTGTTGGTCCACGGGTATCCCAATGTGAATACCGGCTCACTTCGCGGACCCAATCCTTTTTCACTGAGCATTAGAGGCAGGTGCTTTACTTTTGGCATTTCATTCAATCTCAATATCGCCAGGTTGCTGGCAGGATCGAGAAACACCACCTCCGCTTTAATATCATCTTCGTTGGGGAATTTGACGTTCAGGACTTCCGCTTCTTTCACCAGATCATGATAGGTGAATACATGCATCCCATCACCAATGAGGAACCCTGAGCCCAGCAGGGTCACAGGCGTGTTGAAGATCAGAAAGGCCAGCATAATTCCTGTAAATATAAACGCACCCAATGCCTTGATCATTTTTTCCTCAATTCCCCTCTGACACAATCGTTGTGTAATCCACCCGGAATGCTATCCCGAAGCTCATAGAATCCAAAAATCATTTAAAATTTTTCTTGTTTCCTTCTTTTGCAATACCATATAGAATGTTTTTCTTTAGCAAAATATATAAGGAAACATCCACGCATTTTCCATTATATAGCACCTCATAATACATTGTCTTGTGGCTCCCGTGATGGCGGGTTAAAAACTTGCCGATCACCCCAGCTATTTATATGCGCCCGTAGCTCAGCTGGATAGAGTTCCGGACTTCGAATCCGTAGGTCGCAGGTTCGAATCCTGCCGGGCGCACCATTAAGCGTAGGGCCAGTTGTGAAGCACGGCTTTACCTGCAGGGAACTGGCAGTTGCCCTGTTCGGCTATCGGAAAAGGTTCAGGCTAAGGAATGATTTGCCTCTGTCTCACCCAAAGCTAAGGAGAGGATTATGTTTAATCTGAAAATAAGACTGGCTATTCTGACTGCAACCCTGTTGTTAAGTCAAAACGCACTGGCGTCAACCAGAGTGGACTCCATCGGCACCGGCAGTGTCGGCAGTTATAGTCATGGAGAGCAAAAAGGTGAGAGCAGTAAAACCAAAACAATGCCCCAAGATATCTCCGGAAGTAAAGGCCATTATATATCTGAAAACAGTAGTCATCGTAAAGCGGAAGGAAGTGGCTCTAAAAAACCCTATTCCCATCAGAATAAATCAAAGGGACATAGCTACAAAAAGTCCGAAGGAAGTTCGCACTATGCCCGGTCCTCCGGTCAGGGTTATAAAAAAAGTTCACATGGAAGCTATGGTGGTCACACCAACAAATGCCCGTTCACCCATTTACTACGCTTCAAGGGTAAACTAGGCCTGACCGAAGCCCAGGTGGCGGAAGTCAAGAGACTGCGATTTGAATACCGGAAGAAAAGCATTCTCAACAAGGCCGAGCACAAAATTGCACATATGGAGTTTAACAGACTGGCCCATGCTGAGAAGGTAAATGCCCAAGCCATCCGGTCAGCGGCTGAGAAAATTGCTGCGATCAAAACTCAAATGATAATGGCCACGGCAGAAGCAAAAATCGCTTTACTCAACCTGCTGACTGAAGAACAGCGGAAAAAAACTCACGCCATGCATTCGGCTCATTCCTCTCACTGAAAACAAGGAATGCATTAAAAGAATTTTCGGGGCGTAGCGCAGCCTGGCTAGCGTACCTGCTTTGGGAGCAGGGGGTCGGAGGTTCAAATCCTCTCGCCCCGACCACACTACTTGTGGCAGTAAAAAGGACTTAACGGTTTTCCGTTAAGTCCTTTTTTTTATACGGTGGTATTGGGTTATTTATGCGGCTTTAAATTTTTAGGATAAAATGCCGTGTGCAATATATCATTTAGAGGAAAACCTGTAGTCAAGGAGCGACTTGCCCTCTTTACTTTATTTTAATGTGCTCGTCTTTTACTTATATATTTTAGACTGGAAATCTGTTCTTAAACCACTCTAAAATTAGTGGATAGGCGTCATCATCCGTTGATATTTCGTGGTTCAACTCATCACTTAAGAGAGTCAGTGACATGAGTGCCCTTTCTCTAAGCGGGACACCTGTTATTGCCAATTTTGTATTTATTTTTTCCAGTAAGTCATGAAGCTTCTTGGGATCATTTAGTTCTTCCGGTTCAATCATCAAACTAATCTCCTCTATTTTTCACCCTACCTTACGGCAAACAATCGCCTGGACAAGGTGTTTTTTTTTAATCGTCTTGCCGTTCTGATATATCCGTCATTGCCCGTTAGTTGGAGTTCTCCATTATTTGGTCCGATCCGAATTTGGTACGATCCGATATTTATCCCCATGTTTGCTTCCATTTTTTTTGAATATCCCATTCCCCATGTCTGTCAAATTTTCATTACCTTTAGAACCAAAGTTGACTGAAATTTAACTGAAAGTTGCAACAATTTTCCTCAAGCTTGCAACTAGACATGGCATAGATCAACAGATAGCTCATCCTGCCACAGCCTTTGCGATTAAACAATATTTTCATTATTTATAATTCCAATGCCTTCGCAAATTTCCTTTGTAAGGAAACCGTTGATCAATAGACATTGCACATAAATACATTTTGCAGTAACTTCTACCCCAAGATTCTCGTAAACCCTGATTCTGAAACTAGAGGTTTGTTCATGAAAGCATCTGACCTTTTTATCCGTTCCCTTGAACAAGAGGGTGTGGAATATATTTTTGGCATTCCAGGAGAAGAGAATCTTGATTTTCTCGAATCATTGAGAGGTTCCAAAATCAAACTGATTCTCACCCGCCACGAGCAGGGTGCCGGGTTCATGGCCGCTACTTATGGAAGGCTGACCGGAAAAGTTGGAGTCTGTCTTTCAACACTGGGACCTGGGGTGACCAATTTTGTAACGGCAGGAGCCTATGCGCAATTAGGAGCCATGCCCATTCTCATGATATCCGGCCAAAAACCCATTAAAAAAAGTAAACAGGGGCGTTTCCAGATCATCGATGTTGTAGAAATGATGAGGCCTCTCACCAAATTTACAAAACAGATCGTGCATGGAAATAATATCCCCGTGCTGGTTCATGAAGCCATGCGCATTGCCAAGGAAGAAAGACCGGGGGCGGTGCATTTGGAGTTGCCAGAAGATATCGCCGCCGAGGAGTGTTCTACCGTTCCTTTCGAAACCATTACCACCCGAAGACCACAGTCTGATGAAAAGGCACTTGATAAAGCGGTGGAAATGATTGGTGCGGCAAAATATCCACTTTTGCTCATCGGTGCCGGGGCCAACCGGAACCTCACTTGCGAGGCCTTGACTAAACTCATCAAGAAGACCGGCCTATACTGCTTCAACACCCAGATGGGCAAAGGCGTGGTAGATGAAAGCCACCCCCACTTTCTCGGCACCGCTGCGCTCTCCAGTAATGACTATCTGCACTGTGCCATCGATCGCGCCGACCTGATCATCAATGTCGGGCACGATGTCATAGAAAAACCGCCCTTTTTCATGTCCTCCAATGGAGCCAGGGTGATTCACATCAATTATTTTTCTGCTAATGTCGATGAAGTATATTTTCCACAATTGGATGTCATCGGCGACATCGCCGGAAGCATTGACAGACTGACCGATAAATTGGAAAAATGTGCGAATTGGGACTTCAGCTATTTTGAGCGAGTCAAAACCGAAGTTGAGTTACATTTAAAAGAGCGAAGTGAAGATGCCCGTTTTCCGGTGATCCCCCAGCACCTTGTCGCGCAGGTCCGGCAAGCCATGCCAGATGATGGCATCATTGCTCTCGATAACGGTGTCTACAAAATCTGGTTCGCACGCAATTATAAAGCCTATCGGCCTAATACCGTCTTGTTGGATAATGCCCTGGCCACGATGGGGGCCGGCCTGCCATCGGCGATAGGAGCCAAAATCGTTCATCCTGATAAGAAAGTGATGGCGATCTGCGGCGACGGCGGTTTCATGATGAATTCACAGGAAATGGAAACCGCAGTGAGGCTGGGGTTAAATCTTGTCGTGATGATCCTCCGCGACGACGCTTATGGAATGATCAAATGGAAACAGGCCGGAATGGGTTTCCCCGATTTTGGTCTGGATTACGGCAACCCTGATTTTGTTAAGTACGCTGAATCCTATGGAGCTACGGGGCATCGCCTCAAAGCCAGCGACCAACTGCCAGGGCTTCTCAATGAATGCCTCAATGCCAAGGGAGTGCAACTGATCGAAGTGCCGGTAGACTATTCGGAAAATGAAAAAGTATTGATCGACGAACTGAACGCAAGAACCTGCATCCTGTAACCGGTGTAGCTGACAATATGATGCTAATAGGCCCTCCGATGAGGCTAAAAGTTGAGTATGTCTATGCCTTGAACGACTGGTTCAAAGACCCAAAATATCAAGATGCCTTGAACTACATTCACAGCGTGAATTGTCACTATAAGTTTAATGAATTGCCATTAGCATGGCTTGGGTTACCGGCTGATTAGCCTGAAGCTGATTAGCCTAAAATGGTAATATTAACCCGCACTAATCCACATAAACCCAATTCTAATGGGAAAGACTCCATGACGAAACGATTAGAGGTGAACTCACCTTACGATGGCCATTTGATTGCTGCAATTAATCTGGATGACGCAACCCGAGTCGAGAAGGCTCTGATAACCGCTTATCGATTGGCCGAGGACTCGGACAAAATCCTTCCCGCTCCCCGGCGCATCGAGATACTGGAAAAAACCGCAGACATTGTTCAGGCCAAAGCCGAGAAGTTTGCCCGCCTGTCGGCAGAAGAAGGCGGTAAACCATTGATCGATTCCCGCATCGAGCTTGGTCGTGCAGTTCAGGGCATCCGTGAAGCAGCACAGTCCATCAGTCAGTTGGCCGGGCATGAAATCCCCATGAACCTGACCGCTTCATCGATGAACAGGATGGCCCTGACCACCCGAGAACCGATCGGTGTGGTCGCCGCCATCAGTGCGTTCAACCACCCTTTCAATTTAATTGTCCATCAGGTAATTCCGGCAGTGGCGGTGGGGTGCCCGGTCATCGTAAAACCTGCGCGCGCCACCCCTCTTTCCTGTCTTAACCTCGTTAAATGTTTGTATGATGCGGGACTGCCCAAAGAATGGTGTCAGGCACTCGTTTGCGAAAGTTCTTTAGCGGAAAAACTCGTAACCGATCCTCGCGTGGCATTTTTTTCGTTCATCGGTTCGGGAGAGGTCGGATGGAAACTCCGGTCCAAACTAGCTCCCGGCACTCGGTGCGCCCTGGAGCATGGTGGTGCAGCCCCGGTGATTGTCGATCATGACGCGAACCTGAAGGATGCCTTGCCCTTGCTTGCCAAAGGAGGGTTTTACCATGCGGGGCAGGTTTGCGTTTCCGTGCAAAAAGTATTTGTGCATGAAAAGCTTGTCGATAAATTTTCAAAAGGGCTGGTCAAGCTGGCTAAAAAACTTGTGGTTGGTGACCCCACTGATGAAAGAACAGAAGTCGGTCCGTTGATTCAGGAAAAAGAAGTGGACCGTGTCGATCAATGGGTGAAAGAAGCGAAAAAGAATGGTGCGAAAATCCTGGCTGGAGGAAAAAAAATCGGCACCACCTGTTACGCCCCCACGGTCATCCTCAACCCTTCCGACAAGGACAAGGTCTCTTCCCAGGAAATATTCGGGCCTGTCGTCATTATTTACTCCTTTAAAGACCGTTTGGAAGCGATCAAAAGAGCCAATCAAACACCTTTTTCTTTTCAAGCTGCAGTGTTCACCCAAAATATCGACACCGCTCTGGACACCGCCAAAAGGATCAACGCCGCTGCTGTCATGATCAACGACCATACCGCGTTCCGGGTCGATTGGATGCCGTTCTATGGCCGTAAAGCTTCCGGGTTGGGTGTTGGGGGAATTCTTCCCACCATGATGGAAATGACAGAAGAGAAGCTGTTAGTGTTCCGATCAAAACTGATTTAGCAAAACAGGCCACCTATATGCATTTCACATTAATTGTCTTTATCGTCTTTGCACTTTTCAGCTTTCCCCTGCAAAGTTGGAGCGAAGAGGCCATGATCCGCATTCCTGCGGGAAATTATAAAATGGGCTTCAAAGCAGATAAGGCATTATCGGAGTGCGTTAAACATAATGACCCCTGCAAAAGAAAGTGGTTTGAGGACGAAGAGCCTGTTCACACTATTTATCTCGATTCCTTTTTAATCGATAAATTTGAAGTTACCCAGGAAGAGTTCGCAAGGAAAATGGGGAACAACCCATCCGAGTTCAAAGACAGGAGTTTACCTGTGGAAAAGGTCACCTGGGAGGAAGCCCTGCAATATTGCAAGGCAGCGGACAAACGTCTGCCGACAGAAGCGGAGTGGGAAATCGCCGCTAAAGGAGGAGAAGAAAATATTTATTTCTGGGGAAATGAAGCTCAGTCAGGCAAAGCTAATTTTTGCGACTTTCATTGTGACAAAAAATGGAAAGCAAAACAGTTCGAGGATGGGTTTAAAACCACCGCTCCGGTAGGGAGCTTTTCCCCTAATGGATATGGTTTACATGACATGGGCGGCAATGTTTATGAATGGGTGTCCGATTGGTATGGAAAAGAATATTACGGAAACTCGCCGATAAAAAACCCAAAAGGCCCTTTGAAAGGTGAGCGCAAGGTTATGCGTGGAGGCTCATGGATCAATTACGCCGTCGGAACGCGGCCCTCTGACCGTACCGACGCCAAACCTGGCAAACGATTAAACTTTGCCGGTTTTCGTTGCGCAAAATAATCAGGGCTTTATATCCCCGGCACACCTGAATCCACTTCCATCTGCCTTAAGCTGGAAGTGTGCGGCCTTGCGGTTGGCAGATCGCATGGCTGAAATACCCTGGTTCCACGCCCCACCTCTATAAATCTTATAGGTGATGGAAATTGACCCAATGCAATTTGCCCCGCTACAAGCGTTTAGTTCTGGTCGTGACCCAGGCGGGTCTTTCTCAGGGCTCATCTTATAATAGTTCACATCGACAGGCATCCAGTCTTGCACCCACTCGCTGACATTTCCTGACATATCGAAAAGACCAAAAGCGTTGGGAGGAAAAGACCCCACCGGAGCAGAATTTTTAAAACCATCCGTCAAATTTGGGACCCGGTTATTGAGATCGCAGTTGCTATCACAGAAGTTCGCCTCCTTACCGGTAATAGTTTTCCCCCAATAAAATTTCTCCTGCGTTCCTGCTCGGGTCGCATACTCCCATTCCGCTTCTGTTGGCAATCGCAGGCCCAGTTTTTTGCAATAGTCTCTGGACCCTTCCCAAGACACCGTGTCGACCGGAAGATCTCCACCCACGTACTGGGAAGGGTTATAGCCCATGACAGTTTGGAAAAATTTTTGTCTCACTTCATATTTCCCCATCTTAAAAGCAGAGATACAAACCTTATGGACGGGTTGTTCATCAGGGTTACCCACCAGGCTCCCCATTTGAAAACATCCACCGGGAATATCAACCAGTTCCAACTCCGGTTTCGTATGGCTGGCCGCAATAGATTTCTTCATCACATTGGCCTTCAGAGTCTCAATTTTTTCACGGGTGGCTGCAGGAATTCCAGAATACTGGATCCGGGTTCGACTTTTTTGAAAGAGTTTCATTTTCCCGGTTTTTTTGAGAAACACCCGGTAATGCGGGACGGGTCCCTCATGCTCTTTTTTCAGAAACTGGCTGAACGCGTCGTCACTTTCTCCTGACTCACCCATGGCCATCACGGTTTCGTCCACCAGCTCAGCCTCAAAAGCACCGTCCTCGGTATGAACCAGAACATTCCGACCCGTCGATATCGGCATGGCAAGAATTTTATCCAGCAGTTTTTCCGCTTCGGCAAATTTTTTCAGCTTTATCCTGGTGTTCGCCTGGGCCTTCAGCAAAATAAAATTATCCGGTTCTTTTTCCAAAAGGGCGCTGAAAATTTTTTCAGCTTTATCGTACTCCCCCAGCAAAAATGCCTTTTCACCATCTGCCATGGAACCGTGAGTTTCTTGGGCCGACACAAGGTTTACGACCCCTACAGCCATCAGAATAACCAGAGTTAGAACTCGAACAGGGTTAGGCATGAGCCTCTTCTTTAATTTAAAATCAATCGTCCGTTGATTACAAGTCTCACTAAAACTACTTGATATCGTTTTTATACTACTATAATTTATATAAAACGAAATCAAGTAGTTTTTAGATAGAACATAAGTCTTTTAAAAATAAAGGGTTTTCTGAAATTCAGAAATGGCACGATCCCTGCTATTTACAATTGTATTGGCAGGCTCAAAGATCACATAAACTCAATGTAAAGGAGACTCGATATGACGCTGAAGGCAACGCCCGCAAAAATCCAACTAAAAGGGCTGGATCATTTTGCCTTGAACGTAAAGAATATGAAACGATCAGAACAATTTTATCAACAAGTGCTGGGGTTTCCTGTGATTAACAGAACCGAGACTCGTTCGGGCATTAAGCATTTTGAAATAGACGTCGGCAATGTTGTGCTGGCTTTATTCGAATCCCCCGATTTGGATTTCGATTCAGCACAAAAGATTATGACTAATGATGGGTTCCTGCATTTTGCTTTTGCAGCCAGGCCAGAGCAATATGCAGATATTGTCCAAAACCTTAAAGATCATAATGTAGTGATGGATGGGGAACCCAGGAATTACCCGGGTGCGAAGTCCATCTACTTTTTCGACCCTGATGGTCACCATCTGGAGATCCATTTTTCAGATTAACACCAAATAATTTCGAGATACAAAATCATGAATACGAACGCAGCAAAAATTGGATCCATCTTTAATATTTAAGGAATATAACAATGAAAAAAACAAAATTTTTTGGTTCTAGATTTTCAGCTACTTTAATCGCTTTCACTTGTTTTGTGACTGTTTTCGGCTGTAGCCCTGCAGAAGAGAAAGCGAAAGAAAAAAAGGAAAACCTGGTTTGGGATGCAGGAACCGTTCAACTTGAACTTGAAAAATTAGGGGCGGGTGTATATGCATTTTACCCCACTGACGCTAGAGAAAAAAATCTGAAAGGGTATCCGGTTGCGACATCCGGCGGTTTTATTGTCGGGGATAATGAAGTACTCGTTGTCGAGTCAATGGTTAACAAGCGCCTGGCAGAACAAGTTATGGGCTTTGTCAGGAAGGTGACAGACAAGCCCATCCGTTATGTTGTCAACACTAGTTACCATGGAGATCATGCTTACGGAAACTACGCATTCCCCGAAACAGCAAAAATCATCCAGCACAGCAAGACTAAAGCCTTTATGGACAACAAGGAGGCCTTTGAGGCAGACAAAAAGTTCATGACCAAATATTTTGGGGCAAACCGAGGGATTGAGGATGTTGTGTCCCGCACGGCTGACATAATTGTCGATGATAAAAAAATCATCGATCTTGGAAATAAAGTAGTGGAAATCATGCACCTTGGTTTTGCTCAAACGGATGGAGATTTGTTTGTATGGTCGCCTGATAATAAAGTTTTCTGGACAGGGAATCCTGTGATTGCGCAACCCCCTGCCTTGCCCTGGTTACTAGATGGCAAACATGAAGAAGTTCTGACTACGATGAAAAAAATGCGGTCTTTTCTTCCTGATGATGCGATTGTTGTTCCTGGCCACGGCATTCCGGTTAAGCCTCAAGCCATTGACTTCACCATTAAATATCTGGAAACCCTGCATAAAAACGTTAAGGAAGCGGTAGAAAAAGGCATGACTTTGGAACAGGCCCAAAAGAGCATCACCATGAAAGATTTTCAGGGTTATGCCTTGTGGGATTGGGTTCATTCAGGAGTCAATCTAACAAACACATACAAGGAACTTTCTAAATGAAAACCTCAGCCCGCTGTTTTACTGAGCCTTGGCCATGGCGAAAGGGTGTGGTATACTAGTCCTGCGTCCATACCAGTGCATTTGAGACCATCAGTTACGCCCCGGAAGGAGAAATCGGGCATTACGCGATACTTGGGGAAAACCCTGGCACTGGTGGTTATCTCCGGCCAAGGGTTATTGTTCGACATGCAAACCGGGACAGAGCACCATGTCAACAGGCAGGACTTCGTTTTGATTCATGCAAAAGAGCGCAGGGATATTTCAATGCATGCCGACTCCGAGTCTCTTTTTAGCGCAGTAACGATTGAAGTTCCTGCACAAGTGAACTATCCCCTATATAGAAATCGATAGAAAGGAAAATAAAATGAAAGCTTTTTTTCAAACCGATGAAAGCATCAACAATCTTATCATGCGTGTAATGCTTGGAATCGTCATCTTCTCCCACGGTGCCCAGAAACTTCTTGGATGGTTCGGGGGGTATGGGTGGGACGGTACGCTGGACTTTTTTACCGGCCAATTGGGAGTTCCAATGGTCGTTGCCATATTGGTGATACTTGGCGAATCTCTAGGGGCATTAGGGTTGATCGCCGGGTTCTTGACTCGTTTTTGCGCGGCGGGGATTCTCATCATCATGACGGGTGCCATCTTCATGGCGCATGCAGCCAATGGCTTTTATATGAACTGGTCTGGCAAGCAGTCTGGAGAAGGTTTTGAATATCATCTTCTGGCCATTGCCTTATGTATTCCACTTCTGATCAGTGGCGGAGGCCTGTTCTCTGCTGATGGCTTTATTGCAAAACGCTGTTCCTTTTTACAAGGCGGGAAGGCATAAGTTAAAAATAATTTCTTTAAGGACGCATCATGGAATTTTCAGAAACTGTTCAACAACGCCGGACTATTAAGTCCTACCAGCCCGGCAGAGAAATTAGCGATGCCGAGCTAAAAAAGTTAATGGAAGAAGTGGTGTTGAGTCCGAGTTCCTTCAACCTGCAACACTGGACATTTATCGCCATTAAGGACACTACCCTTAAAGAAAAAATCAAGGGCGCCGCCTGGGGCCAAGAGCAGGTGGAAACCTGCTCGACATTGCTGGTCATTTGTGGAAAGTTGAATGCCTATGAGGACGCTCCCGAAATCTACCAGGGTGTCGCCCAGGGAATACAGGACAAGGTTCTTCTTACGATAAAAAATTTCTACGACGGCAAAGACCAGTTGCAAAGGGATGAAGCCATCCGCAGTGCCTCGCTGGCCGCTATGATGTTAATGCTGGCAGCTCACAACCGAGGTTGGGCCACCGCGCCGATGATCGGCTTTGATCCTGAAGCGGTTTCTAAACTGGTAAACCTCAAGCCTAATTATATCCCGGTCATGCTAATGGCCATGGGATTCAAGAAAGAGGAACCCCGGCCGAGAGACTATCGTCGGCCCATCGAGGAAGTGGTCAAAATAAACACGCTGGATGGCCCCGGTTTGATGGGATAGAAAAGTTCATGAATTTTCCGGTTTGATGGGATAGAAAAGTTCATGAATTTTTTTGATATACTGGTTTTTTCATAACATCCTAATAAAGGTGTGCGGTGATTATCGTCATGGCTTCGGATGCAACCCCGGAGCAGGTAGAAAAGGTAGAGGACACCATCCGGGAACTCGGTTACACCCCGCATGAAATTGTTGGTGTGGAACGTAAAGTGATAGGGGCCGTGGGTGATGAGCGCGGCAAAGACCGCCTGCAATCTATAGAAACCATGGGTGGAGTCGAAAGCGTATTCCCTATTCTCAAACCCTACAAGCTTGCCAGCCGGGAAGTGAAACCCACTCCATCTGTAATCCGGGTCGGTGAGGTTGATATCGGCGGGCCTGCAATCGCCATTATTGCGGGACCCTGTTCGGTGGAAAGCAAAGAACAGATATGCACCACCGCGAACCTGGTTAAAGCTGCCGGAGCCAATTTTCTTCGAGGAGGTGCTTACAAACCTCGAACTTCCCCTTACAGTTTTCAGGGACTGGAAGAGGGCGGACTCAAACTGCTGGCCTCTGCCAAAGAGGCTTCCGGCTTGCCCATTGTCACCGAAGTGATGAATCCCAGAGAGATTGATCTGGTCGCAAAATATGCCGATGTGATTCAAGTCGGAGCCCGGAATATGCAGAATTTTTCATTATTGAAAGAACTGGGAAAGACCGACAAACCCATCCTTTTGAAACGAGGCATGATGAACACCATTAAGGAGTTCTTGATGTCCGCCGAATATATTCTTTCAGAAGGCAACCACCAAGTGATTCTTTGTGAGCGAGGCATCCGCACTTTCGAAACCGCAACCCGAAACACTCTTGATATAAGCTGCATACCGGTCTTGAAAAAGGAAACCCACCTTCCCATCATTGTTGACCCCAGCCACGCGACTGGACATTGGGATATGATTGAATCCATGTCGCGCGCGTCTATTGCTGCCGGTGCCGATGGCTTGATCATTGAGGTTCACCCCGATCCCGCCAAAGCCTTTTCAGACGGGCCCCAGTCCCTGAAACCTGCAAAATTTGCCAAGCTCATGGAAAACCTGCGGCCCTTCGCCGAATTAATGGGCCGCACTCTTTAAGCACCCCTTCAGTTAAGGAGGAAACATAACACGAGGGAGGCAATGGCTTGATTAAGCCGAGAGGACTTTCACCTACCCATAAAAGCCATCGCTCATTGCCACCAGCCGCTGCTCGGTAAACTCTTGAATTTCCAAGGTTTTAGGTTTATTCTGAAATGGCTTTTATGGCTATGAATAACTTGTTCATGATCTCTTTGACCAGGTTCAATAACTTTTTAGTTTAGTGCTCCCTAATGAGTGATTTATATCAATCAAACCGCAAGCATGCAGAAACATACCGGTGCGAACTTCAACAAAAAGTAGTTTCTCTCCATCAAGCAGGACAATCGTCCGACAACGGTGAAATCGATCCGCAGAAATTTTATTTAGACTTTAAGTACCGAGCTCTTGATCTGGTCCATAAAGAAACCGACCTGCTTCAAAAAGAGTGCACCAAATCTGACAACTGCCACCTGTTATTGCTCAAGCAAACCGCGTTAGTGGACACGCTCGTTCAAGCCAGCTTGTATTCGGCAGTCTGGTATTTCAATCACCAGAATAACCGAGAGTGGACCACACAGTCCGTCCCCATAGCCATAGTGGCCCGAGGTGGTTATGGTAGAGAGGAAATGTATTTCCAGTCGGATGTGGATATCCAAATCGTTTCACAATCATCTCTTGGCGAAAACGACAAAAAAACCGCTAAGGAAATCATCCGGCATTTCGAGTACCTGTTTGTTTTTCAGGATATTTTCCCTTCTTCCAGCAATGCCTGCTACATCGAAAACGAAACGTTTAAGCGGGATATTGACCCTTCCAGGGTTCCCGAGTTTTTAGCACTTTTGGAGCATCGCTTTGTAGCCGGAAACTCTCTGGTTTATAACGAATTTAAAAATTCCATTAAAACGGTCAGCCTGCTTTATCACGACGAAATTCAAAAGCACTGCCTGAGCCATGAAGGATGCTATCAAGTCCAGAATACCGTCTTTCAGCAGGAACCGAACATTAAGGAAGAAATGCGCCGCCTCTACTGGGCATTGGTTTCTGTACGTTTCCTGCAAAACCTGAAAACCACCAACCAGTTTGAACTGCTCAACGAATTATTTTCTAAGAACTTGCTGAGCCCACTGGCTTATAAAAGCATGCAAAACGGACTTCACCTTTTATCCAGGGTCCGTTTATTCCTGCACGCTTTCCAGGAAGGGAGCCACCGGGATACCATGAGCTATGAAGTCCGGGAAAAGATTGCCCAGTCTATGGGATTTGATGTTAAGACCTTTTTCCAAAAATATTTTTTCGATGCTGTTTATCCCCTTAAGCGATTTAGCCGGAACCTTTATTGGGAGAGCATGGCGACAGACACCAAAAAGAAGAAAGGCCTTTCAGAGTTCTTCTCCCTCAATACACAGAATCAGATTTACTTTGAGAAAAATCCCAAGAGCCTGTACATCCAGGAACCTTTATGGTTCTTCAAGGTTTTCATCTGGGTCGCTGAAAGGGATTATTATCTGTCCTACGAAGTGACCCGTGCCATTGAACAACATGTTGATCAGGCCTATCCCATTTTCATGGATGAAGGATCCAGACTGGAAATCCAGAACTGCTTCAAACGCTATATCCGGGGAAAATATTTTTCAAAAGCCATCCGCCTGTTGCACGAGTTCGGAATATTAGGGGATTATTTCATTCCCGCATTTAACAACCTTAAAGGCCTGCTACAAGATATTTATGTACATAAATTTCCAACAGACGTCCATATTCTTTCTGCTCTGGATGTTTTAAACGGACTGGAGTTCCCTGAAACGGCCGACCCTTTCCTTTTAGCGCTTTATCAATCGCAAAAGGATAAAACAGCTCTTAAGCTGGCCGTTTTACTGCATGACATCGGCAAAGGTGCAAAGGTTGGCGATCAGAACGAAGAGTTGGTCGGCGCAAGAATGATTCCGCAGATTTTAAACAACCTGGGTTACAACGACAAACCCAAACGGGTAGATGATGTTTCTTTTTTAGTAGAAAAACATTTGACCATGTATGATCTGATGCTTCTCGATCCTGAAGCCGACGATACTTACGACATGGTGCTCGACCTCGTCAACCATGACAAGGAAAGGCTCAAGATGCTGATTCTGCTTACCCACTCGGACCGTGGCGGAACGAAAATGAATATGTCCACTTCGCAGATCGATCAATTAAAACTTTTTTACCAATACACCCTTCACCACAAGAAACGAAAAAACGTCCCCAATCATATTAAACTGGAGTTCCTGAATATGGTTCGCCTGTCCCGGGAACTGCAATCACAACTGGAAATCTATTATAAATTTACCCAGTCACAGGAACCTTTTTTGGCAGAAATGCTTTTTAAACCGGAACAGCCTTCTGAGTTGATCGTCTGCACTCAGGATGCCGGTGGATTTCTTCACAAAATTTCAGCAGTACTGGCGTTTAACCAGATGGATATTGTCGAAGCCAGTATCCAGACCTCCTCCAATAAGGTTTATGATGTCTTCAAAATTATCGATTCTACCGGCAAACCCATTGACCACGGTGATTTCTTTTTCATCCAACAACGTATCCAGGAAGACCTGCGCCGAATTTTTATTGATAAGGAGCCGCTGGCATCTGTATTCAAAGGACGGTCGGTGGCTAATCTTTCAGAGAAACCGCATTTCCAGGAAGTACAATTAAAAATGAAAACCATTGGGCGATCCGTTAAATTATCGACTCACAACTTGCAGGGAACATTCATGATGGAAACCAAAGTATTCTCAGACGCCCACATGGAATGTCAGAAAGCCGTCGTCCACACCAATCAGAGTTCCGCTTCTAATATTTTTTACCTGCGCCCTGAAGATGTGGAAAAAATCATGAACAATGAAAAACACTTTATTCAAACCATTAAAAAATCCCTACGGCCTCTGGTTACAGGAGAACCGTTATTTTTACAGGAAGAGTTGACACCCAGCTCGTAAATATCCGCCATGAAGTCTCATCCTCTTCGGTTTATAAAAATCGCCTTGTGTCTCTTCCTGTTGCCCTCCCTGGCTTTTGCTGAGGAACCCTACAAAGGCTCTCTGGAAAAAGCGCGGAGTCTGGATAAAGAAGAGTTTTTTGAAGATGCCGCCAGATACTGGCAGAAAACCCTTGAAGAAAGTCCTCCCCAAAACATCATCCTTTATGCCAAGCTCAAACTCGCCAGCACCTATTCACGTCTGGGGCAATTGGACAAGGCCGTTGAGACATCCAGATCGCTTACAAAGTCCAATCCCGATCACTACGACTCCTGGTTTCATTTTGCCAATTCCCTTGCGGCCTTAAAACAATATTCCCCGGCCGCCGAAGCCTTCAAGAAAACAACCACGTTAAAACCCGAAGAAGGACTGGGCATGGTGGGACTGGCCTTCGCATATTTTGGGGACCAGAAACCGGATTCCGCCATCGAAGAGTTAAAAAAAGCCATGAAAATTTTCAAGGCTAATAGAAATATTTCCTGGTATCGGGATTGCCGTCTCGCCATCAATCAAATAAAAGGGTTTGCCCGCTTCCCTCCCAAATTTGCCGACCTCTGGCTGGGAAAAAACCTCAAAAGAGTTCAGGACACTTATATGAACGCAGTTCTTGATCTGGACAACCTAATAAACTAGTGCCCACCATTATCGAACCACCCACTAATTTTCTATCCTTCCCACGCCAAACCTTCTATATAACCCATTGGGCTATTGGGTTATCCTCAAATCCGTCTATATAACCCATTGGGCTATTGGATTATCCTCAAACCCATGGGCGAATTTTTTAAAGCCGTAGGTGGCAATAAATGCCTCGCGCGCTCTTTAACCAGCAATTAAAATAAACTCAATAAAGTCCAATATATTCGTGCATTTGCCTATTGAAGGGTTCATATTTTCATGAATTTAAGATACAATGCGTTCTAAATTCGGATAATTAGAGCGGAAGAGACCTTCTCAAAAGATGGGAGCCGCAATTTCTGCACCGTAGTAAAATTATTTTGGCCAAAACAGGCCTGACATTGATTTAAACCAGAAAATTTTTCTACCCAGGCAAAACTTCCAGGAAAAAACAGAACTGAATATTATGGCTCAGAAATCTAAATATAATCTGGTGTGGATGGATATGGAAATGACTGGCTTGGATGCGAAAAAAGAAGTCGTCATTGAAATCGCCACCCTGATTACTGATAGCGAATTGAATATTCTTGAGGAAGGGCCCTGCATCGCCGTTCATCAACGAGACGAGATTTTGGACCAAATGGATGACTGGAACACCAAACACCACAATGCATCAGGACTGGTCAAGCGGGTTCGCGAATCCTTGATAGATCAAGGGGAGGCCGAAAAAAGGACTTTGGAGTTTATCAAAAAATACTGCCCAAAAGGCACGTCTCCTTTATGTGGAAACTCCATCAATCAAGACCGAAAATTCCTTGCGAAATATATGAGTGAGTTGCATGATTTTTTACATTATAGAAGTATTGACGTGACCTCCGTCAAAGAATTGGTGCACCGCTGGTACCCGGACGGCCCTAAATTTCCCAAAAAAAGCAACGAGCATATGGCCCTCACGGATATCAGGGAATCTCTTAAAGAACTTGTCTTTTATCGACAACATTATTTCATCGGCAAAGAAGCCAGCATAGCCCAACCTGTAATCTGAAGACCAACAACCCTCTCAGCTATGAATAAAGGCGCAACAACCATCACACCCCACCCGAGCAGGGCTCACGGCCTGGTTGTATGAAGGCAGTCGCAACAATCATCACCCTGGGATTTTTCGCTATCGTTGCCAGCGTTTCCATTGACCTTCTGTGGACCGGCAATAAACATCAATGCGAAATCTGTATCAAATACAAAGACCAGATCGTGTGTCAGGAGGTAAAAGGCATGGCCAAGAACGACACCATCATGGCGGGCATGAGCACAGCCTGCGCCAAAGTGGCGAACGGCATGACAGAGTCTTTAGAATGCCAGGCCCAGCCACTTGAAAAAATGGAGTGCAAGGAAATTTAAGCTCCTTTTTCTTACATCCTCTTTCCACAGGCGAGGCTTGTCGGCATTAACGGGTATTTAATAGACTTTGAATATGATTATTCAGCTAGATAAATTTATGCTGACTTTAAAACCTTAGTTAATAAGAAGCGGGAAGGTACCGCCAGTTTAAATAAGAATTAAAACCCGCTAATCGCTGTCGGAACAAATCAGGTCATACACTTCCTGATATTTTTCTTCCACATTTCCCATATTAAAACGGAACCGGTCCTTATCCATTTTTTCATTGGTGTCCCAATGCCACAGACGGCACCCATCCGGACTGATCTCATCTCCCAGAAGAACTTCGCCCTTGTACCGGCCAAACTCCAGTTTGAAATCCACCAGACGAATTTTCCGGGCTTTAAAAAAGTCGATCATCAGGTTATTGATTTTGAGCCCTTCTGATTTCAAGGTTTCCACCTCTTGCTTGGTCGCCCAACCGAAAACATCAACATGACACTCATTGATCATGGGGTCCCCTAATGGGTCGCTCTTGTAAAAAAACTCAAGAATGGGCTTTTCCAATACCCGCCCTTCTTCAATCCCCAGCCTTTTGCATAAACTACCTGCCGCAACATTGCGCAGCACCACTTCTATAGGGATGATATCCAGTTTTTTAGTCAGCGTTTCCCGATCACTGAGGCATTTAACAAAGTGGGTTTTGATACCCTTTCCTTCCAGAAACTGAAAAATCCGGTTTGAGACATGGTTATTCATCACACCCTTGTCAATGATGGTTCCCTTTTTCGCTCCATCGAAAGCCGAAGCATCATCCTTGAAATATTGAATCACCAAATCAGGGTCAGAGGTAGTGTAAAGAATTTTGGCCTTACCTTCATAAAGTTTTTTCAGACGTTCCATGATCTTTCTCTTATTTTTTAAAGACCCGCTTGAAAATGCGGTCTATGTTATTAAGTTGGTTTTTTAATTTAAAGGTCTGTTCAATCTCTCGAGCGGATAAAAGTTTCCGGATATCCTTATCTTTTTTCAATAGTGTTAAAAAATCCTTTCCATCGGTCCAGCTTTGCATGGCATTTTCCTGCACCAGCCTATAAGCCTCTTCCCGGTTGATGCCTTTTTTCACCAGGGCGAGCAAAACACTTTGCGAATAAATCAGGCCACCTGTTTTTTCCAGGTTGCGCATCATGTTCTCAGGGTAAACCATCAGCCGATCCATCATCGATGTCATTTTCTTCAACATGTAATGAACCAAAATTGTACTGTCCGGCCCGATCACCCGCTCCACGGAAGAATGGCTGATGTCCCGTTCGTGCCAGAGCGGCATATTCTCCATAGCCGCAAAAGCGTTTGCCCGAACCACCCGGGCCAGACCGCACATTTGCTCGGTAACCACTGGATTCCGCTTGTGTGGCATCGCCGACGATCCTTTCTGTCCGGGGGAAAAATACTCCTCCGCTTCCAACACTTCTGTTCTATGCAAATGGCGAATTTCCGTAGCAATTTTATCTATGGTCCCAGCAATAATAGCAAGGGTTGAAAAAAACTCTGCATGGCGGTCGCGCTGAATAATCTGACTGGAAACCGGGGCAGGCTTCAATCCCAACTTGGAACAGACGTATTCTTCAACGTCCGGGTCGATGCAGGCAAAGGTTCCTACCGCGCCGGAAATCTGCCCATAGGCAATGGTTTGCCGTGCCCGTTTGAGGCGGTCGATATTTCGCTTGATTTCTTCATACCAGTTGGCAATTTTTAATCCAAAGGTCAAAGGCTCGGCGTGAATACCATGCGACCGGCCAATAATAGGAGTGTGCTTGTATTTCTTCGCCTGCCTTTCCAACACATTCTTAAACGCCGAGAGCTCTTTCAAAATCAAGGTTGCGGATTGCTTCATCTGCACCGCCAAAGCAGTATCCAGGACATCGGAAGAAGTCATTCCCATATGCATGTACCTGGCCGATTCCCCGACATGTTCCGCCACGCAGGTTAAAAACGCGATCACGTCATGTTTAACTTCCCGCTCAATTTCATCAATGCGCTCCACATTGAAGCGGGATTTTGTTTGGATGTCTTTCAAGGCTGATTTTGGGATTTCCCCTCTTTTGGCCAGAGCCTCACAAGCCAGAATTTCTATTTTCAGCCAGATTTTAAATTTGTTTTCCGGCTCCCAAATGACCGCCATTTCAGGCAATGAGTATCGTGGTATCAAAAGTCAAGTTCCTTGAATAATAGGTCGGGAATAAAAGTTGAGGTTGAATAAATGCAGAAAAATTCTTTAATTATGGTAAAAATATTTTGTGCGTATCTTAAACTCAATTGTCCGGTAAATCAATAAATGAACTCAACGGTTGAAGCCTGTTTTGTATGTCTTGGAAACATTTGCCGTTCCCCGCTTGCTCAAGGTGTTTTTGAAACCCTCGTCAAAAAGGAAGGCCTGCAGAATCGTATTATCATCAGCTCTGCCGGGGTCGGCAACTGGCATGTGGGGGATCCTCCAGACTCCAGGATGCAACAAACCGCGCGTGAACACGGCATCCATCTTAATAGCCGGGCTCGCCAGTTTCAGGGCTCCGATTTCAAGCGGATGGATATGGTGCTGGCCATGGACCATAGCAATCTGAGCGCTCTTGAACAAATGCGGCCCACGTCAGAACTGCATGACAAGCTGTTTCTGTTCCGCTCTTTCGACCCTGAACACAACGATAACCTCGAAGTGCCCGACCCTTATTACGGCGGCGACAAGGGGTTTGAAACGGTGTACCAGATTGTTGAGCGAACCTGCCCAAAAGTTCTGGACCATTTGAAAACCAAGCTTGCAAAAAAAGCATGAATGAAGAAATCTGCAAACTTCTGGAACCTGTTTTTAGCCAAGAGGTGAAAGTGCTGTCCTCCTCCCAAACCAGCGGAGGATGCATCAACCAGACATCTATTCTGCAATTGACCAATGGGGAACGGGTTTTCCTGAAACATAATTCCCACCCTGCTTCGGATTTCTTCACCGCCGAATCCAAAGGCCTTAAACTTCTCGCCCAAGCAGAGAACGGACCACGAATCCCAAAGCCACTGGCTTTACAGGATTCCCAAAGACCCTCCTTTCTCATCCTGGAATATATTGAGGAGTCTTCTCCCGGGCCCGATTTTCCGGTCCGCTTCGCCCGGTCTCTGGCCAAACTTCATAGCGTCACCCATGATAGCTTCGGTCTGGACCATGACAATTATATTGGCAGTACCCCGCAGAAAAATGTTCATGAAACCAATGGCACCCATTTCTTCCGTGACCACAGGTTGCGATACCAGCAGGAGCTTGCCAGAAAATCCGGCAAGCTCCCTAGTGCTACCGATAAAAACCTCAGCAAGCTATGTGACCGGCTTGAAAACTACTTCGATATTTCAGGGGAAAAACCAGCATTGCTACATGGAGACCTGTGGTCAGGAAATTATTTTCCTGACCAGGATCACATCCCCTGTATTTTTGATCCGGCAGTTTATTTTGGTTTGCGTGAGGCAGATCTGGCCATGACCGAACTTTTTGGCAGACTGCCGCAAAGTTTTTATGATGCTTATCACGAAGCTTTTCCGCTGAACCCCGGATATGAAGAGAGAAAAGACATGTACAACCTGTACCACCTTTTGAACCACCTGAACCTTTTTGGCGTTTCCTACCTTGGGTCTGTGGAACAGGTGCTGAAAAAATATCTCAAGGACTAAGCCCCCCCTTGTCTGTTTCTTTCGACTTATTGGAAGGTTTTCTTGTCGAGGGAGAGTCGAGGAAGAGTCGAGGAAGAATTGTGCAAAGACTTTCTTGAGCTGAGATAGCTCTTTACTCGCCAGATAAAGCTATTGCATATGGCCCTACGCCTGGTAGCTAGAAGCCGCCGCCAATTTTAGCTATAAAGGTATTCAGCTCTCTTTCGATGGGACCATCCCAGTTTTTAATTTCTGTGGCCAGTGTGGCAAGGACGGCTTTGCCTTCACTTATTTCCAGTGCGCTGGCAATGCTGACCAGGATTCTCGAACCATAACGGTCAACCAGACCATGTTCTTCCGCAGCACGGAAAGCCATATCCGACCCTAAAATCATCGCCCAGGCCTGGATGACAGAGACTTGGGTCGACTCCCTGAACCGAAGGGAATCCAGTCCTTCCATATAGGTTTCCGCGTCTATCTGACCAGACTCAAATTTCTCGATCAAATGGTTCAGGTTTTCTTCTTTCGATTCCACCTTCTGGAATATATATTCGAAAAACTTGGCTTCCGATTTTTTCAATTCCGCCATGTCCCAGGGACAAGTAAAATCTACTTCCTGATCCCTGGACTTATTGGCCTGTCGGACTTCCCTCTCGATCTTGTAGAGGCATTTTGGGCATCGCTTACCCGCGTCATGATTGAATTCGCCTCCGCACTTGCAGGGAACCAGAACACTTTGAAAAGCCAGGGCCAGGGCTTCCCCTTTTAACCCCAACACATCACGGAAGGCAATCCGCACCGGGTTAGTGCCAGCCACCGATATACATTGAACGCATGAGGAGCAATGAATCAGATAGGTGTTGTTCCCTTCCTCAGGTTCAATGACAGGTTCAAAAGTCTCTGGGCAGAGAGTGCACTGCACTTCCTTCTGAAAAGTATCAACCATCCGTTTATTCCTCAGATTGCATTAAGATTAATAGCTTGCTTATTTAGATGAGGGAAGTAAGCCCCGGTTCTAAAAATATCACGTCTCAAACAGGCAAAAAAAAACCCATGACCCGGGGGCCATGGGTCCAATACAGTTTCGGGGTTTTAGCCGGAGTAGGCTTGGCCTAAAGCAGCCGATTCGGCTTCTTGGCCTCCCATAATAACCTTACCCGTTACCACGTCCACAGGAAACATTGTAATTGCATTATGGGTACTACAAACCACCTTACAAAGGTCACAACCCTTACAACGGGGTTCAATGACTATAGCCTTTGTCGTGGCTTCATCCAGCATAATGGTATCTGCTTCTGGACAGTACATGATGCACAGTCGGCAACCCTTTTCAGCGATACATTTATCACTATCTACCCAAGCAATATTATACACTTCCAAACTCTCCTCAATTAAAACAGGTTAAAACCAAATACCGATTGATTTCACTAAAAACAATTAAACTTCTACCAACTGCAAGTCCTGCGTCTTGGCCCATTCTTCGCTTAACTTATAGGACTCAATGATGGTGTCCATGTTGGCCTTTAGAAGCTGTTCTTTCTTGGCATATTTTTTCTTGATGGCTTCGTCAAGTGTTGCGGTACCCCCGGAAGCCACGTACTTTTTACCAAAACGCTCCTGCAGGGCACCATCTAAAGCATCAATAGATACGATTTTGGTCACGCCCGCACAGGCCCCGATCATCGCCATGTTGGTGGAAAGCTCGGTTTTCCCGATTTCCAGAGCCAACTTGGTCGCATCATGATTGAGCACCTTCACATTGAGGTCTGCCAGCCTTTGACGATCTTCATCGGTTAAAAGATCAGCGGGAGTATTAATAATGACCAAGCCATTTTCCTTGATTCCAGAATAAAAGGGAGCCGTGTAACTTTTCTGCATGGTAATAACCTGAGCGTGAAACACCATGATGATATCCGGGAATACCAACTCACCCCGGTCATAGATACGCTCGGTTCCTATTCTGCAATAACTTTCAGCAGGTGCCATGCGTTTTTCAGCGCCAAAAAAGGGATTCGAAATAGAAAATTTGCCATCTCGATTGGCAGCCATGGCCAATAGATGCGCAGCTGTAACTGCCCCTTGCCCTCCCAAACCGGAAATACGGATATTCATCCTGCTCATAATTTTTACACTCCTATTATCTTAAGCGTTGACCGGCTTTTTAGCTGCTTTAGCCGCTTTTTTTCTTTCCTTGGTTTCTTCTTTAATAACATCCAGAAGCTTCTGGGCTTCCTCAGTAATGAACTCTTTCTGAACAAACCGACCACCAATGGTTTCGGAATCTTTCATTTCATCCAAACCTTCCATGCTCTGCTTGCCAATCTCAAGAATACAAGGAGTATAAAGCTGAACAAACGTGGGGCCTATTTCCCGCGCCACATAAATAGCATTTTTAATGACCTGCTCCACCCTGTTAGGTTTGCTGACTGTCAAGACAGCTACATAAGCACAACCCGCTTCCCGGGCAATTTCCGCCAAACGCACCTTGTCAAAGCTCTTGCCTTTCGGAGCCATCTTGGCGACAAAGCCTTTCTGCATCAGGCCGCTTTCCTGACCGCCCGTGTTGGCATAAAGTTCATTATCAAAACAAATGGTGGTGAACTTTTCCTGACGGAACCAGGACTGCATGGTCATGTCCAACCCAATATCAACGGTTGCCCCGTCTCCTGCCAGAACCACGACATCCTTTTCTTGATCCGGAAATCGACAAGCCAAAGTCCGTTTCAAACCAGAGGCAATAGCATTCTGATTGCCAAACAAAGAATGGATGTTATGCACCGCAACATGTGGGAATACCAGACTGGTACAACCGGTGGAACCGACAAATACCGTATCTTCTGGAGCCGGCAAACTGGCCAGAATATAACGGAAAGCTATGGACTCCGGACAACCCGCACACAATGAATGTTGCTCGATCAATTCTTTGGAGGAACCGATGTCCTTCCAGCCTCGATCCTTATTGCCAAAAGTGGCCGTTGCAACCAGTTCTTGATACTCCGGCGGCATGATATCTGCCAAGTCTTCACATATTGCAATTTTTTCCTTGCTCATAAATTCCCCTTAAATTAATTTCCCGATTTGGGAAAGGTAACTTTATAAAATTAGCTTGGGCAAACTACCGTTACATCCTGAGTTTCTCGGTTTCCATGCCCAAATGAATTTTGACCTGTTCCACAATAACCTCGCAAGGCATGGTCATGCCACCGCAAACATGCGGCCCCATATAAACCCTTTCGTTATCCGGGATGACGGACTTGATTTCACGAGCCAGCCAACCGGTCACATTAAATTCTGGAACAAAAATATGTTTCGCATTTTTGGTAACCCGCCTGATCTCTTCAGTGGGGAACGGACGAATGGTTTTGATTTTAACCAGTCCCACCTTAACACCGTCTTCTTCAAGAAGGCGGATGGCTTCCCGACTCTGCGATACTGCAGTTCCAGAGGCCACAATCAGAATCTCCCGGTCCGTGTTTATTTCGTCAATCAAACCATCCAGAAGAGGAATGGTGTGCTTACGGGACCGCTCAACCGCTGACCTGACTTCCTGTTGCCATGAAGCATGGGTAGCATAACTGATGTAATTAGATTTCATGACAAACGGATCGCGCATCATGCGGAACGGAGAGGTCTCCATATCCATAACCGGTTGCGGATTTCTGTACGGATCATAAGGAGTCAGTGTCAGGTCCACCGGAGGAAGCTTTACCGTGTCCTTGGTATGGGTCACGAAAAAACCGTCACAGCATACCGCAATCGGGACATGCACATCCGGTTGTTCAGCAACGATAAAACCTTTCAATATAAAATCAAAAAGGTCTTGTGCCGTTTCAGCATGCCAGACCAGCATTCCCGTCTCAAGCAGGTAATACATTTCCAACGTATCGGGCTGAATGCTCAGAGGAGAATTCACTCCCCGGCAAGTCACACAAACCTGAATCGGCAATCGCGCCCCGGCCCACATGGGAAAATTTTCCATAGCCCGCAGAGTACCAGGACCCGCAGTGGTAGTAAAAACCCGGTGTCCACCAAAGGAAGCACCTGCACATTGCCCCATAACAGCAAACTCACTCTCACCACGAAAGTATTCGTCCAGATAGCCTTCCGCATAAATTTCTCCGATCAAAGCCGCTGCTTCACTCTGGGGAGTAATGGGGTAAGCCACGGAAGTTCCAACACTAGATCGTTTGATGGCTTCGCGAATGACTTCACTACCGGTCATGAAACTGGGTGTTTGCTCAGCATTATAAAAGATGTCATTAACATCCGTATAAGTCTGATCCATTCTGTTTTTCTGACCGAGTTTTTCATGGGACGAAGCTATGATCCTTTTACTCTTAAGCTCCACTGGTTTATTCATAAAATTTACTCCCGTATCAAAGAGTGTTTCAAAATGATTAAAAAATTACTTTCTACAGACTTTCAACCTGGTGATATTAAGCTGGTTGTTGGATGCCGGTCCGACTCATTTTAAATTGCTGAAACGGAATGGCCTGAGATTCCACACCCTCCGATTTCAATTTTTTAATAGCGTCCCTGAGTTTGCTAATCATTTCCAGATCCGCATCACGAAAAGAGAGGCACGCATCTTCATGCCCGGCCATGGCACACATTGCTATTGTATAACAACTCGTGCCCCCGCGAATAATCTTTAGAGATAAATTAGCCATATGGCAATGAACCCCAATAAAAATACAGACATCAATCTTGTTATGCCAGATGGTCAAATTCGGATGGTTGGGATTGATCTCAAACTCCGCTTCAATCTTGGGATATTTGGGCCGATAGTCAGCCATGGGGATCAACCGCATCGGAACCTCATTAGCCAGCTCCCGAAGGGCTGTAGCTTTCTCCGCCACGTGATCGTTCCATTTCCACAGCACCAAAGGTCCTGGGAAAATAGTTGGGACTTTGGCCCCTAAAATCTTTCTGGCGGCAACTTCATAAGCCTCGTCCACGGGCACAACCTTACCTTCTATATGCGCTTCCCCGGGATCAGGCAAGACGTTTCCCATTGATGCTGCGGCAGGAGGTAAAAATGCCTCCGGCCCAGGTAAGACCTTATATCGGCTCATTCTGATAATCCTTGGTATAAGTTGAATTTGAGTAAAAAGAGTCTGAGTAATATAAACCAGACCAAAAAAGTTGTCAAACCTTAACTGAAGCAGCTTAGGTCATTCTTAAACTTCGTGTTTATCCGGTATATCCCGGCTCCTTCTGCGCCTGGGTATAATCCCAAAATCCAGCCAAGTCCACAGACTCCTCGGAGCAAGGATTAAAGTCCTTAAACCTCTATTTAGCAGGAAGTTTGGAAGATAAAAGGCACTAAAACCTTAAAAACATTCGACAATTTCTGCAACTCCGCCCACACCAGCAAGGATTCAACCCCCTCCCGGATTATCGACAATTTGACCAGTCAGACAAGCTGGCGTTACCGTTTTATTCGTCCTTCGCCTCCACTTGGCGTGGGCACATCACAGAACTCAGGTAACATTAAGCCGAGACAATTGCTGCTATCAGAAATATTATTTACCCCTACGGGGCACGAAATACCCGTGCCGGGCATGAAGAATAATAATGAAGAGGTCGTCAGTCACAACCTAAGGAAGTATATCACGGCTACTGGCAGCATGTAATATCCGCTTCACTTGTTTCATGTCCCGAAGGGATGCGCCAAGTGGGTGCTGCAGTTAGAGTTTCGTTTTCAAATCCTGCAACATGGAGAGGTGTTTTTTCTCCTCGACCAGCAAATGCGAAAAGATGACCTTCACATCCAGCTTCTTCTCTTTCTCCAACAAACTCTGAAGTATTTCAATTGATCTTCTTTCCGATTCAATGCTCAAGTCGAGAGCCTGCTTGTCGCTATCAATATTTTGCGCGGAAGAAACACTCAAAGCAGGAAAAATTTTCCCCTCCAGTTCTTCACTAATAAAACGCAACAAATGCTCTTTGGACCTGCTCCGACTCGCTATGGCCGGCTGCAAGTAGCGAGATTTTTCCTGCAGGGTCTGAATATGTTCTCTCTCCTCATCGGCCAAACGGGAAAACATCTCCCGGACCTTGGGATTCTGAACTTTCTTGCCCACCGACTCATAAAAAAACAAGCCTTCCTTTTCAATGAATAGACTGATCTCAATCGCATCCATACATCTAAACGAAGCCCTGCCCGTATCTGCACTCTCTGTTTTTCTTTTTTCCATCCACATCCCTGAAATCTTAAGGACACTTTATAATGTTTCTGTGTTGGGGCCCGCCCCGGGTCACAAAAAACAATTTATCACAGCTTTTCGCCTACTTCTTTTGAAGAATCGATAAAAAATTGCAGGAATCAAATTTCTTCAATAAAAAGAATGTGTTATAGTCGGGGCAGAAAATCTGGAAGCGTGGCCATGTCTAAAAACAGGACGCCAATCCCGGTCAACACCATCCATTCTTATCAAGAATCAGAATCATGAAAAAAGTCGAAATATTTACCGATGGGGGATGCAAGGGCAATCCTGGTCCCGGCGGTTACGGATGCATCATTCAACAAAATGGTGATATTCAGGAAATCAAGGGGGGGCACCCACAAACCACCAACAACATCATGGAAATGACCGCCGCCATCATCGCCCTGAAACAGCTCCATGAACCCTGCGAGATTAAATTAACGACCGATTCGAAATACGTCATAAAGGGAATAACAGAATGGATGAAAGGCTGGATCCGCAACGGCTGGAAAACGGCATCGCGCCAACCCGTGAAAAACCGGGAGCTCTGGCAGGAACTGGATAAAGTGAGCCAGCCCCATACCATCAAATGGGTTTGGGTGAAAGGCCACAATGGCCATCCGCAAAACGAACGCTGTGACCAACTCGCTAATGAAGCCATTGCAGAACTTTAGAATACCCGCTCTTTAGAATACCCACTCTTTAGAATACCCACTAAAGACACGGATAAAAAACCAAACATAAACTATAGATTTTTAATCGGACGATAGAATGAGTTTGATCCCGCAACGGTCTCTTTTCAAAAAAAATTCCAATCTTCTCTACATCTTTATTCTGAGCCTTTTCTTTTTAGTCACATCCTGCTCCAACAAAGGATCGGGCTCTCGCACAGTCTCTTACCCGGACTATACCGGAAAACTTGGAAATCTTAAGGACTATGATTTCGGCTACCTGAGAGACAGACTCCCTGAATTAGATAAAGAAAGCGAAAAAAGTCTGGAACAGGAGTTGGAATCGCTCAGCGGGCCGGGAACTCTTGACGACTTGGCAGGGTTCGCCGACGACTTGGGCCGCGCCTCGCTGGAAAAAGCCATCACCAACCAACTCCAGGCCATGTTTGAACAAGAGACTTCTACTCCCGTCAGGTTGGGGTCGTTCACCTTGACGCGTGGACGTCTTGTGGAAACTCTGGAAGCTTTCCTGGATATTCTAAAGCGCGATCTGCCTTTTGAGGAATTCAACAAAAAGATTTCAGAAGAATTCGTTCTCTACCGGGTCGGCAAAGGAAAAAATAAAAAAATGCTGTTCACCGGTTATTACCGGCCTATCATGCAGGCCAGTCCGGTGCGAACCGATCTCTATCGCTACCCGATCTACCAGATGCCCGAACAATATCTGCCGGAGGTGAATTATGAAAACGGGATTCAACGGGTCGGCACCCATGCAGGGATTAAAAAAATCCGCGAATCTTATTTGGAAAAAAAGGCGTGGCAGCGTTTCACCCGCGAGGAAATTGACCGCGAAGGTGTCTTAAGAGGACAGGGACTGGAAGTCGCTTGGCTCAAGAACGATCTTGATCGGTTCTTCCTGCATATTCAAGGTTCCGGCATGTTGGAGTTTCCCGATGGAAGTCAGCAGGGCGTGGGCTATCAAGGCTCCAACCAATATTCCTACACCGGCATCGGGAAACTGATGATTCAAGATGGGGTCATCGATATCTCGCAAGGTTCCATGCAAGGCATCAAAAAATATTTCGCCGAGCATCCAGAGAATATCGCCAAATACCTCTACCAGAATAAACGCTATATCTTTTTCACCTTCAACGATGATGGGCCGCGTGGGTCAGGGGGAGGAGAACTCGTGGGCGGACGCTCCATCGCCACCGACAAATCCATTTACCCTGCTGGAGGACTGGCCTTCATAAAAGTCCGGCAACCCGTGCTCGACAAGAACAACAAGATCGTCCGCTGGCAACCCATTTCAAGATTTGTGGTGGATCAGGATACCGGGAACGCTATTCGCGGACCGGGACGGGGGGATCTGTTTTTTGGAACCGGGCAAGAAGCTGGAGCTAAAGCGGGTCACTACTATGAACGGGGGACCATCTATTACCTGATCAAAAAAAGCTGATCAATCTTCACTAAAAAATTACCCTCTGGCTGAATGAACCGCTATCCTTTGGGTCAAGCGTCACACTTGCCAACCGTATTTTCCAATCAGCGGGACAAATTTACAATCACCTAAATCGCGATGGCTGACACGGTTTCCCGTTTTGGTCAGCACCACCAGTTTTTGATTGTCCGCCTCTCCGATGGGCGCCACCAGCCGACCGCCGTCTCCCAACTGCTTGACCAGCGATTCAGGAATTTCCTTAGCCGAAGCGGTGACCAGGATTGCATCAAACGGAGCCTGGTCAGGCCAGCCATAAGTTCCATCGAACATCTTAAAAACAATGTTCGTATAATTGAGCCCTTCCAGAATCTTTTGGGCTTTTCTGGAAAGGTTGTTCAAACGTTCGATGGTAAAAACCTGACCGGCTAGTTCCGCAATAATAGCGGTTTGATAACCAGAGCCGGTACCAATTTCCAGAACCTTTTCATCGCCTTTCAGGCCAAGTGCAGCCGTCATAGCTCCCACGATATAAGGTTGGGAAAGTGTCTGGTTTTCTCCAATCGGCAGGGGGGTTTCGCCATAGGCACGGTGTTGCAAGGACTCCTGAGCGAACAGGTGACGGGGTACCCGGCTCATCACTTCCATCAAGCGCAGATCCTTGATCCCCCGCTCGACCAGTTGTTCTTCAACCATTTTGCGGCGTTGCCCGGCGTGGGACTGGATCAATTCCGGAGACAAGCGGTTCATAACCTCTCCATCAAGGACGAAGTTCAAGGACGAAGTTTTATTTGTTAGAAAGTGGGTTTATTCAGGAGAGAAACCGGTTGTCCGGGTCCATTTCCTCCCACCTGGCTTTACGAAACGGATTCATTCCAGAGAGTGAATAAGGCAGGGCATTCATCTTGCCTGGGTTCTGGTAAAAAACCCATTCCCAGTGGTTGGATCGCTTATCGTATTTGAGAAGGTAGATATTGTCATCATCCGCTTTAACTTTAAAGTAAGTCGAGCCTTCTCCATACCAGCGGTCAATAACCTCCTCCACCTTGTAACGGCTGTCTTTCAGTACGAAGGCCACCGGATTTTCTTGTAATTTTGAACCTGTATAACATTCCACCTTAAGCATGCGGTCATGTTATGACTTTCAATAATATTTGTAAAGAGTTAAAGTCCACCAGGCTCGGCGAGCCGCTGGTGGCTCCACGCCCAGTGGGTTATTTTGGGGGAGATTTGCTGAGTGCATTCCCAGTGGGTTATTTTGGGGGAGATTTGCTGAGTGCATTCATGACCGACTCGGCTTCTTCCTCTACTTCCTCACGTTTCCTCCACTCCCAGACTTTCAAATGGGAGCCCATATAATAGGAATGGTCTAAAAGGGATTCTCCATCCATGACTCCCCACCTTCCATCTTCGACCCCGGTCAGTGCTTCATAAATAGGATTTTCTACCGAAGTATAAAAAAGTTCCATGTCCTCGGCACCAACAGGTTTCCCCAGCAGAACTTTGATGGTTGTATCATCCATTTCATAATCGTCTTTAATCGACTTCAACGCATCTTCCTGTGAACTGCCCTCCTGCATTCTTTTTTCAATCTCATCCTCAATGGCTTTATTTCGCTTGGCGAATGGATAATGCGTGTAGCCAAGGTCATGACCGATATGAAAATCCAGATCGGGAAAATATAAATAAACCCAGTCATCAAAATCGATCTGAACGCCCTCAGAAGTACCATACTCCCTGGCCTTATCGGGGGAATCCAAAACTATCTGATTGTAGATTTTCACAAACCGTTTCATGCTGTCATGAACCAACGCATGATAATAGGCATTCATACGGTACCAGTTATTGCTAGCGTTTTGACCATTGCTCAGTTTCCTGAGCATGAGCATGATCTTTTCCGCATCGCCAAACCGATGGGAAACAGGGAAAGCCTTCTGAAGATATTTGCCCAGCTGCTCCTCATTGCCATCTGACTTCTGAATATTTAATTGCAGATGGTTCTTGGCGTAATCCAGCGCATGATGAACCAATCGCTCGTGGTTCAGCTTGCGCTGATACTCCATATACTGCTTCAACTCATCGTCCTCAGACTCTTTCGGATTTTTGGGCTGGTTCTGAGTGGTATCTTTGGCAAAAGCTAACATTTCTCTCTCTATAAATGGGTTGGGAAAGTCTCATTCTGACGCTTTAGGGGAGTGATTTCAAGATAATTTAAGCCCTTCTTTTTACAACCTGATTAAGAAGATCAGGCTGGACCCTATTTATCCCTACAATTTATAGGCAACTTCTGCCATAATTGATACATCTGCCAAGTGTAAAAAATCTACTTTTTTAAAAACCCACCTGGTATTGTCAGGGTATTGTCTGGCCAAACCCATACGGGTGCCAGGGGCAATCACAGGTTTTATCCCGGCAGAATTTTGTGTACTCCAACCGGGTAGCAAGAATCAGCATATGAACATTATTCTAAATAGCTATTGTAATCTAAAATGTAATTACTGCTTTGCCGATGAGTATATGGAGGAAAATGTCACAACCCCTGACAAATCCATGGATTATGGCTTTTTCCTGAACGAGCTTTTACCCCGGGTAAAAAACGCTTCACTCATTAATTTCATGGGCGGGGAACCCACCCTGCATCCTGACTTCAACGATATTCTGTCCCGGACCCTGGAAGGTATGCAGCCCTTTTCCTTTCTGGGAGTTTTCACAAATGGCTTAATGCCGGATAAAGTCCTCGACCTTCTTTTGCATACTGTCGGCCGGGGAGGAAGTATCGAGAACCAGATTCAATTCTCTATTCTGCTTAACTGGCAGACCATGGAAAATATCTCGGAAAAAAATCATGCCCGTTGCAGGGAAGTCGCAAAGGCCATTCTCAGCAAGAACGGATTCGGACTCATGTTCAGCCTCAACCTGTATTCCGTCGACCAGGATTTATCCACTCAATGCTGGGAGATTGATGAAATCTATCAGGAGTTGGGGTTGCCGCCGGGACAAAAATATAAAATTCGCGTCAGCCCGGCTTTCCCTATAGTCGGAGAAGATAACAACGTGTCCTTACCCATCAAAGATTATCCAAAAATGGGAAGGATGATGCTGGACATGGTTAAAGAGTTTCCACAAATGTGTTTTCGTTTTGACTGTTCGTTCCCGCCCTGCCTTCTCGACGAAATTACAGAGGATGAATATCCGCTGGTTGAGCGGTTCTTCTATCATGGCAGTCAATCCGTTCCCAATATCACAGAATGGAAAGACCGTGATTTTTATTTTGGTTGTGCGGATGACAGCCCCATGGACATCGATCCGAAAGGCGATTGCTTCAACTGTTTCCCGTTTCATAACAAGAAACTGGGGAATATCAAGGACTTCAAACAGATCAACGAACTTTCAATCACCAAGATGCATACTAAGTTTCTCGGCCATGTGTTTGAAGCACAGCCGAACGAACCCTGCAAAAGTTGCCCTCATTATATGGTGCGTTGTTCCAGCGGATGCTTTGCCTACAATTTTACCTGACCCACTAGCCGTGGTCGGCGAACTGCAGATGGTTGGTGATACCCCCCTTCCATAAATTTTATTATGCCCCTGTTATGCTCTCTTCATAAGCTTTCATATCCCGAAGGGGTAGAAAGGGTAGAAGGAGTAAAATGTACAATGACTCGTAAGGCTGAGAGACCGAAGCTTTCATATCCCTAAAGGGTAGAAGGGGTAGAAGGAGTAAAATGTGCAATGACTCGTAAGGCTGAGAGACAGATTGACAAGGCTTGATCAGTCTGATAGCGTAAGCCACTAATATATGTCTAACTTTTTTGTGATTTAAAATATGCCCTGGGACGATTTACACGAGTCGAAAGGCTCCGGAGACCGATCTAAAGGAGGCGGCGGACAAGGTGGAGGTTCGCAAAAACCGCCTTTTGACATTCCGCAAATCAAAATTCCACAAATCAAACCATCCATGATATTGGGAATCATCCTGCTCCTGCTTGTAGTATGGATTGTGCCTGGAACCTTTTATTTTGTCGAACCGGATGAAGAAGGCGTGGTCACCACATTCGGAAAATTCAGCCGCACCACTTCTCCAGGATTGCACTTCAAGTTTCCCTCTCCCATTGAGCATGCTGCGACCCCGGCAATTCGCCAAGTGCAAAGGGCGGAAATCGGATTCAGGGCTTCGCAAGGAAGGCCTCTGCAAAGGGTCCCCGCCGAGTCTCTTATGCTGACCGGTGACCAGAATATTATCGATATCAATTTCGTTGTTCAGTACCGGATCATGGATTCGGTGAAATTCCTGTTCAATGTGCGACGGCCTCATAAACTGATTCGCGATTGCGCCGAGACGGTCATTCGCGGAATCATCGGTAGCAAAAATATCGATGAGGCGTTGACCACCGGCAAAGCGGAAATTCAGGTTCTCGCCAAAGATCAGATTCAGGAACTGCTTAATAGATACGATTCGGGTCTGCAGGTGGTGACCATTCAGCTTCAAGATGTGCATCCTCCGCAACAGGTCGAAGCCGCATTCAAGGATGTTGTTAGCGCCAGGGAAGATAAAGAGCGGATGATCAACGAAGCCCAGGGTTACCGTAATGCGGTGATCCCGGAAGCGCGTGGACAGGCCGCGAAAATTGTCCGGGAGTCAGAAGGGTACCGCGAGAAAGCCATCAAAACAGCCGAGGGTGACAGCAGTCGTTTTCTGCAACAATATGCAGCGTACAAAAAAGCCCCCGACATCACTCGCAAAAGGATTTATCTTGAAACAATGGAAGAGATCCTGCCTAACGTCAAAAAATTTATCATGGAAACCAAAAGTGGTAGCGGTGTTCTGCCAATCCTGCCTCTGGGCGGCAATTTGATGGGAGGCAATAGATAATTATGAAACAAAACTCTATGATTATAGGCGGCATTCTCGCCATCGTTATCTTATCGTCTTCCATGTTCACAGTTCATATGACCCAGAGCGCGGTAGTGCTGGAACTGCGAAAACCTAAAGAGATCATCACGGAACCCGGGCTTTATTTCAAGATCCCCTTCTTCCAGCAGGTTCAATACTTTTCCCGGCAGTTGCTGGATAACGATTCTAACCCGGCTGAAGTTATCACCAAAGACAAGAAAAATATGTTGATCGATAACTTCACCATGTTTCGCATCGTGGACCCTTTGAGATTTCTGGAAACCGTTCGCGGGGAACAGGGCGCACGGGCCAGGTTGGATGACATCATCTACTCCGAGTTGCGGGTTGAAATCGGTACTCATGGCTTGCACGATATCGTCACGGAAAACCGGGATACGATCATGGCCAAGGTCACCAGAGAAGCCAACATCAAAGCCGCCGAATATGGCATTGAGGTTGTCGAGGTGCGCATCAAAAGGACCGATCTGCCGCCAGAAATTGCCAACTCCATTTTTAACCGCATGCGCACAGAGCGTGAGCGCATCGCCATGGAATATCGGTCTGAAGGAAAAGAAGAAGCCACCAAAATCCGCGCTGAAACGGATAAGGAAAAAACCATTCTGCTTGCCGAAGCTTACAAACAGGAGCAGACTGTTCGAGGTGAAGGCGATGCGGTCGCAACTAAAGTTTATGCGGATGCCTTCAACAGTGACAAAAAGTTTTATTCTTTCATGCGATCTATGGAAGCTTACAAGAACTCTTTAAAAACCGACACCACTCTCCTTATGTCTGAAGATTCCGATTTCCTGGGATTCCTGAACAAATCTAAATAAAAATTTTTCCATGACCGGAGTGGCAAAAATCATGGAATATCACTATTATATAGAGTGAGAACCGTTCTCTTTGCTTATCAGGTGACATGAGAATACTCATTGTGGGTGCCGGCATAGTCGGATACAACCTCGCTGAGGAGCTTTCCAAGGAAGGCCATGATATTGCTATCGTGGACCAGGATCCGGAAAGAATTCGGCGCATCACTGATACGCTGGATGTTATGGTGGTGGAAGGAAATGCCTGTTTTCCCAGTGTGCTCGTAACTGCGGGAATCAAGTCCTCCGAAATGCTGATCGCGGTCACCGAAAAGGATGAGGTCAATTTGCTCGCCTGCTTCCTGGCCTCCCGATTTAAGGTCTCCAAGCGCTTTGCCAGACTCCGCAACATGGAATTCACCGGGACCGAACGTGTTTTCTCTCCGGAAGAATTATGCATCAACCAGGCCATCAACCCCGGCCAGATCATTGTCGAAACCATTCTGAAAATTCTCGAGACTCCCGGCGTGGTCAGCGTTGCGGAATTTGCTGACGGCGAAGTTCTTCTGCGCGAGTTTGACGTACCGGAAAACGCCCCCATTGCAGGCAAGACAATTCAAGAGATTCGCAGTATCACGCAAATGGATTCGTTTCTGATCGTCGCCATTGTCCGAGACGGCGAACTGGTCATCCCAAAAGATCAGGATATCCTGCAGGCTGGAGACCGGTTTTACACTCTGGTCGACAAAGAATTTTTGCCTTTCCTTTTACCCATGCTGAACCGAACCCTCGACCATGTGGAAAAAATTATCATTTATGGTGCCACATCCACATCCACTCAGTTGGCCAAGGCACTGGAAGAAGACATGCGTGACGTATGTATCATTGAACCTTCCAGGGAAAAAGCGCACCGGGCCGCCGACAAGCTTAAGCGCACCGTTGTTCAACATGGCAGTGGCACCGACATGGATTTGTTTAACGAGATCAACATGAAGGATGCCGATTTTTTTCTGGCTCTTTCTCACGATGATGAAAACAATATTCTTTCTGCCCTGTTGGCAAAAAAGTATGGTGCCAAACGCGCGCTGGTCATCACCCATGACCCTGAATACCTGCCCATCCTGGATTCCATCGGGATAGACATCACCATCAATCCTAGACTCATCACAGTCAGTGCCATCCTGAAACATTTGCGGAAGGGCAGGGTCATGTCGGTCTTCAAACTGATTGAAGATGCCGAGGTGATGGAGATCGGGGTGGAAGAAGACTCTTTCATCTCCAATAAACAAATCGGAAAAATCAATTTCCCTGAAGGGGCGATCATCGGGGCTCTCCTCCGGCAGGGGGAAATGCTACTCCCAAATGACGATGTCACCATCGAAGCGGGTGATTCGGTCATCGTGGTGGCCCTGCCCGGAACCATCGAAAAAATCGAGAAACTGTTCGGCCGTAAAAGATCTTTCCTCCCCTTCAGATGAATATTCAATCCATCTTCAATGTTGTAGGAGTTCTGTTAGTCCTTCTTTCCGGTTTGACTCTGGCCCCCATAGGCGTTTCACTCTATTACGATCACGTTCCTGTTGAGGGTTTCATGTCCGAGACCTCGGCGTTTGGCTGGACGTTTGGACTCAGCCTGGCATCCGGCCTGATATTGTGGAAACTGTTTCCTTCCGGATTAGCAAAACTCCGGGATCGTGAAGGATTTGCCATTGTCACCGTTTCCTGGCTGTCCATGTCCGCGTTCGGCGCACTGCCATTTTATTTGAGCGGTGCCTGTCCGGAATTCATTGACGCGTTTTTTGAAAGCACCAGCGGTTTCACCACCACCGGAGCTTCCATCCTTCAGGATATCGATGTGGTGCCGCACGGCATTTTGTTCTGGCGCAACCTGATGCAGTGGATCGGAGGAATGGGAATCATTCTACTTTCATTAGCTATCTTTCCCATGCTGGGGATCGGCAGCTTCCACCTGTTCAAGGCAGAAATTCCCGGCGGGTCGACCGTGGAACAAACACAACCACGGCTGGTCGAGACCGCAAAAATCCTTTGGAAAACATATCTGGCTCTGACTCTCATCGAAATTTTTGCCCTGCGTTTTGCCGGTTTAGACTGGTTCGACTCGGTTTGCCACACCTTTTCCACTGTGGCGACAGGCGGATTTTCACCGTATAACGGCAGCATCGGCACTTTGAATAATGTTTATATCGAGAGCATCATTATTCTTTTCATGTTTCTGGGAGGAATCAACTTCGCCCTGCATTTCCAGCTAGTACGAGGAAATTTTTCCGCCATCTTCAAGAACCCGGAGTTTAAGACCTATTGCGCATTGATTCTTGTAGGTATTTTGTTTGTCACCTGGGGTCTCACTCGCGTTTCCCCTACTGGCGATGCGGGCCAGGCATTTCGCAGCGCGGCTTTCACCGTGGTTTCTGTTAATACCACCACCGGTTTTGTCACGGATGATTTCAATCTATGGCCGGAATATTTGAAACTTTTTCTTGTCGGCATCATGATGGTGGGTGGGTGCTCGGGCTCCACTAGCGGGTCGTTCAAAGTCATTCGGTTTATCATCCTGCTGAAAATCATAATGCGGGAACTCAAAAACCTGGTGCATCCGCGCGCCATTTTTCATGTCAAAGTGGGGGATAAAAGTATTGACCCTGATGACCTTTCCAATGTTGCTGCCCTGACCTTCCTGTTCATGGGCTTCACCGCTCTGGGCTGGGTGCTTCTCTCAGCCATGGGCGTAGACCTCACCACAGCGTTGTCGGCCACTGTGGCTTCCCTTTTCAATATAGGCCCTGGTCTTGGCGATGTAGGTGCCATGGGAAGTTATGCAGGAATCCCGGCTATGGGAAAGGGTATTCTTATCTTTTTCATGTTATTGGGAAGGCTTGAAATTTATGGTGTTATGCTCCTTTTCATGCCCATGACTTGGCGCAAATAAGATTTGATTTTGACCCCGCAATAAATTAAAATTTTGGTTTCCCAGCCTGAAATTTGCCACTGGTAACACTAAAATGGTAACACTAAAAACTCGTAGTAAAAAAACCTGGCCGGCTTTCAGGAAAAAATTAGAGGGGAAAGCGGGTTAAAGGGAAAAGCAGGTTAAAATGAGTTTTAAGGATACTGGTCAGGCATTGATTTATTGATTTAACTTTCCGGATACTGGTCAGGTATTGATTTATTGATTTAACTTTCCGGATACTGGTCAGGTATTGTGATTTATTGACTTAACTTTCGAGTGCCCAGGGTATGCTTGGCCTATATAAGGAATTTAAATAGCATGGAATTTAAATAGCATGGAAACCAATCCACTTAAGATTACCGAGCTCGTCTTGCGGGATGCACATCAATCTCTTCTTGCGACCCGAATGCGAACCGAGGATATGCTCCCCATCGCCGAAAAACTCGACCAGGTGGGGTTTTTCTCTCTGGAAATGTGGGGTGGAGCAACCTTTGACACCTGCATCCGGTTTCTCAATGAAGATCCTTGGGAGCGCGCCAGGGCTCTCAAGAAAAAGATGCCCAACACCCCCCTTCAAATGCTACTGAGAGGGCAGAATGCCGTCGGTTACCGGCATTATGCCGATGATATTATCGAGCGGTTTGTCAAACAATCGGTGGATGTTGGAATTAATATATTCAGGATATTCGATGCCCTCAATGACTTTCGCAATATTGAAACCGCTATTAAAACCGTAAAAAAATGCGGTGAAACGGTCGAAGGGTGCATCAGCTACACCGTCAGCCCGGTTCATAATATCGAGCTCTACCTGGAGCTTGGAAAAAAGCTGGAGGATATGGGTTCCGACATTCTCTGCATTAAAGACATGGCGGGTCTTCTGACTCCCAATGTGACCAAGACTCTGATCACCGAACTCAAGAAAAATATCAAACTGCCCATCCATTTACACACCCATGCGACGACCGGACTGGTAGGCATGAACATGCAATGCGCCATAGAAGCAGGAGTGGATATGGTGGACACCGCGATCTCATCCTTATCCATGGGGACATCCCATTACGCCACGGAATGTCTGGTGGCTGGTCTCGAAGGCACCCCCCGAGACACGGGTCTCGATCTCGACCTGCTTGAAGAAATCAACGATTACTTCACTGAAGTGAGGAAAAATTATGCGGAGTTTGAAAGCGATTTTCAAGGTGTGGATATCAATATCCTCAAATCGCAAATTCCCGGCGGTATGATTTCCAATATGGAAAACCAGTTAAAGGAACAAAACGCTCTCGATAAACTCGATGAAGTGCTCAAAGAGGTTCCCCGAGTGCGCAAAGATATGGGTTACCCTCCACTGGTCACGCCGACCAGCCAAATCGTGGGCTCCCAGGCAACCTTGAACGTATTGACAGGGAAGCGCTATGAAATCATCACCAAAGAAACCCGACAATGTGTTCTGGGCAACTACGGAAAACTGCCCGCCGCGATCGATGAAGAACTGATGAACAAAGTTTCTGTAGATGGGAAGGTCACCAGTTGCCGTCCCGCTGACTTGCTCGAACCTGAATGGGATAAGGTTTGCAAGGAACTGGGTGATAAATATACCAGCGAAGAAGACCGGTTGACGTATGCCCTGTTTCCAAAAGTGGCACTTAAGTTTTTTGAGACCCGAGGAAAACCTCAACCGAAAACAGCTGCAACACCAGCCAAAACTCCGGCCACTGCAACCGCTGTTGCATCAGCCCCCGCAGCTCCCGCAGGTTCGGCAGTTTACAGTGTTCGGGTTAATGGAAAAGATTATACCGTTGAAGTTTCAACCGGAGGGGCGGTTGGCACATCCCCTGCAGTAACTGCGGCGGCACCTGCTACACAGGTTGCCACTCCCGCACCTAGTACTGCAAATGGTTCTGCGTTAATGGCACCCCTTCCAGGGTCCGTCTTCTCCATGAAATGCAAAGAAGGCGATTCGGTGAATGAAGGAGATACCGTTCTTGTTATGGAATCCATGAAAATGGAATCCGAAATCGTAGCCCATCAATCCGGAACCATTCAATCCATCCTGGTTAAAGAAGGCGATAGTGTGCAAACCGGCGATGAACTGGTCATTATAGGATAATGGAATTCAGTTTCAGCGCATCCGCTTCTAAAGTATTATCCACCACCGGATTTTCCAGTCTGCAAGGTGGCGATGTAGTCATGCTGATGGTCGCTTGCCTTCTGCTCTATCTGGCAATCTGGAAAAAGTTTGAACCGCTTCTACTCCTTCCTATTGGTTTCGGATGCCTGCTTGCCAACATTCCTATGAGCATGATGGCAAGCACCGATGCCGGAGGGCTCCTCAACTTTTTTTATCAGGGCGTCAAACACGAAATCCTTCCCCCGCTAATTTTTCTGGGAGTGGGCGCGTTGACAGACTTTGGTCCGCTTTTGGCCAATCCCGCAACACTTCTTCTCGGTGCCGCCGCCCAGGTGGGTGTCTACGTCACCCTCATTGGTGCCGTACTGCTCGGGTTCAACATGCATGAAGCCAGTGCCATCGGCATCATCGGCGGTGCAGATGGACCCACATCTATTTTTATAGCC
>WASV01196684.1_pt1 | contig 51330 bp, 52 predicted proteins | sample 5698531 | NCBI WGS metagenome assembly WASV01 (sample SAMN11175559, study PRJNA528189) | sponge metagenome | isolation source: marine sponge | host: Myxilla | place: Antarctica: Western Antarctic Peninsula, King George Island | collected 2013-01 | reverse complement strand
ATTAAACCATTCTTTATTAAACCATTCTTTATTAAACCATTCTTTATTAAACCATATCCTCGTCGATAAAATTATATGCATTTTCTTGCTGAATACGGGTTGTTTTTTGCCAAATCCTTGACCATCACTGTGCTCATTTCGGCCGTGTTGATAATTACCATCGGTGGCATCTTGACCGCTATTTTGCGGCAAAAGAAAGATACTGGGCAACGCCTCGAAGTGATCCATTTGAACAAGCAGTACAGCGAGATGGAGAGCGCGTTGTTCAATGCATTATTGTCGCCCTCGGAGCTCAAAGAAAAAAGGAAAGCCAAGAAAAAAGCAGACAAAGCGGAAGCTAAAACGAACAAGAAGATGGTAGAAAGTGCCGCTGAAAAACGTATTTTTGTGTTGGATTTTGATGGCGATGTGCACGCTAGTGAAGTGGAACTTCTTCGCTTCGAAATCAGCGCAATCTTGACCATGGCGCGCGTCGAGGACGAAGTTGTAGTGCGCTTGGAAAGCCAAGGTGGGGCAGTGCATGGTTATGGTTTGGCCGCGTCACAGTTGCGCCGCATTCGTGATCGTCAGATTCCACTTACCGTTTGTGTGGACAAAGTGGCGGCTAGCGGTGGCTATATGATGGCGTGCGTTGCGGACAAAATTCTTGCCGCGCCTTTTGCATTTATTGGTTCAATTGGTGTGGTGGCGCAATCGCCCAACCTACACCGACTACTACAAAAATACGATATTGACTTCGACCAACTCGTTGCTGGAAAATACAAACGCACTTTAACATTATTTGGCAAAAACACAGATAAAGCCCGTAAAAAAATGCAACAAGAACTAAATGAGATACATGATTTATTCAAAGATCATGTAAAAACGCAACGACCTATGCTCGATATTGAAGCTGTTGCCACCGGCGAATACTGGCTCGGTAGCCGTGCTCTTGAACTTGGGCTAGTCGATAAATTGCAAACCAGCGACGACTACTTGATGGCACTGCACAAAGACGCTCAACTAGTTGAAGTAAAATATACTGACAGGAAGAGTTTCATCGATCGACTCACTTCGGTCGTGCGTCTGGGGTGGTCGCAGAATAACCCAGTCGAGCGGATGGAAAAGCCCTTACTGATGTAGGCGATAGAGGATTTATACCCTACCCAAGGGGTGTCGTTTGACTGGCGTCGGTAGACGCATCTGAATCAGGTTGGATTGTTTAGCAGGCAATGTATCATCTGTGCTAACACCATCGAAAGCACAACATCATGTTGGAAAAATCGCGGTGATAAGCAAATTAACTCGCGGTGAAGTTGCCGGAATCCCAGCAAGCAGAACGCAATAAAGTTTGTATGGTTTTGTCGTGTAATTCTCCGACGACCACTTGCGTGCATCGATTGAATGTTGCAAATTGCTTCAACTCAACGATTAATGCATCTACCAGCCGTTCTTTTTGTCGAAGAGATGGTTCGCTAAAAAAGTTACGGACGATGAACATGCTCTTTTTTCGATCGGCTTTGCAATCCATTCGTGCCACCAGTCTGCCACGCCATAATATGGGTAGCGAAAAATAGCCATGCACTCTTTTATTCGCAGGGGTATAGCATTCGATTCGGTAATCAAAATTAAAAAGTTGTTGCATGCGTTTGCGTTGGATCAGCAGGTTGTCGAACGGAGATAAAATTTTTAGCCGTTTGCGCGATAACGGTCGACAGAGTAATTCGAGCGTAGCGGGCAATGTGTAATAGACCAAATTTTCCGCTGCACATTTCACTTCGACCCGCACCACTTCACCGCACTCAACCATTTGTTTCAAGTACCGATCGACCATCGATTTCAAGCCAGTGCGAAGGTAGGCGGTTTCTGTGGGTGTTCCCAACCCGTTCGCTTGTAGAAAACGGATGATTAGAAAACGCCCGTACTCGAGCTCAGTCGGCATGCGGGTATCGATGTCAGCCGGGAGTACACGTTCGGCAAGGTCATAAACCTTGTCAAAACCATGCCGCCGCGCAGTCATGAGTTTGCCTTCCATAAACAGTTGTTCGAGAGCTTGTTTAGCCGGTTTCCAATTCCACATGTCCATTTTTTGATGGCGCACGCCTGCAAAATCGCGGGCACGGAGCGGTCCCTCTGCAGTAATTCGCGCCAACACTTGCCGTAGAATGCCGCGCTCTGGTGTATACCAATGTGGCTTACCGTCAATAAAAGCACGCATGTTCGGCAAACTGTAGCGATAATCTGCCATCGGTAAATAGGAAGCCGCGTGTGCCCAGTATTCGTAAATTTTTCTTTGTTGCAACAATTGTTCGATGTGCGTTGTTTGGTATCGGCGGCAGCGGTTCCAGAGCGTATGGTGATGGGCGCGCTCGATAACCGAAATTGTATCGATCTGGATATAACCGAGATGTTGCACCGTCGCCAAGGTGGCGGTTAATGCGCTGCCGGTTGGTGGAGTGTACGGGAGACGTTGGCTCAACAAAACCAATTTACGTGCTTCGTCGATAGATAAAGTTTCAGCCATCGAGATACCGGCTATGGCCTAGATGAAGTGGCCCGTTTTTTCTGGCGCAGAAGTTGATCGCTTGCTTTTTGTTGGCGGATAGTTTCGCATTCAATGCGCTCCTGTTCCATCACCGCTGGTGTTTCCAAGCAAATTTTTCCGATCGTACCGTGACGGAATTCGCTCACCAGTAATTTTGCCGCCCGTTCTATATCGATGAGACCTCCACTTTTCAGGCAGCCCCGGTTGTATCCGACAGCATTGAGCACGCCATACCCATCGCTCGGCAGAGTATCGAAGCAAAAACGTTTGGCGATGTAGTTAGGGTAGACATCCAGCAGATATTCCGCTAAAAAAAGAGCAACATCGACATGCGACATTGCCGTATCTCGAATTGCACCGGTGGCAGCGAGGCGGAAGCCACTATTTCGATTTTCAACATTGGGCCACAGCACGCCAGGGGTATCCAGCAGCGCAAGGTTGGTATGACTAATAGTTTGTAGTTGTCGGGTGACTGCCGGCTCGTTCCCAGTTTTAGCGATTGCTTTACCGGCAAGTGCGTTGATCAGCGCGGATTTACCGACATTCGGAATGCCAACTACCATGATGGTCAGCAGGGTGGAACTCCCAGGGCGCTTCTCACGCTGTTTTTGTATAGAGGCTAGTGTGCCGATCAGTTTTCGCACCGAGCGCGGCTGTGTAGCGATTACTGATGCCACCGAAATGTCGAGGTTGGAGCGGAAATAAGTTTTCCAGTTGGACAGCATCTGCTCATCCGCCAAGTCGGATTTGTTCATCACCTTGATGCAAGGCTTGGCTCCAAGCAACTCTGCTAACATCGGGTTTTCACTACTGAACGGAATACGAGCATCGATCAACTCGATAACCATATTGACCTGCGATAGCGCTTCGCCGATGTCTTTTCGGGCTTTGTGCATATGCCCGGGGAACCATTGTATTGACATGATTATTTTGCTTTGAATAGATAGGAACATGGATAATAGCAGTTGTATCGTCAATAAACCGAACCGACTATTGTTTTGCATATCAGACTGATGAATACTCGTGAACTAGAGGTGTTTATTGTTCAATATAGTACAATTATAATATTGAACTTAATTACTCATAAGGCATAGGTACTATTAGATGAATTGGAAACAAAATCAACAAAGCGTATTAGGCGAGCCGCTAGAAGTTTGTTCGGTGGCACCGATGACTGGATTTGTTCGGAATGGGTGTTGCGAAACCGGACCGGAGGATCTAGGCGCACATACCGTTTGCATTCAAGCGAGCAAAGAGTTTTTGGACTTTAGTGCGGAATGTGGAAATGATCTTTCTACGCCGATTCCCGAGTTTCAATTTCCCGGATTGAAAGAAGGCGACCGTTGGTGTCTATGTGCCGCACGCTGGAAAGAAGCGTTGGATGCTGGGATGGCACCAAAAGTAGTAATGCGCGCAACCAATGAAAATGTGCTGGAAACTATCGACTTCGCCGACCTCAAAACACACGCCATCGATTTATCGTAATAATATTTAGTTTCTCTCAGATGCAACCGACTCCAAATCGATAAGCGGCTATTAAATCATTACACACTGAGCGACGGTGAAGCCACTGAAATTGATAGTTGTCATTTTATCCGAGTCAATTTTAGCGCATGAATTTAGAGTATGAATTTAGAGCATGCGTTTAGAGCATGAATTTAGATCATAGTATGGTGCAGAGCAGTCAACCGATGCGTTCGAGCAATGCTTTGACATGCTGCTCCCAGCCGATTGCCATGATGTGAATACCACCACACGAGGATTGAACCTCTCGGATTGTTTGCGTGGCAATAGCGAGACTTTCCTCGATCACTTTTTCTGGCTGTCCCGTTTTCTCGGCGACTGCAATACGATCAATGAACACTTTCGGGACATTAATGCCCGGTACCCGATCATTCATGTAGGTAGCCATTTTTACCGATTTGATTAGGATGATACCGGCCAATATGGTGATATTAGGTTGGTTGATTCGATCGATGAAAGAGGTGAATTGCTCGGTTTTATAAATCGCTTGCGTCTGCAAAAAAGTTGCGCCAGCCTCGATTTTCCGGTGCGTGTTGTCAACTTCGGCAGCGAGGTCGTGTGCACCGGGATTGCAGACGCTACCGAGATGGAAATGCGTTTTCCCAGATAATGAGTTGCCGGCGTAATCTTTTTCATGGTTGAGTGCATAAGCGGCTTCGATAATTTGCGACGAGAATAAATCGCTGACACCTTTGGTTTCGGGATGATCGCCGATATGGGGTGGGTCACCACCCATGATAACCAAGTTAGGAATGCCGAGTACATGCGCGCCAAGCATCCCGCTTTGCAATGCTAATCGGTTTTTATCGCGCGAGGTGATTTGCACAATTGGTTCGATGTCTCGTTGTAGTAATACATGCCCTGCGACTGCCGGGTCCATGGTCATGCGTGCGGCCGCGGAATCGGTCAAATTAAATGCGTCAACCGAATTTTTTAGCATTTCCGCTTTCGTAATCAACGCAGAGAGGTCGGTGCCTTTGGGGGGCGAGAGCTCGCATGTCACTACGAATTTGCCCGCATCAATCGAATCTTTAAGTGCACTCATTGCCGTTTATTTTGTCCAAAAATGTTGCAGAAAAATTAACAAGTCTGATGATCCACATGCTTTTCTTTCAACAGATGCAATATTGGTTCGTTATGAACACCTAACCCGACGTTTAGAAACTGGTGCTCTTTGTGTTGATTGGATTTATTATTTCCCGGCACTGGCGGGCTGAAGCCGAGTGCGTAGTGCCGAGTGTGTGATTGCAATGCCCACACTGCACCGTTTACATCAACAATCGGGCCGCCGCTTTGCCCGCATAATCCCGGTGAGGATGTTTCGATAAACTTACCAACTTCTCCGTTTTCCACTCCTTGCATAGGCGCAACAATCACCCGGGTAAAAATTCCATCGATTGGAAATAACGGAACTGGAACCGTGCCCGCTGGTAGTGTGAACCGGTTCTGTTTGCTGTCGTAAGATGGCTTGATTTCGTGAAATGGGAAGCCGAGCCTGCACAAACTGCGCCCGGGAGTATAGTCAGCATCCGGCTTTTTGAAGATCGGGTAATGCTCGACTGTACTCGCTTTGAATCCATCGAGCCGACCAATTGCCAAATCGGAAGAGGCAATCATAGCCACATCCTGAAACTGCAACTGTGCAGTGTCGCTCCCCCACCATATTGAGCAGTTTTTGATTGAATTTGTAGATGGGCGATGAATTGCATGAACTTTATTCTTTCTGAAATACTTATCGGCAACTATATCTTGCTCGAGTTGCCGGACATCACCGTTATGCGTGTGATATTTTGCCACACTGGCTTGTTGTCGCTGGATTTCATTGATCAGATGCGCAGTAGTTAAAATCCAACCGTCGCTATTGATGACCACGCATGCACCGATTATGCTGGTACAGACATTGTCACTCGTGCGGCTGGAAATTATTACCGGTAGAGTAAAGCGACTGGCGATCCGATAGGCGTTGGCAAACATGAGTAATCTGTCAATGTATTTAATGTATTTTACTGTATTTTACGCCAAGCGATTTTAGTGTATCGACCATGTTGCGTAATCCGTTTGCACGTGTTGATGAAAGGTGTTCGCTCAAACCAATGGCATCGATAAAATAGAGTTCCGCGTTTGCAATATCTTCCGGCGGTTGCTCAGTGAGTACACGGATTAGCAAGGAAATGAGTCCTTTGGTGATGATGGCATCGCTGTCGGCGGTGAACTTGAGATTGTTATCCATTATCTCAGCACGCAACCACACCTGACTTTGACATCCGTGAATAAGGTACGCCTCGGTTTTATAATGTTTGTCGATAATCTCGAGTTTTTTCCCAAGATCGATGAGGTACTCGTATTTATCCGTCCAATGAGGGAGGCTCGAAAACTCTTCGATAATCAAATCTTGGGTTTGGTTGATGCTCATAGCAACATTTTGGCAGCACGTTCGACCCCGGCAACCAATGCAGCGACATCCGAGTGGTCGTTATAAAGGGCAAAGGATGCGCGGATCGTTCCCGGCGTATGATAAAAATCCATCAATGGTTGGGTGCAGTGATGCCCGGTTCGAACCGCAATCCCGAGTTGATCGAGAATCGTACCGACATCAAACGGGTGCGTCCCATCCAGTAAAAATGAAATTAAGCATACTTTGTGTGTGGCAGTGCCTATAATTTTAAGGGGTTTAATCGCGCTTAATTTTTCGGTGGCATCCGCAAGTAATCTTTGTTCGTGCGCGGTGACTGCATCGATGTCGAGGGAAGCAAACCATCTCAACGCTGCGCCCAGGCCGATACCACCAGAAATGTTGGGAGTGCCTGCTTCAAATTTATGTGGCAATGTTGCAAAAGTGGTCTTCTTGAAGGTAACACGTTTTATCATTTCACCGCCTCCTTGATACGGTGGCATCGAATCGAGCAACGCTGTTTTTCCATACAGCACGCCGACTCCGGTCGGTGTAAACATTTTGTGCCCGGAAAATGCATAGAAATCGACATCCATGGCTTGCATATCAATGCGCATGTGTGGCACTGCTTGGGCGCCGTCGAGCAATACTAGCGCACCGTGCGCGTGTGCCAGTTCGATGACACGTTCGATCAGATTGATTGTGCCGAGCGCGTTCGATACATGCGGAACCGCCACTAATCTGGTTTGCGCAGATAGTAGTTCTTCTAATACCTCTATTCTCAACTCGCCGGATTGGGTAACCGGTATAATTTTCAATTTCGCCTTGCGTTCTTCGCAGATCAACTGCCATGGCACAATATTTGAGTGATGTTCCATCATCGAAATGATGACCTCATCACCTGCGTTCAAATACTTGCGCCCCCAAGACGATGCAACAAGATTGATACTTGCAGTCGTGCCGCTGGTGAAGATCACCTCATGTGCGTGCGCCGCGTTGATATACGCGCGAACTGTTTCGCGTGCATTTTCATATGCCTCGGTCGCTTCTAGGCTTAGATGGTGGACCCCGCGATGAATATTCGCGTTTTGTTTGCAGTAGTACTGTTCAATGCTGTCGATGACAGCTTGTGGTTTTTGTGAGGTGGCTCCATTGTCGAGATAAATCAGCGGATTGCCTTTGATCTCTCGACTCAGAATCGGGAATTGACGGCGAATGGCAGCGACATCCAAGGTCGGCGTATTTCGTGGATGGTTCATCGGATTCGAGTATAATTGAGATAATATATCTTACCGTATTTTCCCTTTGATCGCACATCGCATACCAACTTGGTTTCGTTTTATACGAACAAGCAGATTCTTTTTTGATTCGAGCGAATGTCACAGTTAGCACGAAGCGGTGGGAGGGTATTGGTTGATGGTTTGGTCGCGAACGGCGTCAAACTTGTATTCTGCGTGCCCGGTGAAAGTTATTTGGCGGCACTGGATGCTTTTTATGAACACCGTGAACATGTGCAATTGATCGTCTGTCGTCAGGAAGGCGGTGCGGCTTATATGGCTGAAGCATATGGGAAGTTGAATGGTCAGCCCGGGGTGTGTTTTGTTTCACGCGGGCCCGGTGCGTCCAATGCGATGATCGGCATCCATACTGCGTTTCAAGATTCAACTCCGCTACTCTTGTTTATCGGGCAGATTCCGCGCGTCGAGCGCGGTCGCGAAGCTTTTCAGGAGCTCGATTATGAAAAAGTGTATGCCAATGTTGCCAAAGCGGTGTTCAGAATCGAAGATGCCGCTGATATTCCTCGACAATTATTCACCGCGTGGAAAACGGCAATCTCTGATCGTCCAGGACCGGTTGTCATTGAATTGCCCGAGGACATGCTACGAGATGAGGTAATCGTAACCGATCTTGAAAAACCTGTGCGCTTGCCAATCGTGCCGCCAGCAGAGCATATTGCGCATTGTGGGGATTTATTGGCGAAGGCAAAACGACCGATAGTAATTTTTGGCGGGGCAGCGTGGACACCACAAGCGAATCAATCTCTAGTCGATTTTTCTGTGCGGCATGCTCTTCCGCTGGTCTGCGCATTTCGTCGTCAAGATATGGCAGACAATACGCATCCTCATTATATTGGTGAGCTGGGGGTTGTACCGTCCCCGCTGTTGGGCGAGTTGGTCAAAGATTCAGATTTGGTGATTGCGATTGCAGCCCGGCTCGGTGAGGTTACTTCATATGGATATACATTATTTGACATCCCTGAATTTGATGAAAATGGCGATAGAAAACTAATTCATGTGTTTCCCGAGCAATCGGAGCTGAATCGAGTTTATCAGGCGGACCTTTCGATTTGCTCAGATGCGGCAACATTTTTGCAGGCGATGCAAGGGCTCGAACCGGCTGTTGATAGGATGGATGGTCGCACCGAGCGTATAAAAAGTGCTCGGCAATCTTATGTTGACTGGATGAAACAACCCAGCGACCCGGGTGAGCCAGTAAAAATGGAAAAAATCATGGACTTTTTGCGTGGGCGCCTACCGGCCGATACTATTATTGCTAACGGTGCAGGAAACTATACGGTTTGGGCACAGCGCAATTATCAATTCCGTGCCCCAAAAACCCAGCTTGCCAGCACTAATGGTTCGATGGGGTATGGGGTTCCCGCTGGAATTGCCGGTAAACTATTTCGCCCGAACGCGATCGTCGTCTCGTTTTCTGGCGACGGCTGCTTTTTGATGAATGGGCAAGAGTTGGCAACCGCTGTACAATATGGCTTGAATGTGATCTTCATCGTGATCAACAACTGTTGCTACGGAACGATTCGGGCGCATCAAGAACGGTATTACCCCGATCGCCCAATCGGGACTTCATTGCGCAATCCAAATTTCGCTGAGTTGGGGCGTGCCTACGGAGCCTACGGGGCGGTGGTCACACAGACCGATGAGTTCGAAGGTGTATTTGAGCAAGCCCTTCGAGAGGAACGCCCGGCGGTTATCGAAATTCAAACCACACGATAAAAGAGGCATCATGCAAGAGTCCATGCTAAAAAATAAAGTCGCGGTCATCACCGGTGCCGCACAGGGCATCGGTTTTGCGTGTGCGCAACGTTTTCTGCGTGAGGGTTCGAAGGTAGTCCTTTCAGACATACGCGATCGCGCCGGCGAGCAAGCGGTTGCACGAATTGGCTCCGGTGCAATTTATTGCCATTGTGATGTGACCAACCCGGATTCCGTCGAGAAGTTAATCCAATCGACTGTCGAACGATATGGGCGTGTCGATATCGTCATTGCTAATGCGGGCATCGTTCATAACGCCGACATTCTTGATTTGAAAGTGGAAGATTTTGATCGTGTACTCGCCGTCAATTTACGCGGTGTATTTCTCACCGGGCAAATTGCCGCGCGACAGATGTTGAAACAGCAAGAAGACGAATACGGTTGTAAGGGCGTGATTATCAACATGTCATCGATCAACGCGATCCTTGCGATTCCTAGCATCGCACCGTATATCATCTCGAAAGGTGGCGTCAACCAATGGACCAAATGCTTAGGTATTCGCCTTGCCAATGAAGGCATTCGAGTCAACGGCATCGGTCCTGGGTCGATCAATACTGAGATGTTTCAATCAATTGTTGATAACCCACAAAAACTACGGGAAATGAAATCGCGCACACCAATGGGGCGCGCCGGGGAGCCCGATGAAGTTGCAAAGGTTGCGGTTTTCCTCGCCAGCGACTATTCGAGTTACATGACCGGGCAGACGGTCTATCCCGATGGCGGGCGGCTCGGATTAAACTATGTGGTTCCGGTAGCGGAATAATGAGAGGGGCTTGCACAACCCAAGGGTATCCGGCTAGAGGCTTTCGTTCATTTATTGGTTGAAAGCAGGCAAAACTGGTTCGTTTATCTGCTCCGATGTGCTGACGATTCGCTGTACACCGGTATCACCATCGATCTTGAACGACGTCTGGTTGAACACAACTTCGGCCATGCGGCTGCGCGCTATACCCGCACAAGGAGACCGGTGACGTTGGTCTATCAGGAATGTCTGCCCGATCGATCCACTGCTAGCAAACGCGAGGGGCGAATTAGAAAATTAAACAAAACCGACAAAGAAAAACTGATTCTGGATGCGGTAGCGAAATAAAGCAGTGAATAAAATACGATCCAGGATGTGTTATTTTTGTTCTGGAGTCCATGCATCGGGCATCACAATACCATCGCCGAAAAACCATGCTTCCATTTGCGTAGCCAGATAGTGTTTGTGCTTGGCATCTAGTGGATTGAGTTTGTATTCGTTGATCAGAATGGTTTGTTGTCGTAGCCATTCCTGCCACGCTTGTTTCGAGACATTGTCATACAGCCGTTTGCCGAGTTCGCCAGTCCACGGGGCAAATTCCAAGCCGTCGGCTTGTTTGCCAAGTTTTACACACATTACTTTACGTTCCATTCTTATATTCCATTCTTATATTCCATACTTATATTTAATTTCAAATGTTCGACAAGGTGTTCAAAATACGGGTGACCGCTACTGGCAACCCGATCGGTGTGGATGATGGTTGACTATACCAACTATACGAATCAACGTCCATGATTTGTGGGCTGGTTGATACGTAAGTAGCAAGTAGTGGCAGGATGTCATAGTCGAAGTGGGAAAATGAATGCTGCAGTGTCGGCAACGATTGACCAGTTTTGATCACCAAGCCATATTGTTGCGAAAACCATGCTTCGATAGCTCGTTTGTCTATTTTAGTCAGCGATTTCACCTCAGGATATTCAGGTAATGACCATAGCCCTCCCCAAATTCCGCTTGGCGGGCGTTTTATCATTAGCAATTCATCGCGGTGGTTTTTTACAACTAACATAATGGTTGATTTTCGCGGTCGAGGGCGCGCATGCGGTTTGGCTTCGGGGAAGCTGGTTTGATTGCCCTGTCGAAATGCGATGCAATCAGCGGCTAACGGGCAGGACTCACACAATGGCTTGGTACGCACACACACCGTCGCCCCCAAATCCATCATTGCTTGTGTGTAGTCACCGACGCGTACCGCTGGGGTCAGGCGGTCTGCAACTTCCCAAAGCCGAGCTTGCACTTTGCTACCCCCCGGATAGCCGGATATTGCGTAGTAACGTGTTAGTACCCTTTTCACATTGCCGTCCAAAATCGGATGACGCATCCCCCATGCGAATGCTAGAATTGCCCCCGCTGTCGAACGCCCAATACCGGGAAGTGCGAACACTTTTTCAAAGGATGTAGGGAATTCTCCGGCGTATTGCACGGCGATTTTTTCGGCCGCTGCTAACAAATTTCGCGCGCGCGCATAGTATCCAAGCCCTGCCCAGTAATACAACAATTCATCTAAGTCGGCGCGTGCTAACGATTCGATATTGGGAAAACGCGCGATAAATTTCTGGTAATAGGGGATCACTGTTTCGACACGCGTCTGTTGCAACATAATTTCTGCTACCCAAATTAAATATGGATCACCGACCCGTTGCCACGGTAACGATTTTCTCCCATGGTGCTCAAACCACTCAAGTATGCGGGTTTGAAAGAGAGTATACGTATCCGTCTGGCTGTCTTCGGCGCGACGTGCACCTGAATGAGTATGTGTCATCATGGCATAATAGCGTATTCATGCTCATTCTCATAAACCTACAGATGAAATCACTATGAACATTGTATTGCGTAGTGCCAAAAACCTGCTGTTGGTCATATCATTCTCGCTGACAATTCTGTTGTCCGGCTTGTCATCGGCGGATGACGACATAGTCGTGACATGGGCGATTGCCCAATTCGGCGAGCCTTTGTATGCAGGTGGTATTGAACATTTTCCCTATGCCAACCCCGATGCCCCGAAAGGTGGGAAAATTGTGTTAAGTAGTTTTGGTTCATTTGAAACGTTTAATTTTTATGTGCAGAAGGGTGAGTGGCCGAAGACTATAGGGTTGGTTTATGACAATTTGATGAGTTCATCAGGCGATGAAATTGATGGCTTGTATGGATTGATTGCCGAGACTGTCGAGTATCCGAGCGATAAAAGTTGGGCAATCTTTAATTTGCGCGAAGAAGCGGTATACCATGATGGTATGCCGATCGTTGCAGCAGATTTTGTGCATACATTCGACGTAATCAAGGAACACGGTCGACCATTTGTACAATCTTTCTATGTCGATGTGTTAAGTGCCGAAGCGTTGTCTGAGAGACGCTTGAAATTCACTTTTTCAACCCGTGACAGCATGAAGCCGATCACTACTGTCGCCGGGTTATCGCCGTTACCAAAGCATTATTGGAAAGATAAGGAGATTACTGCCGCCACGTTGACGCCGCCATTGACAAGCGGCCCTTACCGGATCACTGCCGTCGACCCCGGTCGTTCGGTTACGTATACTCGGGTCGCCAATTATTGGGCAAAAGATTTGCCAATCAAACGCGGTTTGAACAATATAGATGAAATTCGTTATGAATATTATCGCGACTTAACCGTTGAGTTTGAGGCGTTCAAAGCAGGTAAACTTGATTTTCGTGGAGAATCGAGCGCGAAGCGTTGGATGACCGAATATAACCTTGAGCAAATCGATTCAAGGCAAATTATCAAACAAGAAATACCGAGCAAGAATCCGCGCGGCATGGGTGGGTATTTCTTTAATTTAAAACGGGAAAAGTTTGCCGACATTCGGGTGCGTGAAGCATTGCTGGAGCTGTATGACTTCGAGTCCATTCAGCGAACTTTATTATACGGTCAATACAAACGCATCCAAAGCTATTTCCCCAACTCTAATTATGGTGTGACCGGGCAACCAATCGAAGCGGTAAAATCGGTGCTCGCACCGTTTGCTGATAAAATCCCAGAAAGTGCTCTTACTCATGCTTTCGTTCCACCGAAAACTGATGGTAGCGGGCGCGCTCGGAGCAATACACGCCGCGCTTTAAACTTGTTTAAGCAAGCAGGTTGGGAAGTGCGCGGTGGCAAATTGGTCTCTACAGAAACGGGCAAGCAATTTCAATTAGAGTTGATGACCGCTTATCCCGAATCGCAACGATTGGCATTGCCGTATATCGAGAGGCTGAAAGATTCTGGCATCGATGCGTCGATACGTTTGGTCGACACTTCACAATGGCGTGTTCGAATTCACGATACTGATTTTGATTTATGGATTGGCGCGCTCAATTTTTTCCCGCCACCCGGGGCAGAATTAAGAAGTTTCTTCGGCTCTGAATCGGCTGATGTTCGTGGCGGCAACAGCGGTAATATTAAAAACCCGGTGGTTGACGCGCTCATCGAACAAATCATTGTTACAAAAGATCTTGATGCTCTTCAGACGACGACCAAAGCCCTCGACCGAGTGCTGTTATGGAATCATTATGTGATACCGACTTATTACAATGATGAAGCCTGGATCGCTTATTGGGATCGCTTTGGTATCCCCGACAGGAGACCGATCTATAATATCGGATTCCCCGTAAGTTGGTGGGTAGATGTTGCCAAAGATGCTGAACTAAAACGCTAAATCTGCCGAAAAGACACGCGTTCGCGCTTTCCCACGCAATTTCTAATCATGTTTTTTTATATCATCCGTCGATTGTTCCTAGTAGTTCCGACATTGTTCGGGATTATGCTCATCAATTTTGCGATCGTCCAGTTTGCCCCCGGTGGGCCGGTTGAGCAAACGATCGCCACTTGGCAAGGGCAAGGAGTCGCTGCTACTAGCCGTTTCGCCGGCAGTGGTGGGGATATCCAAGGGGGCGGCAATACCACTGCATCCGCTGGGGTCGGAAAATACCGTGGTGCGCAAGGGCTTCGACCGGAAATAATTGCACGCATTGAAAAACAATTTGGTTTCGATAAACCTGCACACGAGCGGTTTTTACAAATGACCTGGAATTATCTTCGATTTGATTTCGGCGAAAGTTATTTTAGCAACCGGCGCGTGGTCGATCTGCTGGTGGATAAGATGCCGGTGTCCGTCTCGCTTGGATTGTGGACAACACTGATCATCTATCTGGTTTCAATTCCACTTGGAATTCGTAAAGCGATGCGCGATGGGACGCGTTTCGATGCATGGAGCAGTGGTGTCATTGTCGCCGGTTATGCGATTCCGAGTTTCCTGTTTTCTATATTATTGATTGTGCTATTTTCAGGGGGGAGATATTTCGATCTTTTTCCGCTGCGCGGTTTGACTTCCGAAGGGTGGGAGCACTTTTCGCGGTGGCAACAAGTTACCGATTATTTTTGGCATATCACATTGCCAGTGTTATCGATGGTCATCGGTGGTTTTGCCGGGCTTACCATGTTGACTAAAAATTCATTCCTCGATCAAATTAGGTTGCAGTATGTGCAAACCGCGCGTGCTAAAGGACTGTCAGAAAACCGCGTGCTATACGGGCATGTGTTTCGCAATGCAATGTTGATTGTTATCGCTGGATTCCCCGCTATGTTCATCGGTATTTTGTTCACTGGTGCATTGCTGATCGAAGTAATTTTTTCACTCGATGGGTTAGGGTTATTGGGGTATGAGGCGGCAATTAACCGCGACTATCCGGTCATGTTTGCCATTCTTTATATTTTTACCTTGATTAGCATGTTGATGCAGATCGTGCGCGATGTAATGTATACCGTCATCGATCCGCGCATCGATTTTGAATCAAGGCAAAACGGATGAACGTGGTCACCGACAAAACATTTCTTGGTATCAGGCTATCGCCGCTCGATATGCGTCGTTGGCAAAACTTTAAGGGTAATCGCCGTGGCTATTGGGCGTTGTGGGTTTTTCTCGCGTTGTTTTTCGGGACATTATTTTCGGAATTGGTGGCGAATGATAAACCGCTAATCGTACATTACGAGAACATGTTCTACGCGCCAGTTTTGTTCCATTATGCGGAAACTGAATTTGGCGGTGAGTTTGATCTCGAAGCAGACTATCGAGACCCATACATACGCGAAATGATTGAAAAAAAAGGCTGGATACTCTGGCCCCCGATTCCCTATTCTTACGACACTATCGATTATGACCTTGATGTGCCAGCACCGGCGCCGCCATCAGTACGCCATTGGCTTGGTACTGACGATCAGGCGCGCGATGTATTGGCACGGGTATTTTACGGGTTTCGCATCTCGATAGTGTTTGGGCTGGTATTAACCTTGCTAAGCTCGGTGGTTGGGATAGCGGCAGGTGCCGTGCAAGGATATTTTGGCGGGTTGCTCGATTTATTGATGCAACGCTTCATCGAAATTTGGGAAGGGCTACCGGTTTTATATCTGCTTATCATCATGGCAACTGTCATTCAACCAGGGTTTTTCAGTTTGCTCACCTTGATGTTATTGTTTTCATGGACAGGTTTAGTGAGCGTCGTGCGTGCCGAGTTTCTGCGTGTTCGAAACTTTGAATACATACGCGCAGCGCGCGCATTGGGCGTTAACGACGCCAAAATTATGCGCCGACATGTCTTGCCGAATGCGATGGTCGCAACTTTGACTTTCATGCCTTTTATTCTAAGTGGCTCGGTTGCCACATTAACCGGGCTTGATTTTCTCGGTTTTGGTTTGCCGGTTGGCTCGCCATCGTTGGGGGAAATGCTGAACCAGGGAAAAAATAATTTGCAAGCACCATGGCTTGGGATAACTGGATTTGTCGTCATCAGTTTAATGCTTTCTTTGCTGGTGTTTATTGGCGAAGCGGTACGCGATACGTTTGATCCGCGCAAGTTGTTCCAATGAATTCGGCACAACCGTTGCTAACCGTTGAAGATTTGTCGATCAGTTTTCGGCAACGCATCGGTCGGCAGGACATCGTCTCGCACATAGTCGATCGGGTCGGGTTTGAATTGCACCCCGGCGAGACGCTAGCGTTGGTTGGCGAGTCCGGTGCTGGCAAGTCACTGATCGCGCTATCGATATTGCAATTGCTACCGTATCCACAAGCATTTCATCCGTGCGGTTCGATTCGCTATGGTACGACCGAATTGGTGGATGCCGACCATGAAACTTTGCAATGCATCCGCGGTAATAATATCTCCATGATTTTTCAAGAACCAATGACCGCACTCAATCCGTTGCATGCGATCTCGAAACAGATTGGTGAGTCTTTGTGGTTGCATCAGGGTATTCGCGGCGATGCCGCCCAGCAAAAAATCCTAGAGTTGTTGAATCAAGTCGGCATTGACGCGCCCGAAACCCGACTTGAAGCGTATCCTCATCAACTATCTGGTGGGCAACGACAGCGAGTGATGATCGCAATGGCACTCGCCAATCGACCGGAAATTTTGCTTGCTGATGAGCCGACAACTGCGCTCGATGTTACCGTGCAAGCGCGCATCTTAAGTTTGCTGAAAGAGCTGCAACGCACTGAAAACTTGAGCATATTGTTGGTAACCCATGACCTAAACATGGTCAGTACAATCGCCGAACGAGTGTTGGTGATGAAGGATGGGCGGGTGGTTGAGCGTGGTACAACCACACAGATATTCGTCTCGGCGAAGCAACCGTACACCCAAAAATTATTAGCCACGAAACCACCGCTCCGCAAATCACCTTCCGGTGACCGCAAGGAAGTGCTCGCCGTGGAGAATCTTAAGGTTTGGTTTCCCATACGCCGTGGAGTGCTAAAAAGCACCGTCGGTCATGTCAAAGCGATCAACCATGCGTCATTTAAACTATATGCCGGGCGTAACCTTGGGGTGGTCGGTGAGTCTGGGTCTGGGAAGACCACATTGGCATTAGCGGTGTTGCGGCTGGTGAAATCATCTGGTCGTATCGAATTTGCTGGGCAGTCGAGTGACTCCATGAAGCTCTTACGGCGACAAGTGCAAATTGTATTTCAAGACCCGTACGGTTCATTATCACCGCGCATGTCGGTTAGTGAGATTGTCAGTGAAGGATTGGATGCACATGGTCTGATCACCGACCCTAACGAGCGTGAACGGCGGGTGATTGATATTCTCGAGGAGGTCGACATCGACCCCGAAGTCCGTTTTCGTTATCCGCATGAGTTTTCCGGCGGGCAGAGGCAACGGATCGCGATTGCGCGTGCATTGATATTAGAACCCAGAATTTTATTCCTCGATGAACCCACTTCGGCCCTCGACCGAACGGTGCAAGTGCAAGTGTTGAGTTTGTTTCATCGAATCCAGCAGCAACATAACCTTGCTTATGTGTTTATTTCCCATGATCTCAGCGTAGTTCGATCGATCGCCGATGAGTTGATCGTCATGCGTTCCGGTAATGTCGTTGAGCAAGGGGATGCTAAAGATATTTTTACCAACCCCAAGCATCCATATACTTGCGAATTACTGAAAGCGGCAAATTTAAACTCGCTGGAGAGAATTTAAAGCGTTGGATTACAGCTGAAAGTCACAGTTTCGGTGGCGTAATGCAATTTCTTTTAAGTTTGTGCAGACAAAGCTGGCGTGTTGGTTTTTAGCGATTTGTATGCCCGTTTGCAACCACTCGGCAATTTCGCTACTAGTCGCCGGGCCACCGCCCCGCATCCCGGCATCAGCACGGATGCCGAGCAATGAGGCGTGCCACCACTGTTCGCCGAATTTATCGACCATCTCCAATGCTTGTTCAGTAGATTGCACCGCCGCTAAGTAATCGTCGAGATGTATGTACGCTTGTGCCAATAAACCGTAAAAATAGGGTAGAAAAAGTTTACCGTGTTTTTTTTCATAGATTTTTATGTTATTGCGTAAATTCTCAACTTGAGCAGATTCTCGGTGTTTGCACAGTTGATAAAAAACAAGAAAGATATTCCCCACCACCAATAACCCTTTAAAAGAATAGGAGGTCGATAGCGTCACGGCTTCTTTGGCAAGCCTACCGAGGGCATCTGCATTGCCAGCGATTTGTTGAAACATTGCTGCCATGCACAATGTCTCGGTCACTATGTATGCATGTTGGGTAGCACGTGCGACCTTGATCGATCGATCAATTTCTTTTATCGATGTCTCGAGGTTGTTGTGGATGAGTTGATTGATTGCTCCGAGCCCACGAATCCATGCGTAAGAATTTTGCTTGAAACGAAAGCCTATACTTGGGTTGTGCCATCGGTCATGCAAGCGTACTGCTTTGTGGTAGAAGGTGGCCGCCGCCACCAAGTCCCCAGCCATCATGCGCATTGTACCTTGCACACCATATGCTACTGTCAGCAATTCTGCATCGTACGGTTTCTTGCTGGTCGATTTGAGTTTCGTCGCTACGAGAACTGCTCTTGAGAACTTGGCTTTCGCTACCAAGCAACGCCATAGCCCGAATTGTGCTGCCCATGTCTGCTGGTAATTACCGCTTGTTTCGGCGACAGCAAGTGCCGACTCATAGGTATGCGTTACGCTGTTGTTGTAATACCCTGAAGCGAAAGCCAACGCCGTCCCGTGGTTTAACAATAAAGCCAATTCGAAGTACTTGCGATGTTTATCATCGAGCAACTTCTTAACCAGCGACAAGCCGCGTGAAAGCGGCTCGAATGATTCATGGATTGCTGGTTTTGCAAGGGCTTGTTCGGCCGCGCGTAACCACAAACCTACGGCTACATCGATATGGTCGGTATGGCTATAATGCTCGGCAATCAACGCTGGATGCTGTTGCTCGATATCGGGGTTTTCTTCGCGCAATAGTTCGGCAATTTGCAAGTGGTAGTGTTTCCGTCCTCCAACGTTAATTGGCAATGAAGAATAAGCGGCATCACGAAATAACACTTGGCAAAACCGATAGCGATCTTCAACCCCTTTTGTGTTGCTTGGTATCACTGAAATCAACTTGGCGTGGAGTAAAGCCTTCATCCCTGACTCAACATCGATACCGTTTTTGAGGGCGATTTTATCGATTATAGAATAACGAAATTCGTCGCCAAAAACTGCAACCAACTGTGCGAACGCTTTGGCTTCACCAAGTTGGTCGAGACGGGCGTTTAGTAAATCTTGCAAAGTGTCAGGGACGACGGATAAACCATAATTGTGATAAATGTCATGAGGTTTTCTGAGTGCATTGAAACGAATTTGCTCGATGGCATGCCGGCTGGTTTCCTCGAGGAATAAAGGCACACCGTTACTTTTCCGAAGGAGTTTTTGGGTGGTCGTGTCGGGAAGGGAATGTGCTCCTAAAACCGCCGCAATCAATTTTTTCGATTCGTTTTCATCGAGTTCATTGAGATGAATGTCCACCAGAGAGGCGGCCGGCTTCCAAGGTGGGATAAAGTCACTGCGCGAAGAAAAAATAGTGAACAATTGCTCCATTTGTGCCCACGTGATAATACGAGTCAACACTTCCAATGTGGAAGAGTCGGCCCACTGCAAATCCTCGACTATCAAAAAAAAAGAGCGTAGTTGTAATGCTCGAATAACGAATTGTGCCAGCGTGTCTACCGAGCGATGGTGTTTTGCTTTGGCATCGATGTCAAGATAAGACCGCCCGGCCGGCATCGGAATGTTTAGCAGTTCGGCAAGTAGGGCATGCTCGTCGGTGTTTTCGAATCCGATGGCTTGCATGGCATTGCATATTTTCTCGCACTGAGTTTTCAAGTCGTATTGCTGGCTAACTTTTAACCAGCAATGAATTTCATCAATAATCGGCTTGAAAGGGGTGTGGCAAAAATAATGCGAGCAAACAATCCGAACGCGATAGAGGTTTTTCTTAGGAATGGTTTTTTCAAATGTCTGTATAAGCCTCGATTTACCGATCCCAGGGTCCCCACTTAGGTGGATTATTCGACACTGACCGGCTAGAAACTTTTCGTAATGTTCAAGCAAGTACTTCAATTCGACGTGTCGTCCGATGAAGCGAGTGGCTGCTCGCTTGAACACAATGGACGAATGGTTTGGATAAGTACGCTCCTGCAACACTTGCCAGACACTGATCGGTTCAGGAAACCCTTTGATGCGATGCTTTCCGAGATTCCGAAACTTAAATGTGCGACCGAGCAGACGTTTTGTCCGAAATGAAGATAGTATCGTATTTGGCTTGGCAATCGCTTGTAATCGTGCGGCAAGGTTGGGTGTTTCACCGAAAATGAACTTGTCTTGCGAATGCTCTATGATAAATACTAGCCCAGTGGCGATGGCGATACGAATTTGAATAGGAGCCAGTCTAAGGCTTTGCCACCGCTCGGAAGCATTGTTATGGTGGATTTGTTCGATGATTTCTATGCCGGTACGTGCTGCGTGCTCGGCATCGTATTCGCTCGCATATGGGTGACCGAACAATACCAAAATACTGTCGCCAGCATGGCTGATAATTTGCCCATGGTATTTTTTTGAGGCATGGCGGCAAAGCGCGTGGAACACTTGAATTTGATCAGCGAGATCTTCCGGATCTAAGGAGGATGAACGTAGGGTGTAGTCGACTACATCGCAAAAGAGCACCGTAACTTGCTTGCGCTCGGCACGATGAAACCCATTCATAGGAATGGTTGATGTCTCACTTTAGCCGCATAATAGCGATCAAAAGAAGCCATAACACTATTGCCATGCCCCCATGAAAACAAAATGTCCTTGGACAACACCACTGATTGAGAACCGTGAAGTTGTCCAAGCAAAAGAAGCATGTTATACTGAATATGGTCTAGTACATGCGACCCAAATCTGCCAACATTCTACTCTAAATTGGAAGAAACTTAGCATGAAGCTTTCACGGCTTGCCGAGCAAACTGAAACTTCGCCGATCTTGCTCATCGCCGAGAAGATTAATGCACGTAAACAGCGTGGAGAAACGGTTTATAATTTAACTGTCGGAGATTTCGATCCGTCGATCTTTCCAATCCCTGAAGGTTTGACCAATGCGGTTATCGATGCTTATCGTCGGCACCAAACTAATTATCCGGGCGCGACGGGTTTACCGCATATTCGAGAGCAAGTTGCCCGCATGCTCAATCAGTTTTTCGCTCTCGACTATAAAGCTGATGATGTCATTATCGCAAGCGGGGCGCGACCAATTATCTACTCGCTCTATCGAACGGTGGTCGACCCCGGTGACAAAGTGGTGTATCCGGTACCATCGTGGAACAACGAAAGTTATGCCGCTCTGCTAGGAGCGAAAGCGGTGCCAGTGGAAACTGCGCTGGAAAACTCTTTTATGCCGACCGCTGATATGATTGCACCGCAGTTGGCGGATGCGACTCTTCTGGCATTATGCTCGCCGCAGAACCCGACTGGAACGGTATTCGATGAAGCCAGTCTAACCGCGATCTGTGAACTCGTTGTCTCTGAAAATCGCCGGCGAGGTGCGAACCAGAAGCCGCTGTATGTGATGTTTGATCAAGTGTATTGGGCGTTAACTTTCGGCAACGCTTTTCGGCACCCATTAACGGTGTGCCCGGGAATTCGCAAGTATGCAATTTTTGTGGATGGGTTATCAAAATCATTTGCCGGCACAGGAGTCCGTGTCGGCTGGGCGACTGGTCCGCGTGCGGTCATCGGGAAAATGTCAACGATAATTGCCCACATAGGAGCGTGGGCACCGCGCCCCGAACAAACTGCAGTGGGTGTGTTTTTAGCGGATGAGCACGCGGTCGAACAACACTTGATCCGTTTTCGTGAACGGCTCGAGGCTCGTTTACACGAATTTTACGCAGGCTTCATGGCACTCAAAGCAAGCGGGCATGCAGTTGATGCAATTGCACCGCAAGCGGCAATCTATTTGAGTGTCCGCATTGACTTGCACGGGCGGAAAACCCCGAACGGGCAATGCCTCGATGATGAAAATGCGGTGCAGAAGTACCTGTTGGATGACGCTGGAATTGGTGTGCTACCTTTTTCGTGGTTTGGTGCAAAAAACCACAAATACTGGTTTCGACTATCGGTTGGCACCTGTCGCCGTGAACACATTCCGGCAATCTTGGCGGCTTTTGAAGTCGCACTAAATAACTTGTCATAATTGTGTGGCAATGGTACAGCGGCAACAAGCATGGCAGGTCATAGTAAATGGGCTAACATCAAATTCCGTAAGAGTGCGCAGGATGCTCGGCGCGGAAAAGTTTTTTGCAAGTTGATTAAAGAAATCACAATAGCTGCCCGTATTGGCGGTCCGGATAGCGGTTCTAATCCACGATTACGCACAGCAGTCGACAAAGGATTAGCCGCAAATATGACGCGCGATGCAATTCAGCGTGCAGTCAAGCGCGGCTCGGGGGAGTTCAATAACACTGAGATTGTGGAAGCGTTATACGAAGGCTATGCGCCGCACGGAGTCGCGGTGCTGGTCGAATGTGCGACTGATAATCGAAACCGTGCAGTCAGCGAGATTCGTCACGCTTTCAGCAAATGTAGCGGGAACTTGGGTACCGACGGCTCGGTATCGTACTTATTTGATAAAATTGGTTCTATCGTATTTTCAAGCGACCTCGATGAGGAACGCATCATGGAGGTTGCGCTTGAATTCGGAGCGGATGACATCGATGGTGCTGAGGGCATGATCGAAGTAATCACAGCACCTGAACACTATCTATCGGTTGAGCAAGCCCTCAAAGATGCCGGGTTTGTACCGGAAATGTCGGAATTGATACATCGCCCGACGATACAAGTTGATTTGGATGATCCGCAAAGCGAGCAAGTTGCCAAGTTGGTCGACATACTGGAGCAACTGGACGATGTGCAGAATGTATTTACCAATGCAGTTTTGCCCAGGGTTGGCTAATGCGAGTATTGGGAATCGACCCGGGTTCTTTAGTTACCGGTCTTGCGGTGGTTGAAGTTGTTCGCGATGGGCTTCGCGCGGTCGGGCATGAATGCATCCGCATGAAACCCGTTGAACTGCCGATACGTTTGGGAGAAATCCACCGTGGTGTGCAACAGATGATCGCAAAACATAGCCCTGATATGGTCTCGGTTGAAAGAGTATTTGTTTCGAAAAATGTACATTCAGCGTTGGTGTTGGGGCAAGCGAGCGGCAGTGCAATCGGGGCTGCAGTGGCCGCTGGCTGTGACGTTGTGGAGTACAGTACACGGGAAATTAAACTTGCAGTAGTCGGTGTCGGCAATGCAAAAAAGGAGCAAGTTCAACACATGGTGCGAGCATTGCTCAGCTTGCAGGCGCAACCGTCAACGGATGAAGCGGATGCTTTGGCATGTGCGATCTGCCATATTCATACCATGCAAGTTGCACAAAAGCTGAAACAGGCTGAAATAGGCTGAAACAGGCATGATATACGGCGAGACTAACCAATGGTAATACATCTATGATTGGCTACCTTCGAGGTCAGTTGTTGCACAAACAGCCTCCGTTTCTATTGCTGGATGTGGCTGGCGTCGGCTATGAGTTGGAAGCACCGATGACGACTTTCTATGATTTGCCGAATGATGATGAAAAAGTTTCGTTGTTCGTTCATCTGGTAGTACGCGACGATGCTCATTTGTTGTTTGGTTTCTCCGACCAACTGCAGCGTGAGCTGTTTCGAATGTTGATCAAGATTAATCGCGTGGGACCTCGAGTGGCACTGGCGATACTATCGACCTTGAGCGTTGAAGAATTTATCGCATGCATTCAGCACGAAGATGTGCGCGTTCTTACCAATGTGCCCGGAATCGGCAGGAAAACTGCAGAGCGAATGGCTATCGATCTGCGTGACCGTGTTGACACCCTCATCAGCAGTGATGCCTATAACTCTTTTGCTGGTCGCACGCAGGCGTCGAAAAGTATCGATCAAGACGCGGTTAGTGCATTAATTGCGCTCGGGTATAAAGCGGTCGATGCGAACAGAGCAGTGCGTGCGGTTGGGAAAGAAAGCGAGCGGCGGGAAGATTTAATCCGAAATGCGTTGCGTTATTTAACCAATCACACGGATAGAAAATGAACGTATTTAATCCACTTTTGGCACCTGATAGCAACGACAAATCGTCACAAGAACATGGGCACGAGCGCACACTACGCCCGTCGAGTCTCGATGATTTCATTGGTCAGCCGGCTCTCTGCGAGCAGATCGATATCTTCATCAAGGCGGCGTGCTACCGTAAAGAGGCGCTCGATCATGCGTTGATATTTGGCCCTCCTGGACTGGGTAAAACCACCCTGGCTCATATTCTAGCGACTGAAATGGGCGCACGGTTGCGGCAGACTTCCGGCCCAGTGCTCGAAAAAGCCGGTGATCTGGCGGCAATTTTGACCAACTTAGAGGCTGGGGATATTTTATTTATTGATGAAATTCATCGCCTCAATCCGGCTATTGAAGAAATTCTATATCCGGCGATGGAAGATTTCCAACTTGATATTATCATTGGCGAAGGACCGGCGGCGCGCTCGATCAAATTAGAACTGCCTTCTTTCACATTGGTCGGGGCAACTACGCGGTCCGGACTACTGACCTCGCCGCTGCGCGACCGATTTGGCATTGTACAGCGGTTGCAGTTTTACACTGTAGATGAGTTGACCCTCATCGTTAAACGTTCAGCGCGATTGCTTGGCATTGAGTTTGACGATGGCGGTATAAAAGTAGTAGCGGCGCGGTCGCGGGGCACGCCGAGAATCGCTAACCGTTTGTTACGGCGAGTGCGCGATTACGCTGACGTTAAAGCGCAAGGGAAGTTGACTGAAACGGTTGCCAACCGCGCGCTCGATTTACTTGCGGTTGATCAATTCGGATTAGACTTGCTCGACCGCGATGTCTTGCTTGCGATCATCAATAAATTTGATGGAGGACCCGTTGGCATCGACAGCATTGCCGTCGCGATTGGCGAGGATCGGGGCACCATTGAAGATGTCATCGAACCTTACCTGATACAACAGGGTTTTCTGATGCGAACACCGCGTGGTCGGATAGCAACAAAACGTGCATGGCGACATTTTAATTTGGACATACCCGAAGATGTCGAGAGCCTCCAACACGATATGCTTGCAGACGGCGCATAAGGAAAGATCATTATGAAACTCTCGCCCCCCGGTGCAAATCAATTGCGAAGGCACCGATGTAAAGAGCGTTGTATACTATGGAAATCATTTCGCGTATAAGGTGGTTTCGGCTTTCCGTAGACTGCCTCAAGCAGCCGCTTTGAGAGGTCACACCATGCGTAGAGCGACTGAAGGTGAAAGCAAAATAGCATTGGTGAATAGTGATATATTTTCACCTTAGCGGATTAATCTGGAGACGGCAATACCGCTAAAAACTATTTATGTTCTGAATGAGCCCTCGGAGTTTCGTTGATATATTATAAGCAATTTATAAACGATCAAATTTCCAAAACATGTAACCCTTTATAACCTTATGCCAATTGAAATTATAGATGAACAAGGCGGGACATCGCTTATCAGTTTGATAGTGAATGCTAGTATTTTGGTGCAACTTGTTATGTTGCTATTATTGATAGCTTCGATTATCTCTTGGTTCCTGATCGACCGCAAACGCTCCAGTTATAAACGATCAAAAAGGATCGCCGACCAATTTGAAGAACAATTCTGGGCGGGTGGTGGAATGAATCAAATTTATCAAGATTGGAAAGGTAAATCGAAACACCAACCCGAAGGTATTGTGAACATATTCATCGCCGGTTATGTTGAATACAATCGATTATTCCGGCGGCAAAATACGAACCGTAGTGAGATTGTGGACGGCGTGAACCGCTCCATGCGGGTAGCATTGAATCGAGAAGTGGAACGCTTGGAAACCCACTTACCTTTCCTTGCCACGACAGGTTCGGTCAGCCCTTATATTGGGTTATTGGGTACTGTGTGGGGGATCATGAACTCATTCCGTTCGCTTGGAATATTAGAAAACGTTACCATAGCCAGTGTCGCACCGGGAATTTCTGAAGCACTGATTGCGACGGCTATGGGCTTGTTTGCCGCTATTCCGGCAGTTATTGCTTATAACAGTTTTACCTATACTGTCGAGCGCCTGGCCAATCGATACGAAGTATTCATGGAGGAATTCTTGAATATCATCAATCACCAAGATGTGACCACTGAACAGGAATGAAGTCCAGATACTACAAGCATAAAGAGCGTTTTATGGGGGAGATTAATGTTGTCCCTTACATTGATGTGATGCTGGTGCTTTTAATAATATTCATGGTCACTGCCCCACTACTCACACAGGGAGTGAAAATTGACCTCCCACAAGCGGAGGCCGAGCTGATAGAGAATGAAGAGGAAGAGCCTTTTGTCGTATCTGTCGATGCCGATGGTAACTATTATTTAAACGATAGTGTGGAAAAAATCATTTCGACAAAAGAAATTAAATTAAAAGCGGGGCTCGTTCTTAAACGAAATCCTAATGTGCATTTTTTGGTGCGGGGTGACAGCACGGTCGAATATGCTCATGTCATTCGAGCTATGGTATTATTGCAATCAGCGGGGGTAAAATCCATAGGGTTAATGACCAAAACGCCGGATCGATGATGCTTGAAAAGTTGCGGCAATTTGCCCTCTTTGTAAAAGCATTTTTATTCACAGTCACCTTTCATGCAATACTATTCGCATTGCTGTTTTTTAGTTTCAGTTGGGTAAAAGAAGTTGATCGTGGTAATGCTGATGCTGATGCGATTCAAGCGGTGGTGGTATCGGAACAGAAATATCTAGAGCAAAAAAGAAAAAAGCGCGAGCAAAAACTCGCCGAGGAAGAGCGTGCTCAGCGTAAATTAGAACAAAAACGTGCTCAGAAACTCGCCGAGGAAAAGCGTGCTCAGCGTAAATTAGAACAAAAACGTGCTCAGAAACTTGCCGAGGAAGAACGTGCTCAGCGTGAATTAGAGCAAAAACGTGATCAGAAACTCGCCGAGGAAGAACGTATTCAGCGTGAATTAGCAGAAAAACTTGCCGAGGAAGAGCGTGCTCAGCGTGAATTAGAAGAAAAACTCGCCGAGGAAGAGCGTGCTCAGCGTGAATTAGCAGAGAAACTCGCTAAGGAAGAACGTATTCATTTAGAACAAAACGCTAACGATGCATTTCGCCGACTGTTCGATCAGATTACTGAAGCAGTTGAACAGCACTGGATTCGTCCACCCCAAAGTTCTTCCGGGTTGACGGCTGTTATTCGAGTTAAAGTAGACCGTGGTGGACGGGTCACATCCGTCAGAGTGATTGAAAGTAGCGGTGACCCGTATTTCGATCGGTCAACGGAAGTGGCGGTGCAAAAAGCGTCACCGTTGCCATTCCCGTCGAATCCAAAGTATTATAAGTTTATTAATAAATTCAACTTCAAATTTGATCCTAATGAGCTGTAGTCGCAGTTTTATGCTAAAACCACTTGGAATACTGATAGCAATTTTTTTTGGTTTTCATGCACCAGCGTCGGCGGTTTTAACCATCGATGTGACCAAAGGCGTTGTAGCACCCATATCGATTGCCATTGTCCCTTTCCATTTAGATGACGATATCGAAGAAGTCGAGTCGATCACCGGGGTGATCGATGCCAACCTTGTCAGGAGCGGTTATTTTGAACCGATCCCGTCGAGTGGTTTTCTCAGCATGCCGCATGAGTTCCAGTCGGTTCGCTACAAGGACTGGCGTTTACTCAAAGCCGAAATTCTGGTGATCGGTAAAGTGACGCGAGTGGACGATACGCAGTATGAAGTACAGTTCCGGTTATTGGACGTATTTCGTGAACAGCAATTGATCGGGCGCAAATTCACAGCCCCGGTGGCACAGTGGCGGCAGGTCGCGCACCGAATCAGTGATATTATTTATGAAAAGGTACTTGGAAAGTCGGGTGCTTTCGATACGAGTATTGCCTATGTGGCAGTGCATGGAAAACCTCCCACTGAACGATTTTTTGTGCAAGTTGCTGATGTCGATGGGCATAACCCCAAGACCATCTTGGAAACTCCCCAACCGATTATTTCGCTTGCGTGGTCACCAGACGGAAACACGTTAGCTTATGTGTCGTTTGAGGTGAATCGATCGGCTGTCTATATCCAAAATATCTGGAGTGGTTCCCGCCAAAAAGTGGCGAGTTTCAAAGGCATTAATAGTGCACCGGCGTGGTCATCGGATAGTGCCCGATTGGCGCTGACTCTTTCGAAAGAAGGGAATGCGGAAATTTATATCTATCATCTGAAGAGCGGTAGTTTAAAACGCTTGACGCATCATATTGCAATCGATACCGAACCAGCGTGGTCGCCCGACGATCGCTCTATTGTTTTTACTTCAAACCGTGCCGGCACCGTGCAAATTTATCAAATTCCGACCACCGGTGGCGAAGCCAAACGACTCACCTTTGGAAGTAAATATAATGCGGCGGCGAGTTATTCGAGCGATGGAAAATTCCTCGCTTTAATTACCAATCGAGGACAAGGCTTTCGCGTTGGAGTATACTCTTTCAGTGAGCGGAGCATACTTGAGTTGACCAAATCGACGCAAGACGAGTCACCTACGTGGTCGCCCAACGATGAATCGATCATGTATGCAACCCAGATTGGTGGGCGCAAAGTAATTGCCATGGTTTCTGTCGATGGTCGTGTACAACAAACACTCCAGTTAGGAGACCACGACATTCTCGAACCTGTGTGGTCTCCGGTTAAAATTAAACTATAGAGGATAGCATCATGTTTTCCCTGCATAAGTTACTGTCCTGTATTGGGCTAGTTGGTATTTTTTTTCTCGGCATTGTTTTAGCTGGTTGCGCTGGGACATCTAACACTGACCAGCCGGTGGAGGTTGACGTTGACGTAGTCACAACCGAGGGCTTCGCCGGCGGAGAACCAGTTGCCAATTCTGATGTGATAGCCTCTGGCATTAATAATGAACAGGATACCTATGAACAGAATATTGATGCGGTGGTCGAGGAGCGTTATATAAGCAGTAGCGTGCCGAAAGGTGATCAGACCATTTATTTCCAGTACGATAGTAGCACCTTGTCGAGCATCGGCAGAAATGCAGTGAATATGCATGTGGCGCGCATGAAAGCAAAACCTGAGTTACGACTTATTTTGGAAGGACATGCGGATGAACGAGGAACACGGGAGTATAATCTGGCACTAGCAGAAGAACGGACACTGGTGATCAGGAAATTGGTGCGATCTTTGGGTATCGCCGCCATTCGCATTGAGACGATTTCGTATGGCGAAGAACGTCCAGTTGTATTTGGGAACGATGAGGCTTCTTGGAGCCAGAATCGACGGGTTGAATTTCTTTATCAGTAGGTACCAATATGGTAACCTATCGGTATAGAATTTTTTAATTACATCCGAACACATAGATAGATGTCAAACACGATAATCTAATACAAGCAAATAAAATGAAATCGTATCAAAAATTAGTTGTAGTAGCGTCATTACTGGTAATGGGAGGTTGTATTCCAGAGCTCGCATCACAGGGTCCTTCGCCTGCGGTACAAGAAGCATCACAAATACAGCCGAATATCTCCCTTCCATCTGATCAGGGAACGTCGGGAGTTGTTCGAACTGTTTTTGCGCAACTAATTGAATTACAAAAAGAAGTAAAAGATATTAGCAGCAAGTTGGAGGAAGTGGAGTTCGATATCCAAAATAGCAAGCGCAGACAGATCAATTTATTGGACGACATGGACCGTCGCGTACTGAGAATAGAGCGCGCGCAACGCTTACTGTCATTTCCGCAAGGGAGTCCGACCCAAGGAGGTGAGAATATTAATGCTCTTACGACTGATCCAGCGTCGGTGACATACGATGCGGGCACTAATAATACCAGTGGCATAGCGGAGGATAGTGTAGTACCGGTGGCCGGTTTGATCCCAGCCCCAGTAGACGAGATTCTGCTAACGACGAGTGAGCAACCGGCTGTAACAACCGGAAGCACGACCGAACCCGCTAGCCCCCAACCTACGACTAAAGTAGTGTCAACCGAAGAGCAAGATGCGTATGACCAAGCATTCAAATTATTGAAGCAGAGTAAGTATGAAGATGCGATCAAGCAATTCGAATACTTGACGATGACTTGGCCTGATGGCTTATTGGCGGACGATGCTTATTACTGGATATCCGAAGCATATTATGTAAACAGAGAAACCGAGTCTGCGTTGAAGAGCTTCAAGGTAGTTACGAGCCGTTATCCAAACAGCGAGCGGGTACCAGAAGCGTTGTTGAAGATCGGCTATATTTTCTATGATATTGGTGCATACAGTGACGCAGCGGCAGTTTTCAGCGACATTTTGGTACGATTCCCCGGGCATCAGGTTTCCGGGTCAGCACAAACTCGGTTACGTCGTATCCAACAGACGATCCAGTAATCATTGCCCGAGAAGTCGTGGTCATATGGGGATTGAGGTCTTCTGCTGATTAATATCCGGGGCGTTAGCTCAGCTGGTAGAGCATCTGACTTTTAATCAGGTGGTCGCAGGTTCGAACCCTGCACGCCCCACCAGCATTATCCTCGATTTATATGGCGGGACCCCACGGGGTCCGTGTTTGAGGGATGCGGGTATCGTTTCACAAAGACGGTCTCATAAAGACGATCTCACAAAGACTCTAAATAACTCATTGAGTAAATTTTACGTATTGGCAACATCTGAGGTTCTTAGTGATATGCCACATAACGTAGAACTCACTCTACGGTAGTAGCCAGGAATTTATTCTGCCCAAATCGTTCGAGTCGAGGTCGCCAACGGTTTCTTCCAAACGTAATAGCGCGATTAGAAAGTCATATTTTGCGTTTAGGTGACTGGCGCGAGAGCGAGAAAGATCGCGTTGCGCGTCCAGAACATCGATATTGGTGATCATTCCTACAGCAAACTCTTCTTGCTTTGCTTGGAGTGCCCCGTTACCAGCACGGATGGCTTTAGAAAGCGCGTCCACGCGATTGATCCCACCGATTACAGCAAGGTAGGCGGAAGTAGTGTTTGTTTCAACTTGGCGTCGCTGATTCTCGAAGGTCGCCGTAGCGACTTGAAAAGCAACCATCGATTGTTTGCTTCGAATACCAATTGCGCCGCGGTTGTATAGCGACCAAGACAATGTCGCATTGAGCGAAGAAGAATCGACGTTACCAACACTGATCCGGCTATTGCTTGAATCATGCCAAAAGTGGCTACCGTTCAATTCGATGCGGGGTATGCGCGCAACTTTTTGTTTTTTCAGTTCTTGTTGGGCGATTTGAAGATCGAGATCAATTAACTTTAGCGTAAGGTTATTATCTAATGCTCGTTCGATCCAAGCATCGATCGAACGGGGTTCAGGATGTGGAAGTGGTGCTTTTTTGTCGAGCGGTGCTAATGCTTCGGGGCTAGTGCTAATCAGTTGTTTTAATGCCTGCTTTGCATTGGAGATTTCAATATCCGCGCTGATTTCATCCGCGATCGCTTGTTGGAAGCGTGCTTGTGTTTCGAGTAAGATGGTTATGGTTCCAAGCCCCGCATCAAGCCATAATTCAGCCCTCTCCAGCTGGGTCTGAATAGCAATTTTGTCCAAGTAGGCGACTTCTTTCCTATCTTGTGCCGCTAATAACGCAAAATAGTGGTTGGAAACGCGGAGGATAAGGGCTTGTTCGGATTGTTTAAAGCGGATTTCAGCTTGCAAAACACGTCGTTCAGATTGTCGAATTTCTGCTCGCAAAACGCGGTCAAAGATCGGCATATTTACGGCGATATTGAGTTGTTGATCCGTGTCTGTAGTGATTTCGTTACGTACCCGCTCGGTGGATGCTTGCAAGCTAACAGATGGATTAAAGGCTGATTTAGCAAGCGGCAGATATAGTTTTTCACGCTCATATTCGTATTGAGCAATGCGGTAGGAGAGGTCATGTTCGCGTGCAAGTTGGTAGATACCCCAAAGATCGGCACCGTTACTAATGCTTGTTGTTCCGAGCAATAGTAGAGTGCTCAATAAGCGAGTTAGCATGCACTAAAACTCGAATAACCGTTTTTCTATTATATTGTGTAACCGTGGCACGCAGGTTTCAAACATGGATTTACGCACGACGTGCGCACCGGTTTTGCTAATGCGGACGGTTTGCATGGCAGGTAAATGCCCTTCAATACCCACTAATTTGCCACCGTCAGCGAGTAGATCAACCCAAGCTTGGGTTACTTTTGGCAATGATCCGCCAATGAGGATACAGTCAAATTGCTGTGGTTGCCCCCAACCGCAATGGCCGTCACCTTCTTCCAGCGTGATATTGGTGAGCTGAGCGCGTTCTATATTACTCTGTGCTTGCGCACATAAGAGTGGATTAATTTCGACAGTGGTAACATGAGTACAGACCGACGCGAGCAGTGCTGCCAGATAGCCGCTACCCGTGCCAACATTTAATACGCGGTCGGTGGCCGCCGGGTACAGCACTTCGAGCATGCGCGCGCTTACTTTTGGCTCGAGCATGACTTCTCCGTCTCCAAGTGGGATCTGCAGGTCGGCAAACGCCAGTTTGTGGTGCTCGAATGGTACAAAATCTTCGCGTCGAATGTGGTGAAGTGCTTCTAAAGTTTGCGTCGTCAGCACATTCCAGGGGCGGATTTGCTGCTCGATCATGTTAACTTGCGCCGTTCTATAATCCATGAGGTCGATCCGATAATAAAGGTAATTCTACGGTGTTAGCGGTGAGAATAGTATATTATATCAGCCTACCATGCCCATCGAAATAATAGTATAACACCTTAAATTGCGCGACCAAATCACATCCTCTACTATGGCGAGCAACTATCTGCGCGCAATTCTAAATGCGCGCGTATATGAAGTCGCTCGTAAAACCGAGCTGGATCGTGCGCGCCTTCTGTCGTCGCGTTTGAATACTAATGTTTGGCTAAAACGCGAAGATCATCAGCCGATATTCTGTTATAAAATTCGCGGTGCGTATAACAAAATGCGCTTGCTTGACCCGCGGAAGTTGCAACGTGGTGTGGTTGCAGCATCGGCCGGGAATCACGCGCAAGGTGTGGCTATGAGTGCCCACCATTTTGGTTGCAAAGCAACCATTGTGATGCCGGTCACTTCCTCCGCTATCAAACTCGAAGCCGTCAGACGTTGGGGCGCGCATGTCGATTTAATTGGAGACAGTTATGATGATGCATATGAATATGCTCGTACACTGTGTCGTACACAAGGGCTTACTTTTATTCATCCGTTTGATGACCCCGACATCATCGCTGGGCAAGCGACTGTCGGCGAAGAAATCCTCAAGCAGATGTCGTGCCCGCCGGATGTAATCTTCCTGCCAGTTGGTGGTGGCGGGTTGATTTCTGGAGTAGCCACTTATGTCAAACAAGTGCATCCATCGACTTTGATTATAGGGGTCGAGCCATTCGATTCCGATGCGATGTATCAATCGTTGAAAAGCGGTCGGCGGGTTAAATTGAAAGAGGTTGGCATCTTCGCAGATGGTGTTGCGGTCAAGCAGGTTGGCAAGGAAAATTTCAAACTGTGTCGTCAGTTTGTTGACCGCATCGTGCGCGTGTCCACCGATGAAATTTGTGCGGCGGTAAAAGATATCTATGAAGACACACGCACGATTGTCGAGCCGTCCGGGGCGCTTGCTGTTTCTGGCATGAAACGCTGGTGGCAGGAACAGAGCGCCTTAAAAAGCAAATCGAGAGATAGGGCGATGAAAGACAAAAACCTGGTGGCGGTTATATCAGGTGCTAACGTCAACTTTGACCGACTTCGCCACATCTCGGAGCGTGCAGAAATCGGTGAATGCCGCGAAGCGATTTTAGCCATCACGGTACCTGAAGAAATCGGCAGTTTTCGAAAATTCTGCCACGCAATCGGTGATCGTAGCATATCCGAGTTCAACTATCGCTATGCGGGCGGGGAGGCGGATGCACATATTTTTGTGGGCGTGCAAGTGAAGTCTGCCGCTGAGGCCAAGGTGCTAGTGCGACAGTTAACGAAGGAAGGATTTATGTCCGTCGACTTGACCGATAATGAGATGGCAAAAGTTCATGCTCGGCACATTGTCGGTGGGCGTTCCCCAGGATTATCGGATGAACGGTTATTTAGTTTTGAGTTTCCCGAACGACCTGGAGCACTACGCAATTTTCTCGATAAAATTGGCATGAATTGGGCAATTACTTTATTTCATTATCGCAATCATGGTTCGGATTTTGGTAGGGTGTTATGCGGTATTCGTGTTCCTCACTCGGAGCGAAAAAAGTTCGGTCAATCGTTGAAGGAAGTAGGTTATCGATACAGCGAACAAACCAATAACCCGGTTTATCGGTTATTTTTGTGTTAAAAACAGAAGGAGAACCGATGACTGACGAGCAGAATGGAACAATCAAACTTGGCGATATCTATGATTTTCCAGGTGAAGGGTTTGTGATCGAGCTGCAACAAGACAATATGACTTATTTGTTTGACAAGCAAGGCTTGCTACACCGAATTATGGAAAAGAAAAAATCTGGTTTAAATGTTCGTGCTGAAGAAAGTGCATTGATACGGATTGATAACTACACTCAAACTATTGAAGTACTGTGAAGCAGATAGCAAGCAGGGGCGGTGCGCAAATGCCTGCTTATTATGGAGGGGTTGGAGAGGTTGAGGAGGTCGCTTCGCTTGCGCTTGATTGGCAATCGTGTTTCCCCGCTGGCAGCTTGGCAGCAGATGAAATTCATCTCTGGGCGATGAATCTTATGCCCTTGCAGACAGCAGCCCGAATGACGCTGCTGACCGAAGATGATCGGGTACACGCCGCGCGTTATGCGAACTGCCAACAGCGCACACGCTACCTTGGCGGAAGAATTGGTATACGATTATTGCTTAGCGCGTACACCGGTATTTCGGCTAAGAACTTACATTTTGTGCATGGAAAGCGTGGCAAGCCTGCGTTATCTGGTGACCTGCCCGAAGGTGAGCTATGTTTCAACTATACGCTATCGGGTGATCATGCGTTATACGCACTAGCCTGGAACCGGCAAGTTGGTGTCGACATGGAAACCTTTCCGCGCAAGATTAACGCCCGCGGGCTGGCGCAACGAAAATTGACAGCGGATGAGCACATGATATGGAGCGCGCTCCCCCCGGCCCAACGCGAATATGGGATGCTTGCATGCTGGACGCGCAAAGAAGCTTATGGCAAAACAATGGGTGTCGGAATTCGCTATACGATGAATGAGGTGCCGTTGTTTGTTGGCATCGATTCGCCGTTCTGGTCGTGTCCAGTGTGCGGATTATTTGACATGGCGCCCAATGGAAAAACTTTACACGGTGTGCAACTTGGGCTGCCATTCCCCGGCGCTGCGGTGCTAATGTACGATGGTGATGCGCTCGAATCCCCGCTCGCAGGAGCATCATTGAAAGCGTCGCAGTTGTTGTTTAATTGATAAAAATCATGAAATTCTTTGACCCCACCGCCCAGTTTCGTACGATTGAAAAGGACATCCGAGACGCCATCGAACAGGTATTGCAACACGGGCAATTCATTATGGGCCCGGAAGTTGAAATACTCGAACGGCAACTTGCCGAATATTGCGGAGCCGCGCATTCGATTACCGCTGCCAGCGGGACTGATGCGCTTTTGATGGCATTGATGGCGTATCAAATTGGCCCTGGAGATGCGGTTATAGTGCCGTCGTTTACCTTTGTGGCGACCGCCGAAATGGTTCAATTACTGGGTGGGACAGTAGTATTTGTCGATGTCGAAGCGGGCAGTTTCAACATTAATCCAGCAGATTTGGAGAGCGTAGTGATGCGCATCCGCCGCGAAGGAAAACTCAATTTGAAAGGTATCATCCCAGTCGACTTATTTGGTTTGCCAGCGAACTACCAAGCGATCGAAGCGATTGCCGTAGCCCATGATTTATTCATTCTTGCTGATGGAGCACAGAGTTTTGGCGGTTCTGTGAATGGTAAAAAAGTAGGTGCTTTCGGTGACATTGCTACCACCAGTTTTTTTCCAGCCAAACCACTCGGTGGCTACGGAGACGGCGGGGCGGTGTTCACAGATGATGACCAATTGGCCGAGGTGATTCGATCGATTCGAAACCATGGTATGGGGGCCGACCGATACGAAAATGTACGCATTGGCATCACCGGCCGCTTAGATACCCTGCAAGCCGCGGTTTTGAGTTGCAAGCTGAAAGTATTCGATTCGGAATTGATAGCACGGCAACGCATTGCAGAACGCTACAGCCGTGAACTTGAAGGCATTGTACAAACCCCGCATATTCCGAGCGGCTATCAGAGTGCATGGGCACAATACACGGTGCGTTCGAGCAACCGCGATGCTATACGCGCCCACCTGGAATCAAAAGGTATTCCAACGGCGGTGTACTACCCGCGCCCATTAAATTTCCAGCCAGCATTCGCTCTGGCGGACGGTGCCATGTCGCACATGCCGGTCTCGGAAATACTATCGCAAGAGGTGCTTAGTTTGCCGATACATCCGTATCTCAAAGAGGATGAGCAAAGCAAGGTTATCGAAGCGGTGAAAATAGCGCGTAACTAGAATTACAGCATTTTCAGCGATTGATTACTTCTTGACCGGGGTTTTCTTTGTTATTTTTTTCTTTGCTACTTTCTTTTTCGTAACTTTCTTTTTTGTAACCTTCTTTTTCGAGACCTTCTTTTTTGTAACCTTCTTTTTCAGCCGACTTGGTTTGGCATGTTTCAGCAGTTCTTGGCACTGCTCCAAAGTGAGGTTTTTCGGGTCTTCACAGTCTTTCGGGATACGGGCGGTTTTTGTGCCATCGGTAACATATGGGCTATAGCGACCGTGTAGAACGCGAATGTCGAAATCGGCAAATTCAAGAATTAACTTATTAGCGTCAAACTCCTTTTTCTCCGCTACCAGCCTGAGGGCAACTTCCAACTCCACAGTATAGGGGTCGTTTTCGCCCAGTGAAACAAATTTGTCCCCATATTTTACATAAGGGCCAAATCGCCCGATCGCAACGCTTACCTTCTCATCCTGTTCGGTGACGCCCAACTCACGGGGAAGTCGGAAAAGGTCGAGTGCTTCCTCAAAGGTGATGGTGTCGAGTTTCTGCCCGGGGCGCAAACTGGCAAAAAGCGGTTTTTCTTCATCCTCTCTAGTGCCGATTTGTGCGACCGGCCCATACCGCCCCAAGCGCACTGACAGCGGTCGGCCACTTTTAGGATCGTTTGCCAAAACGCGCGGTTGGATGGCTTGGTGGCGGGTGACGTTTTCCGATGTTAGCTGGACTTGTTTGGAAAAAGGTCCCCAGAATTCGTGCATGATCGGCCGCCATTGCTTTTCACCACGTGATATTTCATCCAATGTGTTTTCTAAACGAGCAGTAAATTCGTAATCAACATAGTCGGCAAAATGCTCACATAGGAAGCGATTGACAACTTTGCCGGTTTCGGTTGGTTGGAAGCGTCGTTTTTCTAGTTCGACATATTCGCGGTATAGCAAGGTGCCGATGATCGATGCATAAGTCGACGGCCGGCCAATACCATAGGCCTCCAATGTTTTGACCAAAGTCGCCTCGTTGTATCTTGGCGGAGGCTCGGTAAAGTGTTGCTCCGGGATGATTTCATTTAGGGGGACTACATCACCTTCCTTCATAGGAGGCAAGATCACTTCAGTCACCCCATTTTTTCCATTCTGCGCTGCGCTATAGAGCAGCATAAACCCGAGCGTCTGTACGGTTGATCCTGTCGACCGGAAGCGATGTTTCAAATCGCCCAGATTGGTCGTGAAGTCGACCGATACCGTATTGATAGTAGCGTGAATCATCTGGCAAGCGATGGTGCGTTTCCAAATCAAGTCATACAGACGCCACTGGTCATCGGAGAGATAAGCTTTGACCTGTTCAGGAGTTTGGCTTGCCAAAGTTATGCGTATAGCTTCATGGGCTTCTTGTGCATTCTTCGTTTTATTTTTGAAAACGCGTGCTGAACTGGGAAGCAAGTCAGGACCGTATTGTTCGGTGATAAAATTACGAATATCGGTAACAGCACTACTTGCGAGTGCTACCGAATCGGTTCGCATATAAGTGATTAATCCAGCGATGTCGTTTCCAGTTTCGATGCCTTCGTATAATTGCTGTGCGACTTGCATAGTGCGCCGTGCACTGAACCCAAGTTTATTCGATGCTTCTTGTTGCAACGTGGAAGTGGTGAACGGCGGTAGTGGGTTACGCTTGCGTTGTTTTTTTTCAATCTGGTTGACAACCAATTTTCCGTCGGCTGAGTTCTTCAACTGGGTTTTAATATGCTGCGCTCGTTCTTCGTCTGGGATCGAAAATTGCTCCAGTTTTTCATTTTCAAAATGAGTCAAATTTGCGCTGAACGTTTCGGCATCAATGGTCAAATCGGCAGCCACCGTCCAGTACTCGCGGCGAACAAATTTTTCAATTTCCTGTTCGCGTTCACAAATCAGGCGTAACGCCGGACTTTGTACCCTCCCGGCGGATAAGCCAGTGCGCACTTTTCGCCAGAGAAGCGGTGACAAATTAAACCCGACTAAATAATCAAGTGCCCGCCGAGCTTGTTGCGCATCGATCAAACTTGTCGATAATTCCCTCGGGTTGTTCACCGCTGCACGGATCGCAGTAGCAGTAACTTCATGAAAAACAACTCGATAGATCGGCTTTTTGCCAATGGCATTCTGAGCTTTCAGTAACTCATACAAATGCCATGAAATGGCTTCACCCTCGCGATCAGGGTCGGTAGCCAGATAAAGAGCATCAGCATTTTTCAGCGCACGTACGATCGCATCGACATGTTTTTTGTTGCGCTCGATGATTTGATAGCGCATCTTAAAATTTTCTTCAGGCAGGACAGCCCTTTCCTTGGGCATCAAATCACGAACATGCCCATATGATGCCAACGCAATGAAGTCATTGCCAAGGTACTTGGACATGGAGCGTGCTTTGGTAGGTGATTCAACGATGATAAGAGGTTTACCCATAGTGGAGGTACTTTAGATAGTTAATGGATGCAAGTGTGTAACCCGTACAATACCGACGACTCGGATAGTTCATAGTACTCCTCGCCTTCGAAATAATTGCTGAGAACCATGAGGATAACCCATTTCAGGTGTTTCATGTCAATATGGTCGACACCGAGCGATGTCAATTGACTAATTACCATTTCCCGAGAGAAAGCGTCGAGTACGCCATATTGCTCCAACTCCAATAGCAAGCCTTGGGCAACGGCATCGATACATTCAGCCTCGTCCGGCGTGTAATGACGAATGACACCCGAGCTGATCGTTCCATCATCTGCAATTCGTTCGCGCATCCGATCGAGATTTTCTAGCCAATCAAATGCGCGGTCAATTAGATTTCGTTCAAACCCGGCTTCGCTAAGTTCCAAAGTCAAAAACTCCTGGCCCGGTTCATGTTCTTCGTGATCAAACAGATGGTTCTCAAATAAGTAAATGAGAACATCAAGTACGTTTTCTTTCATGGGGTTTAGTTTTTTGGTGACAAAAATGATAGTAAAGATGATCAGACGGGTAGCCGTTGATAACCTCCGACGGCGGCGGCGATAAAACCACTTAGTTCTAGCTGCATTAAAATATAGGAAACTTTCTCTACCGTCAATCCACTTTGGACAACCAATTCATCGATACTAATGGGAGTGTAATCGATGAGGGCGTAAAAATCGGAAAATTCATCGGATGGCACGCTCGTACGAGTCTGAACAATGTGTCGTTGTGTGATAAAGAACTGCCCGATTTCTTCGAGTATATCCTCAGTGGTCTCCACTAGTTTGGCTCCTTGTCTTAATAAACGGTGGCAACCGCGACTGACCGCCACGTGAATGGAACCCGGCACCGCAAATACTTCTCGCCCTTGCTCTCCCGCCAGCCGCGCGGTCACCAAACTGCCGCTACGAAGACCCGCCTCGACCACCAAGGTGCCTAGCGAAAGCCCGCTAATAATGCGATTACGCTGTGGAAAATACTCGCGGCGAGGTGGTGTGCCGGGTGGATACTCGGAGATGATCAGGCCATTCTCGGCTATTTGTTTGCAAAGCGAGCGATTGGCATGAGGATATACCATGTCAATGCCAGTTGCCATAACCGCAATTGTTTTGCCGTCGACCTCGAGGCAGCCTCGATGCGCACAACTGTCAATGCCGATTGCCATGCCACTAGTGATGCTCAAACCAGCGATGGACAATTCTGCCGCGAATCTTTGTGTGCTGCGTTTGCCTGAAGGCGTAGGGCTACGGCTGCCAACAATGGCAATTTGCGGGGTGCATAATAATGCCTGCTCGCCGAGTACAAACAAGCCAAGGGGTGCGGTCTGGATTTGATTCAGCAAAGGCGGAAAATCGGGTTCATTGAAGCCGATAAAACTAGCACCAATGCGTTCTAATACAGAAAGGTCAACATCGACATTCGGGAACTTCAGGGTCGGTATTTTTGCTTGGCGTGAGTGTTCCGCCTCCGACTCATTTAATGCGGCCGCCATCGTCGCGGTATCGGCAGCCAATACCGCCGCCGGCGAGCCCAAAGCCATTACCAATTTTCGTTTGATCGAAAGTGGGAGGCCTTTTAATAAGAGAAGTTGAAGCCAATCCTTTGGCATTGGTATGATTTCTGTCCGTGAGGATGATGTTCAATCTGCTACAATGATAGCAGTTTCCACAGTGCACTGCAATGCAAGCATTAATTGCGCGGTGGGTAATAAGCATCGACACGGTCGTCTAAAACACGGTACTCTAAAACTATGGGTGTATTCTATCTGCTAAATTTAGCGGGCAGTTGCAAAACAAATGGTGAGCCCTCTACCAGTTTCTCAAACACCCGACACACTTGCATCAACGAATAATTTACTATGACTGACCGAACCACTCAAGTTACGCGCAACACCCGGGAGACTCAGATTTCCGTATCGGTGAATCTGGACGGGGCTGGCATCGCTCGGCTCGATACCGGCATCCCTTTCCTCGAGCACATGCTCGACCAAGTTGCCCACCATGGCATTGTCGATCTAGATATTACGGCAAAGGGTGATCTAGAAATTGACGATCACCACACCGTCGAAGACATCGGCATCACATTGGGGCAGGCGGTTTTGAAAGCCCTCGGCAACAAAAAAAGTATACGCCGTTATGGACATGCGTATGTGCCGTTAGACGAGGCGCTCAGCCGTGTGGTGGTAGATTTCTCCGGCAGGCCGTTACTGGTGATGGGAGCCAAATTCCCCGATGCCCTGATCGGGCGTTTTTCAACCGGTTTGATTCATGAGTTTTTTCAGGGGTTTTGCAACCACGCACTGGTTACTTTGCATATTGACAATCTACGCGGTGTTAATTCTCATCACATTGCCGAAACGATTTTCAAGGCGTTTGGGCGCGCACTGCGCATGGCGGTTGAGATCGATGCAAGGGTAACTGGCATTCCCTCGACGAAGAACGTTCTGTGACGCCGCGAAAGGCTATTGAGCATGTCCAGCATCGTCATCATTGATCTTGATGCTGGCAACTTGCGCTCGGTACAAAAAGCGGTCGAGCATGTTAGTACCGCTTCGGTTTGCGTGACTGCGGACCCGGGTGTAATTTCTAGCGCGGACCACTTGATACTCCCCGGGCAAAGCGCGCTAGGTACATGGATGTCTCGATTAAATGCCGATTTGGAGTTGCGCACGGCAGTGAACGGGCGGCTGCAGCAAGGTCCGGTGTTGGGGATCTGCCTCGGATTGCAGGGGCTTTATTCGCATAGCGAAGAAAATAGCGGCACATTGGGTTTTGGTATTTTGCGCGGCAAGGTCAGACATTTTTCTAAAATACGAAGTGGCACCCGCTTTGTGATCCCACACATGGGTTGGAATCAAGTGCGGCACACCCGTGCCCATCCGCTATGGAGCGGAATTGACAACCAACAATCGTTTTATTTTGCCAATAGCTATTTTGTCGAAGGGGAAAGTGACGAAGTAGTCGGTGAGTACGAATATGGCAGCTGGTGCGCTGCAGCAGTTGCAAAGAATAATCTATTTGCCACGCAGTTCCATCCAGAAAAAAGTGGGGAAGCGGGGTTGCAGTTGTTGCAAAACTTCGTTAACTGGAATGGAATGGTATAATATAACTCGGTGAGCTCGCTAGCAGGGAGAGAACTAGAAACATGCTGTTAATTCCAGCAATCGATCTAAAAGAAGGCAAATGCGTACGTTTGCGGCAGGGTAACATGCACGATGCCACCGTGTTTTCTGATGATCCGGTGGCGATGGCGGCGAAGTGGGTACACGCAGGTGCGCGGCGATTGCATATCGTCGATCTGAACGGGGCGTTTGATGGTGAGCCAGTCAATGCCGAAGTGATTCATAAGATCGCCAAAGAATTTCCAGATTTGCCGATTCAAGTAGGTGGTGGTATTCGCACTGAAGAGGCTGTCGAGGTGTATATTGAAGCGGGGGTGCGGTATGTTATTATTGGTACGCGTGCGGTTACTGAACCGCATTTTGTCAGTGAGTTGTGCGTTGAATTTCCGACTCACATCATTGTCGGTTTAGATGCCAGCAATGGCCGGGTGGCGACAGACGGTTGGTCAAAACTCTCGCGTCATGGGGTTATCGACATAGCACGGCACTTTGAAGCCGATGGGGTTGAAGCAATCATCCACACCGATATTACGCGTGATGGCATGCTGCAAGGGATCAATCTTGAAGACACCCTCGTGCTTGCCGAAGCAATCAGTATTCCAGTGATCGCCGCTGGCGGGGTGCACACCGTCGAGGATGTCAAGAAACTTGCTACTGTGTTGGGTTCGGGCATCATTGGCGTGATTACAGGTCGGGCGATTTACGAAGGGACGCTAGATTTTGCTGAAGGGCAGAAGATAGCAGATGAAATCGCAGAACCACATGCCTTCGGTGCATAGCCGGTTGCGCCGCACCACTACCGAGTCGAACGGATATGCTTGCCAAACGAATTATTCCTTGCCTCGATGTCGACGCCGGGCGGGTGGTCAAAGGGGTGCGTTTTGTAGATATTGTGGACGCTGGAGATCCGGTGGAGGTTGCACGCCGATATGAGCAACAAGGGGCGGATGAAATCACCTTTCTCGACATCACCGCTAGCTCGAATGTGCGCGATACGATAGTATCGGTGGTAGAGAAAGTAGCGAGCGAGGTTTTTATTCCGCTCACCGTTGGCGGCGGTATTCGGTGTATCGAAGATATTAGCAGGTTGTTGCGCGCGGGTGTCGACAAAGTGTCGATCAATACCACTGCGGTTGAGCGTCCTGAGTTCATCCGTGAAGCGGCCGAACATTTCGGCAATCAATGCATCGTGGTGGCGATCGATGCCAAACGAGTTTCCTCAGCAAAGCCACGCTGGGAAATCCACACCTACGGCGGCCGCACGCCGACCAATATCGATGCGATTGAGTGGGCGCGCCGGATGGCGTGTCTGGGTGCTGGTGAGCTACTGGTCACAAGCATAGATCGAGATGGTACGCGCGCAGGTTTTGACATTGACTTAATAGCGCGAATTGCCGATGTAGTCGATGTGCCGATCATCGCTTCTGGTGGCGTCGGTAATTTGCAGCATCTCGCTGATGGCATATTGCGTGGCGGTGCCGATGCGGTGTTGGCGGCGAGTATATTTCATTTTGGTGAATACACCATCCAACAAGCCAAACAATTTATGGCGAGGCAAGGCATCGAAGTCCGGCTTTAACATCGCCTGACATTTGCAACAGACATGACAGAAAATTGGTTGACACAAGTCAAGTGGAATGCAGACGGGTTGGTGCCGGCCATCGCCCAACAATACGACAGCGGTAAAATTTTGATGATGGCTTGGATGAACCGTGAGGCGTTAATAGCGACCATCGATGAAGAACGAACGGTATACTATTCGCGTTCTCGGAAAAAACTATGGCGCAAGGGTGAGGAGTCGGGGCATATACAAACGCTTAAAGAATTACGCATCGACTGCGACCGTGATGCTGTGCTGATGAAAGTCGATCAACATGGTGGGATCGCTTGCCATACCGGAAGGCACAGTTGTTTTTATACCCGCTATCAGGACGGCGAGTGGCATGAAGACGAGGCGGTGCTAAAAGACGCGAGCGAAATTTATCGTGCAAAATCGTAATATCAGCTTCATACTGACTATCGGTTGAATTAAACTAGTGGTTCTAAAAGGCGATAAAGATTACAACATAGAGGATTAATATTATGGGTATAGGCGGCATTGGCATCTGGCAGTTATTGATCGTATTGGTCATTATTTTATTGTTGTTCGGCACGAAGAAACTGCGTAATCTTGGCGGTGACCTCGGCGGAGCAATTAAAAGCTTCAAAAAAGCGGTGATTGAAGAGAAAACTGAAGAAATCACCGAGAATGAAAAGGGTGATGATCACACAGCAAAAAGTACAACGAAGGAAGACAGCAAAACTTCTTGACGACCCCATGTTTCGATCATCACGCCAACATGTTTGATGTCGGTTTCTGGGAACTAGTAATTATCGGTGTTATTGCGCTGATTATTGTCGGCCCAGAACGGTTGCCAGGATTGGCCTACAGCATCGGCTTATGGGTGTCGAAAGCGCGCCGCATGTGGTACGGTCTAAAAGTTGACATCAACCGCGAATTAGAGGCGCACAATGCCACTGACCTCGATGCGTTGAAAAAGGGTGTTGTAGCTGCCAGCGAGAAAATGCATGAAGGTGTTGCAGCTGCCAGCGAGAAAATGCATGAAGCAGTGGGGGGGCAGGATATTAAAGACATCAATGAAGCCATTCAAGAGACGGTTGTGCAGGCTTCGATGTCAACCCCGGAGATGTCAACCCCGGAGATGAGTGCCGGAGATACGGTTGCTAATCAGAAAAGTAAAAAAAGCAAAACGAAAAAGAAAAAACTTACCAAGAAGATCGCCAAGAAGATTACTAAGAAGATCGCCAAGAAGACCACCAAGAAGATTACTAAGAAGATTACTAAGAAGATTACTAAGAAGATTACTAAGAAGATCACTAAGAAGATCACTAAGAAAAAGAATAGCCGATCAACGAGATCGACTACGACTACGAAGAATGCATGAATACTCGACAAGGCGAAAGCATTGAAGGCACATTGGTTTCGCATCTCATCGAGTTGCGCAATCGGCTGATATATGGGATCGGGGCAGTGCTGTTGGTATTTCTCGCGTTAGCACCGTTTGCCAAGGATTTATACACAGTGCTTGCGCAACCGTTAATGTCGGTGCTGCCTGCTGGAAATAGCATGATTTCCATCGAACCGCATGGGCCATTTTTTGTGCCGTTCAAGTTTGCATTTGCTTGCGCATTTGTTGCCGTTGTCCCGTATCTTTTATATCAACTATGGGCGTTCATCGCCCCTGGTTTATATCGGCATGAAAAACGACTGGTGGTACCATTATTAGTGTCGAGTAGCCTCTTGTTTTATTTGGGCATCGCATTTGCCTATTTTGTAGTGTTTCCGATCATATTCAAATTTTTCACAAGTAGCGCGCCCGAAGGCGTGTCCGTGATGACCGATATCGATGCTTATCTTAGTTTTGTCATGAAACTATTTTTTGCCTTCGGAGTCGCTTTTGAGGTGCCGATTGCGACGCTATTGATGATTCGCATGGGCGTTACTACCGTGGAAAAACTACAAAAAAAGCGCCCGTATATTATTATTGGCGCATTCGTTATGGGAATGCTACTCACGCCGCCGGATATTTTTTCACAAACGCTGTTGGCGATTCCGGTATGGTTATTATTCGAAATTGGTCTGCTTTGTTCCAGATATGTTGGCAAACAGGTCAAGGAATCAAAATAACGGTTCGACAGGTTGGTTGCCATGGTTGGTGAAATCAAATTTACTCTTGCACAAATCAACCCGACGGTCGGAGATATCGCTGCAAATGTAGCGAAAATACTTTGTTATTGCCAATTCGCTAAGGAGAAATGTGCCGCCGATGTGGTGATCTTTCCGGAGCTTGCGATCAGTGGTTATCCGCCAGAGGATCTCTTATTACGCGATGATTTTTTGCGCGAATGCGAGCGCGGCTTAGCCGAGTTGAAAGCGCGGGCACTTGGAATCGTGGTAATCATCGGTCATCCGCTTAGGGAAAACGGCAAGATATTTAATGCGTTGTCAGTACTTTGCGACGGTAAGACACGGGCGATCTATCGAAAACGCCATCTGCCGAACGATGGAGTGTTCGACGAAAAACGTTATTTCACAGCTGGCAAGCAAGCGCAGGTCATCGACATTTTCGGCATTCGTATCGGTCTGACAATATGTGAAGATATTTGGCAAACCCGTCCGCTCAAACAATGCGTCGAACTCGATGCTGACTTGGTAATTTCCATCAATGCATCCCCTTTTCACAATGAAATAGCATTATTGCGCGAGGAAGGTGTAGTACTGAAGAAAGCGCGTCAATTTGGGTTGCCAATGATCTATCTCAATCAGGTTGGTGGGCAGGATGAATTAGTATTCGATGGTTGCTCGGTGGCGGTCAATGGCTGCGGAGAAGTTGCCGCACGACTGCCGGCATTTTGTGAAGCAAGCCGGACGATTATTTTCAAGCAAAATAAATTTCTTCCCAGCAAAATTGATCCACACTTTGTGGATCCCGAGTTGACTTACCGTGCGTTGGTGCTAGGGGCGCGTGATTATGTTAAAAAAAACCATTTCAACGGCATCGTACTCGGGTTGTCTGGCGGTATCGATTCGGCGTTGAGTTGCGCCATTGCGGTGGACGCGATTGGCAAGGAACTCGTGATGGCGGTGATGATGCCGTCGCGCTACACCAGCGACATCAGTTGTAAAGATGCTCGTGCTGAAGCCCAAGCGTTAGGTGTGCGCTATGAAGTTATTCCAATTGAGACACTGTATCAAACGACCACCGCGCAATTGAAGCCGCTATTTGAGGGTATGGATCTGCCGGCTAATCCGGTGCCGGATATTGCCGAACAAAACATTCAAGCACGTTGCCGCGCGATGGTAGTGATGGCGATTTCCAACAAACTCGGCTATCTGCTATTGACTACCGGCAACAAGAGCGAAATGGCGGTCGGTTATGCGACATTATACGGCGACATGGCGGGTGGTTTTTCAGTGCTCAAAGACGTGCCGAAAATGAGCGTATATCAGTTGGCAAAATATCGGAACGGTATTGGCAAAGTAATTCCTGAGCGGGTGATTGCACGTGCACCGTCCGCAGAACTCGCGCCCGCACAGAAAGATGTGGACAGCTTGCCGCCATATGAAGTTCTTGACCCGATACTGGAAGCATTTATCGAACACGATCGCTCGGCGGAGCAAATCATCGCTGCTGGATTCGATGCTGCAACCGTACACCGCGTGCTCAAATTAGTGGTTGCCAACGAGCATAAAAGAAGGCAAGCGGCTACCGGAGTACGGGTAACCCCACGCGCATTCGGCAAAGATTGGCGCTATCCGATCACGTCCGGTTTTCATAGAAGTTCGTCGCTCTGATTACTACCAAGGCTCCGGATTCCCGGGAAAATCAAGCGCGCACTGCAGGTGTTTAATAAACTCTGCGCGCGGAATTTCCTCAGCACCCAGACCGATTAAATGTGCTGAACTTACCTGGCAATCGATCAAGCAAAAACCCCACTGCAGCAGTTGATCGATTAGTAACGCCAGCGCGATTTTAGAGGCATTGGGCACGCGGCTGAACATGCTCTCGCCGAAAAACACCCCGCCTATTGCCACGCCATACAAACCACCCACTAATTTGTCATGATGCCAAACTTCAGCAGAATGTGCGATGCCTGCGTGATACAAGTTTATATATGCCTGTGCCATATCAGCGGTGATCCAAGTATCATTTGTGCAGTTGCGTGGAGCGGCACATTCGCTAATAACGCGTTCAAAAGCGGTATCGAGCGTCCACTGAAATCGGCGTTGACGGAGCATTTTTTTAAGGCTATGTGATGGTTTAAATTTTTCCGGAAAGAGTACGCAACGTGGGTCGGGTGACCACCACAAGATCGGCCCACGCTTGCCATACCATGGAAAAATGCCGCGGCGATATGCGTTGATTAAACGCGCTTCACTGAGGTCGCCACCGATTGCCAGCAAGCCATCCTCACGGGCATCTTCCTCCGCCGGAAATTCGTCGCGATCATTTTTTGTCATATTGATAACATACCGAGTTGTGCGGCCAATGTAAAATCGGTTATCGTGTTCTTAGTATGAAAAGACTGGGCAGACGCCAATTATTGATAACAACGAAATCGCCTGCAGAAATGCGGCAGTCTCTTCCGTTGGAAACTCATCGAGGTCATTTTTATCATATTTATAATATCCCAAGTTGTGCGGCTAAGGTAAAATCGGGATATGCGCGTTCTCGGTATTGAAACTTCCTGCGATGATACGGCCGCTGCCATATATGACAGCGATGCTGGCTTGCTTGTACATCGGACGGCGACGCAAATCGATGTGCATCAACCATATGGTGGGGTGGTGCCAGAATTAGCGGCGCGCGACCACATGAAAGGACTGTTGCCACTCATTGACCACTTGATCCACACCCCACAGAATGACGGAATTCGACCGGATGCGATCGCGTATACTGCCGGTCCCGGGCTTGCCGGGGCACTGTTAGTCGGTGGCTCAGTGGGTAAAAGTCTGGCGCAATCGTGGCAAGTTCCAGCCATCGGTATTCACCACATGGAAGGGCATTTGCTTGCCCCGATGCTCGAAAAAACCCCGCCGCAGTTTCCATTGTTAGCACTCTTGGTCTCCGGCGGGCATACCATGCTGGTTGATGTAGAAGCCGCTGGTGTCTACCACATCCTCGGTCAATCGTTGGATGACGCCGCCGGCGAAGCGTTCGACAAAACTGCTCAATTATTGGGGTTAGGTTACCCCGGTGGACCGGCGTTGGCACACACCGCCTTGAGCGGAACGCCAGGGCGTTTTGTTTTCCCCCGCCCAATGACTAACCGTGCTGGGCTTGATTTCAGTTTTAGCGGATTGAAAACCCAAGTTCGAAGCACCGCCTCACAATGTGTTCTCACCTCGCAGACGGTTGCTGATCTTGCTCTCGCCTTTGAAGTCGCAGTGGTTGAAACATTGGCAATTAAATGCGCACGAGCAATACAAAAAAGCGGGCGAAGTCGACTGATTATCTCTGGTGGAGTTAGCGCGAATACACGCTTGCGTAATCGAATGAGAAAACTTGCGACTGAACACATGATCGAAGTGTTTTATCCACGCCACGAATTTTGTACCGATAACGGGGCGATGATCGCATATGCAGGTTGGTTTAGATTGTCGAGCGGAATGCTCTCAGACGAAGGTGAACGCAGCCAATTTGAAGTTTACCCTCGGTGGAGTTTGGAAGATATTTGAGCCGCTCTGTATTAATAACAAGTCATCCACGTTGTTTTAGATTGAGCCGTATTCTATCTTCGGTCCCGGACATTAGTTGTCGAAAATTGTTGCGGTGTCGCCAAAGAGTCAATCCAGCAATGCCGAGCGATACCGAAAAATAACCCGGCTCGGGCAGTAACCACCAAGCCAGCGGCGGTGTAAGCATAGCGACAGTCAATGCCGCCAGAGAGGAGTAGCGAAAAATGAGTGCAACTAGTAGCCATATCCCAAACAAAAGTGCGATCAGTGGGGCACTCCAGCCAATAAACACGCCGCAGGCAGTTGCCACACCTTTGCTGCCTTTGAAACCGAAGAACAGTGGGTACAGGTGACCGAGAAAGGCACTACCGCCGACCAGTGCAATCACCACCGAATTATCGCTCAGCACGGTAGCGGTAAATACCGGCACTGCCCCTTTGAGCACATCGCCGGCGAGTACGATGGCAGCGGCTTTTTTCCCGCCTAACCGTAGCACATTGGTTGCGCCAGGATTTTTTGAGCCGTGCATCTTAGGGTCTGGTAACGCCATCAGTCGACAGACAATAACCGCGCTCGAGATCGAGCCGAGCAAGTAGCCAAATAGTAGTAGGGATAGATTAAGCATAGAGATAGGGGCAATAGGATTGGATGGATATCAACACAAATTTCAGTTAAACTCACATGACTCACTAACGACAATGACAATGGATATTATTTACCTTCACGGGCTTAAAGTCGACTGCATCATTGGTGCTTGGGAATGGGAGCGACGGATTCGTCAAACAGTTACTCTCGATCTTGACTTGGGCTTCGACATTACTCCTTCTAGTATGAGTGATGCGTTGGATGATACATTGAATTATAAGGAAGTTGCCAGGCGGGTCGAGAAATTTTCCCAGAATGCTGAATTTGCATTGGTGGAAAAACTTGCCGAGCAGATTGCCGGGTTGCTATTAAAAGAATTTCCAGTCAAATGGTGCCGGGTAAAAGTGAATAAATTTGGAGCGGTGAGTGCTGCTGGTGATGTTGGTGTGGTTATTGAGCGCGGGTCCGCACTCGATAAAATTGGACTTAACGCCTAATGTGCTCTTTTTTTCTGCTATAATTGCTTCCGTAATTATAGATTCTGTAGTAATAGATTCTGTAGTAATTACTTCTGTAGTAATTGACTTAGGTTATTATTAACTTAGGTTTCATCTAAAAATTCATCAACTAACTCTAAAGGCTAACCCCATGGCAAGAGTTTGCCAAGTGACCGGAAAACATAGCATGAGTGGTAATAATGTCTCGCATGCGCATAACAAGACGCGGCGTAAGTTTTTACCTAACTTACATCACCACCGTTTTTGGGTGGAAAGCGAGAATCGTTGGATTAGGTTGCGAGTTTCCAGTTCCGGTCTACGTCTCATCGACAAAAAGGGCATCGACACAGTGCTCAAAGAGATGCGTGCCTGCGGCAAGCGGGTTTGATCAACACCGAATACTGAGCGACTGAATATGCGAGAAAAAATCAAACTGGTATCGAGTGCTGGAACCGGCCACTTTTATACGACGACTAAAAATAAGCGTACGACAGCGGAAAAACTGGCATTTAAAAAATACGATCCGGTCGTGCGTAAACATGTCCTCTACAAAGAAGGGAAAATCAAATAGAGTTCCCCGGTACTCCATGATAGCTGTGCCACAATGAAAGTGCCAATCGATAGTAATAGAGAGTAAATTCCTTCCGGTAACACCCGCTACCTGCACCATTTCCATGGTTTCCAATTTACCCCCATGCGGTATGTGAATATCAACCCCGATATGTAAATAC
>WASV01142937.1_pt1 | contig 52957 bp, 43 predicted proteins | sample 5698531 | NCBI WGS metagenome assembly WASV01 (sample SAMN11175559, study PRJNA528189) | sponge metagenome | isolation source: marine sponge | host: Myxilla | place: Antarctica: Western Antarctic Peninsula, King George Island | collected 2013-01 | reverse complement strand
ATCGCGCCGTTTATCAGCCTCGGTAAGAGCTAATCGCGTGAATTAGTAAGATACCACATTTGACTAAGAAGGTTATTTTGTTCAGCGGTCTGCCTGGAACATCCACACGCGAATGAGCAGCCTAAAGTCTTTAGCTAACGCCTGAATTAAAAAGGATTTAGGCTTGCGAATTTTGTGGGTGTCTAAATTTGTCTCCCTGAATTTTCGGCGCTAATCTCTTGCAAAATAGTTTCTCGAGTGGTTGTGCCGATGATAGCAATCGATGGTAGTTTTCGAGTTGTAAAGTGTGTGGCGCTAAATTAATACTCAGTTTTCAGGAACATTGGTATACTCCGAAAGTGCAGGTCGAAGTAAGGTGCGCTTAATGCTTGATTTTGGCCAAAATGGATTATTCTTGAAGACCTGAAATTCGGTTTTTCAAGAGACGACTTCGTATATGTAACTGTTAGGGCATTCTACCAATCATGAAACGTATCCTATACTTTTGTTCTCCGACACTTTTCCTAGAGTGCATCATCAAACTTATCCGACACACTTCTCTAACATTTCTCCTAGCGAAGTTCATCAAAGAAAAGTGGGATAAAACGTGTGTTATTAAATGGCTAAACGGTATATATCTAGTAATCAGCATATTATTGGTGCTTTTCTTAGAGTTTTGTATAAAAACTCCCTTCGACTATTCGAAACAGTCGACATGTATCTTAACCGTATTAGGAGGCTACTATTTATGGTCTCGTTCATTTGAAATATTGACGGCCTTCATCATTGATGCAATTGATAAGACAAAACCAATAGAACCATCGTCGAGTACACTTCAACCTAGGGATAGGATTAAGCTCGCATTGAGCAGTTATATTGAACTCATCCTTATATTCGCCCTTGGCTACTGGCTGATGCCTGGGTGCTGGTGGGGGGCAGCCCCAAAAAGTATGTTCGAGGCAGTGTATTTTTCCGGAGTAACGATAACAACCTTAGGATATGGTGATATTTCTCCGGCTCATCTCGTTCCTCAACTTTTGACGGTTTATGAAGTCCTGTGCGGGTTTTCATTAATCGTGGTCAGTTTTACAATATATACTGGTTTAGATGAGTACAAATCGGAAGAGGACAAATTGAAAGAGGACAAATAGGACACCCACAAAATTCTCCGCAATGGATGGCTGAGAAGTAATCCTGGCGGAAATTTAAATTACCTTTAATCAGGCACTGAATTTTCGGCGCTAATCTCCTGCAAAATAGTTCTTCGAGTGGTTGTGCCGATGGTGGCAATCGATGGTAGTCTTCGAGTTGTAAGGTGTGTGGGTGTCTAAATTAATATTAGTCTTGCTCATGGTGGCGTATCTTTTTTGGTTGTTTATTGTCTTGCAACAACCAATCAACCAGATACGCCGCTTTTTTTCAACTGCCTAAACACCAGATTCAGTTATAACTCCATAGTTATTCACAATGAGGGTATTGCCGATGGCGTCTAGGACGGAGTTATAGAGCCTGGTTATTTATTGGTGGGGGTTATTTTGGAAATAGTATGCCGAATTACGCGAAAAATCGCATTCCGCGTGCCACTCTTTTTTACTTCAAACTATCCGTATAACGAAACTGTTTTTTTATGCTGTATCCATAATGGAGAAAGTTCGCGCAAGTAACTAACTTGCTCGTGTAGCAATTTAACTAAAAAATCTACTTCTTCTTCGGTGGTGAAACGACCAATTGAAAAACGAATGGATGAATGTGCCAATTCATTGCTACACCCCAACGCTTGCAATACATATGAAGGTTCTACAGATGCGGAAGTACAAGCCGACCCGCTCGAAACTGCCACATCTTTAATCGCCATAATAAGCGATTCACTCTCTACGCAACTGAACGAAACATTTAAATTGTGTGCTACTCGGTTTTTTAAATCGCCGTTGATGTAAGCATCCTCAATTTCATATATGCCCTTCAACAACTTATCACGCAATGCCCGCACACGAATATTTTCTTCATCAAACTCCAATTGAGCTAAACGAAAAGCCTCACCCATGCCAGCAATTTGATGTGTCGCCAAGGTGCCTGATCGAAACCCACGTTCGTGACCACCACCATGTATTTGTGCTTTCAATTGCACTGGCGGTTTTCGGCGAATATACAATGCACCGATTCCTTTCGGCCCATATACTTTATGCGCACACATAGAAAGCAAATCCACATTAGCGGCATTGACATCTATCCGCACTTTCCCGGGTGCTTGTGCCGCATCAACATGAAATACGATACCCTTTTCGCGGCAGATTTTTCCTATCTCCTCAATAGGCTGGATAACTCCGATTTCATTGTTAACCCACATGACTGAAACCAAAGCCGTATCGGCACGCAACGCTTTCTTGAATTCTCCCAAGTCCAGCAGTCCAGTGGGTTGGGGAGTGAGATAGGTTATATCAAATCCCTCGTGCTCCAACTCCTGCACCGAATCCAATACCGCTTTATGTTCAGTTTTTACGGTGACGATGTGGCACTGCTTATTTTCATTGATATACACCGCACCCTTGATAGCCAAATTATTGGACTCAGTCGCACCCGAAGTCCAGATAATCTCAAGTGGATTAGCACCGATGAGTTCGGCGACTTGTTCGCGGGCTTTTTCTACGGCTTTTTCCGCCTCTTGTCCGAAAAAATGAGTGCGCGATGCGGGGTTACCGAATATGCCAGTTGGAGTTAGATAGCGCACCATTTGTTCAGCGACGCGCGGGTCTACTGGCGTAGTGGCGGCATAGTCAAAGTAAAGCGGTCTTTTCATTGTCGGGAACGATTTATGTCATTTGACACAAAACAAACTCTAAAATTTTCACTCCAAAATGGACAACTATTAATTGCTACGAGGAGCCGCGGGCAACTCCGTTTGATTTTTTTCACCATCAGGAAAAAGAGAACAATATCGTTTTAGCAACTCTCCCTTTTTCTCATCAGTCAATTTCTGACCCGCCCAGTAGCACAAGAGATCTGTCACTAATTTTCTGTTTTTCGTAAGAATTTTCCCACCAGATATAAACACACGATCCCATTCAACAGCATTTTTTCGCCAATCTATGTCATTTAATTTTTCAGCCGCTTCAATGGCAGTAAGTTTTCCTTCCTCAAGATTAGTTAAACGTGAAAACGCGTTTACCAAACATATCTGGGCTACGGGCTTTCCAAGTAAATAGTCTTGACGTATTTCACGGCGTTTTGTTTCTCCATCATCTCCTTCTTTATCTTCCAATGCTTGAGAAAATAAATTGATGTTTTCAACAAGGAATTCCCACACATCGACAACTTTTTGTTTATACAGTTTTGCTTCACCTGCTTCTACGGGCTTTGTGCGGTCTATTTTCCCGGGTGGGAAATTGGCAATCAAAATTGCCTCGTTGCATTCCGCTAAAGTTCCCAGCGTGGTAAAGCGTCCATCTTTATCGCTGAGAGTATTGCTATTGGTATTTACAAGATTTGCTCCAATAATGTTTTGGTCATTAGCTATCAATCTCGACAATACCGCAATAATATCATCGTCGTCCGTCACCAAGTTCTGTCCGGTTGTTGTTGGCTTGGCGTATCGATTTACTCGAGTAAAAATCTTCCTGGATTTCTTCCTATCATAGGGAACCAATATAACCGTCACATCATCATTAGCTAAAGCTGAGCATGGAGAAAAATGAGGGATTTCCTTGCTTTTTTCATCCTTTCCCTCTAATGCAAACTGTATGGCTTTGAGGCGATGTTGTCCATCTAACGGAATCAACTCTTCGCCCCCCGTAAATGTTAGGAAACCCATAATTTGTGCCTGTGTTTTATAAAGGTTTGGTAAGCCTTTAGTGGCAACATCTGCAATAGGTTCAAAATTAGATGAATCAAAATTTGTAGCCGTTAGAATAATTGCCCCAAAGAATCTATCTTTATCAGTTGCCAAATAAGGAGCGATTTGATTTTTCACACGAGTGTAATTTATATTTCGCTGTTCTCTTTCTTCTAATGTTTGATTTTCCCACCCGTCCATTTCTGATGGAATGGTGGTTTTTTCAACCAATTCTTTGGCTTTCATTGCTAATATAAAATAATCAGTGCTGCCAAGTTTTCCTTTTAATGCTGCGATAGTTGTTGCCATTGGATTATCTCCTTTGCTTTAAGATGTTAGTTTCAGGATGCCACTTTTGGATTAATCTCGTTTCCATTTTGTCTATTTTGCCATCTTTTACAGGTAAATAACAAATATCTAGAAATTTACCAAAAACTGTTATCCAACACTTTAAGTTTTCATTGTGGGAATTCCGCCATTCTTGAATAAGTCGGTCCCGAATTGGTTGTCTCTCAGCCTTTCCCACATAGATACACTTTCCATTCGTTCGGCACCAAAAAGCATAGACTCCTTTTAGATTCGAGGGTATGCTGTCAATGTTATTGAGCCTAAGCGACATTTTACTGTGCGATTTATTAGATTTCTTCATGTTTCTTGAAGTTCAAAATTCCAGATGTCTCGCGCAGCTATTTTTATCAATTTAGATTGTCGGCTTTTGATTGTTTGGGGCGTCCAATCTTTGTACTTATTGATATCTCTTGTCAATTTATGCGTAGACTTTTCGTATATTTTTTTCTTTGCGGAAAAACTTTCGTTGTGTTGTGCTTTTGATCTATCTTCTCCTTTGCCTAAAACCGTCAAATTTCCAAGGCAATGTGCAAATCGATCACAGTTAACCGAATCAAATTTAGATGCCCAAGCAGGCTTAGAGTGGTGTTCTGGCGATTTTGGCAAAATATGTTCGATAGTAGTTTCCCTCTCATTAATTCTTAAATTAGTTTCTTGATACTCCACAATTCTCCTCAATATGAATGAAAATCTTTTAACTAGCCTTTTATCATACGACTTCAATTCCATTAATTCGATATATTGAGTATCATCAAACACCCCTGATTTATCCTGTTTTTTCAGGGTAGATATAAAGTGCTTTGCGGTAGAGCAACTCTTATCATTAACATCTTTCGCCAAGTTTGCAAATCTTTCTTCATATGATGATGGCCTAAAATCACTTACATGGACAACGCGTTGCACATATGATGATAAAATTTTGGTGCAATTATAGACAACTTTTGCATACTTCGCTTTCTCATTTTTAGGCGCATCCAAATAGCGACAAAATAAAGAAAATACGATTGGGCGCGTGATCGAATATTCTTGTATATCGGATAAATAATCTTCAATTTTCCTCTTACTTTTAGATTTTTTGGCATCGCTTGTTAATTTTTCAAGGAATCCGGTATGCGTTGATTTTCGTGACACGCTATTAAATGCCGCGATTCGATTATCTCTTGCCAAATCTGTAACAAATTCAAAAACCTTCTCATGGTCGCCTTTCTTAGGATTGCCAAACTCACCTCTCGTTTTTTTGAAAAATTGCTCTTTATTCATAAAGCCAAACTGTGTTTGCATGTGACAGCGAATATAATAGGAGGTAAGTAGAGTTGTCTTGAAACTGGCATATATTTTGTTTTCAAACAGATCGTATACAGTATCGCCTTGCACTAATTTTGAATCTTCGTTAAAAAATGAAAGAAAATAATTTTTGATTAAATCTACATGTTCCAAAGATTTTCCACGAGAGTTGAGTGTTTCAAAAACGGCATTAGCATCCAGCGAATCACCTATTTCCAACCGAACAACAATCACTTTGTGTAACATGAAATACAATAATTTTTTCTGCCATGCGAGATTTTGATATTCGGCTTCATTCAAAAAAACGTTAATGGCATTCCATGCGGCGACCATTTTTCCATTTGCCCCCATTTCATGTCCGCGTAGCAAATTGTTAAAATTTATCTTATTGTTTATGGGCGACAAAACACGAGGGATAAGTTCATCTGCAGTATCCAATGTATATCCATGACCTTCTTGAATATTAAATAGCACACGCAAAATACTACTTTCCTCGGCAGCACGCCCCTGCTTTTGGAAAACTCTACACAAATAAGAACATATCAAAGAAAAAGTAATTATCCTTTGCTGACCATCATTAATTTCCCAATTTACCGCTGATGTTTTTTCATTTTTTATCAACATGATCGCACCCAAAAAATGGCAAGGGCGGTCTTCTTCTACCGAATCAACCAAATCTTGCAATAACATACGAACATGTTCTTTATCCCAGTCGTAGTATCGTTGATGTCTCGGGACGTTAAAACTTCCTTCACGAAGTAAACCAGCCAAATTTACTTCTCTGGCGATAATTGATTGAGCATTCATTTTCAAGCAACAACTGCTTCCAGTACAGGCAACGAAGCACGTGTTTGATAATGCAGCATATCAACTCGCCAAATGTCTTCTATTATTTCCATTTCCGGTCTCGTGATAAGTTTTCTTCCGACTTCCTTTTCAAGTTCCAGGAGCTCATGCAATATTTTGCGGCGCGTTTCCATTGTGAATGGACCCATTACTGGGTTGCCATCTTTCCGGTATTTGGTTGTTCCATTACGGCGGACGGGCATGCGGCTGTGCATCTCTTCTCGCAACGCAATAATCCGGTCACGGAAATCTAAAAGTGGTTCAAGTTCATCAAAACCTGAATTAATCAAACCTGCTAAACTACGGTCTTTGGCAACCACTGTACATGTCCAACAACCAAACCTCGGGGAAGTGGTGCCGCATGACGGTGCATCTTCCTTAGTCAGAACAAGCGGGCAGTCTCCGCCTCCCGCATTGCGATAAAGCGTTATCAAGTTTCGATGATTACCGCCCCAAGGTGCCTTGGATTGCAATAAAATCGCCCACACTTCGTTGTCAGTTAATTCAGCAATTGGTGAAAAGACATTGCAATTTTTAATTTGATTGTGCGGGCTCATGAGCCGCCCTTCTTTCTCGTAAGATTCCATCCGGCGACGGCGACTGGATGACTCGCTTTTGCGCGTTCCAATTAGCAGAATTGATTTGCGATGTGCAGTGGTTGCTCGTTCTATATATTTGCTGGTCGGGGAAATTTTCATGCGGTCGGTACACCAACGAAAATTGCGCGTAGGTGGGATATAACCACGCCCAATAACATTTACCCAGAAAGTTTGGTCAATGCATGGCTTAGTGATGGTGGCCGTTACGGGCAAATCTATTTCCGCTACTGCTTGACGTATTTTTTCTATACTCTTTTTCAGGTGGTTAATCACTAACGGTGACTCGACCAACGTGTCATTTGCAACCACATGAATTTGCCTTTTCCTTTGCTCGGGGGGCAGAGCAAGCATGGTCTCAAAAACCAACTGCAAAAGAAGCGTAGAATCCTTGCCGCCGGAATAGGCGACAATCCATGGGTATTTGTGTTTTTCCTGGTACTCCTCCTGCAAAATCGCTCGAATTCCAGCGATTTTAGCCGGCGTATGCGCCAAATCTTCCGTGGATACTGAAGGTTGAGTGGTCATTTTATTTGGGGGCATAGAATGGCAAAGTATAGCACATCCCTACCCTACTCAAATCTCACACAAAATCTCCGCTGCCTGTTCCAGAGTTTCATCCTGTTTGGCAAAGCAAAAGCGCACAATTCGTGCATCCGGCGGGTCTTTATAAAACGGCGATAACGGAATTACCGCGACGCCTTTTTCAATGGTTAGCCAGCGGGCAAATTCCATGTCATCCATGTCGCTTAAATCTGGCGGTAAATCGCGGTAGTCGGCGAGTTGGAAGTAGGTGCCGTGGCATGGGAGTAGGTTAAAACGGGAGGCTGCCATCAATGCGCGAAAGTGGTCGCGTTTCTGCTCATAAAACGAGGATAATTGCGCGCCATAGCCGGGCTGTTCGCAAATAAAATCTGCCAGTGCCCACTGCATCGGAGTGACCGTTGTAAATGTGTTGAATTGGTGAATTTTCCGAATTTCAGCGGTCAATTCGGGCGGCGCGACACAATAACCCACCTTCCAGCCGGTAACATGGTAGGTTTTACCGAATGAAAACACCGCAAAACTACGCGCGGCGAGTTGTGGATGGGCGAGGACGCTCGCATGGGGGGCGTTGTCAAAGGTAATGCGCTCGTACACTTCATCGCTCAATACATAGCAATCATAATCACGAATGACATGCGCCAGTTGGTCGAGATGCTCGTGGGTAATGAGGCTGCCGGTTGGGTTGTGCGGGCTATTGATGATAACCAACCGTGTTTTTTCACTCAACACAGCGGCTAACGCATCAAAATCAATCTGGTAATGTGGCAGAGTCAATGCCAAACGAATCACTCGCCCGCCAGCAAGTTCAACCGCCGGGGCATAGCAATCATATCCTGGGTCAAATATCACGACCTCATCACTCGGATAAACGACCGCTTGAATCGCACAGAACAGTGCTTCGGTAGCACCACTGGTAATTGTGATTTCGGTTTCCGGGTCGCTATTGATACCATCGCGCGCGAGTTGATTGGTAATTGCCTGCCGCAACTCGAGTACACCACTCATCAGGGGATATTGATTTTTCCCCGATTTGAGGTAATACGTTACGCGCTCAATCAATTCAGCCGCAGGCTCGAAGTCCGGGAAACCTTGCGAGAGATTAATCGCATCGTACTCATGAGCCAGCTGCGTCATAGCAGTGAATATACTGGTTCGAGCATCAGGAAATTTGCTGTCGGTAAGGAGTAGCATGCTACCAGACTCCGGATTCAAGGCATTGTTCACTCTACATTAGTTTATCAGAAGAGAAAACCAACTTAGTCTTTCACTCCGGTTAAGACTGACCGCAACATGAACGGGTGCGAAACCCACATTTGTTTTTTACCGCGGCGTGCCGAAATCCAACCTCGTGCGGTGACCTGGGTGCCTAGTAATTCATCGGCATCGCGGTCCTTCCAATAGTGCCGCCAAGCGTGACGCGGAATTATTATATGCAACTGATCGGCGACGGTTATTCGAATCTTCTTCTTCAAATTGGAAATTTTTGTGACTGTACCGCGAATTCGGGAAAATCCGGTTTTGATGGCGTTACTTTTATCGATGGATTGCACCGAAAAATAGGGGTGTCCCCAAACACCCTTGCGCTTTTTTCGTGCATCCGATTCGGCCGCGATGTAACGCTCCAAATGGCGCAGATTGGGCGGTATGGCAACCACCATCGCATATCCACGGAGCAATAGCTCTTGCTGGATATCGACACCGTTATGGGTGAGATAACCTAATGTTCTGCCATAATGGTCGCGCGAGTCGCTACCAACGGTGAGTTCCACCCGTTGTTTTTCTACCAAGCCCACCAGCGCTTTTCGGCTACGCTCGCCAAGCGGTTCTGCTGGTGTGTTCTTATGAGTATTGCTTATTTCGGGGGTATTGATGCCGAGCAAACGAACACGCTCACCGCTCGCAAGCACCACGGTATCACCGTCAATCACATAATCGACTGTGACGGATTGCCCAGCGTGGGCGGTAAAAACGAGTGCAGTAAGAAGGCTGCAGAGTAGCAACCGCCATTGTCGCGCGCCTTTCACCAACCGCGTTACGCTAATGCCCAGCAAAAGACTATCCCAAGGCGTAGTGCGATTACTTGCGGCGATATTTCGCTTGAAATTTGCCGACCCGACCGGCGGTATCAACAATTTTCTGTGTGCCGGTATAAAACGGATGGCACGCTGCGCAAATCTCTATGTGCAAGTCCTTCTTGAGCGACGACCTTGTCGCGAACGTGTTACCACAAACGCAAGTTACCTGGATGTCGGTGTAATCTATATGAATGCCTGATTTCATGGCTATCTCCTAATACTTGAGGGTGGATTGAATAGGAAAGTAAGTATCAATGATGCCCAACGACTCATTGATCCAAGGACTTATTGATCTAACGATTCATTGATTTAATAAATTCCACATTGGATTTAGTTGCTTTGAGCTTATCGATGAGAAACTCAATTGCTTGCAAATCATCCATCGGGTGCAATAATTTTCGTAACAACCAAATTTTTTGCAATTCGGTCGGGTCAGTCAGCAATTCTTCACGCCGAGTGCCGGAGCGATTGATGCTTATCGCCGGATAAACGCGCTTTTCGGCGATACGCCGGTCAAGGTGAACTTCTAAATTACCGGTACCCTTGAATTCCTCATAGATGATGTCGTCCATTTTAGAACCGGTGTCGATTAATGCTGTCGCTAAAATAGTCAAACTGCCACCTTCCTCGATGTGGCGCGCCGCACCAAAAAACCGCTTCGGTCGTTGCAACGCATTGGCATCAACCCCACCTGTCAATACTTTTCCCGATGCCGGGGAAACGGTATTATGCGCCCGTGCCAAGCGGGTGATCGAATCCAATAAAATCACTACATCTTTCTTATGCTCAACCAAGCGCTTGGCTTTCTCAATCACCATTTCGGCAACTTGCACGTGGCGAGTCGCAGGCTCATCAAAGGTTGAAGAGACCACTTCTCCACGCACAGTGCGTTGCATTTCGGTGACTTCTTCGGGACGCTCGTCGATGAGCAAAACGATCAAAATCACTTCGGGGTGAGTGGCAGTAATCGATTGTGCAATTTGTTGCAACATCACCGTTTTTCCGGTTTTCGGTGCCGACACAATCAACCCACGTTGCCCTTTTCCAATCGGCGCGATTAAATCAATCACCCGCCCGGTTAAATCTTCCATTGAGCCGTTTTCACGCTCGAGATGAAAGCGTTCATCCGGGTGCAATGGGGTTAGATTCTCAAATAAAATTTTGTTGCGTGACTCCTCAACTGATTGTGAGTTGATTTCTTCGACTTTTAACAACGCAAAATATTTCTCCGAATCTTTGGGTGGGCGGATTTGCCCCGAGACCATATCCCCGGTACGCAGATTAAAGCGCCGAATCTGGCTGGTGGACATGTAAATATCATCTGGGCCGGCCAGATACGAAGATTTTGCCGAGCGTAAAAAGCCGTACCCTTCTGATAAAACTTCCACCACACCTTCACCCATCACGTTTTCACCTTGCCGTGCGTAGGCTTTTAGGATTGCAAATATTTGATCTTGCTTGCGCATGCGCCCGGTCTGATCGAGATTCAGTTCCTTTGCCGTTTTTGCTAAGTCAGTGGGAGATTTAGATTTAAGTTCAGTTAAGCTGATGGTCATAGAGTAATAGGAAGAGAGTAGTTGACAGCACACCGCCGATTTGTATAAGCCTACAAACTGATCGACAAGATATGTTGTACAGTTTTAGAGTGAGTATGGATTTGTGGCCGAATGGCTACACTGCAAGTATAAAGTATTACGATAGCAATTAGAAAATATAAAGTGTCGGTGACATCAGAAAATCTATCAGGGTATATAGTAAGATAAATCAGTAAGGGAAATCAGCAAGCAACAGAAATTTTTTGCTATTTAATTTGACTTGTTTAATTTGATTCATCTGGTTTGATTAACTGGTTTGATTAACTGTAACTTGTAGTTTTGTCAGCGTCAAAAAAATTAATTGATGTTGCTTTCAATGAACTCCACCAATTGAGCCTTTGAAAGTGCGCCAACTTTGGTCGCTTCGACTTTGCCTTTTTTGAAAATCATCAAAGTTGGAATCCCACGAATACCATATTTTGGTGGTGTTTCTGGATTTTCATCGATATTGAGTTGGGCGATGTGCACGCGATTGCTAAACTCATCTGCCAGTTCTTCAAGAATTGGCGCAATCATTTTACAAGGACCGCACCATTCTGCCCAATAATCGAGCACAACCGGATAATTCGCATTCAGAACCTGCTCTTCAAACGAAGTATCAGTTACCTGCATTATATTAGAGTTCTTAGAATTCATTAGAGAATAAAGGTTTTAAAGAATAGGTTTTAAAGAATAAAGGTTTTAAAGAATAATCGGTTGATTAGAGAATAATCATCAGAGGATAGTGCTATCATTCGGATAGCAATAAACGTTTTCGTTTATCAATACAAATGGACTCTAACATATAAATTTTTTAAAGCAAACCTTAAAGTAAAAATAACCCGTTATCTGGGACAACACGACCATCACCGTTACTGGAACCAATTAGGAATTAAATAACAAATATATGCAAGAACAACATCTCACCGATCAAAAATTCTCAGAGTTTACATTAGACGAAACCTTACAAAAAGGCTTGCAGGATGCCAACTTTACATATTGTACACCGATTCAATCCGCTTGTCTTCCGACCGCACTGAATGGCGGAGACATTGCCGGACAAGCACAAACCGGCACGGGTAAAACCATTGCTTTCCTGCTGTCTTGTTGTCACTACTTGTTGACTCATGCCGAAGCCCCAGAACGCCGACCAACCCAGCCACGAGCATTAATTCTTGCCCCTACCCGCGAACTGGCGATACAGATTTACCAAGATGCAAAAATCTTGTCGAAGCATACTGGTCTCTCTCTTGGTCTAATCTATGGTGGCACCAGCTATGACGGACAAAAAGCGATGTTGGCGGCCGGTGTCGATATTCTCATCGGCACTCCCGGCCGGCTAATCGATTTATTCAACCAAAAACTATACAACCTTGAACAAACTGAAGTCGTGGTAATGGATGAAGCGGATCGGATGTTTGATTTGGGTTTTATCAAAGACATCCGATTTCTGCTTCGCCGTATGCCGCCAGCGAACGCTCGCTTGAACCTCTTATTTTCCGCCACTTTATCTTTCCGGGTGCTGGAGCTTGCATATGAGCACATGAATGCCCCGAAAGAAATCAAAATCGAAAGCGATCATGTGGTCTTGGAAAAAATTGTTGAACATAGTTTCTATCCGGCTGAGGAAGAAAAACTTCTGCTCTTAGTCAATTTACTAAAACAAGAACCAAATGACCGCACCTTAATTTTTGTGAACACTAAACATGCCGCCTGGCGAGTTGCCGAAAGTTTGCACGCCAACAATATCAGTAGCGGCTTGCTGTCTGGAGATGTCCCGCAAAATAAACGCGAGCAATTACTCGAGCTATTTAAAGCTGGAAAGCGTAATGTGTTGGTAGCAACCGATGTGGCGGCACGCGGCTTGCACATGCCCAATGTAACCCATGTTTATAATTTTGATTTGCCCCAGGATGCTGCGGATTACATTCACCGAATCGGGCGCACCGCTCGTGCTGGTGCAAGTGGCACAGCGATCAGCTTTATCTGTGAACGTTACGCCTATTCTATCCTGGAAATTGAAGAATACATCAGGCATCCATTACCGCGCTTGGAGATTGGTCCCGAATTGCTAAAACCTATTGAAACAAAGAAATTCGATCGTAAAAAACCTGTCGAAATTGGTAAGCCTGTCCAAACTCGTAAGCCTGTCCAAACTCGTAAGCCCCCGCAGAAAGAAAAGATCGAGCAGAGCACACATACACTAGCGGAAATCGCACCAAACGTCTCCCCACTCAACGAAACCCAACCTTGTCTGGCAACAACAATAATCCCAGATTCTAGCCAACGCTATGCCAGCCGACGCTCCAGTATACAACCTCCTTCCATCGGGTAACGCCCTTCTTAAGCCAACTCTGGCTAAACCAACTCTTTAAACAACTCTCGTTGAGCGAGCCTTGATTAAACCAGCTCTGATTAAACCAGCCTTGATTAAAACCAATTCTTCAGAATCTCTTCTCTGCACCAAATTTGATGGTTGCAGAATCTTCCTCACCAGAAACCCCCTTGAAATCTGTGCTGGTCACTTCAATGCCAAATTTCGCACCCGGAAACGGGCTCCAAGTGTAGCCCAAATTGATAGTATCCAACGTTTCAATCTGGTCGTCGATAACTTCATTATTCAGTGACTGGTAACGCCCCAACCTCATGTGAAAATCCGAATTCTCCTTGATGCTATAACTTACACTTGGCAGAATATTAAAAGATTTGGTGGAATTCACTTGTTCCGTGAATGGATCGACAATATCGTTACCGAAACGGCTTAGAATGAATCTATTAATGCCATTGCCAAAAGTCACGTTCAGGGCGGCAAGCAAATCACCAAACTTCCAACCGCTGACCAGATTCAGCCCCCACCCTAACTTTCTATCGTTCGAAACTGTAGATTCGTCTAAATTCAGTTTACTGCCAAGCACCGATATTTTATAACCTCCATTTTGACCTCCATTTTGGTCAAGGCTTTCACCTTGCCACGATAAAACCAAATTAGGCGGCCCATCTGTCAGTGTCTGCAACGATTCCAGTCGATCGGTTTCGGTATTTTTCCCTTGCGCATAAGAATCTTCGAGCGCAATAGAAAACCCACTACGCCCACTCCATACAATCTGCTTGACAACTTGCGGGGTATTTGGCAACGGAGCAAATCGAATCGTGTCATCTATCAACGGCAAACCGCGCGTAAAATTGCTCCAATCACTCCCGATCGTAAATGTGCCACTCCCCCTTTCCCACATGCTGACTATCCGATCGATTTTGATGCCTTGAGAATGATACGAGAACATCAGATGATCAAGGTTTGCCAAATATTCATCATGCGTGCTACTATAGCGTTGCTCGACATCACTCGACACTGGCACAAATGAGGTTAGCACCGTTACATTGTTTCCGATCTTCATTTTGGCTTCATTGAAAAGACTGTCGACCTCAACCGTGTGAGGTGTGATATGAGGTGTGATCTCGCCAACCACAATACCAGTATCGGCATATCTATCGGCAAAAACGACAGGTGGAATCACGCACAACGCACCAAATACTGCACCGATACCGGGTGCCAACCGCCGAGCGAATTTACCGCGAATTATTTTCTCTGATATGTAGTTTGTCATAGCATAATTTCAATACAATATTTCAATACATCATATATATTTTATAATATGCACATTATACAATATACAATCAATATTATTTTAAATATTAGGCTTCGGAATTTTGTCAGGGCGCATGATTTTCACTGGCATGGTGCCTGTTTTTCAATCGTCGGATTTGCAACCGTCGGATTTTCAACCGTCGGAAATGCACTTACTCGACAATCGAGTGAATACTTTAGGAAGAAATTAGAACACTTGCTGATTGAATAGAAAAATTTGAATAGAAAAATTTCAATGTGAAATATTGATATTTTTTACCGATTTGGGGCGTGGCCAAGTGGTCTAAGGCACCGGATTTTGATTCCGGCATTCGGAGGTTCGAATCCTCCCGCCCCAGCCATTATTTTTAGGAGAGACAGCGTGTCACCAGACAATCTATCCGTATTTACCGGTAATGCTAATCCAGAATTGGCTAACGAGGTTGTACAAAACCTTGGAATTCCGCTCGGGCGTGCACTAGTGGGCAAGTTTTCTGACGGAGAAATCAACGTCGAAATCATGGAAAACGTACGTGATCACGATGTCTTCGTGATTCAACCCACCTGCGCACCAAGCAACGACAATCTGATGGAATTGCTGATGATAATCGACGCTATCCGCCGTTCATCTGCGAAGCGAATCACCGCAGTCACTCCTTATTTTGGTTATGCTCGACAAGATCGCCGCCCAAGTAACGCGCGAGTTGCAATTACCGCTAAACTGGCGGCATCCATGCTCAAGGTTGCCGGTGCTGACCGAGTGTTGACCATCGATTTGCACTCCGATCAAATTCAAGGTTTCTTTGATATTCCAATCGACAACATCTATGCTTTACCCGTTCTGATGAGCGAGTTGTGGAGAAAACAACTACCGAACCCGATCGTCGTATCACCCGACGCCGGCGGTGTGGTACGAGCAAGGGCGTTGGCAAAACAAATGGAGACCGACCTTGCAATCATCGATAAACGTCGCCCGCGTCCCAATGAAGCGAAAGTCATGCACATCATCGGCGAAGTTGCTAACCGATCATGCGTTTTGATCGACGATATCATCGATACTGCGAACACTTTATGCGAAGCGACTATTGCTCTCAAACAGCAAGGCGCAGTTAAAGTGGTCGCATGTTGTACCCATGCTGTTCTTTCCGGGGATTCGGTCGATCGCATTGCTAGATCGCAACTGGACGAAATCCTTGTTACCAATACTATTCCGCTACGTGAAAAAGCGCAGACTTGTCCAATCATCAAGCAAAAAAGTATTGCTGAATTATTAGCGGAATCGATCCGGCGTATCACTACCGGCGATTCTATTAGTAGCCTTTTTATCGATTAACATGAGGATGTAAAACTAATGAGTGACCAATTTGAACTAATCGCCCGCGTGCGTGCACGCACTGGAACTTCGCTCGTCCGTCGTCTACGCAAGGAAGGCGATGTGCCGGCAATCTTATACGGCGGCAACAAAAAAAACGTGAGCATTGCGATAAACCACAATGTGCTATTTCACAGCCTCGAGAAAAAAGAATTTCATTCGGCGGTTATCTCGATCAATGTTGATGGCAACAAAGAACAGGCAATTTTGCGAGATGTCATGCGCCACCCGTATAAAATAACGGTATTACACGCTGATTTCCAGCGCGTCATTGCTAAAGAGAAACTAACGATGACCCTCCCGATTCACTTTGTTGGTGAACAGGAATGCCTTGGTGTACGCACTTCCAATGGCATCATCTCTCATCTGATGACTGAAATAGAAGTCACCTGCCTGCCGAAAAACTTGCCAGAATTGATTGAGTTGGATATATCAGAACTCGACATCAACCAATCGCTTCACCTCTCTGACATCAAATTGCCGGCCGGGGTAGACATTACCACCTTGCTTCACGATGAGAAGCATGATCATGATCACGCGGTTGTCGCTGTGTTATCCGCTAAAACTAGTGTGGATGAAGAAGAAGATTTACCCGAAGAGACCGAGTTGGAAACCGAGGAAGAGGATGTCACCGCTGTAAAGAAAAACTAAACCCGCCAGATGCTAGATTCCACTATCGCCCTAGTTGTTGGACTCGGCAACCCGGGCGATCGCTATACCGCCAACCGGCATAACGCAGGGGTTCACTTCATCACACGGATGCAACGTGTCGATGAGTTCCAACTCACAGCGGAAAAACGCTTCCACGCCAAATTAGGATGCGTCCGTATCGGTGCCCAAGTGGTACGCGTAATGGTACCTGAAACATATATGAACTTAAGTGGAAAACCTGTTTTTTTAACAGCAAAATTTTATCAAATACCCCCTCAAAAAATTCTGATTATCCATGATGACCTTGACCTTCACCCCGGGGTTGTCCGCCTGAAACGAGCCGGCGGGCACGGCGGCCACAACGGGCTTCGTGACATCATCGCCCAACTTGGTAGCCCAGATTTCTTGCGGCTTCGTATCGGCATAGGGCATCCTGGTAAAGATCGAGATGTATCAGGATATGTACTTGGAAATCCGAATACGCATGATCAAGTGCTCATCGAACAAGCAATCGACCGTGCTATTCAAGTTCTTGAGCTCATCGGTGGCGGGGATACCGAAGCGGCAATGGCACAATTACATGTACCCATTGAGTTGGAAGCCTAATTCATGGGCTTCCGATGCGGCATTGTTGGTTTGCCAAATGTCGGCAAATCTACCTTATTCAACGCCCTTACACGGTCACGAGCGGCGCAAACCGCCAACTATGCCTTCTGCACCATCGAGCCCAATATTGGGATTGTCGAAGTACCTGACCCACGGTTGCAACAAATAGCGGCGATTGCTAAGCCTGAAAAAATAATTCCGACGACCGTGGAGTTCGTCGACATTGCCGGTTTAGTTTCTGGTGCCTCACAGAATGCCGGGCTCGGTAATCGCTTTTTAGCTCACATTCGTGAAGTAGACGCAATCCTGCATGTGGTTCGTGCTTTTGATGATCATACAATCGACCACATTTCCCCCTTCCTCTCTCCTGTTGAAGACATCGAGATAATCCACACAGAATTATTGCTAGCAGACTTGGAGACTGCAGAAAAAGCATTACAACGTGCTACCAAGCACAGCAAAGCTGGTGACAAACAACAACTGCTGTTTAGTAGTTTATTGAGCACCGTATTTGAACACCTCGCACAAGGAAATAGCATACGTACTTTACCCCTCGATAATCGGCAAAAAGAGTTGCTCAAGCCAATATGTTTTTTGACTGAAAAACCAATCATTTACGTTGTAAATATAAACGAAAACACCAATAATAATAATAGTAGCAATAATAAGCACATGAACGCTATCCAAACTATCGCGGCTGCCGAGCAGGCACAAGTCATTCCCATCTGCGCCATTCTCGAGCAAGAATTAGGGGATCTTGAGACAAGCGAAGCGGAGCAATTTGTTGCACAATCCGCTATCGATCGTCTTATTTATGCTGGTTATACGCTGTTAGATTTGCAAACTTTTTTTACTGCTGGCGATAAAGAAGTACGCGCATGGACTATCCCGCGCAATACTTTGGCACCTGCTGCAGCCGGTGCTATTCATAGTGACTTTGAAAGAGGGTTTATTCGTGTCGAAGTCATCGCCTTAGAGGATTATCTTCGCTTTAGTGGTCGACAAGACGCCAAGAAAGCCGGGCGGCTATATTTGCAAGGCAAAGACTACGTCGTCTGTGATGGAGATGTCTTACACTTCCGCTTCAATGTATAAAGCGATAATTTGATGAATAGCACTCTCGCTTAGCCATTTTACATGCGCACTATTCGAAGCGCACTATCCGAAAAACTCTACCAGCAGATTGCTCAACTGGCATGTATTCCATATTTTCATAAACTGCTTGTTTTATAAACTACTTTTTCTAACCCTTTATAGGTTGCCCGCCAGTCATAGTAGAGTGACACCAAATTTCCGATTTTTTGTTGCCGGTTCGTTGAAGACACTCCCACGAAATACAAAAATACTGCCCACATGGAGGTAAACCTCAGTTATGGTATTTCACTTCGCAATCTACCCGGGGTGCTGACACCTTACAGCGAAACCTCCTTGTTAGACGATACCAATGAGATTTACCGTTTGGGAACACGTTGGGAATATCAACGATACCATCTCGATTTTGTCGGCGAACACAAAACGAACAACATCACCAAGCCGAGTAATCGGGTACTGCTACCAGCTGAAATAGAATTCTAAGGGTTTTAGTGCTGCGAAGAATTATGCGCCTGAACACCCGTTTGGGCGCATAATTCTTAAACACCCGCCCATATAAGGCGACAGCACTTCGGGAACGCTAATGCTACCATCTGAATTTTGGTAGTTCTCCATGATCGCCACCAACGTGCGCCCTATCGCGAGACCAGACCCATTCAGCGTATGTAATAACTCCGGCTTACCCGTACTTGGATTGCGCCATCGCGCTTTCATTCGCCTTGCCTGAAATGCTTCACAATTACTACACGAGGAAATTTCACGATACTTCTGCTGGCTAGGAAGCCATACTTCCAAGTCATATGTCTTGGCAGCACAAAAACCCATATCCCCAGTACACAACTTCAACACACGATATGGCAGCTCTAATTTTTTCAAAACGGTTTCGGCATGCTGGGTCAATTCTTCTAATACTTGATAAGAATGTTCCGGTTGTACAACATGTACCAATTCAACTTTTTCGAATTGATGTTGTCGAATCATGCCGCGAGTATCCTTGCCATAAGAGCCGGCCTCACGGCGGAAACAAAGAGTATGCGCAACCCTCCGAATTGGTAATTCCGCAATATCAATAATCCGATCAGCAACGAGGCTCGTAAGTGGCACTTCAGCAGTGGGTATCAAGTAATACGGCGGTTTATCTTGGGTGGCAAACTGATCGTCAGCAAACTTAGGCAACTGCCCAGTCCCATATAACGTTTTCTCATTGACCAATGCGGGCACCATCGTTTCTTCATAGCCATGCTCCCGTGTATGCAAATCGAGCATGAACTGGGCTAACGCACGATGCATCCGAGCAAGCTCCCCGTACATCACTACAAAACGCGAGCCGGCCAGATCAGCGGCTATTTTATAATCCATCATTCCCAACTTCCCACCCAAGTCTACATGACTCGCCGCTTCAAACTCAAATTCTCTACGCACTCCCCACCGACGAATTTCTTGATTATCATTTTCGTCTTTTCCCATCGGTACGCTGTCGTGTGGGAGGTTGGGTATTTCGCTCAACAACCCATGGAACTCCGTTTGTACTTCTGTTAATTTTTTCTGCCCTGCTTTCAATTCTCTGCTCAATTCGAGCATCGACTGCTCCCACTCTTCGGTATTCTTTTTACTCTTTTTTGCCTCACCAATCGATTTAGAAACACGGTTTCGTTCAGCTTGGAGTTTCTCGGTTTCACGTTGCAGATTTCGACAAACATTTTCCAGTTCATTAAAACGTGTGATATCGAGATCATAATTCCGACTCTTCAATATCACAGCGACTTCTTCGGTATTTTCTCGTAACAGTCGAGGGTCTAACATACTGCCATTATCCTGATAAGTGGTTATTCAATAATATCTACGCCTGCCGGCGGCTGAAAGTCAAAAATTGAATCTGCAATTACCGTATTCTCAGCAACTTCGATAAAGCGAATCCGAGTACGCTGTTCCAGCGTGTCAATCAGTTCGATCTGGGTCAACTGTTCGTTTGCAAAACCGAGCTGAATCTCAACAAAAGTGCTTCTTGAGTCTGAAGGGATCAGGCTGATCCAATTTAATTGACCTTGCTGACCAATATCTTGAATCTCATAGGCACCCTCCAACTCACCCATACTCGCCAGTAAATTTGCCGGCATCTGACCGATCACTTCAGATTGTTTCCGAACGGTTACTTGTTCCAAAGCAATGTCATATAACCAGACACGCTCTCCGTCACCCACAATTTCCAGTTCATCCGGAGGATCATAATCCCAACGAAATCGCCCTGGACGCTGAATCCAGACGCTACCATACGCTTCATCAATAATGGTAAGGCGATCGTCTAAAACTTGTTGTATGAACTGTGCTTTAAAAGTATTAATATGTCGAAAAAAACGATCGAGACCTTCTGTACCTAACTCTGCATGAGCCAGAGCAGGCATTAACATCCCGATTAATGCAGATGCAAATACTCGTAAATATATTGAGATTTTCAGGCGCATTTGACTCAGACAAAAAGACGTTTCATTATGCTTCCGGAGGGGGTGGAACCAAGACTTCACGTTTTCCATTTTCTGAAGGGCTAACGACACCACTCTCTTCCATCGTTTCTATCATGCGGGCGGCACGATTATAGCCAACCCGTAGCATACGCTGCACTGCCGAAATAGAAGCACGCCGGCTTGTAATCACAAATTTTACCGCCTCATCGTAAAGTTCATCTGCTTCACCATCATTAGACGCAAAACCTCCATTGTCACCTATCACCCCCTCATTGTCCTCATCTGTGATGCTATGTAGATACCCGGGATGCGGTTTGGTTTTCAGGTATGCAACCACATTTTCAATTTCTTGATCCGATATGAATGACCCGTGAACCCGTTTCATTGCCCCGCCACCCGGTGCTAAAAACAGCATATCACCGTGCCCAAGTAATTGCTCTGCCCCCATCTGATCGATTACCGTGCGCGAATCCGCACGAGATGAAACTTGAAAGGCAATCCGAGTCGGTACATTTGCTTTAATCAAACCGGTAATTACATCGACCGAAGGACGTTGAGTTGCTAACACCAAATGGATACCAGCAGCACGAGCACGTTGGGCGATACGGATGATAATCGCTTCAATTGTCTTGCCCACCACCATCAGCAAATCAGCCAACTCATCGATGATCACTACGATATAGGGCATTGTCTTCAGTAATTCTGTGGGGTCTCCCCCAGCCGATCCAGAAGATGTGAGTGGCTCGCCGCTTGCTATAGAATCCACGACTTTCTTATTATAGGCAGTGATATTTCGAACATTCACGAGTGCCATCACATGAAAACGCCGATCCATTTCACTAATACACCAACGCAATGCATTGGCGGCTTTGGTCATGTCGGTAACTACCGGCACAAGCAAATGTGGAACATCGTTATAGATCGGCAATTCAAGAAATTTTGGATCGACCATGATGAACCGTACTTGCTCATGAGTCGATTTATACAGCATGCTTAAAATTAGCGCATTTACACAAACCGATTTCCCCGAACCAGTGGTCCCCGCAATCAGTAAATGAGGCATTCTTTCCAAATCTGTGATCACCGGGTTTCCCGCAATATCCTTCCCTAAAACTAACGTCAGCGGTGAAGAACTTTTTTCATACTCTCGTGAAGAGAGCCCTTCAATCAATCGTACGACTTCCCGAGTCTGGTTGGGGACTTCAATACCGATTGTAGTTTTACCGGGAATGTTGTCCACCACCCGAACGCTCTCAACTGACAACGAGCGGGCTAAATCTCGTGCCAATGTGGTTATCTTACTAGCCCGTACACCCGCTGCCGGTTCCGCCTCAAAACGTGTAACCACAGGACCCGGTTGCACGGCTTGAATGTCGACATCAATGCTAAAATCTTTGAGTTTTTTGACCAATAAGCGCGACATTGTTTCCAGCTCATCGCGGGAATAGCCGGCGTTAACCTTCGGCGGCGGATCGAGTATGGATAACTGCGGTAAAGGGTCTCCCTCGTCCACTTCCGGTAGCAAATCAATCTGGCGCTCCTGTTTTTTACGGTTGCTTTCTGGCGTACCCTGAACCCGTGGTGCAATTTCGGGGGGCTTTTTCTCGCTCAACTCCATATTAATCTGCTTCGCGTTTACATTTCGCTTTTTGCGCGCTTGCACGCCTTTAGAATAATCGATCTGCTTTTCAATCTGCTCAGATGCCCATCCGAAAAAAGCAAATATAGAGTAGCCTACTTGATCCATCAGCCGAAGCCACGATAATTTAACTGCCAAGGTAATGCCAATGATTAGTAATGCGAGCAAAATTACCGTAGCACCGATCAAACCAAAGTTTTGTGTTAAATACCAACTGTTATGCCCGAGCATCCCCCCCGCTTTCAATGGGTGCCCGTCGGCCAGCGCAAAATAGATCTGCTCGAGACCACAGGCACCAAACAACGCAAACGCAACCCCAAGCGGCATCAATAAAGGATGGGAAAACGAGCGTTGACGGGTATGTAAGTAGTAACTCTGCCAACCGATAGCAATAAATAATAAGATCAGTAAATAAGCAGCTCGCCCAAATAAAAAAAACAGCAAATCCGTTATCCATGCCCCGATACGCCCACCCAGATTGAGGATCTCTCCGCCACTACCGCTATGCGTTGGGCCCGGATCGTTCGGCGAATACGTCAGCATCGAAACCATGAGGTATACAGTCATTGCTAATAAAATAACCAACCCAACCTCTGATAGCAAGGTGGAGATTTTATGCCGACTCATGGTATCGGATCATAATGCAGTATCGACGACTGAAAGCATACAGTTACTTTACCACGTTTGATAGCATAGGTTCGATCTCGCAAGTAGGTATTCAATCCACATTCAACCGCTCAGATTGTCTAATACCTGTTGCAAAGGAGCGGGCAACGTTGCATGAACAGTGATTGGTTGTTCGGTGAGCGGATGGCAAAACCCCAAACGTTCAGCATGTAGGAATAACCGCATTAACCCCATTTTCCGTACCATCCGGTTGAAATCCAGATCACCGTATCGCCAATCCCCGGCAATCGGTTGCGCGATATGTGCTGCGTGGATACGTGCTTGGTGCATACGACCAGTTATCAGGCGAATGTTGACAAGGGTGCATTCCTTAAAACGTTGAATAGGCGAAAAAATGCTACGCCCGTGAGGCATCTCTGTGTGCGCGCCTTTGTTTCTTTTGCTTGGAACTACCGGCGCATCGATCTCGCGAGCGTCTCCACGCCACGTACCCTTGACCAATGCCACATAATTTTTTTCAACCTTGCGCGCCTTGAGTTGTTCTTGCAACCCGAGCAACGCTTTCCGTGATTTTGCCAACATCAAACAGCCAGATGTTTCACGGTCCAAGCGGTGTACCAATTCCAAATAGGATTTCTCTTCGCATAGAGTGCGCTCGACTTCGATCAAACCATAATCCAAGCCGGTTCCACCATGCACTGCTAATCCAGTGGGCTTGTTCACTACCAACAGATGATCATCTTCAAATAGCCTCACTATTTTAGTCGTCCCCGCAGGCAAAAATAGTGGTGGCTTCTTTTCGCTTTGGCGAAGTGGCGGTATGCGCAACCGATCACCTGCACATAGTTTATAGAGTGGCTTTTTGCGCCCGCTGTTGACCCGAACCTCTCCACCACGCAACGCACGGTAGATTCGCGACTTCGGCACTCCTTTCATGTGTTTGAACAAAAAATTGTCGATGCGTTGGCCCACCTGCTCGCTTGCTACTTCGAGGATTTCAGTTTGGGGGTGAGAACTAGGTACGTTGTGCATGTTTTAGGCTACCGCAATTTTTCCAGCACGCGTTTGTAAGCCATCTCAGCAACGAGCAGCGGCATACGAAATGTAGCAGAGCCGATAAATGCTTTATGCGAAATTTTTTGGAAGCACTCAATATCCTTCACATTGCCTAACACTGCCTCGGCTAACAATTTCCCAGTATATCCACTCAATGCCATGCCATGACCGGAAAACCCCTGTGCAAACCAAGAAGATGGAGCGAGCAACCCAATATGTGGTAAGCGACGACGGGTAACCGCGACACAGCCGCCCCATGAAAAATCAATGGCGGTATCAGTGAGTTGCGGAAACACTTTGAGCATTCTGCGGCGCAACGAGCGGGTCGGATCAAATAGTTCAACGTTAGAATAACTAACCAGCCCACCAAATAACATCCGGTTATCCGCCGATAAACGATAATAATCTAGTACAAGGTTGGTATCCGCAACCGCCGCACGATTTGCAATCAAACCTACCGCTATCTCTTCGGACAACGGTTCGGTTGCAATAATATACGTGCTAACCGGCATAATCCACTTAGCCAAATTGGGTTGCAAGCGATCAAGGTACGCATTGCATGCATAGATCACTTGGTCACAAGCGATCGATCCAAACTGGGTATTGACCGTGACCTTGGTATTATTCGAGTGAACCCCCTGGACCGGACAATGTTTATATAAGCGTGCACCAGATCGTTGTGCTGCAGCGGTAAGCCCAAGGCAATAATTAAGCGGATGCAGGTGACCACTCGACGGCTCGAAAACCCCACCGTGATATCGAGTGCTAGCTAAAACTGCCTGTAATTCAGAACGATCAAGATATTGGGTTTCAGAATGGTTGTAATGCTGCCCAAGGTATGCCGCCCAGTCGTTTAATTCACGCGCTTGTTTGGGCTTCACGCCGACATAAAGACACCCATTGGTTAGATCGCAATCGATACGGTATTGTTCGATACAGTGCCGCGTCCATGCAAGAGCAGCAAGTGAATGCTGCCAAAGCTCGTGGGCGGTATCCACGCCAACTAATCGCTCAATTTCATTTTGCGATATCGAATAGCCGGAAAGAATCTGCCCACCACTACGCCCGGATGCGCCCCATCCAAAATCATGCGCCTCGAGCAGCATAACATCGACACCCCGCACAGCAAGTTGCAATGCCGCCGACACCCCGGTAATCCCTCCACCGATAACGACCACATCCGCTTTGTGCGCACCTTGCAGCTGCTCCACTTCGATAGTGTACTTCCGGCTGGCTTGATAGTATGAATCGACGTCTTCGAGATTTGTGTGGCGCATGGAAATGAATATGTCAATCAATTAAACGTAACAACGATGAAATAACAATGCGATAATCATAGCCGATATTGACTCTTAACGGAAACTTCTATGCCCTTATCCTCTTCATCTAAAACGAATAATTCCCCCCCCAAAGTGCCCTTCGATTTGCAGCAGTGGCTAACAGACAATCAGATCAAAGAGATCGAGTCGATTGTTCCTGATATGACCGGTGTGGCGCGCGGGAAACTGATACCCGCTCAAAAATACAACCAAGATGTCGGGTTGAGGTTACCAGAGAGCATTTTCGGGCAAACCGTTAGTGGCGATTATCCGCAACAGTGGAATGTTCTTGGTGAAGCGGATGGAGACTTGTTTCTCAAACCTGACCTCAACACCGTTCGAGTCGTGCCTTTTGCTTCCAAGCCTTCCGCGGTCATTATTCATGATTGTTACCATGCCGACGGTAAACCGGTCGAAGTGGCTCCCCGGCAAGTTTTGCGACGAATTCTCGATCTATACAGAAATCAAGGCTGGGAACCTGTGGTTGCTCCGGAAGTTGAGTTTTATTTGGTCAAGCCTAATATTGATTCTGACTATCCCCTGGAACCGCCAGTTGGTCGTTCCGGACGTTCAGAAAGCGGACGTCAAGCGTTTAGTGTGGATGCAATCAATGAATTCGAAGCCATGTTTGAAAACCTCTATGATTACTGTGATATTCAGAACATAGGTATCGAGACTTTAATCCATGAGGCCGGGGTGACGCAAATGGAAATCAACCTATTACATGGTAACGCTCTCGATCTCGCCGATCAAGTTTTTCTCTTCAAACGCGGACTACGAACGGTGGCAATGCGGCATAAAATGTATGGCACGTTCATGGCAGCTCCGATGGAAAATCAACCTGGTAGCGCACTGCATATACATCAGAATGTCCTCGACTACAAAACTGGAAAGAACCTTTTCAGCGACTCAGCTGGCAACGAGAGCAAGTTATTCAAATATTTTATTGGCGGCTTGCAACACTATCTGCCTGCGGCCACCGCATTATGCGCACCCAACGTCAATTCATATCGCCGTCTGGCACCAAACGAATTTGGCATACCGGTTAATATCGAATGGGGATACGACAACCGCTTAGCGGGATTGCGCATTCCGGTGTCTACACCACAGGCACGGCGTGTGGAGAATCGCATACTAGGTGCCGATGTTAATCCCTATTTGGGGGTCGCTGCTTCATTGGCTTGTGGGTATCTCGGTATGATCGAGAAAATTGAGCCAAACAAACCAATCGGGGACGATGTGAGCAAAATCAAGAGCGGTCTACCGTATACCTTGCGCGAGGCAATCGACAATCTAGCACTGTGCAATCCGCTACATGCAGTACTCGGGGAAAATTTTGTACAACTTTACAACGATGTAAAGCAACACGAATACGACACATTCCTCAATGTCATCAGTGCTTGGGAGCGCGAACACTTGTTGTTAAATGTATGAATGAAAATTGGCGGTGCATTGAATGCGTGCACAATTGAGGCTTTATTGAGAGATTCTATGGTGAGATATAATTGATGATCACAGATGGTGTGGTTGCGGGATCGATCACTAGCGCCCCATTCACAGTTACCGTTTGATCAACTTGAATAGCACCACTTGTGTCGCCTTCAATACTATTGATGCGAATATCGTTTGGACCACCCGGTCGGTTTTCATAAACCAACGAGTCTACGGTGACCGTCTGCGAAATTTGCCCCGAGTAGCTCGCCGCTTGGGCAAAGTTAACCGCTTGAATATTACCGACTGGCGTAATCATACTTTTCTCTAGCGTTATGCCCACACCCGTAAAAGATTGACTCGCATCATTCATACCTTGCGCTGAATTCGCATAATTGATTGTTTGGATATTACCCGTACCCGACGTCATAGTTTGCGACAATGTAGTGCTCCCTGACGGTTGCGATACAGTCTGGCTGAGCTGGTCGATGCTCTGTGCAGCGGCTAAATTAATAGATTGGATATTTGCATTGGTGGAACTGCCCCTTGAGTCAACGTAAGCACATTACTACTGCAGTACTCTGCTGATTAAGCGATACCAGCGAGTCCTCACTCAAGTCGAGTAGTACCCCGTTGATTGCTTGATTCGCTGAGGTTGAGGTACCCTGTGTCAATGTAACCGGCTGTGAGTCTATTATAGTCATTTAGGAAATCGTCCAATCAGCCGCTGGCAGTCTTTGCCCGGATAGCAACACCGTTATCAATAAAGCAATGCCACTGTGTGCCACCACACTACTCATTAATTTCAAATTATCCATAGTGCGCGGCATTCATTAGAATTTGTAAACATAGCCGCGAGTACCGGTCACAGCGAGTAATTCTAAACTCACTTTTTTCGCTTCATCCTTTTCCACATAGGGTCCCAACCAGATGCGCGTCGCGCCTCGATCCGATGGGACTAGTTTAACCGGCGAGGATTGCGATGCATATCCTCTCCTATTCAATAAATTAGAAACCAGTGACGCATTTTTGCTGTTGACGAATACACCAACACTCACAAGCCAGCTCGGACCAGTTAGTTGTCCGGCTTCAGCTGCTCGTCTCTGATCTGCTTGCCTCTGATCTTCCTGTTGCTGAATACCGGTTAGAAATTCCTCCTCAGCCAGCAGATCCACTTCGCCCAGAGAGGGTTTTTCATCAAGAAATCCTTCTTTTACTACCGTGCCCACTGGAACAATGAGCGGTAGTGCCTTCCCCTGTTGTGCATATTCATAGCGCACATCTTGGCCTAGATTAAGCCTCTCGTCGCTATCAAAGCACGGTGAAAAATCAACCATTCTTCCAAATGCATTGTCTAAAATCCAAATTGCCCCTGCTTTCAACAAGATTTGCTGCGCAGCATGTACCGTCTCCACTTTCACATCTGTGTTTGAAAAACCATAATAATACTCATCCACCGCCACCCGAAATCGTGCAGTTTTACTCTTGCTGTAAAATTTCAAATCAAACCCTTCTGTCCCAACCACCACATTCGTTCTTGGGTCAATAATGTTGATTACCAAAGTAATCGAACGCTCCGAGTGCAAACTATCGTAACGGGTAAATGCCCCATCGATAATTAGCGGGGTAATAGTGCTGATAGGTGTCATACCAAGCGATCGGCGGTTGGTATTTGCAATAGTCGTCGACATGGACACATATAACGCTATATTGTCATTCGAAGGTAAACCAAACCGGTTTAATCCAATTGTTTCTCCGGCAGTCGGTGATAGCATTACCGGAAACTGATCAGTGACCAAACCATAACCCGGTTTTGTATGTGCGCTTAATATACTGATCAACTGTGCCCTGCCGGAATCTGCTAGTGGCCCATCGGAATATACGGCATTCACCGTTCCATCGATGATGTCACGCACCAAAAAAACATACGCAGCGGGGTTGTCTAAACTCATAGACAACTGTTTACCGAGGCATTTCAATGCTAACGTCAGCTTCGTCTGTGTCTTAACCGGAGACGCCTGAAAGTCGTCCTGCAAAGAGTGCTTCGAAACGCTGCTACAACCCACCATTACCAGCATAATTACGCCGCTAATAAAAAGGTTTTTTATCAACTTGAGTGGTATAAGTATCGTCACGATTGAAATACCAAAATTAAATGCTTGTTAGTTACAACTACTGAAGTCAATTTCGCCGATATAGACATTGCTGACTGGAGAAAATCCGTTAGCAAACCCGGGCTTAGCCCCCCAAACTGATTACCAGCACCATCGATTTGTTGGGCAATCACTTCCACCCCACAGGTCGGAGATTCGATGTTATCCAGAATAAAATGCCGACCCTGAGGATCGACAACTTGATAGCCGCGCACATTATTCCCAAATCTCACATTGCTTGTGGGAACCTGCGTAGTACCAACTATCAGATGATCCACATTCAAGTAGTATAGATTCTCCGCCGCATCGGAAATCAATTTCCCCTCCTGAATTTGCGAGTAATTGAATGAAGCACCCTTTAGCGAAGGGATCGCATCCCAATTAGGATGATATTCACGCAACGCTGGTGTTGGAATGGTAGGGATGGTAGGGTCAGTGGTCTGTGCAAACGCATAGGGATTTGAGAACACAAAGCCCACCATCAAAATAGCACTCCAGCTGGTAAAAGTTAGTTTTTTCATAAAAACCATTCCTCAAAAGTAATTTTCGGTGCACCTGAAGTTGTGACACCATTTTGTGCCATTGTAAATGTGCTACCGGTGATCGTGGCAGTCTGCTGAAGATTCACCGCCACTGTCCCACCTGCCGTATCCGTCACTGCATTCAAGGTTTGTAGATTATCGGTACCACCAGTCGTACCAGTGATCCCTGATTGTTGCGTCATTGCAACCGTGCCGGCTGAAGTGAATGATTGATGTGGCCCGGTTGTATCAGTCAATGATCCGGTCCCCAACTCAAGCAAGTTACCGGCTTGGAGCAAGTTATTGGCGGCACTACTCTGGGTAAATACATTCGCCGTCGCCGAACCCGTAAACTCTTGGCTGATTTCAGAAATTGAATTCCCTGTGCCACCTATCCTCGTTATGTTACCTGCTTGAGTGTTACTGTTGGCGGCCGTATTCATGTCAAATAGAAGACTCGTTGCAGTTGCCGCATCGACAGATTGTTCTACGCCGTCAGTAGTTGTAATATTTTCAGCAGCACTCGCCACGTTTAACGCTTGTAGGTTGGTACTGCCCACAGCACTATGGGTAAATGTTAGCGTTGATGCCGTTTCGCCAGCAGTATAGGTCTGCGATAAGTGGGCGATATCGCCACCCGAAAGAGCGACATTACCGCTCTGGATATTGTTCGCGCTAGCGGAATTGATATCGATTGTAACCGTACCATTGACCGTAACTTTTTGATCCAAATGGTCGATATTCGCAGACGCTGATACCGTATCGCGGGTATCAGCGAGGTTAAACGCTTGTACATTGTCCCCGCCCGTTGCAGCATCTTGATCCATATCTACACCGCTCTGTGCAGTAAAATCTTGCGTAGCGTAAGCAATCGTGCCAGCAGTGCTTAACCCAACTATCGAGTTCATGCTCTGCTGGTTTTCCGCACCCGATCCGGTTTGTGACATCGTTACTTTGCCAACCACATCACTATCCTGGGACAATCCATTATTGGTATCGACCCCGAATGTCGCAGCGGTCGCATAGTTCACTGCTTGGTGATTCTCATTCGTTGGAACATCGTTTTGCTGCAAACTTAATGTACCATTTTCGGTTATCGTTTGCGTGAGCTCATTAATGACACCATTTCCCGACGCAAAGTTTAGCGATTGCACATTCAATGTCCCTGCCCCTGCCCCAGCCGTACTTTGGATTAACGTGGTGGCAGTCGAAGTGCTGGTCACCGTTTGGGTTACCGCGCCGGCACCGTTCTCACCAATGTTTTGTGCTTCAATAAAGTTGAGCGCCTGTATTGATTCCGAGACAAGCCCACCTTGTGTCAGAGTCAGCGATGTCCCTGCTGTTATCGTTGATAACTGCGAACCACTGATCAAACTATCCTCTGTCGTGTTGAGTTGAATAGCATTATATGCTTGGATACTACCTGTTACCACAGTGACATTACCTTGTCTTAAAACAGGCTCTGCTCCTGTGTTTAGGGTGGTCGCTTGCATAATCGTCCAATCTGCTGACATCACCGTAGCAGAAACGAGCATCCAACCAACTGCCAACACCACTCTATATGTTTCTTTCATACTACTAAACCTCAACGATAGTGAACATTTTACGATACTTCTAATTTTTCGAAAAAATCAATAAATCGAAAAACTTTGCTTCAACTCAACTAAACAAGATATAAGCAACATTGCATACTAATGTCAACCTTTTTCTTCAAAACCAAACGAACTGGCTTGATTTTTAGGATAATACATAAGTTTTTTTAAATTTACCATCTCTTGGAGCAACTTTATTTGATTCCGCTTATCTCTATACGCCAATTGTTTTTCTTTCTTGTTTTCACTATAATTGAAGCCTTATGGGGAGACATGTGTTTCCCTTTTCGCGAACTTCCGGAAACTGTGCGTTGTTACCTAAAAACCGCATTGCTCTGGGATTTCTAGCGGTGCTTTTTATCCATCCCGATGCACCGATGAAAATGTGGCAGGAGAAACCAGTTGTCTGAGTCGGCACTACTTATCCTTGAAGACAACACTGTCTTTCATGGGAAATCGATCGGTGCCATCGGAAGAAGTAGCGGCGAAGTCGTTTTTAATACTGCACTGACGGGTTATCAAGAAATTCTGACCGATCCATCGTATGCTCGCCAACTAGTCACCTTAACCCACCCACATGTCGGTAATGTCGGCACCAACGCTGAAGACTGCGAATCGGGTAGTATTTCCTGCGCCGGGCTAATTGTCAAAAACGTCCCTACTCTCCACAGCAACTGGCGTGCGCAATCCAGTTTACCGCATTATCTGGAGACTAATGGGGTCGTCGCCATCAGCGATATTGACACCCGAAAACTGACTCGAATACTACGTACCCATGGCGCACAACGCGGCTGCATCGACACCAACCAGCCTCCCAATGAAAAGTTTTCCCGTGCTGCCGTCGACGCCTGCCCGGGGCTGGTCGGCATGGATTTGGCAAACGTTGTAAGTACTAAAGCACCCTATCGTTGGGATGGTGGTATCTGGAAGTTCGGTGGCAACGGCTCCTCCGCCCCACCAGCCAAATGGAAAGTCGTTGTCTGTGATTATGGCGTGAAGCATAATATTTTAAGAATACTCGCTGAGTTTGGCTGCGAGATTATTGTGGTACCGGCACAAACCACTTATGAGGAAATCCTTGCCCATAAACCAAATGGCGTACTCCTCTCCAATGGACCCGGCGACCCACAACCGTGTACCTATGCAATCACTGCAATCCGCATGCTACTCAAGCACGAAATTCCGCTGTTTGGTATCTGCCTCGGCCACCAATTATTGGCGCTCGCCGCGGGTGGTAATACTGAGAAAATGAAATTTGGTCACCATGGCGTAAACCATCCGGTACTCGACATCGCTAGCGGGCGCGTGTTGATTAGTAGCCAAAATCATGGTTTTACCGTGCAAGGGTCATCACTACCCGCACACTTGCGCATCACCCATCGCTCGTTATTCGACGGCAGTGTACAAGGGTTGGAATATATCAATAAACCTGCATTTTCCTTTCAAGGGCATCCTGAAGCCAGCCCTGGCCCACACGATACCAAGAATCTATTTGACCGTTTCATTTCCATGATGAAACACCACCATGCCTAAGCGAACGGATATCAAATCGGTGCTCATCATTGGTGCCGGTCCGATCATCATCGGGCAAGCATGCGAATTCGATTATTCCGGCGTGCAAGCATGCAAGGCATTGCAAGCCGAAGGTTATCGCGTGATTTTGGTAAACTCTAATCCGGCAACAATTATGACCGATCCGGATTTCGCTGCGGCTACCTATATCGAACCGATTGATTGGCGCACCGTCGAGAAAATCATCGAACACGAACGCCCGGATGCCCTATTACCCACTATGGGCGGGCAAACTGGCTTGAACTGCGCGCTCGACCTTGACCGCCATGGTGTACTGGAACGCTTTAACGTCAAAATGATCGGCGCTGACCGTCATGCCATCGACAAAGCCGAAGATCGGCGGCTATTTCAACAAGCGATGAAGCGCATCGGGCTCAATACAGTCCGCGGTAACACCGCACACAACATGGAACAAGCACTCGAAGTATTGGAATCTATCGGCTTCCCGGCAATTATCCGCCCGTCTTTCACTCTCGGCGGTAGCGGTAGCGGAGTCGCCTATAACGCCGAAGAATTTAATGAAATTTGTCAGCGCGGATTGGAAGCTTCACCGACCAAAGAACTCCTTATCGAAGAGAGTATCCTCGGTTGGAAAGAATTTGAAATGGAGGTGGTGCGCGATCAAAACGATAACTGCATCATCGTCTGTGCAATCGAGAATTTCGACCCGATGGGTATACACACCGGCGATTCAATCACCGTCGCTCCGGCACAAACGCTCACCGACAAGGAATACCAAATAATGCGTAATGCCAGCATTGCTGTGTTGCGCGAAATCGGAGTCGCCACTGGCGGTTCCAATGTCCAGTTTGCGGTCAATCCGGACGATGGGCGCATGATCATCATTGAAATGAACCCACGTGTCTCCCGTTCATCGGCGTTAGCATCTAAAGCAACCGGTTTCCCGATTGCCAAAATCGCCGCAAAATTGGCGGTTGGTTTCACCTTAGATGAACTGCAAAATGATATCACCGGCAGTACGCCCGCTTCTTTTGAGCCAAGCATCGATTACGTGGTTACCAAAATCCCCCGCTTTGATTTTGCCAAATTTCCGAACGCTGACCAAACGCTAACCACGCAGATGAAATCGGTCGGCGAGGTGATGGCAATCGGTCGTACTTTTCAGGAGTCATTCCAAAAAGCGTTGCGCGGGCTAGAAATTGGTGCAGATGGACTGGATAATCAACCGTCGTTGCATGATCCCGACCTGCTTGCTGCACGTTTGCGCATTGCCACAGCAGAACGCCCTTGGTATATCGCCGAAGCGTTTCGTCAAGGTATGTCAATTAAAGAAGCGCATGCGCTTTGTAAAATCGACCAATGGTTTCTTGCCCAAATTGCCGAACTCGTGCACATCGAAGCGGAGATAATCCAACTTGCCAACTCGGTACTGCATGCCGAGCTTGCGCCATCGACGTTGCGGGCTTGGAAACAAAAAGGATTTTCTGATCGGCGCATCGCGCTGCTATTGAAAACTTCTGAAGATTGGGTGCGTAAATTTCGTTTTAAGCATCGTATTCATCCGGTCTTCAAGCGGGTCGATTCCTGCGCAGCAGAATTCGACACCACCACTGCCTACCTCTATTCAAGTTACGACGAAGAATGCGAAGCGGCGCCCACCAAGCGCAAGAAAATCATGATTTTAGGCGGCGGTCCAAACCGTATCGGACAAGGCATCGAATTCGATTATTGTTGTGTACACGCATCGATGGCATTGCGCGCAGACGGATTTGAGACGCTGATGGTGAATTGCAACCCGGAGACCGTGTCGACCGACTATGACACTTCCGATCGGCTGTATTTCGAGCCGTTGACGTTGGAAGATGTGTTGGAAATCGTACGCGTCGAACAGCCGACCGGCGTAATCGTACAATATGGCGGGCAAACACCGCTCAAACTCGCGCGCTCACTCGCGGAAGCGGGTGTACCAATCATCGGCACTTCTCCGCAATCCATCCACCAAGCGGAAGACCGCGAATTTTTCAAACAGTTACTAAAACGCTTGGGTTTGCAACAGCCCCCAAACTGCACGGTCATGCATGTCGATGAAGCATTGGTGCATGCCGATGAGATCGGCTATCCATTGGTGGTGCGCCCGTCATATGTACTCGGTGGGCGGGCAATGGAGATTGTACATAACCGCGATGATCTGCATCACTATATGAATTCCGCGTTGCGCGCATCTTTCAATTCACCCGTGTTACTCGATCGCTTCTTGAATGACGCTATCGAAGTAGATGTGGATGCGATTTGTGATGGGGAAGAAGTAATCATTGGTGGCATTATGGAGCACATTGAGGAAGCCGGTGTGCATTCGGGCGATTCGGCCTGTTCGCTACCACCCTTTAGTTTGTCCGAAAAACTGCAAAACGAATTACGCCGCCAAACATGTGAGTTGGCAAAAGCACTTAAAGTGATCGGTTTGATGAATGTGCAATTTGCCGTACAAGGTAGCACAATCTATGTCCTCGAAGTCAATCCGCGTGCGTCACGAACTGTACCTTTTGTCTCGAAAGCCACTTCTCGACCGCTTGCTAAAATTGCGGCACGTTGCATGGTCGGGCACAGTTTGAAAGAGCAAAATATCAGGTTCGAACAGATTCCAGCTTTTTATTCGGTTAAAGAAGCGGTTTTTTCATTCTCCAAGTTTCCGGGGACCGATAGCGTTCTTGGCCCTGAGATGAAGAGCACTGGCGAAGTCATGGGCATTGGCAGCAGCTTTGGTGAAGCATTTGCCAAAGCCCAGAAGGCGGCCAGATCAAGTATTCCCTTGAGTGGACGTGTGCTACTGAGTTTGAAAACAGAAGACCACGCGGAATCTGTCAGTATTGCCAGCTCTTTGGCATATGCCGGTTTTGAGTTGGTGGCAACAGACGGCACTGCCGCTTCTTTATCTGCCGCCGGTCTCAACGTACAGCGAGTCAACAAAGTCAAGCAAGGGCGCCCGCATGTCGTCGACAGAATTAAAAACAACGAATTTTCGCTAATTATTAATACGACCTCCGGTAAACAAAGTTTGCGCGATTCCTATACAATTCGACATGAAGCAATATTTCATAAAGTTACTTATTTCACAACATTGGCGGGTGCCAAAGCGGCCGTCGAAGCGCATAAATCAGCCGCCGATCTCTCGGTAAATCGCTTACAAAACTTACACAAAAAAATCACTCAAAATTAATCACATGAAAAACGATCGAATAGTTTTAACTCACACCGGAGCGGAAAAACTCCGTGCCGAATTGAAACGGCTGAAAAGTACCGAACGCCCAAAAATAATCGCTGCAATCGCCGAAGCGCGTGCGCACGGTGACTTATCAGAAAACGCCGAATACGATGCCGCCAAGGAACAGCAAGGTTTTATCGAAGGACGCATCGCCGAGCTTGAATCGAGTTTATCGATTGCTGAGGTTATCGACATCACCAAAATTAGCGGCGAGGGTAAAGTTATCTTTGGAACAACCGTCAAGTTATATCATATTGACGACGACAAAGAGGTTACTTACCAGTTGGTCGGTAATCTTGAAGCGAACCCTGACATTGGCAACATATCAGTTTCATCTCCCATTGGCCGTGCCTTGCTCGGTAAACAAGAAGGAGATGAAGTCAAAGTTAGCGTTCCCGCCGGCAAACATAGTTATGAAGTCCTTGGGGTTAAGTATGGCTAATCGGGTTTAACTTTCCTCGATTAAACAAATTTTGTGGATCAATTGCCTGTTTGATCTGTCGGTATAACGTCAATTCAACCGTATCCTTATAACGCTTCATTTCCGTTAACTTGGTGATGCCGATACCGTGTTCGGCACTAAAAGAGCCACCAAGCTGTTGAACAATTTCATATACGGCTCGATGGACTGCTTCCTGTTTCCGAAAGAAAGCATCGCTACCCATACCTACTGGTTGCGAGATATTATAATGAATATTGCCGTCCCCAAGATGACCAAACGGATAGGGACGTGCGCCCGGCAAAATTTGTTGCACCGCCACCTTGGCACTGCGTAGAAACTCGGAAACTTTATTAATGGGAACGGACACATCATGCTTAATACTAGCTCCCTCAACTCTTTGCGCTTCAACGATGTTTTCGCGCAATAACAACAGCCGATCTGCTTGCGCCTCATTCTCAGCAATGACTGCATCTTGTATAAGGTTTGCCTTCCAAGCACGCGCGAACTCCTCCTCGGCCCATTGCAACTGCATGTCATCGTGGAAACTATCGACAACTATAAGCACATACCACTGATGTTGTGCACGTAATGGATTCGTCTGTGCCGGAATATGGGAGATCGCGGTTTGTACCGCAATGTCTGCCATAAGTTCGAATGTGGTGACACGATCTCCGCTTCCCATCCGCATCTGTGCCAGCAAATCGACCGCCGAGTCGACATCTTTCAAGCCGCATAATGCAACTACACGATGATGCGGTGCCGGAAATAATTTGAGTATCGCTGCGGTGATAATTCCCAAGGTTCCTTCCGAGCCGATAAATAGGCTTTTCAAGTCGTAGCCCGTGTTGTTTTTTCGCAGACAATTCAGACCATGATAGATGCGACCATCCGCAACCACCACCTCCAAACCAAGCGTCAGATCGCGTGCATTGCCATACCGAAGCACATTGTTTCCACCTGCATTAGTGGCAAGATTACCACCGATTTGACAATGACCATACGATCCGAGATGTAGTGGAAAAAAACGCCCCTGCGCGTGTGCTGCTTGCTGAATGGTTGCAAGAACACAACCGGCTTGCACATGCATACTGTTATTTTTTAAATCGATCGACACGATCTGGTTCATCCGTGCCATGTTGATGATCACTTGGTCGGCGCACGCAACGGTTCCACCGACCGTACCGGTGTTGCCTCCTTGTGGGACGATTCCGACCGATGCGGCCGCACAACATTGCACCAGTGCCGACACTTCTTGGCTATCGCCGGGCAATACCACCGCGATGCATACACTCGGGTACCGCCCACGCAATTCTTCAGTAAATGGTTTCAACTTCACACTATCGGTAACCACGTAGCGTGCACCGACAATTTTCTTCAGTTGCGCAAGTAGTACCGAGTACGACATTGCCGGCAAAACCTACGGAATAACCTGAAAAAAAGTTTCGTTTTTCTTGATCAAACCAAACCTCGATCGTGCGATCGTCTCGAGTGGTTCGTCACCATTTTTTAGTCCATTAATCTCAACGATCAGCTGATTATTCTGTTGCTTTATCTGCGCACCTTCGAGGTATGTTTGCTCGGTAATTTGCTGAAGACGATACCAATCGAACAGGTTTTTATCGCCAAACCACAATGCATATTGAAGCATTGACAATAAAATGATCAGAGAAATTATCAAATATTTATGAAAATTGAATGCCATGCTTTAATATTCCTGCTTTAACTGGTGAAGGCATTCGCCCCAGCATATTCTGCCTGCTCACCAAGCTCTTCCTCGATCGCCAACAATCGGTTATATTTGCCAACCCGTTCTGACCGACATAGCGAACCCGTTTTAATCTGCCCAGCGGAACTACCGACCGCCAGATCGGCAATCGTGGTATCTTCGGTTTCACCCGAACGATGCGAGATCGTCGTTTTATACCCACTCGCCTGAGCCAGTTTTATCGTATCAAGCGTCTCGCTCAACGTTCCAATTTGATTGAATTTAATCAAAATTGAATTGCCAATACCCCGATCGATACCTTTTTGTAGAATCGCCGAGTTGGTCACAAACAAATCGTCACCAGTCAACTGTATTCGCTTTCCAAGCAATTGGGTTAGATGCTCCCACCCCGCCCAGTCGGCTTCATCCATACCATCCTCGATGCTCACAATCGGATATCGATTAGCCCACGCCTGCAGATATTCAGCAAACTCGCTTGAATCTAGAGTTCGTCCTTCTGCTTGCAAATAATACTTACCGTTTTGGTAAAACTCCGAGCTGGCAACATCCACACCTAACATCACCTGCTCCCCGGGCAAATACCCAGCCAACTCAATCGCTTCCATAATCAACTGCATCCCTTCCTCGTTCGACTTGCAACTTGGTGCGAACCCTCCTTCGTCGCCAACCGCAGTATTCAACCCGCGCGCCAATAACACTTCTTTGAGGGCATGAAATATTTCCACTCCGCACCGTAGTGCCTCCGAAAATTGCGCAAACCCGACCGGCAGCACCATAAATTCTTGAAAATCGATTGCATTATCCGCATGCGCCCCACCATTTATAATATTCATCTGCGGCACCGGTAAAATAAACCGATTGCGGTTATTGTCGGACCCAATCAGCTCTGAAAAATGCACATATAGCGGGATATTACGCACCTTAGCAGCAGAATGCGCCGTAGCCAAAGAGACTGCCAGCAACGCATTTGCCCCCAATCGACTTTTATTTTGACTACCATCCAACTCGATCAAAGCCGAATCGATCGCTCGTTGATCGGTCGTATCCATGCCCAACAACCGAGATCGAATTTCGCCGTTAACATGCTCGACCGCCCGCAACACCCCCTTCCCTCGATAACGCTTTAGGTCGTCGTCACGCAACTCCAACGCTTCGAGCGATCCGGTTGAAGCCCCCGATGGCGTGCACGCAAATCCTACCCCGCCAGCGGTCACCATCTTCACTGCAACCGTTGGGTTACCACGCGAGTCTAAAATCTCGCGGGCTCGAATATCGGTAATGACCGATGCTTTTCCTTCTCTTTGATTCATGCTCTTTTGATTTATGATCTTTGATTTATGATCTTTGATTTATAAAAATTGCTCAAGTTTAATCTTCATCCATACAAACAATCATCATTGAAATTGTAATTCTTTTGAAACTGTATCAAGTTTCAACAATGCCTGCAACAACCCTGCCATATCGCTCAGTCGAACCGAATTCGCACCATCGCTCAACGCTCGTTCAGGCTCCGGATGGGTTTCCATAAACAATCCATCGACACCGACCGCCACCGCCGCACGTGCGAGGACTGGCACAAATTCACGTTGCCCGCCCGATTTTCCACCTGCCCCACCGGGTAATTGCACCGAATGCGTGGCATCAAACACTACCGGACAACCACACATTTTCAGTATCTCTAAGCTACGCATATCGACGACCAAATTATGGTATCCAAACGATGAGCCACGTTCGCACACCAAAATCGGCGCCACCGTTTCACCTTGCTGAATATTGCGTGCTTTCTCAACCACGTACTGCATCTCATGCGGCGATAAAAACTGTCCTTTTTTTATGTTAACCGGCTTCCCACAATTTGCCGCCGCTTCAATTAGGTCGGTCTGTCGACATAAAAATGCGGGGATTTGCAATACATCGACCACCGCCGCCGCCGCTTCAACATCTTCCACCGTATGCACATCGGTCAGCACAGGCACCCCGACATCCGCGCGCACTTTCGCCAAAATCTCTAGCCCACGTTGTCGCCCAGGACCCCGCTCCGAAGTCGACGAGGTACGGTTCGCCTTATCAAACGATGATTTATATACAAATGGAATATTCAGCTCTGCAGTAATATCACGCAATCGTGTGGCGGTTTGCATCGCTAATGCTTCCGATTCGATCACGCACGGTCCGGCGAATAGAAAAAATGGGGATACGCCACGCACATTAAAATCAGGTAACTTCATCGTCACTCCTATTTTGCCTGTCTTGTGTTAAACGGTATTCCAACGCAACTCGCACATAATCCGCAAACATCGGGTGCAACTTCCGCGGAGTCGAAGTAAATTCAGGATGAAACTGGCACCCAACAAACCACAAATGATCGGGCAATTCAACCACCTCGACCAACCCGTCTACAGATTTCCCGGAAAAACTCATGCCGGCATCTTCAAACTGTTGCATATATCGATTATTAAACTCATAACGATGCCGATGACGCTCACGAATCACATCACTTGTATACATGCCACTATAGCGCGAGCCGGGTTTCAGGTAGATGTCTTGTGCCCCAAGCCGCATACTGCCACCGAGATCGGTTTCCTCATCGCGCGTGTTAATACTACCATCGGGGCAGGTCCATTCGGTTACCAATGCGATCACCGGATCGGCCGCATCGCTTTCAAACTCAGTGCTATGTGCTCCTCTCAAGCCAATACAGTTACGCGCAAATTCGATGGTTGCCACTTGCATCCCCAAGCAAATCCCTAGGTACGGCACGCCATTTTCACGCGCATAGGCGGCCGCCGCAATCATCCCATCGATGCCACGTTCACCAAAACCACCCGGCACCAAAATTGCATCGGCACATGCAAGTTGCTCGATGCCATCTTGTTCGAGTTCAACCGAATCAAAGTATTTAATGTTAACGCGTGTCCGCAAATGAACCCCGGCATGCGTCAATGCCTCATTGAGCGATTTATAGGATTCCGTCATGCTGACATACTTGCCGACCATCGCAACCGTCACCTCGCTCGACAGATTATCGAAGTTGTAGAGCACCCGATCCCAGCCTGATAAATCCGGCACTCCAATCTCAAGTTTCAGTTGTTCCGCGATAATCTGATCCATTTTCTCCTGCACATATAATATCGGAATCCGGTAAATATTATCCACATCCACGCCTGAAATAACCGCTTTCTCTTCGACATTGGTAAACAACGCAATCTTGCTCCGATTCGATTTTGACAACGGCTTATGAATCCGGCATAGCAGAATATCCGGTTGAATCCCGATCGATCGCAATTCTTTGACCGAATGCTGTGTTGGTTTCGTCTTGACCTCCTGCGTCACCCGAATCTCCGGCACCAGCGTAAGATGCATAAATAAGGTGCTCGCCCGCCCCATTTCAATCCGCATCTGCCGGATCGCTTCCAGAAAGGGCAAGGATTCGATATCACCCACCGTGCCACCGATCTCAATCAGGGCAACCTCGGCATCCATTGCAGCGGATTTTATCCGCAATTTAATTTCATCGGTAATGTGTGGAATTACCTGTACGGTGCCGCCCAAATACTCGCCACGCCGCTCATTGCGGATTACCTGCTCATATACCTGACCGGCGGTAAAACTATTGTGCTTGTTCATTGTCTTGTTGACAAACCGCTCGTAATGCCCCAAGTCGAGGTCTGTTTCCGCCCCATCATTAGTGACGTAGACTTCGCCGTGTTGAAATGGGCTCATGGTGCCGGGGTCGACATTCATGTATGGATCCAACTTCAACAAAGTAACCTCGATTCCGTGCGCCTCGAGTACACTGCCAAGGGCAGCCGAAGCAACCCCCTTGCCCAGCGATGAGACCACTCCTCCAGTGATAAATACAAATCGGGTCATGGCGAATGGGTGAAGGGCATAACAGCGATTATCCGCAAGGTTATAAAGCAACCATCATTGAAGGTGCATCGGTTATCAATATCGGTTATCAGTAAATGAGTTGTTAGTGCGTCGGTTGTCAATATCGGTTATCAGTAAATCGGTTATCAGTGCATGGGTTATTAGTGCATGGGTTACCAAGTTGGATGCTCAAAACATGCTTGAGGGGTGCAACACTTCGATGCGCATTATCCGCGGTACTTCGGTGTTCATAGGTTTGGTGTTCACAGGTTCGGAACTCACCAGCACATTCTATCAAAATAAAGATACCATGCCGAGTTTCTCTAGCATAATTTCGCCCTGCTGATAAAAGCATTCAGGCTGTCGGGGCATTGACTTATTCGCTCGCACCTGTGCCGGATGGGATCACTCCCTACACCTATCGCCTGACCCCGTCTTTGCCCCCGGTCTCGCGCTTGATACCAGCCTTCGAGTGCTCGAAGGCACGCCGACTGAACTTTTTCCCAGTGATGACGTATACCGTCATCGATCGGAACGGGGGAGTTTTTTCGCAGTTTTTCCAGCTCACCATCACCGAGCCTGATTTTGCTGATACCGTGCAAAGCGACCAGTTTTATTCGACCGATACGTCGATCATGGACCTCGAATTGCCTTCGGCAAACAACGGAGTTGCTCCGTTGTCCTATTCACTCGCACCGCTACCGACTGGGCTCTCTTTCAATGCGACCAGACGTGTCCTAACGGGTACCCCAAGCGCGTTGGGTGCAACCACCACAACTTATTCTGCAATCTCCGACGGTGTGGCTTTAACACTGACGCAAACAATCAACATTGCTCCTGGGGTTTCAGAGTCAATTTAACGGTGTTGCCGGAAATTGCGCAAGCCTTAGCAGGACGAATGGTTTGGTAGCGACCAAATCGATAACACCGAGTATTCGATGCGCCTCGATGCAAACATTGGTTATCGTTTCTCCGCCGCGAACATTCCCGGGCACGTAACACCGTATAGTGAGACCTCGTTCTTTCAAGCGATCAATCAATATCGTATTGGGCTCCGTTAGAAGCAACACCGCCTCACTTTAGATATGCTGCAATACTATCCTTCATACCCCTATTGCTCACTCTAGCGGGGGCATGGGATTAAACTTTCAGTGGCTTGTGGTTAGTTGGCTTGTGGGAAGTTTTCAAAGACTCGTTCGATAAGCGTCGTCTTTTTATCTTCATGCACTGTATCGACAATATTTAATTTGTTTTCAAGATTCTCTTTTCCGTCTTCATCAAGATAACCGCTTTGAGAAAAATTGTGTGCCAGAACCCGTTCAGTAGATTCAGCAAGATCGGGCAACCCCATCTCTCGGTAAGAAAACATTAACAGCGCGAGTGCTTCTTCGATGACGGCGGTATCCGAGTAATCCTCGATCACTCGTTTCGCGCGATTGACCACTGCCACATATGCGTGGCGCGAAAAATAATACCCAGCAACAACTAACTCATGCCATGCCAATCGGGTATATAGATGATGAGCACGAATACGAGAATCGGTTGCATATTGACTATCTGGGAATTGCGTGTAGACATCGGTAAAAGCCTTAAACGCATCGTCAGAGATACTCGCATCGCGGTCGCTGAGATCATTGCGCCCAGTCAATCGACCAAATAAAGAATTGTCTTCTTGATAATTTGCCAGTCCTTTGAGATAGTAGGCATAATCGACTGAACGATGGGTTGGGTATAGTTTGATGAAGCGATTTGCCCCAGCGATAATTTGCGCAACGTCTTCATTGCGATAGTGTGCGTAGATAGTATCAAGTTGCGCTTGCTCGGCATAGACCCCATATGGGTACTTTGCTTCCAATTTGCGAAATAAGTCAATCGCAGTGAGCCAGTTTCGGTTGTCTAGATTTTTCTTCGCAATAGCGTATAGTTCAGCGGCGGTCTCGTCTTCGCTAGGAGAAGAAATACAACCTGATAAAACGGCACAAGTGAGTAAGATAAATATTAAGTTTCTGCTTGCCATGATTGATAATAGCCTTTTATTGCATAAAAATGATGTCCGCTATTTTGCCACATTACTGAAAAGCTATGCAAATTGAAATCGAATCAATCTTTGCCGGTATGCGCCTTGACAAAGTACTTGCGACCTTGTTGCCCGACTATTCACGCACCTCGCTCCAACAATGGATCAACCAAGGGTTAGTGTTGGTCGATGGAAAACTTGAAACTCAAAAATTCTGCTTGCGCGGCGGTGAGAAACTGCGCATTTCGCCACCGCAACCAACAGTTCTGCAGTCTCCTGCACAGAAAATAGATTTTGAGGTGGTGGATTCCGATGAGCATATTCTTGTCATCAACAAACCACACGGACTGGTTGTTCATCCGGGCGCAGGTTGTCCCGATCAAACATTACTTAATGGCTTGCTCTATTTCGACGAATCTTTATCCGCCCTACCCCGTGCCGGTATTGTCCATAGACTCGATAAAAACACCACCGGCTTAATGATCATCGCACGAAATGAAGCCACCCGACAACGATTGATCTCCATAATTTCTACACGCCAACTAAAAAGGCAGTATTTGGCAGTGGTAAATGGTGTGATGGTGTCGGGTGAGTATATTGAACAGCCAATAGGGCGACATCGGCACGACCGGCGGCGAATGTGCGTGACCGACTCGGGTAAGTTTGCTGCCACGCAAATACGAGTCGAACGCAAGTTCCGTTGTCATTGCCTGGTCCGTGCCGAACTAAAAACAGGGCGCACCCATCAGATACGGGTGCATTTAAGTTGGCGTGGTTTTGCACTGGTTGGTGATAAAGCTTATAACGGCCGAGTGCTACTGCCACCGGCCGCCGACCAGCGCGTTATTGAAACTTTGCAAACATTTAATCGGCAAGCATTGCACTCTTCGCTTTTGTCGTTACGCCATCCGATTACTGGCGAAACAAAGCAATGGCAACAACCGTTGCCGGCCGATATGCAATACTTGATTGAACAACTGGATGCAGACTGCCGTAGCCAAGTTGACTCATCAGATAATTATCCGTTCGCCTAACCGGATCGATTAGATGCGCACAAAGCGCATGGAGAAATCGATTGCTTTAAGGTGCTTAGTGAGTGCGCCAATGGAAATATAATCGACACCAGTTGCAGCAATTTCCCGAACATGTGGCAATGAAACATTGCCTGACACCTCCAACTTCGCCCGTCCACCGACGATTGCAACACTCTCGCTCATCGCATTCAAGGTAAAATTATCTAGCATGATGTGTGACACATTGGCAACCAATGCTTGTTGCAATTCGGCGATCGATTCAACTTCGACGATTGCGTTTTGTTCGGTAGGTACACAGCGTAAAGCGGCGGCGATCGAACCGGCCGCGGCGATATGGTTTTCTTTGATTAAAACCCGATCGAACAGACCAATGCGGTGATTGTGCGCACCGCCAACGCATACCGCATATTTTTGCGCAAGGCGCATGCCGGGCAAAGTCTTGCGCGTATCCAAGATCCGCGTGTGAGTGCCGGTAACTGCATCGGTGTATTGGCGAGCAGTGGTGGCGGTACCAGAAAGAGTTTGTAGTAAATTGAGTGCGGTGCGTTCAGCACTCAACATGGAGCGCGTCGAACCGCGTAATCTGCAAACCACATCGTTACTGCTCAGTGATTCGCCATCGAAGCGCAACCAATCGATCTCAATCGATGGATTGAGTTGATGAAACGCCTGCTCGAACCACGCGACACCGCACAAAATTGCCGGTTCGCGGCAAATTAATTGCGCATCAGAAATCGCCGAAGGCGCAATGAGCACGGTACTGATATCGCCATCTCCGATATCCTCATGCAATGAATCGCTAACCAATTTAGCAATACTCGAGTGCGGTGGCAACGCTACTTTGGACTTCGCCATGCGGATATTATAAGGGAAACACATAGTGCCAAGTTGTATAATCCCAGTATGGCAATATCCTACCAACACACTGAAAATCTATGGGCCGCACTGCAACATGCATTCGAAAAGTATAGTGATAATCCGGCATGGATTTCCCGCAAACACAATAGCAATAAATGCGTTACCTACCAAGAACTTTACGCCGCCGTCCTTACTATTGCTGACCAACTGCGTAAAAATAATATCAAAGAGGGGCATACCGTCGGTATTATTGCACCGAACTGCCCCGAATTTATCGCCGCCGCGCTCGCCGCATGGAAAATTGGAGCGAACATTGCACCAATTCATGTAGACAACAGCGAGTACGACATCAAAAAACAAACGGAAGCATTAGCACCACAAATTTTGCTGTACCATGCCTCCGCGGCCAATTATCCAAAGACAATGGCGATCGACATGAAAAGTCGCCCTGAGGCAATCGCTCGTGAGGCTGCTCTGCCTAGTGCAGACCATACCGTGCAACTAGCAGTCCGTATCTACACTTCGGGTAGCACCGGTCATCCAAAAATCGTGCGGTTAAGCCATACAAACTTGCTCTCAAATCTCCGCGCGGTTCAGGCAATCAAACACTTTGGAACACACGACCGCTTTATTTCATTGTTGCCACTTTCACATATGATGGGCTTGCTCGCCAACTTTATTCTGCCTTTGTCGAGTGGCGCTGCCATCGTTTCACCTCGAGTCATCGCCGCTAGCGAAATCATCGCTACCATCTGCGAAGAAAGAATCTCGGTAGTGATTGCAGTACCCAGATTGTTCCGCAATATCAAGTTGGTGTTAGAAAAAAAATTTCAAGCCGGTGGTGTTTCATTGAATCTATATCGAAAATTGTTGCGGGTTTCGCCGCTGTGGCTACGTCAAATCCTCAATGCACCAATTCGAAAAAAACTCGGCGGGCGGATCAATGTGTGGTTTAGTGGTGGGTCGCATCTCGATGCTTCGATCAGTCGTTTTTACCATGAACTCGGTTTACCACTCAGACAAGGTTACGGGTTGACCGAGACTTCACCGCTGACCAGCATTCAAGAACATTTTGACCCTGCCGTGGAGAGCGTCGGAAAGCCAATCGATCAAGTGCAGGTAAGAATTCAGAACCCAGATGCCAACGGAAACGGCGAAATTTGGATCAAAGGACCCAATGTCATGCTCGGTTATGAAAACTCGCAACAAAATGCAGAAGCATTGCGAGACGGTTGGTTTAAATCGGGTGATATTGGACGGGTCGATGCACACGGTCGGATTTTTCTGACCGGGCGTAGTAACTGTTTGATTGTCACGCAAGCAGGCAAAAACGTATATCCTGAAGAGTTGCAACTCTTATTGGAGCGCAACCCTGCGATCAAAGAATCGGGAGTCTTTGAAGTAGAAATGAAGCCCGCATGTGTTCTCGCCATCGATGGCGAAAAACTCCAACGTGAAGCGATCGCGCGGGCAACACTGAATACACTCAACCGCTTAGTCTCCGCGCATAGTCGTATCACTCGCTTCGCAGTGGTGGATGAATTGCCTCGCACCCCGCTAGGTAAAATCGCCTTGCTCGAATTACCGAAAATTTTTGCACAATACGAAGTCAAATAAATGCCGACAACCTCCAGCAATTATATCAGCACGCGCGGTAGTACCCGAATTTTGGATTTCGAGGGAGCCACACTCGCTGGTCTTGCCGAAGATGGCGGGCTATACCTGCCGCAGAAATGGCCACAGTTCACTGCATCCGAACTCGTCGAACTGCGCGGTCTCTCCTATTCAGAGTTGGCAATGCGTATCCTGTCGCCTTTTATTGGCGGTTGTATCCCCGCTGATATTCTTGCAACCATGCTCACCGATGCATATCGTAGCTTTCCACAACCGCAGGTTACACCACTCAAACAAATCGACGATTCGCTATATCTGTTGGAATTGTTTCATGGTCCGACTTTCGCATTCAAAGACCTGGCACTGCAATTCCTCGGTCGTTTGTTCGGCTTTTTTCTTGCTCGACGCGGGCAAACGATCACCATCATTGGAGCAACTTCAGGTGACACCGGCTCTGCGGCCATCGAAGCCGTGCGTGGTATCGATGCGATCACCTTATACATGTTACACCCCAAAGGGCGAGTATCGCCAGTTCAACAGCGGCAGATGACCACTATACTGGATGCCAATATCCATAATTTAGCGGTCGACGGTGACTTTGATGACTGCCAGAACTTGGTCAAGGCACTCTTCAACGACACCCAGTTTCGACTTCGATATTCATTGGCGGCGGTCAACTCAATCAATTGGGCACGAATTGCCACACAGACAATCTATTATTTTCATGCCGCATTACAACTTGGAGCACCTGAGAAATCAGTCAATTTTGCAGTGCCGAGCGGCAACTTCGGTAACGTCTTTGCCGGCTATGTGGCACGACAAATGGGGCTTCCTATCAACCGCCTCATCGTCGGTTCGAACTGCAACGACATTTTGACAAGATTTTTTAACTCCGGACGGATGGCACGACGCACAATACGCCCGACCATTTCACCGAGCATGGATATTCAGATTTCCAGCAACTTCGAGCGTTATCTATTCGAATTGCACGACCATGATAGCGCCGAACTCACTGCCCTAATGGCGCAGTTTGAGACGCACGGCGAATTTTGTGTATCTCCTGAAATTTACCGAAAAACGCGCGAATTATTTTCCGCCTACTCCCTCTCCGATGACGACACGCGCGCTGCAATTGCACGGGTATATAAGCAAAGCGGAGAGTTGATCGACCCACATTCTGCTATCGGGGTAGCCGCGGCTCGCGAATGTTCTGAGCCCGACACGCCAACAGTTGCCCTTGCGACCGCCCATCCGGCAAAATTTAGCGACGCAGTTTCAGCAGCATGCGAGATACCCGTCTCGTTGCCACCGTCGTTGCAAGAGCTGATGCAACGTGAAGAAAGAGTAATGTACGTGGAAAATAATCTGGCCGCAGTAAAATCTATTATCGAGCGCGGGTGAAGTTTTTTCTCTTTCGCTATATTCGGAGCCATTGGCGCGGAGAAGCCTCGCTGCTGCTATCCTTCTGGGTCAACTTTATATTGCTATTCGTCATGCTCGGGTTTCTCGAGCAGTTTACATTGCCGCCGTATTTGAATGGTGAATGGAAGGTCACCGTTGCAACGATTGGATTTTTTGTTGTAGTGCGTGGGTTAATCTACCCATGGCAGGTGGTTGGTGTAATTCGTGCTAGCGAGCGATATATTCGGGATCAAATCAATCGAACATGGGCAATTACCGCACAAGGTGTTGTGGTATTAAGCCTGCTGGTCGTGTTAGCAACCACTTTTTCTAGTTATCAGTCGCTATTATCGTATAGGAAAAGCTTACACCCGCCCGAAACAGTAGAGAGCGAACGCGGCTACTCGCTTGAGCTCATTACGCTTGATCAAAATGAAGCTAATACCTTGCTTCACCTGCGCGGACCATTTGAGATTGGTATAACCAGTAAAGTTAAGCACTTGCTCGCTACTCACCCGACAATATCCGGCATCATTTTAGATAGCGGCGGCGGACAAATTTATGAGGGCAGAGGGTTGGCATATCTCATTCTAGAGAACTCTCTCGACACTTACTCGCTGGGTATATGTGCCTCCTCTTGCACAACAGCTTTCGTCGCTGGTAACCAACGCACACTGGGTAGCGGTGCGCGGCTGGGGTTTCATCAGTATAAGAATTATGTGGTGCTGCCGGTTATCGACATCGACGAACAGCACGCCAAAGACATGGCACTATTCGAACAACAAGGTATTTCCTCTGAGTTTCTACAAAAAATATTCCACCGACCGCCTGATGATATGTGGTGGCCATCAACCGATGAGTTAATCGCGAGCGGTATCGTCCATAAAATTGATTTTTCAATCGCTCCAACAAAGAAACTTCAGCTGCTCAAAAGCGAGTAACCCGTATCAGTTTGAACTGACACCACGCATACGCTCACCACGCCGGCGTAATAATTCAACCGACATCAGCAATAAAATCGATACAATGACAAGCAGAGTCGCAACCGCCAGGATAGTAGGGCTGATTTGCTCGCGGATACCGGAGAACATTTGCCATGGAATGGTTCGTTGTTTATAACTCCCAACGAATAGTACGACAACAACTTCATCGAATGAAGTTATGAAGGCAAATAACGCACCAGAGATCACGCCGGGCAAAATCAATGGAACAATGATGCGGAAGAACGTGCTTTGTGGCGATGCGCCTAAGGTTGCCGCTGCGCGGATTAAACTGTTGTCGAAGCCCACCAAAGTTGCGGTAACGGTAATCACAACAAACGGCGTTCCCAACGCTGCGTGTGCGAGAATCACGCCAGTATAAGTAGAAGATAAGCCAATTTTGCTATAGAAAAAATACATTCCAGCAGCAGAAATAATCAGCGGCACAATCATCGGCGAAATGAGAATCCCCATGATTACCGATTTATATGGCATTTCAGGACGACTCAACCCAAGTGCCGCGATGGTACCCAATGTAGTTGCAATTATTGTCGCGAAAATAGCAATAAACAGGCTGTTTTTGACCGCACCTTGCCAGTTTGGATTGGTGAAAAAATCTTCATACCACTTCAACGAGTAGCCTGCCGGGTCGAAAGATAGCATCTCTGGGGTGAATGTAAAAAAAGGAATTGCGTTAAAAGAGAGCGGAATGACCACCACAATCGGCGCGATCAGAAAGAAGAATATCAATCCGCAAATGAACAAGTAGGCGTAGTGCCAAATCCTTTCCGGTAACGTTGTGTAGGCGGGCAATGACATGATCGCGCGCGGGCTATCCCAGTTTCATATTGTTGATTCCAACAATCTTATCATAGAGAAAATACAAAACTAATACGATGACGAGTAAGATCGATCCCAATGCCGCGGCCAGCCCCCAATTCAATGAGCTCGACATGTGAAAGGCGATAAAGTTACTGATTAAAGCCCCGCTTTGCCCACCGACCAATGCTGGAGTGATGTAGTAACCGATCGAGAGAATGAATACCAGCACCGCTCCGGCACCAATACCCGGGACAGTATGGGGCATGTACACCCGAACAAAGGCGGTAAATGGAGTCGCTCCGAGCGATTTTGCCGCGCGCATATAATTTTTAGAAATACCTTTCATCACGCTGTATAACGGCAACACCATAAAGGGCAATAAAATGTGTACCATCGCAATAATCGTGCCGGTTCGATTGTGAATCATCCCCAAACGATTACCGTCGTCTACCAAACCGAGCCATACTACCAGATCATTGATAACGCCCTCTCGTTGCAATAACGCAATCCAAGCCGTTGTTCGGACCAGCAACGAAGTCCAAAATGGTAGCAACACCAATATGATAAGTAGGTTGCTTTTTGCGGTCGGCAAAACCGAGAGTAAATAGGATATTGGATAGGCAAGAATTAAACATAAAAACGTGATCAACAAACTCATCCATAGCGTACGCCAAAAAAGTTTGAGGTAAATTTGTTTTTTCGGGTCTTTGCGTACAAAGTCGCCCGTGTCTCCATAACTCATATCGAGTGCTGCCAGATAATAAGAAATGGTATATGGTGCGCTCTCGCGCTTGATAATTTTCCAGTTTTTGACATCGCCCCACTTCTTATCGATCGCAATGAAAGATTCTCGATAAGGGGCTTGCACTTGATCTATCTTGCGTGCGGTTTTTCTGAACAAACCCGAGAAGCCTGGTTTTTCATAATTCAAGCGGCGTCCTACTTTCCCGATCGTTTTACTTTTTTGGGCGTCAAGAAAATCATCCGCAAGCGCAATGAATATTAACTCGTTGGGCAATTCTCCACTTTCTTCATTCCAGTCTTTTAAGAGTGGCACGGTGTGGTGCATAACTTCACCAACCAGTTGATTATCGGTACTACGAAATAGCATATCTATGATCGGTATAAAAAATGCGACCATGATGAACAAAAACAGCGGTGTCACCAACCAAAGTGCCTTCAATTTTCCTCGACGCTGGGCACGCGACAAACTGGTCTTTAGTGGAATACCATCCGCCGTAAAAAGAACTTGCGCATTTATAGTTGAATTGTCAGCCATCGTTCGATTGCTATTTCAGTTCAAAATTGATTAACCGCATGTGCGGTGCGGGAAGATCTCCATGATTGAAGATCTTCCCACCCCACATACTGATTACAGCATGCAATTGAGAATTACTGAGCAAGCCAGGCATTAAATTGCTCGGTTAGATCATCGCGATTGTCAGCCCAGAACTCATAGTTGAACAGCAATGTATTTTTTGCGTTCGCCGGTGCAGTTGGCATGTGTGGGCTCATTTCGATACCCAGTACAGCGTGTTTACCGACCAATGGAGCTGAAGAAGCACGTGCCGGACCATACGAAATATATTTCGCTTGGTCAGCAAGCCGCTGCGTATCTGTGGCAAAACGTAGATACTGCATAACTTCTTTACGATTCGGCGCACCTTTGGGAATGACCCAACCGTCCAGATCAAATACTTGCCAATCCCACATTATAGCAATTGGTTGTTTCTCTTCTTCGATCACAGAAAACAAACGACCGTTGTAAGTTGAGCCTATGACAACTTCGCCATCCGCTAACAGTTGCGGGGTTTGCGCACCTTTATCCCACCAGACAACTGAGTTCTTAATGGTATCCAGTTTGGCAAATGCACGGCTGACACCTTCTTCAGTTTCTAACAGGCCGTATACCTTGCTCGCCGGTACACCGTCAGCGATCAATGCCCATTCAAGGTTGTTGATTGGTTTTTTCTCCAGCGATCGCTTGCCCGGAAACTTTTGCAGATCGAACACATCGGCAATTGTGGTTGGTTTGTTATCCAATAAGTCGGTACGATAGCCAAACGTTGTTGAATACACAATTTGCGGGATAAAACACGGTGATACAATTAGGTCACCAAAATCTTCGCTCGCCAGCGTGCCATCCGGAGCGGGTGCCAAAACGTTATCATG
>WASV01106625.1_pt1 | contig 57241 bp, 52 predicted proteins | sample 5698531 | NCBI WGS metagenome assembly WASV01 (sample SAMN11175559, study PRJNA528189) | sponge metagenome | isolation source: marine sponge | host: Myxilla | place: Antarctica: Western Antarctic Peninsula, King George Island | collected 2013-01 | reverse complement strand
CTTGAGCATGCGCGGAGGGCTCCTTACCTTGAGCATGCGCGGAGGGCTCCTTACCGTGAGTATGCGATGAGTCGTGCTCATCAAGCCCGGGCCTGGCCTTATCCATATTTAAAATACCCCAGGCCAGAACCCCGCCTATGATCAGAATGGCAATAGCCCCGAATGAAATCTTTCCGTTCATGGCTAGTTTTCTCCTTTCCCGTTTTCCAGAGTTTTGTTTTGGGCAAATGGATTCCCCCCAGTCAGGCGTTTCACATCGGCAACGGCATTGTGATACTCGGCCAACGCATCAAGGTATTGGCTTTGAACCTGAAAAAAAGTTTTCTGGCTATCCAGCACATCCAACAAACCGAATTTTCCGAAACGATAACCTTCGCTGATGGCATCGAATGCTTTTTTGGCTCCGGGCAAAATCTCGGTCTTGATCAAAATTACTTTTGCATGGGAAAATGACACCTCACTGTGGGCCTTAAACAGAGCTTCCTGCATTCTCAATGCCTCTGCCTTTTTTTCTTCCTGAGCTTTTGACAGCCTGTGACGGGCTTTGGCAATGCCTCCCTGATTGCGGTTGAACCAGTTCAAAGGAGCGCTTACACCAAACACCAAAGCGTTATCATCCGTTTCCTCCAACCAACGGAAACCACCGCTGAATGTCAAGTCAGGAATCGCTTTGGAATTCTCTACATCCAGCTCCGCCTGCCGATGGGCCAGAGTCGTTGACCACTTGGAAAGACGCGGGTTGGCAAGCAGTTCTGTTGCTGGCGGCTTGTCAGAAATTGTGAAAAAATCTCCCTGAACCGATTCGAACCGAGGTTTGGCGTTCCCCCACAGTACAGACAATTTCCTGCGGGCATTTTCCAGTTCCTGTTGGGCCCGTTCTTTTTCCATGCGCATATTGGCAAGAGCAACCTGTGCCTTGATTATTTCTATCGCCGCAACCTTGCCCGCCGTAACTCTCTCGGAGACCGCGTTCAAAAATTTCCTCGCCAGTTGCACCCCTTCAGCCACTAATGAAACTTTTTGCTGGGTTTTCAGCACATCAGTGAATGCTTTAGAAACACGGGCTAATACTTCCAGGCGCTGGACTTCATAATCCCATCCGGCAATTTCTTTCGATAAGTTAGCAGAACTTCTCCTAAGATCGCGCTTACTTCCCAGTTCCAGTCGCTGACTCAATTGAACCGTGGTTTCAGATTGGTCAAAGCCATTAAAATCTCCCGATCCGGCTGCATTTTCCACCTCCACATGCAGTTCAGGATTAGAGACCAACCCGGCCTGGAGCGCCTCGGCTTCCCGAGCACGAACCTCATACGAAAAAGCCTGTAGGTCAGGATTTTGCAACAAAGCAACTTGCAAGGCCTGATCCAGAGTAATGGTTCCCGTTAATATTTTCTTGTCTTCCGCCCAAGAGATGCCTGGTATGAAAAAGCTTAAAGCCAAGCAAACCCCAAGGGTTTTTAGCGCACGTTTCATTTCCTTTTCCTCCCAGCGTAACGCTGGCAATATCTTTATATTGCTGGCAATGATTCTCTCGATTCTCAAGCGAACAGGACAAAGAGCGGGCAAATTGCCACAATACAAACTATAAAATAGAGGTATTCTTAAAATTTAATGGTTGAACTTAAAGGAACAACGTAGGAGGAGCTCGTGAAAAATTCGGACTTCTTCTAAAACATGATTGGAATGAGACGGTTTCAAAACCTATAGGAACAAAAACCAGAGGATTGAAAAATTCAAAGTCTTGTGAAAAATCCTGTTTAAAGACTAGTCCCTGCTTGAAGGACTTGGAATTTTTAGCCAGGATAAAATAATCGGAATCGTTCTCGTTTTCAGAAGAATGCGAATGGTTAAAATGGTCATCGAGTTCGTGATTAGCAAAATGCCTGTTTACAAGATGGGCACAAGCTTCCAAAGCCGCAGAATGATAGTGCCCCTGATGCTGATGAACATCTGCGTGTTCATCATGGATATGCTCGGTTTCAGGATGGTAATGAATGAGCGGAAGTAAAAAGAGTGGGATAATGATCCCCAAAAAGATCAACTTCCACAAACCTGAATTTTTTTTGTTCATTCGAAAAGTCATCGACGGCACACAGTTTTTGCTATTACTTATATAACCGGAAGATATACTTATTATTTTAAACGAAATCGGTTAGAGAATTCAAGCGGATTCCCCCGGTTTTCTAATACATTGATGTGTTTGGGGGAGGAACGGGGGGGGCTTTCTTGCCACAACCGACTGCACCACCAAGAAAAGCCATGATCAGTAACAGCAATAAAAAAGATTTCATACTTGCACCTTATTTCAGTATTTCAGTTTTTTCGTCAATCGGGAAATCTGCGCTTTCACCTGTTTTTTCGCCGTCCCCCCGTGAACATTTTTCCGGTCCACTGAGTTCTTAAGAGCAATGTGCCCGGTGACATCCTTTTCAAACCGTTTGGAAATCTTGCGAAGTTCGCTCAACGAAAGGTTGCCGAGGGTTTTTTTCTCATCCAGACAGTAGGCGACAGTTTTTCCGGTAATCTCGTGGGCCTCACGAAAGGGAACCCCTTTAAGGACCAGGTAGTCCGCCATGTCGGTGGCAGTTAAAAACCCACTGGCCTCCAGTTCTTCGTCTGAAAGCGAAGTGAACTTTGCCGACTTCATCATATCGGCAAAAATCTTCAGGCAGACTTTGATCGTATCCGCCGAATCGAACAGGGGTTCCTTGTCCTCCTGCAAATCTTTATTGTAAGCCAGCGGCAATCCTTTCATTAGCGTAAGGAGGGAGACCAGGTTGCCAAACACACGGCCTGATTTCCCCCTGATCAGTTCTGCTGCGTCGGGGTTCTTTTTTTGCGGCATGATACTGCTGCCAGTGGTGAACGCATCGGATAACTCCACAAATCCGAATTCGCTGGAATTCCAAATGACCAGTTCTTCACAGAACCGGCTGAGATGCATCATCAGCAAAGCCGAAGCACTGCAGAATTCTGCCGCGAAATCCCGATCCGCCACCGCATCCATGCTGTTATGGGAAATTTCCGGAAACTTTAAAAGTTTGGCAGTGTACTGACGATCGATAGGGAAATTGGTCCCGGCCAATGCCGCTGAACCGAGAGGCATAACGTTGATCCTTTTGCGCGCATCCAGAAAACGGTCTTTGTCGCGAAGCAACATTTCCACATAAGCCAAAAAGTGGTGCGACAACAAAACCGGTTGTGCCCTTTGCAAATGTGTGTATCCCGGAATCACCTGATCGATATTCTTTTTGGCAAGAGCCACCAGAGTTTTGCACGACCGGTCGATTTCCTTTACTGCCTCATCCACCTCGTTCCGCAAATACAGGCGAATGTCCAGGCAGACCTGATCGTTACGACTGCGAGCGGTGTGGAGTTTGCCAGCGGCGGGTCCTATCATCTCACGCAGGCGGCTTTCGATATTCATATGGATATCTTCCAGCTTGTCACTGAACTGGAACCGTCCCGCTTCGCATTCTTTTAAAATCCGCTTCAACCCTTTGTGGATTTTCTGCGACTCGGATGGAGAAATGATTTTACAATGCGCCAGCATTTTGCAATGCGCGATACTTCCCTCGATGTCACAGGCGTAAAGCCGCTTATCAAAAGAAATGGAAGCCGAGAAGGTTTCCATCAACGCATCGGTCGATTGTTTGAACCGACCGCTCCATGGTTTTTTCATTTTAAATTTCTCCCCCCGGCTAACCGCCACCAAGCGTGAGGCTGTGATATTTCTTTATCAGCTTTTACTTCTACGCCCTTCGGAGCATAAAGTCTGAATCTTCTTCTCCCTGACAAAATCTAAATCCGTTTTAAACGGGATGACGAAAAACTTTTGAATAGAAAATACTACTAACCTTTCCTCTTTTTCTCGTCTGAGCCGGCGATCACCACGGTAATTTCGCCTTTCCAGGTTCGTGTCAGGGTGGAAAGCTCTTTCAGGTTGCCCCGAATCACTTCCTCATACATTTTAGTCAGCTCGCGGGTGACAGCCACCTTGCGGTCTCCAAAAAACCGGTAAAGGTCTTGCAGCGTTTTTTGAATGCGGTGCGGCGATTCAAATAAAACTACGGTACGTTTTTCATTCGCCAGATTCTCCAGCATCGTCGTGCGCCCTTTTTTACGGGGCAGGAACCCCTCAAAAACAAACCGGTCCATGGGCAAACCGGAAACAGTCAATGCCGCCAGCAATGCCGATGGACCAGGAATGGAGTAAATAGAAACCCCCTCTTCGATTGCGCTGTTCACCAAATGATAATGCGGGTCAGAAATTCCGGGCGTCCCGGCATCTGAAACCAGGGCAAGGTCATCGCCTTTTTTGAGCCGCTCGACAAACTCCCTGCCTTTTTTAATTTTGTTAAAACTGTTGTAACTGGAAAGGGGCGTTTGGATTTGATACCTGTTCAACAATATTCTTGTCCGGCGGGTATCTTCAGCTGCTATCAGGGAAACCGCATCAAGGGTTTCTATAGCGCGATGGGTCACATCGCCCAGGTTGCCAATTGGGGTGCTCACTACAAATAAATTGCCCGCTTCCACTGACATCGGTTACACAACAGCCATAATTGATGATTTATTTTAGTCTCCGGTTTTGAAAAACCCAAATCTTCGTTAGGAAAAGCAGGACTGGTTTTCAGTTACCCTTCCGCGGACTGGCCGAAAACTGCATGTTCTTTTTCTTCGGTTTTTACCAGATGTGTAATTTTATTTTCTTTTTCCGTCATATCGCAGGAACCGTCCAATACTCCTCCCAGCTCAATGTACAAAGCAGGGGATTTAATATTTCCCACCACCCGGCTGTTCGAATGAAGCTCAACCTTTTTGGAAGCAATGATGGTTCCCTCTATGCGACCCATGCAGACAACCGTTCCTGCAGAAATTTCAGCGACAAGATGTCCCGTCTCCCCGACAACCAGAGTATCATCGGTGTGAACCTCGCCTTCAAACTTGCCATCAATGCGAACAGTCCCGTCAAAACATAACGATCCGTTGAAAACCGTGTCTTTGCCCATATAAGCTTTTATTTCCGTGTCTTCTTTTTTCATGTTTTTCTCTCCCCACATGAGAAACCCCCCTGTCCCGTTTTAATGTTTTTTCTGGCCGATCAAATCCAAGATGCGATCCAGATCGTCATCCGAGTAATAAGTCACCACCAGTTTGCCACCTTTTTTCCCTGAATTGATCTCAACTTTGGTCCCCAGCTTGCGCTCCAACCCCTTTTCCAGGTCCCTGATAAAAATATTTTTTTTACCAGCAGGGACGAGTTTAGCGGGTGCCGGTTGTTTTAACCTGCTCACCCGGCTTTCTGTTTGCCGTACCGTAAGATCCTGTTTGAAAATTTCTTTACGCAGAGCTTGCATTTGTCCGCCATTGCCCAGCCCCAGGAGAGCCCGGGCGTGGCCCATGGAAAGTTTACCGGAAATTAAATCTTCCTTGATATTTCCAGACAGCTTGAGAAGTCGCAAAATGTTGGCAACCGCAGCCCGGCTTTTGCCTACCTTTTTAGCGATCATTTTCTGAGTCAGGGCAAACTCATCGGAAAGGCGGGCATAAGCTTCCGCCTCCTCTATGGGGTTGAGATCATGACGATGAATATTTTCAACGATCGCCAATTCCAGAGCCTGATTGTCGCTGACTTCGCGAATCACTGCCGGAATTTTTTTCAGTCCCGCTTTTTTTGATGCCCGCCACCGTCTTTCACCCACCACCAACTCATAACCGGTTTCCGCTTTTTGCACAATCACCGGTTGCAGAATTCCATTTTCACGAATGGACATTACCAGTTCTTCCAGCTTGTCGTCATCGAAATATTTTCTCGGTTGAAACCGGTTGGGTGAAATTTCATCAATCAGTAGTTCCGTTCCCAGGCTCGTTCCTCTTTCGGCGGACTCAGGAACTCCCATTTCGAAGTCCGGGATCAATGCGTTAATGCCTTTGCCTAATGCTTTTCGGTTCATGCCGTCGATCCTGAAATTGAGGTTTGTTCATCGGCTTTAGATCGGGAAATAATTTCTTTGGCTAGTTCAACATAAGAATCCGCGCCACGTGAGCGACTAGCATACAGCATGATCGGCTTGCCATGACTGGGCGCCTCGCTCAACCGCACATTCCTTGGGATGATTGTTTTTAGCAGGAAGCCGCTGAAATATTTTTGCACTTGGTCCTTCACCTGTGAGGCTAGCAGGGTTCTGCTATCAAACATCGTTAACAAGATACCTTCCACTTTTAAATCCGGGTTGATGGATTTTTTTATCAGCTTTAAAGTTTTCAGCAAATAGCTCAAACCCTGAAGAGCATAATATTCACATTGCATAGGAATCAGCACGGAGTTGGAAGCAGTCAGGGCATTCAAAGTCAAAAGACCCAAAGAAGGCGGGCAATCTATAACCACAAACTCAAAATCCTCACGCACTCCATTGAGCGCAGTCTTCAAAACTTTTTCCCGGGCTTCTCTGGATACCAGCTCGATTTCAGCACCGGTAAGATCCACCCTCGACGGGATGATTTTCAGCGTTTCAATTTCAGTGGGGCAAATGACTTCCTTTTGGCTCGCCTCACCCATCAGGAGTTCATAAACCCCCTTGGAATTGGCATCGATCCCCAACCCACTGGAGGCGTTGCCCTGAGGATCAATATCGATCAACAACACTTTTTTGCCTGAAAGGGCTATAGAGGCTGAGAGATTGATGGCCGTGGTGGTTTTCCCCACCCCGCCTTTTTGATTTGTAATGCTTATGATTTTGCCCACGAAACCTCTTGGGAACAGTTCAGACAACTGCCTTAAATTATCATATTTTCAATTCTTTACCAATATATAAATTGATTTGGACCACTGTTTCACCAGCGAAACGCTGGACTCAACTGGCAATGGCCTCTCTCGCTAAATTCATGCCTCGAAGGGGTAGAAAGAGTAGCCTCTGTTTTGAATCCATAGCTTTAGATTGGTTTCAGGAGAGGGATTACCCCCCTGCGGGGCATGAAGGTTTAGGTAAGTTATCACGCCTGTGGCAGCTCACCGGATGTTTCACGTGAAACATTAAATTGATGCCTCCCGGATGTTTCATGTGAAACATTTTTCATAAATCAGCAGGCTGGAGACCAGTCCCTGATAGCTGGTTATGGCGATCGCGTCCTTTAAAGGAAGGCTGGATTCGGGCAGGGTCTCGTCGGGGGACTTTTTCAGGACCAACCTGCCTCCGGGAGCTAAAAACCTCTCGCCCAGAGCCAGACAAGGCTCTACACCCGATACAGCACGAAATATAACCGCATCAAATCGGCCTTCCTGTTGGGCTGGGATGTTTTCCGCTCTGGCATTGATCACCTCAACCTGATCCAGCCCGAGCTCCCGGATGACCGTTTCCAGAAAACTGCAGCGCTTGCGCTGGCTTTCCACCAAAACCAATGGAATTTTTGGAAAAATGATTTTTAAAGGAATCCCGGGAAAACCGGCACCACTGCCTATGTCCATGGCCCGGAAATCCGGTTTGAGTGCTCTGCAATACTGCAGAGAGTCGAATATATGTCTTTTGAGGATGTTTTCGGGGGTTTTTTCTGCGGTGAGATTTATTTTGTGGTTCCATTTGACCAAAATATCCAGATAGTGCCGAATCCGAGGCTCCACGAGGCTAGAAAGCTCACTAGCGAGAGCCAGTCGGGGGTCCTGCAAAATATGTCCAATGGTAGCTTGCATAGGAGGGCAAAATGACGTTCAGGAAGCTAGAATCTTTTTAAATTCCTGGGTAAGAACAGGAACAATCTTAAGAGCATCTCCAACTAACCCAAAATCTGCAACAGAAAAAATAGCGGCATTAGGGTCGGAATTAATGGCCACAATGCATCGCGACGAAGACATTCCGGCTAAGTGCTGTACCGCCCCAGAAATACCACAGGCGAAATAAAGGTCAGGGGAAACGGTTCGCCCGGTCTGGCCCACCTGGTTGGAATAGTCGCGCCAACCATTATCCACCACAGGTCGACTGGCCCCTACTGCCCCACCCAGGACTTCCGCTAAGTCTTCCAGCAGTTTAAAATTTTCCGGCCCTTGCATCCCCAATCCACCCGATACCACAATCCGGGCTTCGGTGACATCTAATTTAGAACCCACCTGTTTGACCAATTCCCGGACCCGTTGGGAAAATTCCGGTAATTCGATTTCTTCCTGGATAATGTCACCCTGCCGGGAAAGCGGAGGATTGCGAAACACATTCGGGCGCAGGGATAGTATATGCGGTTTCTTGCCCTTAAAGCGGACAGTGGAGTGGGCCTTCCCGGCTGAAACCGGTCGCACTGCCTCCACCTCCCCACCGCTAACAAAAAGGGAAATACAGTCGGTCGCCAGCCCCACCCCTAACCGGGCCGAAAGAACCGCCGACAATTCTTTGCCGTTATTGGTCGCTGGCAACAATAAATAATCGAATTCAGATTCTTCTAATTGCCGTAATAAAGCGAAAGCATAATTTTCATGAACATAGTGCTGCAGGTCGGGATGGGTGAGAAAACGCACTTCATCGGCACCGTATCGAATAAAAAGATCGGCCTCAAAATCTGCCGTATGGCTCAAGCAAAAGGCAACGACCTTTCCAGATATCTGGTCCGCCAGTTTCCGGGCAGCACTTAGAACCTCTAACGATACCGGCTTGGTTTTACCCTGGTCATGCTCGATCACCACAGCCAGGACACGGTCAACACTCACAAAAAAACTCCAGAATAGAAAATAAAAAGGATCGCCGACATCACGAACGTCAGAAAAAAAAGCATTTTATTGCCATTTCAGGCGTAACTCGATTATTGTCCAGACATGCCCCGAAGGGGTAGCAGGGGTAATCCAGGGTTATGCAACGATCTCTGTCTGCAGAGGCAGGAGTTTCATTCATAATTAGCAAGTCAGTCGGAGGGTATATTTTCTTAATTAAATGAGTTTTTCCTCTTCACGCAACAAGCGAACCAGTTTGCCGCTTATTTCTTCTTCAGAGCCTTGCAGAATTATTCCTTTTTTTCGCTTCGGGGGCAAGCAGAGATTTTCCTCAATGACTCCGTTGTCATAAATGTCAAGCGTCTCAATATCAAGGTCGCTGGCAGAAAACGTTAAAACTTCTTTTTTCTTAGCGGCCATTATACCTTTAAGAGAGGGTAGACGAGGTTCATTCAGACCCTTCTGGCAAGTCAACAGCAAGGGAAGCGGCAATTCGCGAACTTCACTGCCGCCTTCAACCTGCCGGGTAATTTTAGCATTTTGAAAGTCATCGGAGAACTCAATCCTCGTCACCACAGTGACGAAGGGAATACCGAGAAAAGTAGCCAGGGCCGGGCCGGTCTGGGCCCGATCCACATCCACAGCCTGCCTGCCGCAAAGAATTAAATCGTAAGGAATTTTTTCAATGCTGCGAGCCAAAACTCTGGCCAGTGCATAAGAGTCCAGCCCTTCAAATTTAGCATCCATCAAATGCACGGCCTTGTCTGCACCCATAGCAAGAGCTTTTTTAATGGAATCCTTAAATCCTTCGGGCCCCAGCGATAAAAGGGTGATTTCAGTATCCGGGTTTTTTTCTTTAATGCGCACCGCTTCTTCAATCGCAAACTCATCATAGGGGTTGATGATGCGGGAACTCCCGGGGGAAACCACCCTTCCATTTTCAATCTGGATTTGAGCGGCAGTATCCAAAACCTGTTTGACACAAACGATGATTTTCATAATCCTCAAGCACAATTAACTTAACTTGGATATTATCGCAGAGGGCGACAATTTGCAAAACCACAAAACTATCCTCAACACAACCAGCTAAAAGTCTGTAGCGAATATATAAAAAAATCTGTTTTGAAAAACTTTACTAATAAAAACTTTACTAATGCTGAAGTTGGGGAGCTTTGATCTCCTTCCTGGTTTTTGAGGTTGCTTTTAGGACTCTTCTTTTATATATTGAATGCCAATTTCCCCCACAACTCATCTCATTATTTGTTTCCAAAAACTGATGGCAGTTAAAGAAACCCTTTGGAAAAAATGTTTAGAAAAAATTGAGGAGCAAATACTGCCAGAAAGCTATACCACCTGGTTTTCACCCACCTACCCCAGGGCCCTTGATGATCGTTTGATGACCATCGCAGTTCCAAATCAATTTTATAGAAAGTGCCTCATAGAGAATTATCGGGACCTGATCGAAAGCACTTTAAAATCTGTCACAGAAAAACCGATCTTGGTAGATTTTTGCATAGAATCTGAAATTATAGTCCAAACAGAACAAGATAAAGAATTGGCGGAAGCCCCGTTTATTAAGCCTGTCGAGAGCCTTAGCGTTCCGTCTTATCTCAACCCTAAATACAATTTTTCAAACTTTGTGGTTGGTTCGAGCAACCAGTTTGCTCACGCAGCGGCTTTGGCCGTTGCTACCCACCCGGCCATTGCCTATAACCCTTTATTTTTGTATGGGGCAGTGGGGTTAGGCAAAACACATCTTCTACATGCTATTGGTAATAAAATTTGCGAGAACAACACTGGAGCCCGAGTCCGTTATATTTCTGCCGAAAGCTTCACCGTTGACCTTATTGAATCCATTAAAAAAGATAAAATGCCGTTATTCCGGAAAAGGTATCGTCCCCTGGATGTCCTGCTGGTCGATGACATTCAATTCATCGCCGGCAAGGAAAGGACTCAGGAAGAGTTTTTTTATACCTTCAATACTCTTTACGAATCACATAAACAACTCGTTATTTCCAGCGACAGGTATCCTAAAGACATTCAGAAAATGGAAGAACGGTTACAATCCCGGTTTGAGTCCGGGTTGGTGGCGGATATCAACCCTCCCGACCTGGAAACGAAGGTTGCTATTCTGTATAAAAAAGCCGACTTTTACCAAAAAACTATTCCGCAAGATGCCGCTATTTTTATAGCTGGCAACATAAAATCTAATATTCGCGAGTTAGAAGGTTTTTTACTCAGGGTCATCGCTTTGTCCTCTTTTATGCATAGAGAGATTAATTTGGAATTAACTAAAGAAGCGCTGAAAGATTTTACACTGGATAAAAACAAACATTTCACCATTCCCAACATCCTTAAAACTGTTGCCGGATATTACGGCCTTAAGGTATCCGATATTAAATCTAAAAGGCGCACTCGGAACATTTCTATACCCCGTCAAATAGCCATGTTCTTATGTCGGGAACATACTAAATCCTCACTTCCCGAAATCGGTCGTCAGTTTGGTGGCAAGGATCACACAACAGTAATTTTCTCCTACAAAAAGATATCCGGTTTAATTAAAGAAAACAGAGAGTTACAGGCTTCCATCCAGGAAATAATCGAGCTTATTGAAAAAGGATAATCTGTATAAAACCTGTTAAAAAAACATGAATAAAACAAGTAAAATAAGGTATAATTAAAAGATTAAATTTTTACCCCAACCTTACTCAAAAGATTACATTTTTAACAACAGCTTCTTCTTTAAAATCTGCCTTTAAAATTGAAAACTAAGAAAGCTTTTCCACATACTCACAGACCCTACTACTACAACAATATATAAATATAATATTTATTCTTTAAAGAGATTAGTAATACATTCATGAACACACCTCAAAAAACTGTATACGACTCCTCCAATATTAAAATTTTAGAAGGGCTTGAAGCTGTTCGAAAAAGGCCAGCTATGTATATTGGTGGAACCGGTATAGACGGTCTGCACCATTTGGTTTTTGAATTGGTGGATAATAGTGTAGATGAGGCAATTGCTGGTTTTTGTTCAGAGATAGATATTGTCCTGCATATTAATGGCACGGTCACCGTTGCTGATAATGGACGGGGAATTCCTGTAGATATGCATTCAGACAGGGAAATATCAGCAGCAGAAGTGGTGATGACGGTACTTCATGCTGGAGGTAAGTTTGACAAAGATACCTACAAAGTATCAGCAGGTTTGCATGGTGTAGGAGTATCAGTGGTCAACGCACTTTCAGAATCACTGCTTTTGGAAATAAAAAAAGACGGAAAAATCCACACCCAAAGATATGAAAAGGGAAAACCTGTTACGGGATTAGAAGTAATTGGAAAGACTGGGACTTCAGGAACTAAAATAGTCTTTAAGCCTGATTTAAGCATTTTTGAGGATTTAAACTTCCGCTTTGAGATTTTATCCAATCGACTTCGGGAGCTGGCCTTTCTAAATAAAGGTATAAAAATAAATATTTATGATGAAAGAGATGGGAAAAGCAATGAGTTCTTATTTGAGGGCGGAATACGTTCTTTCATAGAGTATTTAGGGAAAAAGAAAAAAACCATCCACCCAGATCCTATTTATATTGAGCAAAGCAAGGACGATTGTGACTTGGAAATGGCACTTCAATATAATGACAGTTATGCCGAAGAAGTGTTTACCTTTGTCAATAATGTTAATACCCGTGATGGGGGCACCCATCTAATTGGTTTTAAGTCAGCCTTGACAAGGACTGTTAATAGTTATGCGGCCCAGAATAACCTGTTAAAAAACGCAGGCGTTACTCTGACCGGTGATGATGCCCGAGAAGGATTGATACTGGTGTTGAGCATAAAAATCCCTGAGCCGCAGTTTGAGGGTCAAACAAAGGGCAAGCTGGGTAATACAGATATAAAGGGAATAGTCGAGCAGATTGTCAATGAGAAACTTGGGCAGGTATTTGAAGAACAACCAGATATAGCTAAAAAAATTATCGCCAAAGTTATAGGTGCCGCTCAAGCCCGTGAAGCTGCAAAAAAAGCCAAAGACCTGGTTCGAAGAAAAAGCGCGTTGGAAGTGAGTGCCTTGCCCGGAAAACTGGCAGATTGTTCGGAAAAGGATCCAGCCCTTTCTGAAATTTATATCGTAGAGGGAGACTCAGCGGGAGGCACTGCGAAGCAAGGTCGTGATAGAAGATTCCAGGCTATTCTGCCGATGAGAGGAAAAATACTCAATGTAGAAAAAGCCCGTACGGAGAAAATGATAGCTAGTGAGCAGATTCGTATGCTTATCACCGCATTGGGAACAGGCATTGGGAATGATTTTAAAATAGAAAATCTCCGTTACCATAAAGTCATCATAATGACAGACGCCGATATTGATGGGGCCCATATCAGGACCCTGCTTCTTACTTTTTTCTTCCGTCAAATGCCAGGGTTGATTGAAAAGGGTTACTTGTATATTGCTCAACCCCCGCTTTATAAAGCCAAGAAAGGAAAAAAAGAGAATTATTTAAAGGATGACAAGCTACTTTTCAACTTCCTGATGGAGCAGGGTACAGAAAAGCTAGAAATCACGACACATAAAAACAGTCATAAAATAATCGGGCCCGAGCTTAGTCAGCTTATAAATAATTTATACCAGTTTCAAGAATGTTTTGAACAGGTTGTAAAAAATAATATTCCACGGGCCGTTCTGGATGTATTGATTAGTTTAAGTGTGAAAAAAGAAGTCTTTGCAGACCTTGAACAGGTTATAGGGGTGGTCATTCAGATTCTTGATTCTTTGATTGATGAAGAAAGTCGGGGGAAATACCAATATAAGTCAGAATATCTGAATGTTCCGATTCGATTCACAAGTAGTGTTAATCTCAATCCTGAAAAGGAGAACCGGTTAAAAGAATTTTTAATAGAAATCGACAGGGATGAGCCGACCGGGGTTTTTGCCAAAACATCCCACGGCTTTAAAAAGGTAGATTTGAATCAGGACCTGAAAGATGTGCACTTCCAGTTGGAGTTTGACCCCGAGACAGCATGTTATCAAATAGAAATGTTTGGCTCTAATAACGGGAGGGATTTTCAGTTAAAATTTAATATGGAATTTATGGAGTCAGTGATCATCCAAAATATCCTGGAAATCTATGAACCCATCAAGGAAAGCGATTGCCCACCTTTCGTTTTACACAGTGGTGGAGAAAGTACTACTGTCGGCTCCAAGCACGATTTATTGCAGGCCGTTTTAAACATGGCTAAAAAGGGAATTTATATTCAGCGTTATAAGGGTCTTGGTGAGATGAATGCCGACCAACTCTGGGAAACAACCATGGACCCGGCAGTCAGAATTCTTTTGCAGGTCAGGGCTGACGACCTGGTTGCCTCAGAAGACCTGTTCACCATATTAATGGGAGAAGAGGTAGAGCCGCGACGCGAATTTATCCAAAAAAATGCCTTGCAAGCCAGAAATGTAGATGTCTAGGGGAACGTTTTATAGGTGACATCTTTCTTCTTTTGTCGCTTTTGAAGTTTCAAGTACAGAAAGGTCTTTGAATGCCGGAAACGATCGAACCGATCAATATAGACGATGAAATGAAAAACTCGTACCTTGATTACGCGATGAGCGTAATCATTGGACGCGCCTTGCCAGATGTCCGAGACGGGTTAAAGCCTGTCCATCGTCGTGCGCTCTATGCGATGCATGAAACCGGCAATGTTTGGAACAAGCCCTATAAAAAATCTGCCCGCATCGTTGGTGATGTGATGGGTAAATACCATCCACATGGAGATCAGGCAATTTATGACACAATCGTTCGTCTGGCTCAGGAGTTTTCCCAAAGGCACCCGCTTGTCGATGGCCAGGGGAACTTTGGTTCGATAGATGGCGATTCCGCTGCCGCCATGCGTTATACAGAAATTCGTATGGAAGAGATCACCAGTGAACTCCTCCGGGATTTGGAAAAAGACACCGTTCAATTTACTCCCAACTATGATGACTCTCTGAAAGAGCCTTCTGTGTTGCCGGCAAGTTTTCCGCAATTGCTTGTTAACGGCTCATCGGGAATCGCCGTGGGTATGGCGACCAATATTCCTCCGCATAACTTGGGAGAAGTTATTACTTCCGCAGTTCACGTTATTGAGAATCCTCATTGTTCGGTGGAAGACCTTATTGGGCTCATGCCGGGTCCTGATTTTCCCACTCGAGGAATCATACAGGGAAGAAATGGAATATGGTCCGCTTATAAAACTGGCAGAGGTATCATCCGGGTTCGTGGTCGTGCTGAGATTGAAGCCATGGAGAAGGGTGACCGGGAACGCATCGTCATCAACGAGTTGCCGTTTCAGGTCAATAAAGCCAGGCTGGTGGAGAAGATCGCCGAACTGGTTAGAGACAAGCGATTGGAGGGAATTTCTGACCTGAGGGATGAGTCGGACCGGGATGGAATCCGCGTTGTGGTGGAATTGAAAAAAGGCACCATGAGTCAGGTGGTTTTAAACTCCCTTTATAAAAATACCCAGCTTCAGGACACTTTCGGGGTCATCCTGTTAGCTTTGGTGAATCAGCAACCCAGGGTTCTCAACCTGAAAGAGTTTTTTCACCATTTTATCCTGTTTCGTAAAGAAGTGGTGACTCGGAGAACCGAGTTTGACTTAAAGAAGGCCCGCGAGAAAGAACACGTCCTTGAAGGATTGGCCATCGCGTTGGATAACCTGGATGCAGTGGTTCAGCTTATCCGCAATGCCCAGGACCCAGCGGCGGCACGCGATGGGCTCATAGCGGAGTTCGGGTTGTCAGAAATCCAGGCCAAAGCCATTCTTGAAATGCGCCTGCAACGTCTCACCGGACTGGAGCGGCAAAAAATAGTTGAAGACCTGGAAGAAACCCGCAAGCAGATCAAAGAATTGAAAAATGTTCTTGCCCATGAAGAAGTCAAGCTTAAGATCATCAAAGAAGAATTACTGGAAATTAAAAATAAGTATAGCAATGAGCGGCGGACAGAAATCGCCGATACGGACGATGATGGCGATATAAACATTGAAGACCTGATCGCCGATGAGGATGCAGTGGTTGTTTATACCCGGGGGGGTTATATCAAACGGCAAACCGTTGATAATTACCGGGCGCAAAGAAGAGGCGGTAAGGGCATTCGGGGGATGAACCTCAAAGAAGAAGATGTTGTCGAAAAACTTTTCATCGCTTCAACGCTGAGCCATCTCCTGGTGCTTACCAGCATCGGGAAGATTCACGCATTGCGAGTTTATTCTATTCCGGAAGTGAGCCGGATAGCCAAAGGAAAATCCATCGCCAACCTTTTGCGTCTCCAGCCGGGAGAGGCCATAGCCAGTATTCTTTCTCTCAGGGAATTTGTAGAAGATAAATTTGTCATGGTTGCCACAGAGCGCGGTATCGTTAAAAAAACTTCTTTGATGGCATATAGGAAGCCTCGACAGGGCGGCATTATCGGGCTGAAGATTGACGACGGAGACCGGGTTATCGGCGCAGAATTGTGTGACGGGAAAAGCGATATTTTACTCGCCACCAAAAGGGGTTTTTCTATTCGTTTTAACGAAGAAGCAGTACGCTCCATCGGCCGTACAGGTAGAGGGGTTCGCGGCATCCGTCTCAAAGACGGAGACCGGGTCGTGAGTATGAAAATCGTTCAACCCGGCACCAAGCTCCTCACGGTAACTTCAAACGGTTATGGCAAGCGAACGTCCATAGAAGAGTACCCTCAACAAGGCCGGGGCGGACTAGGTGTTATGACGATTCGCTGCAATGAAAAAACAGGAATCGTGGTGGGCGTGCAACAGGTAGATGAGGCAGATCAGCTTCTGGTCATCACTTCCGATGGTAATATTGTTCGCATGCGTGTCAACGAAATATCCGTGATAGGCCGAAACACCCAGGGCGTTCGCGTAGTGCGTACCAGCGAAGGTAACCAGGTTGTCAGTATCGAAAAACTGGTCGAATAAAATCCCTCCCCATGGATGTGACCTCCCAGACTTATCCTGCTCCAATATGGTCTAACCCTGTGGGTTGGAACAACTTGAGGGCGGGGATTTTTTTTCTAGGGTGGGTCTTCCTGGTTTCCTGTTCAGAGCAAAGGGATCCTCTTCTTCAGAAGGCGAATGAAGAATGGATTCAAGGCCGAAACCATAGCGCTATCCAGATGTTCAATGATGTGCTGAAAAAGCATCCCTCCGGCCCACTGGCGGAAGAAGCCCTGTTTCGCCTTGGTGAAATCCACCACTTCAGCTTAAATAGTGGTTCGCGGTCTCTGGTTTATTTCCAGGAAGTCCTGCAAATGAATCAAGGTGGAGAATTCAGTTATCCAGCGCAGAAATATATTGCGGAAATCGCAGAATTTGGTTTGAAGGATTATGATCAGGCGATCATCGAATACCAAAACTTAATCAATCATTACCCAGGTAAAAATGATACTGGCGATCATCAATACCGCATTGCCTCTATTTATTATAAAAAACAAAATTACGAGCAGGCTCTGGTAGAACTGGAAATTTTATTGGGAAATTACCCAAAGAGTTCCTGGGCGGAAGAATCCAGATTTAAAACTATTGAAATTTTTTATACGTTGAGCCGGTGTCCTGAGGCAAGAGAACAGTATCGGCATTTTAATCTGGAATACTCAGAAAGCCGTTTTAAAGAAGATATAGACTTTATTGTTGCCTCCTGCCTGGAGGAAGAGGGGCATTTACAAGAAGCTTACAACCGGTTTAAGGTTTTGGAAGGACATTATATTTACCCCGCCATACTCAAAATGAAACTGATGGGCATTGAAAAAAGGATGAAAAAGAAACACTGATGCTCGATTTAAAAATTATTTGCGAAAATCCTGATGCGGTGAAAACCCGCCTCAAACGTCGGGGCGGTGACTTCAAGGAACTGGATGAATTGCTCAAGCCCGAAGAAGACCGGCGGTTGGGACTTCAGGAATCAGAATCGCTGAAAAATAAAAAAAAGAAACTTTCTGCAGAGGTTGGTCAGTTCAAACAAAAAGGCCAGGACGCTTCGGAACTCATGGAAGAGGTCAAAGCCATTAACGGTTCCATAAAAGAGCTGGATGCTAAAATCCAAACCCTGGAGCAACAGGTGCAGGAGAAACTGCTTGGCATCCCCAACATTCCTGATGACTCCATTCCTGATGGTGTCGGTGAAAGCGCCAACCGAAAGGTGCGCGATTGGGGAACGAAGCCGGAACTTTCATTCAAACCAAAAAATCATGTGGAAATTGGCGAACAACTCGGCCTGATTGATTTAAAAAGAGCCGCAAAAATTTCCGGAGCCCGGTTCGCGGTTTATAAAGGACAAGGAGCAGGACTGTTGCGTGCTTTGATCAATTTTATGATCGATGTGCAAACCCGGGAAAACGGTTATGAGGAATTGTATCCACCCTTTCTGGTCAATAAGGAGAGCATGCTAGGTACCGGGCAATTGCCTAAATTTGAGGAAGAGTTATTTGTCACCCGCGACGACCCCCTTTACCTCATCCCCACCGCCGAAGTTCCTGTTACCAATTTTCATCGTGATGAAATTCTGGAAGAGGAGTCGTTGCCCATCTGTTATGTCGCTTACACCCCTTGTTTTAGGAGAGAAGCCGGGTCCTATGGCAAAGACACGCAGGGATTGATTCGGCAGCACCAGTTCGACAAGGTAGAGTTGGTCAAATTTAGCCGGCCGGAGGAGTCATCCGTAGAGCTTGAAGCTTTAGTCGAGAATGCTGAGGCCATTCTAAAAAAACTTGACTTGCATTATCGGGTGATGGAGTTATGTGCCGGTGACCTGGGTTTCTCTGCAGCTAAAACTTATGATCTGGAAGTGTGGCTTCCCAGTCAGGATACGTATCGGGAAATTTCATCCTGCAGTAATTTTACCGACTATCAGGCCCGGCGGGCTCGGATCCGCTGTAAAAAACGCACGGGTGGTAAACCAGAGTTTGTCCACACCGTGAACGGTTCAGGCTTGGCCGCAGGCAGATTGTTTGTGGCCCTGCTGGAAAACTATCAGCAGGAAGACGGAACAGTTGTGGTGCCGGAAGTGTTGCGCCCCTATTTGCACGGGCAGGAAGTTTTAGCAGGGCATCCATAAATCTATAATTTTCATTTTTGCCATTCGCGTAACCTTTTTTTTAAAGGTCGTGTCAATGCTGATAGCAGGTTTTGTGCTTCACCATAAAGCATTGACTTAAAGCAGGAAACCGTCCCTTGACATTTTCCCGCAAGTAGATAAATATAAACGGGTTCACAATATTCAGGAGGGATGGCCGAGTGGTTTAAGGCGGCGGTCTTGAAAACCGTTGAACGAAAGTTCCGTGGGTTCGAATCCTACTCCCTCCGCCACCCCAACTTGGCGTGAGGCCAGCATGCAATAGCTCCTCAAGCGGTCAACGGGGTTTGAGGGCAGGATAAAATATTACTTATTGGAGAGGTGGCCGAGTTGGCTTAAGGCGCACGCCTGCTAAGTGTGTGTAGGTTTACTCCTACCGAGGGTTCGAATCCCTCCCTCTCCGCCACTGCTAGCTGTGGGGGCAACGAGCAATTTGCCCGTCTGGCGAGCAACGATTTATTTCAGTCCAATCGTCTATTGCTACTTGCCCCTACGGCTAGTAGCCACTCGGCGTGAGGCCAAAAGGTAAGAACTTTGAGACGTTTAAAATACATAGCCCTGCTGGCACTGGTTTTCATGGTGAGTTGCACCTACGAAAGTAAGGAAGATATTGTTGGCCTGCAAGAGACCGATATCAGCAAACTGAATGGTTCCCTGTTTGAAGGATCCCAGTCCAGGCCCGTCCAGCAGATTGAAGCTTCATTGGAAGAAGGTCCAGACAGCTATGCGCCTGACGCAAGCCACCCCAATATTCGGGAGAAGGTGAAAGTCCAACGAGCGATTGTCGTGCCGGAGGAAGCAGAAGGTAAGTGGAAAGCGGTCAAGCTTCTGATCAAGAACAAGAAAGACGAAGAACGCAACGAAATGAAAACCATCACCCTGGGCTCCAGTTTTGAATTAGAAGATTCGGGAATCAGAATTACAGTGGGCCCGTTTTTACCAAATTTTGTGATGAGCCAGAAGACTTATACATCTAGCGGAAATGAACTGACTAACCCTGCTGTTCAATTAGTGGTTGAACAAAATAGCAAGACCATTTATACAGGATGGGCATTCGCGAAATATCCCACGATGTACGCGTTCGAGCACGAAGATTTTGCTCTGCAGTTGATGGATTACATACCCATTGATGTATCCTGACCTGCTAGCCACCCCTTTTGAGGGGAGGCAAATTGGTATAGATTGTTGAGCCGAGAGAACGGTTGGACGCGAGATAAAGATGTTGCTATTTACATGCGGAGGTACTCCGCTAAAACCCAATTATGCGCCCATGGCTCAGCTGGATAGAGCGACGGTTTGCGGAACCGTAGGTCGCAGGTTCGAGTCCTGCTGGGCGCACCATATAATAAGCACTTAGAGAAGCCTGAGTTGGTATTAGCTTTTGGTGCCTTGATTTTTTAAATATTAGGAGAGCGTTAATGGCTAAAAGAGAGAAACGGTCGAAAATGGTTTTCCGAAAGTTTTTACAGGACAACCAGAAGCAAATGACCGATTATATAGCACATGTCGAAGCTTCAGAAAAATATGAACGGGAACCCTGGATGTTAGGGTCTGACCCTGAAGGACTCGTCACCCCTGAATCCATTGTCGAACTCAACCAACTCGGCGACGGCTAACCGCTCGCCGCAGGGGCGGAGTATGGCTCATTTTCTGATGTTGATTTTCAATAAAATATTCAAAAGATAGATTTTTATGAAAAAGTGGGACGGTCTTAGTGTAACAACTCAGATCTGGCATATTGTTGCTTACTCCACCGTAGCCCTGCTTTTTTTCTTAGTGATATTAGTGATAGTAGCAGTGGTTGATGCCCCCGATTCAAATGTTGAGCCCCCAGAAAAAGCAGAGGGGTTTATTCCCCTTGAGCAGCCTAAAAAACCATTCGAGTTTTTTGTTTTTAATGAGGAAGAGAACGCTCCTCCCAGCGCTGAGGTCTTAAGGGATATTGAGAAATTAAGAATCCTTTACAAAGAACTTCAAGGGTTCAAAGATGACCCTAAGTTTCACGAGGTTTTCTTTGGGTTTTGCTGTCGCTTTGGCAAATGGGCGGAAAAGGTAGACGCTTTGAGGTCAAAGATTACGCAAGTGGATAGAGGAAAGGGGATTATAGACGAAGTTGGTTTCTTCCCCGGATTGCGCACCCTGGCATATGAATATAGGGAAAGCAGGGGGCATACCACCACAAGTATTAAGCGCATAGAAGAAGACATGTTGGTAGGACTCGCCCCAAAACTACAACCTAAAGAAGGTCAGGGTGTGATTACTATGACAGACCGAGCCTGTGCGGACATGGATACATATAGGCAACATCGTGAGGCTAGCGAGGATTGGATATATGCCGATGCCGAGCAGCCAATAAGCGTGCTCAGGCTCAAGGCTGGCAACGCGAGGAGTATCATCGAAAGTTGTTCTCGTATTATTCAGAACATGGTGGTTGATGGGCCTCTCGCTTCGAAAAACAGGTTTTACAAGGGTGCAAGTTGGGGCACTTACCACCAAGTTAAGATACCAGATGGCACTAAGGTATGGGTAAATGCTTATCATGTTGAGTTCAAGTCTAAGCATGGAACAACTGCCTTTAAAGCTTGCAAAAAAATAATTCTAGACAACGCAGATTTCCCATCCAAGGCAGATGTCCCTACGCATTTAATGAATGTCGAAACATGGGGAAGCCCTATGTCATTTATAAAAACCGGACAGGGAGAATTAACTGTAAAAGGCGAAGCGAGCATAATGAACGCTAGCGGGGATATGCGCACATATGATTTCCACTGCAAAGTATTCGGTGGCGAGGTTACCAGTCTTGAAAGGTTTCCTAGTTGATAGACACAGGGCTTTCTGTCTAGGTAGTTGACGAAGCGCAACAAAAAAAGAAGCTGAAAGCTAACCCTGTCGGTGCTATTATTTATTTTAGCCGGCACTGCCTTTGCCCACCTCTGCGATAAGGTTGGCGGACGTAGCGAAGTTAACATAGCTACGAAAAACCAGAGGCTGGTGTGGACACAGGAGTTGAGCGGGTGTAGAATAAAACTGCGGGCGACAGCGGCAGCGTTGAAAGATGAAGAGGTAGCCGGTATATCGCAGGGGATTATGAATGGGTGGAGAACACCAGAGGAAGCTTAGAGGGTGTTGATAAATTTTTCTCTTAAGAGCATTAAAAAATGACCGAACACCCTAACCTTAGAAACGCACCGATAACGGAAGCGGCTATAGAGTTTAGGTTCCAAAATAAAATAGAAGAATTCCAAATCCTTGAGTCTGTTTATTCAGTATTTGAAAAGGACTTCCCTGAAAAACAAATAATTCGCAGTAGTAAAGTAGACTTCGCTTTTGAGGAAGATAAGCTAGCCACAACACAAGCCGAGTCTCTGAGTCCAGAAGGTATTATTTTTTATTCTGTGGATAAGAAAAAAATAATTCAGTTACAAAGGGATAGCTTTTCATTTGTCTGGGTGGGAAAATATTCTAAATGGGAAGAATTTTCATCTGAAGCTTTGGAACTTTGGAATAAAGCAGATAAAACATTAAAAACAAATGCTTTAATTAGAATAGGTTCTAGATTCATTAATAATCTTAATATTCCTCAAAATATAGAATTAAAGGAAATTATAGTAAATTCACCAACCCCTCCAGAAGGCACCAGTTTTGAGATGGCAGGGTTTTTAAATCAAATGACTCTTTACGATGATGATAATTCTGTTTCTGCTATTGTTTGTTTAGGTTTAGGCCATAATAAAATAAAAGAACAAAAACTCCCTGTTATCTTTGATATTGATGTGTTTAGCCTGGATGTAATTCAAAATGAAAATACTAAAATTAATGAAAACTTGAATAAATTAAGAGTTTTTAAGAATTCAATATTTTTTAAATCCCTTACACAAAAAGGAATGGAGCTATATCAATGAATGCTCTGAAAAAAAGAAGCGCGTTGCTTTTTGAGTCAGGCGAAACTAGCTCCCGCTATTCTTCAGTAGTTATTGATTTAGAAGAATTGATTGATGATTCCCCTGTTAGGGAGCCAAAGTCATTTGCCGCTAGAGAAAAAATTCATTTCCTTCTTGAAGAAATTGATCAGGTTTTTGCAGACTCTCAAGAGGGAAACGCTGATAACTATGGAGCTAAAGCAGGTAATATTAATTCCTTTAGAAATATTCGTGAATTTATTCGTTTAATTCCCGAGTCGTTGTTAGAACTAACTCCTACAGTACTTTTAGAGCCAGATGGTTCTTTTGCCTTAGACTGGGAACATGAAAATGCCGATATTTCCTTCGCGGTCAGTTTTGGCTCAAACAACGATGAGTTATTCTTTGCAGGGCTTTTTTCAAATGGGGCTAAACAAAGCGGTGTTGAAATTTTTAATAGATTTTGGTTTCCCGAGTCCATTAGTAAAAATATATTAAGGGTCATAAAAGGGAGATAATTTGAATTTTAGTTTAGTTTCAGATCAAGAAGGGTTGTCCAGGTTTCTTTTTCACAATAAAGACTTTAAAGAAAGCTCAGGAAAGATCCAATGGAACAGGCTGATGCCAATGCGTGGTAAGAAATTTAATAGATTAGAAACCTCAATATTCAGGACATCTACTTTAAAGCAAGATAAAGAAATATGGGAGTTAGGGGATGATTTTGCAGGTTTGCAGCGAAAGCCCCCAAAAGCTATAGCTGTCCTACAAGCAGAACAAATTAGAAATAAACAGAAATTGGATGTGATACCAGAAACCTCAACACACCCGCTCCATGCGGTGATAGTAAATTGGCCAGAGGCAAAAGATCGACAAATAGAGATTTGTAAAGAATTAAAAAAGGAAGCCAAACTAAGGGTTCGATAAATATTGCTTCCAATTTAATTTTTAGAATTGTTGTGGTCGGGGCTAACGTCAATAACGCTTTATTAGTGGACGTTTTCTCGGCTTTTTTTGTTAGAATACCCTTTGGCAGGGGAGACTGTGATATTTCCATCATCCAGATCATGTCCCTGGAAGAGTGGTGAGGCAAGGACGTATTGAGCCGAGTGTCGATAGGGAAAAAATTCAATTCAACTAAGAAAAACTTTCGCTTGCCAGACGTAATATTTTTCCTGAGTCTTCGTGCCCCAAAGGGGTATAGAGCGATTGCTCGTTGGAGAGGTGGCCGAGCGGTTGAAGGCGCACGCTTGGAAAGCGTGTGTAGGTTTACCCCTACCGAGGGTTCGAATCCCTCCCTCTCCGCCACTATTCGTCATGGAGGCAAATTGATATAGCCTGTTTGGCCGCGAGGGCAATTTGGCACGAGATAAAGATATTGCATTTTATTAGCGGAGATTCTCCGCCACTGCTCGCAGCAGGGGCAGGTTAAGCCGAGAAGAAGCTTTTAGCTAATTTATAAACTTAATATATATATAGCTAGTGGGCCCCACGTCGAGTGGTTGCTCGCCAGATCGAGTGATTGCATATTGAAAAGTATGGGCAGTTTTGTTGGGCCTTACGCAACGCGGCTTTGTGAAACCCGTCAGATCCGGAAGGAAGCAGCGGTAACAAAATCCCATGTGTGCTGTGAGTTCCCCAACAATTCTGCCTCTAAATAACATCCCCGGGCGACCCGCGATCAGCGGTTGCCTGCAAATCGTCGGTCTTCTGAAATAATGGACTTCCAGGTTTCAGCCCGAAAATGGCGCCCCCAGAAATTCAGCGAATTGATTGGGCAGGAGCATATTGTCCGAACCCTTTCCAATGCCATTGAACTGAACCGTATTTCGCACGCGTTCCTGTTTTCCGGAACACGTGGCGTGGGTAAAACCACCACGGCGCGGATTCTTGCGCGGGTGCTCAATTGCGAAAAAGGACCGACTATCGAGCCTTGCGGTACCTGCAGTTTTTGTGTGGAAATTACTGAAGGCCACTGCATCGATGTTCAGGAAATCGATGGGGCTTCCAATAATGGGGTGGCCGAGGTGCGCGATCTCATCGACAACGTTCAATACGCCACGTCCTCTGCCCGTTACAAAGTCTATATTATAGATGAAGTTCATATGCTTTCAAAAAGCGCGTTCAACGCGTTATTGAAAACGCTGGAAGAACCACCGCCCCGCGTTATTTTTATTTTTGCCACTACTGAGCTGATCAAAATTCCGGACACCATCCTTTCACGCTGCCAATGTTTTGAGTTCAAACCGTTATCGAATGTCCAGATCACCAAACAACTGGAGCTAATTTGCGGACAGGAAGGAATTCAAATTGATGAAAAAGGGTTGGAAGAAATTTCCAAAGTTGGGGCTGGCAGTATGCGTGATGCGCAAAGTCTACTGGATCAGGTCATTGCTTACAGCGGCAAAAATATCGATACCGATTCGGTAGAGTCGGTGCTCGGTATTGTCGGAGGCACCACTCTCGAGCTTTTTGCCGAACGTCTCATAAAACGGGAACCGGCTGAACTGATCACCCTGGTTCAGGATGTCGCCAATCAGGGTAAAGACCTGGGCTTGTTTTGCCGGAGCGTGATGGAATATTTAAGAAACCTGCTGATGGTCAAAGTTTCGCGCAATTCGGAAAACCTGCTCAACGCGCATACCTGCAACATGGAGGTATTAAAAAAACAGGCTGAAGGATTCGATGCTGACGAGTTGCAACAAATGTTCACCATTCTTTCCCATGCCGAAGCGGAAATGAAACGAAGTTCCCTGGCGCAGATGGTTTTTGAAATGGCTATTTTGAGGCTAACGGAAACCCGGCCTTTTAAAAATATCGATGACCTCATCGAGAAGATCAATCAGGCGAAAATTGAAGTCCAGCCGGTCCAGCCGGTCCAGTCAGTCCAGCCGGTTACACCGTCACCGGCTGCGCAAAACGATTCGAGCGCAACACCTGCGAAGACCCAACAGGGCAATGGTTCTTCCGATTCTTCGACCTGGACCAGGATCCGCCAGGAAGTTTCCCTAAAACGACCGGCGTTTGAACATTATCTGGATAAATGCCAGGTTCTTGTGCTGAATGAAAAAGAAATTCAGCTGATGTTTTCAGATTCCTTCACCCTTGAAATGATTGAGAGTCCGGAAAATATTCAGTTCATCAAAGATATGGTCAAATTAGCCAGCGGCCATGATGTGCAGGTGATCCTGAAACAGAGCGAGGTTAAGTCCACACCATTGAGCCCTCCTTCAAGCGAGCAGGTAAAAAAAAACTTAAATGACGAAAACCAGAGCAGGCAGAAAACAGAGTCGGAAATTATTCAGGACGCTCTGGATATTTTCGGGGGCACTGTGGTGAAATGAAAAATTCCTCGAGCAACAGGTGTTTAAATGAGCGATGATAAAGGATGGTTCCCGTTATTCAAACAGGCTCAGGACATGCAGTCCAAACTTGCTGAAATTCAGGAAGGTCTCGCTGAAAAAACGGTGGAAGTGTCTACCGGTGGCGGTATGGTGAAGGTGGTTGCTAATGGACTCAGCGAAATTATCTCGGTCCATATTGATGACGAATTGATCAACATGAACGATCGGGAAATGCTCGAAGACCTGATCACCGGTGCCATGAACGAAGCTCATAAGAAGGTGAAAGATCTGGCGCAGGGTGAAATGTCCAAATTGACCGGGGGCCTGAAAATTCCCGGACTCTTCACATAATGGGCCGGCGAGCCGCCGGATGCAATGAGTCAATACTTATAAAGCAAGAAAATGCAATTGCGATTTTTACCAGAGTCCACCAACTTTTGTCTTCCCGTAAGGAGGCATAGAGAAAATTACCGAATAAATAGAGACCTCATAAGGACACCTCTAAAAATTAACTTTTTCCATTAGTCGTCTCATCGTGAAAAGACCTCCCGCAGTAACAGAGCTTATAGATGAATTGAAGAGGCTTCCCGGCATTGGCCAGAAAACCGCTGAACGTTTGTCGTTTTTCCTGATGCGCGGAAAAGCCGAGCAGGCCAATAAACTCGCCACAGCTATTCAGAATATTAAGGAAAAGATTATCCTCTGTTCGATTTGCCATGGTATCACCGAGTCCGACCCCTGCGGTATTTGTTCAGATACTTCCCGCGACCATTCACAGATTTGCGTGGTGGAAGAACCACACGACGTTTATGTGATGGAAAGCATGGGTTATTTCAAAGGCGTTTATCATGTGTTGATGGGGGTGATTTCTCCGCTGGATGGAATTGGCCCCGACGATCTGAACATCGAAATGTTGAAAGAAAAAGTCAGCAAGCCGGGTATCCAGGAGGTCATCCTGGCTACCAATCCGGACATGGAAGGTGAAACCACCGCCGTGTATATCTCAAAAGTTTTGAAACCTTACGGTGAAGTTAAGGTCACACGCATTGCCCGGGGCCTGCCGGTGGGTTCAGATATTGAGTATGCCGACTCCGTGACCCTGTTGAAATCGCTGGAAGGGCGACTGGAAATGAGGTAACCACACTCGGCGTGAGGCCCACTGGCAATGGCTTGATTTGGCTAGCAAAGAGTTCTCTCGGCTCAACGGGCAATAAAACCTGATTAGGGGTTCAAAACCCCTTGATAATATGATACAAAACAATTACACTTCACTGTTTTAATCCAATTTAAGAAAACCATTCCGGTGTGGCGCAATGGTAGCGCAATCGGCTGTTAACCGATGTGTTAGAGGTTCGAATCCTCTCACCGGAGCCAGTTTTAGTCCTCTTTTTCAGGGGCATAAAGACCCTGTCGAATCCTCGACAGGGTTTTGCTTTTTTAGGGTTTTCCAAAAACAGCATAGTATTTTTATTTCTCGTTCGTAGGTTCGTCTAACAGGGCTTTGGAAAGTGAAAATGGTGTTACCGCGAATCTTGAAGAAGAAGATTATTTTGGGAGCTTGAAGATTGGGGAACTTGAAGACGGCGAGAAAGATTTTGTGAAATAAACGCGCTGAAAGTATTCCGTCTTTTAAGGAAAGCTTGAAAATCCGGGGAGGTTTGGTTATTCTCTTAGGGTGAAACTAACTTTATTATTATCAGCAAGATAGCGAAATTTTATGATTCAAAGACCGCGCAGAAACAGATTGAATCCGACCGTTCGTGGGCTGATCCGGGAATCGCAAGTGACCCCGGCCAACCTGGTCTGGCCCGCTTTCGTGCAGGAAGGCAAGAACCTTCGCACTCCGATCGAGTCAATGCCGGGCATCTCAAGGCTTTCTATCGACCAGCTTGCCGCTGATTGCCAAAAGGCCTTTGATCTGGGAATCCCTGCGGTCGCCCTCTTCCCGGTTTTGGATGAATCTTTAAAAAATTCCGAGGGCAAGGAAAGTCTTAATTCTAACGGACTGCTGCAACGTGCGGTGAAGGAGTTAAAGAAAACCACTCCCGGTATGTTGGTGATTACCGATGTGGCGCTGGACCCTTATTCCAGTGACGGGCATGACGGACTGGTTAAAGACGGAAAAATTTTGAACGATGAAACGCTTCCTCTACTTGCTGGCATGGCGGTGGCCCAGGCCGAAGCGGGAGCCGATGTGGTGGCGCCCTCCGACATGATGGATGGCCGGGTCGAGGCCATTCGCTGGGCTCTGGACGAGGCTGGATTTGAGGATGTGTTGATCTGCAGTTACTCGGCGAAATATGCTTCGGCGTTTTACGGGCCGTTTCGCGACGCGCTTGATTCTGCTCCGAAAGAGGGCGATAAAAAAACCTATCAAATGGATCCGGCCAATGTCCGTGAAGTGATACGGGAAATTATGCTGGATGAAGAAGAAGGGGCAGACTGGTTGCTGATCAAACCGGGCCTGCCTTACCTGGATATCATCCGATTAACGCGTGAGCATTCGGTGCTCCCCATTGCTGCCTACCATGTCAGCGGAGAATATGCCATGCTGAAAGCCGCCGCCGAAAAAGGCTGGCTCGATTATGACAGCTGTCTGATAGAGTCGCTCCTCAGCATGCGCCGCGCCGGTGCGGATATGATCTTCACTTATGGCGCTATCGACGCTGCCAGAATAATTCAGAAATCTCGCGGTTGATGGTTTAACAACCCCCACTCCCACCAGGTGGAGCCTGGAACTATGGCAAGTCCCAATTACTGGGTTCACGATCTGGACCCGTTTTTATTTCAATTCACAGAGACTTTTGGCATCCGTTATTACGGGTTGGCTTATGCCTTGGGTTTTCTCGCCGGGATGTGGCTCCTGCACCTTTTTTGCAAGCATGGCAAAGCGGTGCTCACGCCCGAACAACAGTCGCTCACCATCACGGCTATGATGATCGGGGTTTTGCTGGGCGGGCGTTTGGGGTACTCACTATTTTACGCGCTGGACGACACTCTGCACCGACCCTGGATCATATTCCAAATCTGGAAAGGGGGAATGGCCAGTCACGGCGGGTTCATTGGTGTACTTGTGGCCTGCTGGTGGGTGGCAAAAAAACTGAAGCTTTCTTTTCTGCAACTCGGAGACTTGTTGTGTCCTTTGGTGCCGCCGGGGATTTTGCTGGGACGCATCGCCAACTTCATTAACGGGGAACTGTGGGGCAAAGTCACTCATGTTTCCTGGGCGGTGATTTTTCCTCAAAGCGTTGTACCGGGAACTCCTCTGGAACAAATCGCCCCGCGTCACCCTTCGCAACTTTATGAAGCCGGACTGGAAGGAGCCCTGTTGCTGATGTACAGCCAGTGGCGGTTGTGGAAAACTGATGCTCTGAATCAGCCCGGCAGATTGACTGGCGAGTTTCTCATGATCTATGCGGTGGTGCGCGTCTTCGGCGAACAGTTCAGAGAACCCGATGCTCCGCTTATTATGGACCTCAGCCGAGGTAGTTTTTACAGCCTGTTCCTGCTCGCTGGCGGACTTTACCTGGTTCTGCGGTCCCGCCGGGCAACGCCTGGTAGTAATTAGCAAAGCCACTTTTCTCTCGACAAGGGGTTTTGTCATTGCGAACGAAGTGAAGCAATCCAGAAAGCCTGGATCGCCGTGTCGCTTTGTGGCTCGCGATGACAACCGATGGGATTTAGCCATCGCTCACGTCATTTACTTTACTCATCGTACTTTAACGAAAGCCCCGGGGGGTGCATCTTTGGCTAAGGGGTGCATCTTTGGCTAAAAGGTTCTTTAGCCCTACGCCGAATAGCGCTTAACGATCAAAACGGAATTGATGCCAAACATGCCAAACGAGTTGTTCATGATGTAATCGACAGAAGGGAGTTTTTCCGGTTTGTTGGCGACGAGGTGATTCAAGGCACATTCCGGGTCGAGGTTGTCGAGGTTGATGGTGGGGTGGACCATGAGGTCGTCGAAAGCTGGCAGGTTGCCGGAGAGTTCCAGCGCGCCCGCCGCACCCATGGTGTGACCGATAAAACTTTTGGTGTTGTTGATGCGCGTTTTACTGTTGTCGCCAAACACTTCGCGGAGGGCCTTGGCTTCCTGAATGTCTCCCATCTGTGTAGCGGTGGCATGGCAATTGAGGATATCGATGTCGCCAGGTTTGAGTCTGGCCTTATCCAGCGCCAGACGTATGCACTGGGCCTGTCGGCCGGGATCAGGTAGGATGAAATCAATCGCATCGGAGTTGGTGGCGTAACCGACGATTTCACCATAAATTTTTGCGCCACGTTTTTGCGCATCCGATAGCCGTTCAAGCGTGTAGACGGCCCCGCCCTCTGAACAGACAATGCCATTCCTGTTTTTATCGAACGGCCGGCTGGCTTTGGTAGGGTCTTCGTGTTCGGCCAGAGCACCCTCACTTTTAAAACTGGCAAAGATACCAAAGGTGTGGATGCTCTCAGACACACCACCCGCCAATGCGAGATCGACTTCCCCCAGCCGCAACATCTGCAAACCCTGAATGATGCCCATATTTCCGGCGGCACAGGCGGCGCCGATGGTGTAATGCGGCCCGGTGATTTTCATGTTCAAGGTCACCTCACCAGCCGGATTGTTGGACACTGTACGGGGATTATGATGGTGCGACCAGAACTTGGTGTCATAATTATACTGACTGATGTTATAAACTTCGTTCTCGGTCTCGACATTGCCATGCTCGGTCACGCCGAGATAGATGCCGACTTTAGAGCGGTCGATCGCTTCGAGATCAATTCCGGCATCGGCAATGGCTTCCTGCGAACAGTAGATGGCAACGGAACCAACCCGGGTGCCGCGACGACGTTCTTTTTTCTTTTGGTACCTAAGTTCATCGAAATCGCAGACCCCGGCGTGGACTTTCCCCATATAGCGGGTTTCGAATTGTTGCACTCCTGAAACTCCGTTCAACAGGTTTTGTCGGAATTCTTTCAGGTTGTTGCCGTTGGGGGAGGTCAACCCAATTCCTGTGATTACGATGCGTTCGTTAAGGTCAGGCATTTTTTACCAGTAAGGCGACTGCGGAGGCGGAGATGCCTTCTTCCCGCCCAGCAAACCCAAGCTTTTCAGTTGTGGTGGCTTTAATATTTATCCGGTCCGTTTCTACATCAAGCGCTGCGGCAATATTCTTTTTCATTTCTGGCAGATGCGGAGAAAGTTTAGGCTGCTGCGCCACGATCACGGAATCGACATTAGCAAGTTCAAACCCTTTTTCCCGGCACATGCGCATGACCTCTTTGAGTAGCAGCAAGCTGGAGATGCCTTTCCACTTCAGATCGGTGTCCGGAAAGTAAGCACCGATATCCCCCGCCCCCAGTGCCCCTAGCAGGGCATCACACAAAGCGTGTGCCAAGGCATCGGCATCGGAGTGCCCGTCCAGTCCCATCGAATGCGGAACATTGACCCCGCCAAGGATGAGTTTTCTTCCCTCAACCAGGCGGTGCACATCATAACCATTGCCAATGCGAATATTCGGTAATTTCATAGATAAACCGAGCCACGCCCGGGGGAATATGGCAATAGCCCTATGCCGGGATAACCGTATTCTCGCCAATTAAAGCTATTGCTATTTGCCTCCCATGCTAATGGGCGACTGTTATTAGTTTTGTGGTTTCTTCACGAGCCCAGTGGTCGGCTTTCAGAACATCTTCCATCTCCTGCAGGGGAACCGGGCGGTGATTCTGCATGACCATGTGAATGAGTTCTGCGATATTTTTATAGGAGATCAGTTCATCGAGGAACGCCTGCACTGCGATTTCGTTAGCAGCGTTGAGGACTGCCGGCATGGTCTGGCCCATTTCCATGGCATCCATAGCCAGCTGCAGGCAGGGAAATCTTTCGAAGTCGGGAGCCTCAAAGGTCAGGTCACCCATTGCTGCCAAATCCAGAGAAGGCAGTTTACTTTCAAACCGGTCCGGATAAGTCAGGGCGTAAGCGATGGGAATCCGCATATCGGGAATGCCCAACTGCGCCATGATGGAAGTGTCGACAAACTCGATCATCGAATGAATGATGCTCTGCGCGTGAACGATGACCTCAACGTTGGTCTCCACGCCAAACAGCCATTTGGCTTCTATATATTCGAGGCCCTTGTTCATCATGGTGGAAGAGTCGATAGTGATTTTGGCTCCCATACTCCAGTTGGGATGATTGAGCGCCTCCTTCACCGTGACGTTTTCCATCTGCTTAAGGCTGAAAGTTCTGAAAGGTCCTCCAGACGCAGTCAGAATAATTTTTTTGATGCGCTCTGTCTTTTCTCCGTTCAAAGCCTGAAAAATTGCGCTGTGTTCGCTGTCGATAGGAATGATTTTAGTGTTGGTCTGTGCGGCTTCTTTTAGCACCAGCTCGCCAGCTATAACAAGCGTTTCTTTATTGGCAAGTGCCAGGTTTTTACCGGCTTTGAGTGCAGCAAGGGCTGGGAGCAATCCGGCACTGCCCATTATTCCGGAAACGACCAAGTCGGCGTCCGGAAAAGAAGCGGCAGAAACCGAGCCTTCCAGACCGGAAACGATTTCCACATCCAAATCGGCAACCAGTTCCTTTAAGGCATCCACTTTGGTGGAATCAAACAGGGCGGCGAGTGCGGGCTTGAATTTTTGAATCTGGCGGGCAAACAGTTCTACGTTGCTTCCGGCGGAAAGGGCGCAAATCTGAAAATTTTCGGGATAGCACTCTATAACGTCCAGCGTATTGACGCCGATGGAACCCGTTGAACCCAGAAGGGATATCTTTTTCATGAAGTTATTCTGACGGGGCTTGACTATGGCCTCAAGAACAATTGGTAATAACAATAAAAAGTCGGGCCGGCGAACAATAGGCTATCAATACGATCAAGAAAACCGCCGTGGCCCGGAATCAATGAACCCGAGTCTTTCACCCGACAATTTCTTTTTATCAGCGATTCCGAAAAATCTCCAATCTGACCGATGATACCGCATATAAAGGCCACAATCAAACAATGCGTCAGCGAAAATTCCTGAAAAAACCATAACTTGATGATTAATGCAGCCAAAAGGGTTCCCAGTACATTGGCGATACCCCCTTCCACAGTCTTATTGGGACTGACTACAGGCATGAGTTTGTGTTTGCCCAGGTTCTTGCCGACATAATAGGCTGCCATATCACCAGCCCAGATCAGAAGCAGGAGGAACACGATCATCTGGTTTCCGCCTTCGAAATTGCGGATCAACAGGAAGTACCCGCTCAATCCCGCAACATAAAGAACTCCGAGAACCGTATAAGCGATCGGACCCAAAGCCATTTTCACATTATTTTTCCTGAAGAACCAGGTCGCGAACAAAATGACGGGAAGCAAGGCTGCGAATAAAAGTAAAAACTGGGTGCCCAGATAGAAACCCAGTAAAAGCAGGAAACTCAACACCCCGCCCTCAACTGGAAAACCCTCCATACCCGCATTGAAAGTCATGGCAAAATATTCGTAGCTGGCGAGCAAAACAATCGCCGCAACAAAACCAAAGAACAAGAGAGGAGAGCCGTACCACACAATTCCCAGCACAATGGGAATGCCTATGGCTCCACTGATAACGCGTTTCAAGGGCCAGCTCCTGTTTGGTTTTTATGAAGCCTTGTGGGAACGTTTAAGATCACGGGTGTCGATTTCTCAATAGGAATGGTCAATGATTGAGGTCAGGCTTTGACAATTTGTTCTTGCGTCATTCCAAAGCGTCGGTCTCTGCTTTGAAAATCAATGATCGCATTCAGGAAATCATCATCCGAAAAGTCTGGCCACAACACATTGTTGTAGTGTAATTCGGTATAAGCACTCTGGTACAAAAGAAAATTACTGATCCTTCTTTCTCCGCTAGTCCTGATAATCAGATCAGGATCGGGAAGAGGGTGTGTGGAAAGAAACGACTCAAACAGAGGCTGGTCAATTTCTTCCGGCCTGACCTGTCCCGAGCGCACCTGCTCAGCAATGTTTTTCACCGCATCGATGATCTCCTGCCTGCCGCTGTAACTCAGCGCCAGGGTAAGGATCATGCCGGAATTATTACGAGTACCTTCTATGGAATGACGGATCAATTCTTGAATCGTCTCGGGCAAGTCCGCAACACGCCCAATGGTATTGAAGCGGATATTCTCATCTTTCATGCGCGTGAGTTCCTTCTTCAAATAAAAATCCAGAATTTTCATAAGCGTGTTGATTTCTATGGAAGGGCGGTTCCAGTTCTCATCAGAGAACGAGTAGAGGGTCAAAGCTTCCAGCTTGAGTTTGCGGCTCAGGGTGGTAATGCGGTCCACGACCTTGACACCCGCCCAATGACCTTCAATGCGAGGGAGGGAATTATTTTGCGCCCAGCGCCCGTTGCCATCCATAATAATGGCGACATGCTTGGGCAAACGGTTGGGATCTATTTTTTCCTGCAACGTTGTATCGACCAAGGAGGAGGCTCCTGCTTAATGGGCCAAACCCATCGGTAAGAAGAGGGGTTTTCTGACAAACATACTACCTGCATGCTGAAAAGATACTACAAAAACTGCTTCATACATCCATCATATCTTTTTCTTTAGTCTGGGCGATTTTATCAATTTCGGCGACAAACTTGTCGGTCATTTTCTGGATATTGTCCACGGCTTTATGGCTTTCGTCCTCCGAAATCTCATGATTTTTTTCTGTTTTTTTCAGCTTATCATTAACTTCCCTCCGCACATTCCGGATGGCCACCTTGCAATCCTCAGAATACTTTTTTACCAGCTTGACCAATTGTTGCCGGCGCTCATTGGTCAGCGGTGGAATGGTGAGGCGGATCATCTTGCCATCGTTGTTGGGAGTCAGGCCAATATCTGATGCCTGGAGAGCTTTCTCGATATCCTTCAAAATCGATACTTCCCAAGGTTGGATCGTCAGGGTCTGGCTGTCCAGTGTGCCCAAAGTCGCCACCTGACTTAAAGGAGTCGGATTTCCATAGTAATCGACCTTGATATCATCCAACAGCGCAACCGAAGCCTGACCCGTTCGCAACCTTCCTAATTCATGATGCAGGTGGTCGATCGAAACCTCCATTTTCTTTTCTGCGCTATGGATTAAATCAGCGGTCACTTTAAGACTCCCACTGTGGTACCGAGTTTTTCACCTAGCAGAACCCGTTTAATACTGTGTTTATCGCGAAAGTTAAATATGACCATCGGCAGTTTGTTATCCATGCAAAGGGATATCGAGGTCGAGTCCATAACCTTCAAACCCTTCTGCAGCACATCCAGATAAGACAGTTCCTTGAACTTCGTGGCCGACTCATCGGTCAGAGGGTCTGCAGAGTAAATTCCATCAACTTTTGTGGCTTTGAAAATCACCTCCGCGTCAATCTCCATGGCTCTAAGAGATGCTGCAGTGTCGGTGGTGAAATAGGGGTTGCCTGTCCCGCCTGCGAAAATAACCACACGTCCTTTTTCCAGATGACGAATCGCACGGCGTCGCACATAGGCTTCCGACACCGCCTGAATTTCGATGGCGGACTGCATGCGGGTGGGAATTCCAACGTGTTCCAAAGCATGTTGTAGTGCCAGCCCGTTGATCACTGTCGCGAGCATCCCCATATAGTCGCCAGTAGTGCGCTCGATTCCTATAGAACTCAAGGACGCACCTCTTAGAATATTGCCCCCTCCGATGACAATGGCAATTTCAACTCCAAGCTGTCTGGCCTCGCTGATTTCTTCCGTAATATTTGTCAGAGCACCCTCGTCCAGACCAAATGCGCCTTCTTCAGCGGCCAGGCTTTCACCGCCCAGTTTCAACAATATCCTTTTGTAAATCGGCTCGCCCATTAAATTTCAAATCTGGAAAATTGACCAATATTGATATTTTCACCCAGCAGGGCGATTTTCTGTTTGATCAAATCGCCAATAGTAATATTGGTATCCTTGATAAACGGCTGTTCCAGCACGCAGTTTTCTTCGTAGAATTTTTCCATTTTCCCGGTAACAATTTTTTCAACAATGTTTTCCGGCTTTCCGGATTCCTTAGCTTGATGGGCAAAGATTTCCCGTTCTTTTGCAAGAACATCCTCGGTCACCTCTTCACGGGTGGCAAAACGTGGTCTGGCCGCCGCAATATGCATGGCAATATCCCTAACCAGTCCCTGAAAATCAGGGGTGTTGGCCACAAAATCCGTTTCGCAATTAAGCTCAAGCATTACACCAATCTTGCTACCCTGATGGATGTAAGAACCAATGATTCCTTCAGAGGTCTGTCGACCGGCCTTTTTATCTGCCTTAGCCAATCCTTTTTTTCTGAGGAATGTGATCGCCTCTTCCACATCGCCCAGGGTTTCTTTCAGAGCCGACTTGCATTCCATAATTCCCGCGCCAGACTGAGAGCGCAATTCCTTAACCATCGCAGCAGTTATTTCCATTCCATTTCCCTAATCAAAAATTGTTTATTAAAATTCAAGAATATTAAAAATTAAATTTTGCCATGGGGCGGCGAATTGCAAGCTTACAAAAGTTCTTTAGAGCTTCCCTTAGTTTTTCCGTCGCAACCAGTTTTTCAGACTCACGGCTTCAGCCAGGATATACCTAGACTCTTTCCTTAAAGGATGTTCTTACCTTTTAGGAACCCGGGAGGACGTTCAGTGGTTCAGGCAGGCACAGAGCTTTCACTGCTCCCTTTGTCAACAGAGCTTTCACTGCTCTTTTTGTCAACAGAGCTTTCACTGCTCCCTTTGTCAACAGAGCTTTCACTGCTCTTTTTGTCACTGGCAACCGAAACCGGTTCCGGCGAATCGCTGGATTCAGGTTTTTTGTCTGCCTCTTTTTTAGCCTGGCTGGCCCTGTTCATTTCCTGTCCTTCCAGACAGACATCCGCAATCCGTTGGGTAAACAGCTTGATAGAACGCATTGCGTCATCGTTTGCCGGGATGGGATAGTCCACGCCGTCCGGGTCGGAGTTGGTATCGACCATAGCGATGATTTTAATGCCCAGCTTTTGACCTTCAGCCTGCGCGATTTTTTCTTTTCGCGTATCAACGATGAAAAGAGCATCCGGCAAGTCCTTCATATTTTTGATACCTTTGAAGAATTTGTTCAGTTTGTCAATTTCTCTTCTCATTCTCAAAGCTTCTTTTTTATGTAAAAGATCGAACTGGTTTTCTTCGTCCATTTTTTCCAGCTCATGCAATCGGGCGATGCTCTTGCGAATAGTGGCAAAGTTTGTAAGCGTACCGCCAAGCCATCTTTGGTTAATGTAGTACATCCCGCAACGGGTTGCTTCTTCGGCAACCAGTTCCTGTGCCTGTTTTTTGGTCGCCACAAAAAGGATCTTCTTGCCAGCCCGAGCCAATTCCCGGACACATTTTTCAGCTTCCTGGAAACGAACCAGGGTTTTCTGAAGATCAATAATATAGATCCCGCTACGCGCCCCATAAATATAGGGTTTCATTTTTGGGTTCCAGCGATTGGTCTGGTGTCCGAAATGGACCCCCGACTCCAGCAGTTGCTTCATGGTGATTTCAGACATGCAATCTCCTTAAAAGTGAATGGGTTGTACCTCCGCTTCCATCGCTTCGCACCAAGAACCCGCAGGCCACCCTTGGCTTGATCCGGAAACGTGAGAGATTTTTTTGGGAAGTCCCCAAAAAGGGAACAAGTGGTTTAGACTAACATATTCAATATAGTGTGGCAATATGAAACCCGCCCAAATGAGGCCTGACGAGTCGGTTTTCCACTAAAAACCCGTCTTAACAGGAAAAAATCGCTTGCCACTCTGAAAAAGGCCAGAACACTCTGGGAATAGACCGCGAATCAAGCTCAAACGATGCTTGAAACTTTGGAAATCGGGCTTGAGAGAGGGGGTGGGTATAATCGGACTAATTCTCCCTGGAATTAAAGCTGTTTTTTTGTGAGAGCTTTGCATAGCCCGAAGGGGTAGAAAGGGTAATCTCTGTTTCAGTGTCAGGAGAGGGATTCTTCGTCACGTTGTTCCTCAGAATGCCAAAAGTTCCTCAGAATGCCAAAACATACGTTTAAGGCCTATGGGAAACAGTTACAGGTTCCGCAATCAGGTCATAACCCGCCGCTTGCTTTATGGTTACCGGAATTATTTCTCCGGGTTCGGCTTCACATTTTTCGAGGATAACCTGTCCGTCAATATCTGGTGCCTGGGAGGCGAGCCTTCCCGTCATTAAATAATTTTCCTGTGGGTCAAAACCTTCCACCAAAACCGGTTCTACCCTGCCCACGCGCCCCTGGTTTTTTCTGAGAGCAATATCTTTTTGAAATCCCATGAGGATATCGCGGCGCTCTTCTTTGACCTCCTGCGGTACCCGGTCGGGATAATCGAAGGCAGTGGTGCCTTCCTCATCCGAATAAGTAAAAATCCCAACATGATCGAATTCCATTTCACAAAGAAACCGGACTGTATGTTTAAAATGCGTCTCGGTCTCTCCCGGAAATCCGGTGATAAATGTGGTTCTTAGTGCCACGTCGGGAATTTTTAATCGAACTTCTTCGAGCATTTTTCGTACCCCGCCTTCTGTTTCCTGCCGTTTCATGCTTTTAAGCATCTCGTCATGCGTATGTTGCAGAGGTACATCAATGTAGCGGCAGACTTTGGGTTCTGAGGCGATGAACTCAATCACCTCCGAGTTCAAAAAGGTCGGGTAACAATATAAAAGCCTGATCCACTCCAACCCATCGACCCTGGCCATTTCTGCCAGCAAGCGAACCAGTCCGTCTTTCATTCCCAAGTCAAAACCATACATGGTGGTGTCTTGCGAAATCAGGTTAAATTCTTTAACTCCCTTGCTGGCCAGGTTCTCGGCCTCGGCCAGAATGGATTCCGGCGAGCGACTGCGCATCGGCCCACGCATTTTGGGAATGATGCAAAACGCGCAACGGTTGGAGCAACCTTCGGAGATTTTTAAATAAGCAGTATAAAAAGCCGTGCTCAACAACCGGTCGGTGTATGACTCATAATATTCTGCGGGCGTAGCAACATGATTTTTGGATAACGGATTGGTATCCTCAAGGATGTTTTTCAATTGAGGGTACTGGCCCACCCCCAGCAGGTGGTCGATTTCTGGAATTTCATCAAGCAATTCCTGTCCATAACGTTCAGCCAGACAACCGGTAACGACCAACTGTTTGCATTTCCCCTCGGTCTTGTGTCGGGCCATTTCCAGAATCGTGTCGATCGATTCCTTTTTGGCAGACTCTATAAAGCCACAAGTGTTGACAATGATAACCTCTGCATCTTCTTCATTCTGGGTGAGGCTTAATCCAGAAGAAACCAGATCGCCCAGAACCCTTTCGGTGTCCACCGTGTTTTTCGGACACCCCAAACTCACCATGCCAATTTTTTTCATTTTCTGTCTCAACCCTCTCAATCCCCTTGTCAGGGGGGAAGTTATTTCAAGTATTGCACTTGATTGTTTGGCCCGCTTTATAGGTAATGCAGTGCTGGCCTAACGCCGAGTGGTTACCTTTTTATCCATTTTGCGAATGAGCTCATCAAAATTCTTTTTTTTAATCACCTTGTAAAACTGACTGCGCAAATTGTTCCGCATACTGATCCCGTCCAGAATGACATCCACTACCTGCCATTTATCTCCGGCCAGAGTCAGATGGAAATCGATGTCGACTTCCCCTTCCTTTTCATGAATCACCGTCAGGGGAACCACAACAACTTTCTTTTTTTCTTTGGTTTTTCCATATACTATATCCAGTCCGGCAAAAAATTTCGCAGAACTGGGAAACGCCACATGGACGAACAAGTCCCCGAGCAGGGTTTTAAACTTTTCCCGCTCGGGATCACTACGTTTGGCCCAATGTTTTCCCAAAGCTTTTTTGCTGATCTCCGCGACATTCAACAAACCAAGAGCAGATTTGGAATGCTTCTGGCTATCTGCCTCTTCTTCTGGACCCGAAACATCCGCTTTAATCTGTCGAATTTCTCCCAACAACTGTTTCACCGAAGCCTGCGGGTCCCTGGTTTCTGCCCAGAGCGGACTGGCAATAAAGACAATAATGAGAACAGCACTTAAGATTTTTTTCATATTCGTCTATGATAGGTTCGGTAGCATTGCATGTTTAGTGGAGGCTTCTCATAAATTATAACGCAAACTGCAAGTTCATTTAACAATATTTCTATCTATTTACTTCAGGCAACGCATGGATAAAAGTTTCCCCAAAACAAAGAGACTTTTAAAGGGCCGGATTTTCCTGCTGGCAGTATTTCTCGTGATTCTAACCGGAAAAACCTCCTTTGCCGGGCGGGTCGAGATCGACAGACAGTACCAGCAAGCCAAAACCCTGAAAGGGTTTGAACGCATCGCCGAAGAAATCCGGAAAATCCTCGAAAAAGAACCGGGTAGCCCCCAATGGCAATGGCGACTGGCTCGATCCCATTACGCCATCGCCAAACGAACGAAGAACGAAGACATCGCAATCCAGCATTATGGCCTATGCATCGAACACAGTAGTCGGACTCTGGAAATGCAACCGGACTCGGCCATCAGTTATTTTTTTCGTGCCATATGCCGAGGCAAACAGGGGGAAGTGAAAGGCATGTGGTCCAGCTTTGGAATTATCGATCCTTTTGAAAAAGATATGAAAAAAGCGTTAGAGCTGGGCCCTGCTATCCTGAGCGGCGGCCCGAACCGTGCGCTGGGCCAGTTATATCTGGAGTTGCCCTTTTTTCTAGGCGGCAGCACAGATCAAGCGGTTTATCACTTTAAAGAAGCCGTTCGCCTGGGTCCTGATTACGCAGAAAACCACCTTGGGCTGGCCCAGGCTTATTATGCTAAAAATAATTTCACCTCTGCCCAAAAATCGCTTTCCACCCTAATTGGTCTGACCGATAATGTTGCGGACAATGAGGATCTTTTAAAACTCAGGGCAAAAGGCCAGGAGTTGATGAAAAAGCTGACCACTGATTATTCCCACACCTATGATTAAAGAAATTAGAATTCGAAATTTTGCCATCATAGAAAATCTTGCGGTGAACTTTGAGAAAGGATTGAACGTGCTGACCGGTGAAACCGGCGCGGGTAAATCCATCATCATCGACGCGCTGAATCTCCTGCTCGGAGGTAGGGCCGATACCGATTCCATCCGTTCCGGAGAAACTACCGCTTTTGTGGAAGCAGTCTTTGAAGTCACCGACCCCATGACTCTCGACTTGATTCTGGAATCCGGCATCGAAATAGAGGACGGCGAACTTCTTGTCAAACGCCAGATTTCCAACGCTGGCAAAAACCGGTGCCTGCTCAATGATAGTCCAGTCACGGTTTCCACCCTGTCAAAAATTGGCGACCGCCTGGTCGACCTGCATGGACAACACGATCACCAGACTTTGCTACATCCTGAAGTCCATGTCGATCTTTTAGACCTGTACGGCAAATGCAGGACACTCCGCGATGAGTTTGCCGGGAAGTTCTCGGACTACCAGACTGGGACGAAAAAATTGCAGTCTATGAAAATGGATGAGCAGGATATGGTACAAAAACAGGAATTTTTGAACTTTCAGCTCAACGAAATTGATCAGGCCCAGCTCTCGGAGGAAGAAGAGGAAGAACTCAAGGCGGCGCGCAATAAACTGAAACACGCCGGACAAATTCGCGAAGGCCTGCAGCAAAGCCAATCGCTGTTGACCGATGAAAGCGGCTCCATCCTGGAAAACCTGGGGCAGGTTTTGAAAGAACTGGAATCGGTTCTCGACATTGATCCGAGCGTGAAAGAAACGGTTGAACAGTCCCGTTCCGCTTTCTATGAACTGGAAGAGGTGGTGGAATCTTTGCGAAACTATGACCGATCTTTGGAGTTCAATCCGAACAGGCTGGAAGAAATTGAAGACCGGCTCGCCGAGATAAGCGAGCTGAAACGAAAATACGGCAACGACATCGCAGAAATTTTAAAGTGCAGGGAACAAATCGCTCTGGAGTTGGAGCAGTTGGCCTCCAATGATAACAACATGAAAGCCTTGGAAGAAGAACTGAAGAAAAAAGAAAAGGTGCTTGCCGAACTCGCCATCCGCATGGCCGAGAAAAGAGAAGCCGCCGCCAAAAACCTTACCAGCAGTGTTGAGAAGGAACTGAAAGAACTGAGCATGGAGAGCGTCCAGCTTGGCGTGCGTTTTGATTATCCGGTCGACCCTGAGGGATTCATCCTGTTCCGCAAAGAAAAAGTGAAAGTCACGCCAACCGGATTGGGCACACTTGAATTTTTGTTTTCGTCGAATCCAGGTGAAGAACTGCGCCCCCTAGCTAAAATCGCCTCGGGCGGTGAATTATCGCGGGTGATGCTGGCTTTGAAATCTATCTTGAACGACCAGGATACCATTCCGGTGATGGTCTTCGATGAAGTGGATACCGGCATCGGCGGAAGAGTGGCAAAAAAAGTGGGAACCAAACTACAAAAAGTCGCCAGGACCAAGCAGGTTTTCTGCATCACTCATCTGCCGCAAATTGCCGGGATGGCTTCTTTCCATTACCGGGTAGAAAAAGAAGTAGAAGGGAAACGCACGCGCTCCACCATCCGCCAACTGGAACATGAAGAACGGGTTGAAGAACTGGCCCGCATGTCGAGCGGAGAAAACATCACCGATGCTTCTCTTAATCACGCCCGCGAACTCCTCCGCCCCACCCGCTAGGTGCTGAGCCGACTGCCATAGCTGAGTTGGGCCGACAATCGGTTACCTCGGCCTGATGAGCCACCGAGGGCAAAAACTTCTCCTCTGATCGGTTACCTCGGCCTGATGAGCCACCGAGGGCAAAGACTTCTCCCCTGATCGGTTACCTCGGCCTGATGAGCCACCGAGGGCAAAGACTTCTCCCCTGAGAGGTGTGGGATAAACCAAAATAACCATTTCAGCTGGAAGCGTAGTAACTGGACCACAGGGTGACCGATGTTAGCTCCCCTTGTTTTCTCCCCATTTTTTAATACAAAAATATCTGCGATGGTTTGAGATGCTTGCGGTTTAACACCCCATTGGTGTAAGCTGGGGGGCTATATAATAAAAACGGTAATGAGTCATGATCCCTGAATTACTAGCACCTGCTGGCAGCCCTGAGAAATTAGAATACGCTTTGGCGTATGGAGCGGATGCGGTCTATGCGGGCCTTCCCAAGTTTTCCTTGCGGGCCAGAGAGAATCCTTTCAAAAACGATTCGCTTGAAGAGGCTATTGCCTACACCCACGATAAGGGCAAGAAGATTTATGTAACGGCCAATATTCTCCCGCCCAACCGGAAAATCGCATCCTTTAAAAAATCCCTGGCTCAACACGCTGCATTGGGACCTGATGCATTCATCATGGCTGATCCTGGGATGATTCAGTTTGCTCTAAAGGAGTTTCCCCAGATTCCGGTTCATCTTTCGGTGCAAACCAATACTATGAATTGGTCCTCGGTGGAATTTTGGTACAACCTTGGAGTTAAGCGGGTCATTTTATCGAGAGAGCTTTCCCTGGAAGAGATTCAGGAGATCCATGACCGGGTCCCGGATATGGAACTGGAGGCTTTCGTGCACGGGTCAATTTGTATTGCTTATTCTGGCCGGTGCCTGTTATCCAATTATTTTAATCACCGCGATGCCAATCAGGGTACATGCACCAACAGTTGCCGATGGGAATTTAATGTTAAGGAAGAAGTAAAAAAAGAAACCGAAGAGTATCAGCCGCTTGAGGGGCAGTATGCCATCGAGGAAACTTCGCGAAAAGGCGAAATGATGCCTGTCGATGAAGACGAGCACGGTACTTATATCATGAACTCGAAGGACTTGAGGGCGGTGGAATTTTTAAAACCGCTTCGTGAAGCCGGTGTCATGTCATTTAAAATAGAGGGCCGATCGAAATCCATTTATTATTTGTCCATGGTCACCCGGGCTTACCGTAAGGCCATTAAAGATATGGGAGAAGGACGTTCATTTGATCCCGGATTGCTTGGGGAAATTGATAAGACGGCGAACCGGGGTTTCACATCCGCGTTTTTAATATCCGCTTCCAATCGGGATACCGAGCGATTTGATTCACCGCAGGAGAAAGATCAGCCCCAGGTTTTTGGTGGGAGGGTTGTGAATGAGCGACCGGGTTGGATGGAGGTAGAAGTTAAAAACCGAATCGAGCTGGGGGATGAGGCGGAATATATTTCCCCTAGCGGTCAATTCAAATTTCCCATTGATGCTATGGAAACAAGTACCGGAAAAAAAGCAACTGTCGCACACGGAGGCAATGGAACGATCTGGATTGGAATTGATCGGAAGGCAGAACCGTTTGCGCTATTAAGCCTGTTGCAGAAGGCCAAAACGGCTGTAACCGTTTAAAGTCAACCGGGGATTTTATTTACTCACGGTTGTTTTTGTTGTGGTGGGTTTTGGTGGTTTGCGCCCAGAACAGGGTTAGAACAAGACCAATGGTCAAAGCCAGTCCTAACCAGCCAGACAGGGTATTGATTCCGTAATCGAAAATATCTTTAGCCAAGGCTCCATCGAAGGCTATTGCTGCCACAATAAAGATTAGGAAAAAAAGAAATTTTTTCAAGATAGGTTTCCGATTAATGGGCTCCCTGCAGATAGGGATTGATTTTACCAGCATATTTGATGGATGTTGTTTTCCCTGCAGGGATAAAGTTCTTTGCTCCCCAAACATACTGGTTTTATAATAAGGTTCTTCTGTTCTGGAATTTTAGCAAGAAATTTTATTGGTGCAATTGATAAATTTTTTAAACAATTTAATCGGTATTTAATTTCATGTCTGTCCCGCTGATGCAAGCGTTGAAAATTGGGTCTTATGTCTTTCGGCAAAAATTAAAGGGCAACAAGCGGTATCCTCTGGTGATGATGCTGGAGCCTTTATTCCGTTGCAATCTAGAGTGTATTGGTTGTGGAAAAATTCAAAAACCCAATGAAATATTGAAACAGAATATGACTCCGGAGCAGTGCTTTAAAGCCGCCAGAGAGTGTGGTGCCCCTGTAGTTTCCATAGCGGGCGGCGAACCATTAATGCATCCGGAAATTGTACAAATCGTTGAAGGCCTGATTGCTATGAAGCGTTTTGTTTATTTGTGCACCAACGCCATTCTGCTTAAAGAACATCTGGATCGACTGCCAGCAAGCCCTTATTTGACCCTTTCCGTTCATCTGGATGGAATGGAAGAGGAGCATGATCGCATTGTTGATCAGAAGGGAACCTTCAAACTGGCCATCGAGGCGGTTCGAGAAGCTAAGAAAAGAGGATTCAGGGTTACCAGTGCTACCACCTTTTTTGAAGATACGACTGTAGAGATGGCCGAGGAATTTTTGGATTATTTAGCCTCTTTTGGGATAGACGGAGTGACCATGGCTTCGGCATTTCGTTACCCGGACGCTCCCGATCAGGATCATTTTTTTGGACGTCGGAGCACATTTGCATTTTTCGACAAATTGCTGGCGAAAAATAAAAAGGGTCGTTGGGATTTGAATCATTCGCCGCTTTATTTAGAGTTTTTGCGTGGGAAAAAGGATTATTCCTGTACGCCCTGGGGGAACCCGAATTATTCCGTGCTGGGTTGGCAGAAGCCCTGCTACCTTTTGGATGACGGTTATGCGGAAACTTATAAGGAATTGATGGAAACCACCGAGTGGGAAAATTATGGCCATCAAAATAACCGGAAATGCGCAGATTGTACGGCTCATTGTGGTTATGAGGCCACAGCGGTTGAGGATGCGACATCCAGTTTAAAGGGTATGTTTGATTCCGCTAAAGTGGCTTTTCAATAACTACGAGGCGTAGGGCCGACTAGCAAGGGCTCGTTGAGCCGTTTATGTCTCCGGCTCGGGGGCCCACTCGCTCCGGTGAGAAGGAACTGGGTAAAGGCCCATTAAGCCGAGATAGTTCTTTGTTTACCAGAGAGAGTTACCGCAATTTCTACGCCGACAGGATGGTTTTTTCATCGGTGTGGGCTTCTGCCAGTTGTTCGGGCGTGAGCCCTTCTGCCATTTTCAGGTTGGCTCCTTCGAGTCGGGCGTTTTTTATTTCAGCCTGCATGAAATCGGTACGGACAAGATTAGCATTTCTCAGATCAGCATTTTTTAAGTTGGCCCACCGTAAGTTGGCTCCCCGCAAGTTGGCTCCCCGCAAGTTGGCGTTCTCAAGGTGGGCATTTTTTAAATAAGCTCCATACAGGTTTGCCCCTTCAAGGCTAGCGTTGCCAAGATCAGCACCCACCAGCACGGCCCCTTTTAAATGGCAGTCTTTCAGGTTTGCCAATTCTCCATCACGACCATCCGTTTTCAGCCAGGTTTTATGGTTGGAAAGGATCGTTTTCAGTTCTGAGGCGGAGCGTGTATTTGCTTTGGAAGTTTTCGAATCAATATTACTCATTCTAGCATTGTACATCCGGAGAATTCAGGGTTGCAAGTTTTCCTGTTGGAAAATTATGAAGTGAGAGGTTTTCCCCGCCTCATTCCGAACAAATTTTTACGAAGCCAATACTTTATTATAAAGTTCCTGGAACTTTAAATTACCAGGATCAGTCGGTTCACAAGACTTTAATTGATTGAGCTAAAGACGCTCTATATTAAGGGACTGCATTAAGGGACTGCGCAAAATCCACGCCCCCCTAGATACTAAGAAGTATATGTAATTCAACATAATGCTGCCGCTTCGATTTAAAATATTTCCTAAGGCTCTGGAAAACTAATATAATATGTTTACTTATAATGGTTTATCCATGTTTTTCGGCACAACTCCGGGTTTTTGGGCAATATTCATCATAGCTCATATCGGCTCAACGAGTTCTTTTCTTTATAACTATTTGTAATTTTTATCTTTTTTGGGTTTGGCCTTTGATTCTTTGCTACTTACTCTGTTGAGAAAACCTTGGCCATTTGGTGTAATTTTTAGCCGTCATATTTAAATAATTTTATAAAAGTTAAAAACTAAGGCAGTGAATCATTTTAAAAAAGTGATTCTTTATTCCCCTAGAGGGAACCTGGCTAAAAAATCGAAAGAATATATTAATTTGGTTCATCCGGAATAAAAAATAATGGTTAAAGACTTTGGTTCTTATTTAAAACATGAGCGCAAATCAAAAGGGGTGTCTCTGGAAGAAATCTCTGAGTCCACGAAAATTCATATTCGTTTTCTTAAGGCTCTTGAAAACAACTCTTTTGACGAACTTCCGGGAGAAGTTTTTATTAAAGGATATATCCGGTCCTATGCCAACATCATCGGTTTTGATGTTGAGGAAATGCTCGATTTTTATAAAGAATCTGTGGAGTCCAAAAATCAGGAAAATATCCCCATCAAAACATCTTCTGTTAAAACACAGTCCAAAACCCTTTTGACATTTGGCCTGTTGATTCTGGTGGTTGTCGGTCTCTTGTTTTGGGTAGGAAGCCTTATAAAAAAAGGAGGCGACCCTGAGCAGGTAAAAGTCCCTTCAATGCAAGAGAAGATAACTATATCGGAGCCTCCAGTAAGTTCCCATATTTCCGAAAACCGGATTGTGGAAGAAAATATAGATGTTCAGGAAGCGGACTCTGCCGAGCCTGAGACTCCCGAACTATCCGTCAATCTATCTGATCAACTTGCCCAAGACCTGAACGAGGAAAAAGTCTTATCTCCTGAGGAACCGGTCGAACTGAACGTACAGAACTCAAGCACTTCACGGGCTGATCCCAGCCCTCAAAACCCCGAAGATGTGGAAAAACCTTTAAAGCTTACAATTAAGGCAAAGGAAAATTCGTGGTTTAATATGACCATTGATGATTTGAGGAATGAGGATTTTATTCTCCCAGCCGGCACCGCAAAGACTTTCTGGGGTAATGAAGCCTTTCGGTTGACAGTGGGCAATAAGACAGGAGTGGAATTATTGTTAAATGGCAAGGTCTTAACTTTGCCGGAAAGTAAAAACAAGGTGGTCAAAGACTTTATTATCAATTCTAAACTGGTGGAGACGGGCCAGGAATATTAAAGCTGGATAAAAATAAAACTTATTATCTGTGTGGTTGCTTTAGAACGAAAAACAGGCCTTTCTGTGACAGGTCGGACGAAAAGATTAAAAAATCCTGACCCCTAATGGAAAATGGTTTCTTGAAAGTTTTTAATACCCTGGTCGGGGTGATAATGGTTCTTTTTTTATCAGAATGTGCCATCCACCCGAAAAAAAATACTCTTGAAAATATGGTTTTCATTGCTGAAGGACCCTTTACCATGGGTTTTGCAATAGAAAATGATAATGAATGGGGAGATATGGATGAAGACCCTGCTCATGAAGTTACGCTCAGCGCCTACTGGATGGATAAATATGAGGTGACGAGTGCTGACTTCGCCAAATTTCTTAACTCTCACCCTGGTTCTGCCCAGCAGTTCATAGAAATCACTCCAAGCGTTACGGTTGAGTTTGTAGAGGGGAAATACCAGCCCCGGCCCGGGCTGGAGAATCTGCCTGTTAACCGGGTCTCCTGGTATGGTGCCGATGCCTATTGCCAGTGGAAAGATAAACGCCTGCCTACTGAAGCAGAATGGGAAAAGGCGGCAAGAGGAATCGACCAGAGAATTTTTCCCTGGGGAAACGAATTTCCCGACAACAGCCGCGTCACTTTTCGGCGTAAATTTTCTAAACTGGGTTTTGAAGTGATGGAACCGGTAGATAGTATGAGCCATGGGGTTTCCCCTTATGGAATCCATCACATGGCGGGTAATGTCTGGGAGTGGGTTGCCGACTGGTTTGATGGAGGAACCTATGAAGATCGCGAATCCAAAGATCCTAAAGGCCCTGAAACCGGAATCAGTAAGGTGTTACGGGGAGGCAATTGGTATTACAAGGCCTACTATATGAGAACCACCTACCGCTTTAACGAACGGCCCGATCAATTTAACATCTGGCAAGGATTCCGCTGCGCCCGGCCAGCGACCGGTGGCAAAAAACTTCTTCCCTGACAAGAGACTTTGCATAAGTCGAAAAAAACAGAAAAGCGAGATTACCCCCACCGCACAATGAGGGTCTTTAAAAACTGCGTTTTTTAGTTTTTAAATGGTGATACGAAGCACCAGCACCTTTCGGGATTCTAATGTCATCCACCATATCCCTGATTTCGTCTGGGGGTGGGGCGGTGACGCGGCTGACCAGAATAGCGACCACGAAATTAAACACCATCCCTAAAGTTCCGATTCCTTCCGGAGAAATTCCGAACCACCAGTTTTCCGCAGAGTTTGCCGAGGGGTTGATAAACTTGAAATAAATAATGTAGCCGGCGGTGAAGGTGAGTCCGGTCACCATCCCACTGATGGCCCCTTCCCTGTTCATGCGTTTCGAAAAGATACCCATCAAAATAACCGGGAAAAATGACGAAGCTGCGAGGCCAAAGGCAAACGCCACCACCTGCGCGACGAATCCAGGTGGATGGATGCCAAAATATCCAGCGATGATGATGGCCAGTGCCGCCGACATCCGGGCAAAAAGGAGTTCCTGCTTGTCGGTAATATTCTTCAAGAACATTTTTTTCAAAAGATCGTGAGAAATGGAGGTCGAGATGACCAGTAGCAATCCTGCGGCAGTGGAGAGTGCTGCGGCAAGCCCTCCTGCCGCGACCAGCGCGATCACCCAGTTGGGCAGGTTGGCGATTTCCGGATTGGCCAGAACCATGATATCGCGGTCGATATAGAGCTCGTTGCCATTATCGGTCGGGGAATTTGAAATTTTTCGTTCACCTTCTGGGCCGCGTACTTCCAGAAACTGTGGCTTCCCGCCGAATGCTTTTCCCGCAGAATACTGGATCTTCCCGTCCTGGTTTTTATCGACCCAGGCGATGAGGTTGGTGTTCTCCCAGTTCTTGAACCATGCCGGCGTTGCCTGATATTCGGCATTGTTAACGGTGTTGATGAGATTAACCCGGGCAAAAGAGGCCAATGCCGGAGCCGTGGTATAGAGTATGGCGATAAACATCAACGCATACCCCGCAGAGATGCGGGCATCTCGGACTCTGGGAACGGTGAAGAATCTTACAATGACGTGGGGCAGCCCGGCAGTGCCCACCATGAGCGCGGCGGTGATGAAGAACACATCAATGGTTGATTTATTTCCCGCTGTATAAGCCGCAAACCCAAGTTCTTCAGATAACTGATCGAGCCTGTCCAGAAGATAGGTGCCGTCGGCCAGTGTATCGCCGAACCCCAATTGCGGTACGGGGTTCCCTGTCATCATCATCGATATAAAGATGGCAGGAACCAGAAACGCAAAAATCAAAACGCAGTACTGCGCTACCTGGGTGTAGGTGATTCCTTTCATGCCGCCAAGCACGGCATAAAAAAATACGATGGCCATGCCAATTAAAACACCGGTGGTGATTTCCACTTCGAGAAAACGGGAGAAAACAATCCCCACCCCGCGCATCTGGCCCGCCACATAGGTGAACGAAACAAATAAAACACAAACAATAGCGACCCCTCGGGCAATGTCAGAATAATAACGGTCCCCAACAAAATCGGGAACGGTGTATTTACCAAACTTGCGTAAATAGGGTGCCAGCAATAACGCCAGCAAAACATAACCTCCTGTCCACCCCATCAGGTAGACGCTGCCATCGCGGCCGATGAAAGAGATGATCCCCGCCATAGAGATGAAAGACGCGGCAGACATCCAGTCGGCGGCGGTCGCCATGCCATTGGCGAGTGGCGGAACGCCTCCTCCGGCGACATAGAAATCGTCGGTAGTCCCGGCCCGAGCCCAGATGGCGATACCGATATAAAGCGCGAAGGTGACACCAACAAAAATAAAAGTGAGTGTCTGAACATCCATATTTATTTTTCAGGCTCCTGATCCTGGTAATAAGAGTCGTCAGGGGTAAAATGGTCCCGGTCCTCATCCACGCCATATTTATGGTCGAGTTTGTTCATTTTGTAGACATAGATGAAGATGAGGATGACGAAACAAAAAATGGAACCCTGCTGCGCCATCCAGAAGCCTAACTTGAACCCGAAGAAGCGGATGTTATCTAGGGCATCGACAAACAGGATAGACATGCAAAAAGAAACCACGAACCAGACGAATAGAAGGGAAAGGACGAGTCGGATATTTTCTTTCCAGTAAGCTTTGGCTTCGGGGCTGCGAGAATCGCTCATTGATTTTGCTCAAAAAGGGTTTGAAATAAACGAGCTAAAGCCTAACAAAACGGCGATAGTTTTGACAATATCCAAATGACCGGCGGGTTGCTAAAAAACTCAACACAGACGTATTCTGAATATACGATATTCAACCTTTACCACCCCTACTAAAGCAAAGAATTTAGCTTGTTAATCTATATGAGGAACTTCTGGGCTCTTCTTTGAATACTAGTAATGTACTAATATCTACTAAATTAGTAACTAAGTGATTGACATGCTTAAAGTACTAAAATATAATTAATTAGTAGATATATTTTGATGGAGAAAGATTCTTGAAAATCCCCGAAAAACCCCCAAATATCAGCAGTATTGCTCTAGCTGACTACGAGCATTTAACTAAAATTGCGAAGAGTGAAGATTTCATTTCACTAATTAAAAAGGCTAATAGCCGCTATTTGTATTGGGATAAATTTAAATATTCTATTCCGCATGATCTGGTTGGCCCTCATCTCGCTTGGCATTATTTGAAACTTACTCGTGTGGCTCAAGCGAGAAGAATTCCCTTAAGGGATCAAGCAGATCAATATTTTAACTATTGGTTGCCAGATAAAATTCAGGAAGATTTGTACTTTGTGGATAAATATGCGGGAGGACAGATTTCTCTCGATAAGTCTATTATAAATCAAGAATCGCAGGATCGTTATCTAATTTCTTCTCTCATGGAGGAAGCTATTTCCTCTAGCATGTTAGAAGGGGCGGCTACTACCCGAAAAATGGCAAAGCAAATGTTGCTATCTGGGAAAAAGCCAGTTTCCCATGCAGACAGGATGATTTATAACAATTACAGAACGATTAAAAAGTTGCGCAAACTTAAGGACCAACCTCTTACGGTGGAGATACTTAATGATCTCCATCATTCAATTACTGAAGACACATTTGATGATCCGGGTATTTCTGGAAGATTCAGGAATGAAAGCGATGAGATTGTTTCAGTAATGGATGATCAAGGCACAACTTTGTATAGTCCACCCCATTACAATGAAATTGAGCGGCGGGTAAATGAGCTGATAGAGTTTGCAAATGAAGATCATTCTTCAGCAAACTTTATTCACCCAGTGATCAAAGCAATTATTTTGCATTTTAGCATTGGTTATATACATCCTTATAATGATGGAAATGGAAGAACTGCCAGGGCTCTTTTTTATTGGCTTATGTTAAAAAATGGGTATTGGATGACGGAGTATATTTCTATTTCAAGAATCCTGTTAAAGTCCGACAAACAATATGCCCGAGCGTATTTGTATACAGAGCTGGATGATCAAGATATTACTTATTTTATTTCATATCATCTAAAGTCGTTGAGATTGGCTTTTCAGGAATTAAGAGTTCATATTTCTCGAATTTCTCGAAGACAGAAAGCCATCGGCTTTGTTTCCGAAGTTTTACTGACTTTTCCAGACTTGAACTTGCGGCAGGTTAATATATTGGAGCATGCTTTAAGTCATCCCGGGTTTTCTTATACGATTCAACAGCATAAAAATTTTCATGGAGTCACCTACCAAACTGCGAGAACCGATTTATTGGATTTATCAAAAAAGAATAGGATGAAGCTCATTGAAAGGGGGAAAACTTTTTATTTTGTATTGAATGAAAAAATCAGGGATTCCATATTGGAATGAGATATAACCGTGCCATGAAGTTAAGGATGGGAATATCACAACCTCCCTCGTCAGAGGGTGGTGCCGGAGGTCGGAATCGAACCGACACGAGGTTGCCCTCGCAGGATTTTGAATCCTGTGCGTCTACCAATTTCACCACTCCGGCACTCTGGATTTTTGCTCTTGTTGGACCCGGAATATACCATAAACTGAGAATTAAATAAAAGACTCCCCTTCGATAAATCGGAAACTCTGCTAAACTGCCCGCCACTAGTCGTGGAGGCAGATAGCAAGGGTTCATTAAGCCGAGTTAACCAGTCGCCTGCCATTAAGAACTATTGCAGTTGGCCCTACGCCGAGTAGAAGGAGAATTATGGTTCTGATTGACGGTAAAAAAGTATCCGCAGAAATCCGCAACCGCCTGATGCAGGAGACGGCGGAATTGAAAAACAAAACAGACCGTGTGCCTGGTCTGGCTACTGTTCTGGTCGGTGAGGACCCAGCCTCAGCGGTTTATGTGCGTAACAAAAATAAAATTTGCACTGAAATCGGATTTCAGTCCTTCGAACAAAACCTGCCTGCAGGAACGACCGGGACGCAATTATTAGACATCATCAAAAAACTGAACGAAAACGATGAAGTGAACGGCATTCTTGTGCAGTTGCCGCTACCGGATCATATCGATTCGGAAAAGATTCTCTTATCCATCGATCCAAAAAAAGATGTGGATGGTTTTCATCCTATCAATGTCGGCAAGTTGGTTATTGGAAACTCTCTGCTCACCCCGTGCACACCAACGGGAATCATTGCCTTGCTGGATTATTATGGTATCGACATTGTCGGTAAGCATGCAGTTGTTCTGGGCCGAAGCAATATTGTGGGAAAGCCCGTGGCACATTTGTTATTGCAGCGTCACGCCACGGTGACTATTTGTCATTCAAAAACCACGAACCTGAAACAAGTTACTAGTCAAGCTGATATATTGATCGCTGCGGTAGGCCGGCCTCATTTTGTCAACTCTGATATGGTGAAGGAAGGCGCGGTGGTGATAGATGTGGGAATCAACCGCGTGGACGGAAAATTGACCGGCGATGTTGACTTTGATCCGGTTGCTGAAAAAGCCGGGTTCATCACCCCCGTTCCAGGTGGAGTGGGACCCATGACCATTGCGCTCCTCATGGAAAATACGCTAAAAGCCTTTAAAGCCTCGCTATAGGAAAAGAAGGCAAATAAAACAGCCCTGAAATTTTTATGATCCGCAAAAGGCAAAGCCCTAAACTCCAAACACCGCTTACGGTCGAAGACTCGGCTGAGACTGTGAATCATCCTACGATAGAAAATCCACAGGTATACAGTGTCAGCGGATTGACCCGGGATATTCGCGCCATTATGGAAGCGGCGTTTGACTCAGTTTGGATAGAGGGGGAAATTTCCAATTTCAGAACCGTGGCTTCTGGTCATAGTTATTTTGTTTTGAAAGACGATAAGTCGCAGATCCGTTGTGTTTTATTTAAAGGCCACCGGGCATCAATAAAATTTCAACCGGAAGATGGTGATCAGGTTTTAATGTTTGGTCGGGTCAGCGTTTATGATGCCCGAGGCGAATACCAGATCATTGCCGAGTCCATGGAGCCAAGAGGGCTGGGTGCCCTGCAAAAAGCCTTCGAGCAGTTAAAGGAAAAGCTGGATAAGGAAGGCTTGTTTGATGAAGAAAAAAAGAAATCCCTGCCAGAATTTCCTTGGAAGGTAGGAGTCGTCACCTCTTCTACGGGTGCTGCCGTCAGAGATATCCTCAATATAATAAGAAGGAGAAACCCGAAAGTTTCTGTACTACTATGCCCTGCAAAAGTCCAGGGTGAAGGGGCGGCTGAAGAAATCGCCCGTGGCATTGAAGAACTAAACCAAAGAAAAGATATTGAGGTGATCATTGTCGGGCGTGGAGGAGGTTCGCTGGAAGACCTGTGGGCGTTTAATGAAGAAGTAGTGGCTCGTGCAATATTTGCATCCCATATCCCTGTTGTTTCTGCTGTGGGGCACGAAATAGATTTTACTATTGCAGATTTTGTGGCCGATCTAAGAGCGCCAACCCCTTCGGCAGCAGCAGAGTTAACCGTACCCCTTTTGCAAGATACGGTTAGGGAAATTCGCTCCCTGAATGAAGCACTGATCACAACCCTGCAAAAGAAGCTGGAATATTATAGTGATCTATTAAAAAGGTTGATGGACAGGCGGTTCTTCCACCAACCCAAAGAAATATTCAATCCGCAAATTCAGCGCCTTGATGATTTGCATGTCCGGCTGCTCCGGGGGCTGGAGCAATGCCTGGTATCCCACCAACAGAGACTGCAGGACAAAATACATCGATTATTTCAAGCCTCACCCGAAAAGCATATTCAACATATGAAAGAAAACCGGATGATGTTGGAAAAAAGAATGTTGCATATCATCCAGTCCCAGGTGAGTTTTAATAAGGAACGCTTTGAAGGAATATTAAAAAACCTGAATGCCATCAATCCACTGGCTATTTTAGAAAGAGGGTATAGTATTTGCTCAAAAGATGAAGAATCTCTGAAAACTACAGAAGGGATCAATCCGGGAGACAAGGTTAAAATAAGGCTCTCCCGTGGAGGTTTGGATTGCACCGTAAAAAAAATTATAGAGGAAAACTAAGACGAATATTATTGCAGGTCTTTTGTGGATAGTATTCCGATAATTTCATTGTCCCGGCCCGAGCCCAGATGGCGAAAGGAATTTTCATCCAGTAATTTTTTGGCAGAATCAAGGGACTCATCGACATTAATGGTTGGGACATTACCTTGGAAACCCGAGTCGAATCGCCATTGAGGTTTTTAATAAGAACCTTGATCATCAAGTCGGTTTTGGTAATGATTCCGATAAAGTTTTTGTCATGGGTTACAAGGAGCGATCCGATTGCATTATCATAAATTTTATTCGCGGCTTTATTAACGCTTTCATCTTGCTCAATACTTAAGACAGGGTTTGTCATACGGTCGTTAACGGTTTCCATGGTCACACCAAAAATATTTTTTAGAAAAAGAGATAATAGTTAACATAATTTTACCAACGGTTTATTGTCAATATAAACTTGTTTTCAAAGAGGCCGGTTATGGATGAAATAAAATTTGAAAAAGCCATACAAAGGCTTGAAAAAATAGTCGATGACCTGGAAACGGGAGAATTGGATATTGATAAGTCCCTTGAGATTTTTGAAGAAGGGATAAAGATGTCGCGTGTTTGCTCGAAGAAATTGAGCGAAGCTGAAGCCAAAATAGAAAAGCTGACTCGCGACCAGAAGGGGAATTTAGCGACAGAACTTTTTCCTGTAGAAAAAGAAAATGGTAAATAAGAATATGAAAATCCGGCTTGATCAGTTATTGGTAAAAAAAAACTCGCCATCACAAAGGAAAAAGCCCACGCCATCATTCTAGCCGGTAAAGTAAGAATAAACGATGCTGTTGCCGATAAACCTGGTCGACTGGTTCCTGAAGATTGTCTTCCCGTTATTTTTGGTGAATCCCAACCCTTTTCCAGCAGGGGCGGGGTGAAGCTGGATCACGCCTTAAAACAATTCCATGTTTCGCTTGCAGGAAAAACTACCGTAGATGTGGGAGCTTCCACTGGCGGGTTTACCGATTGCCTTTTACAAAATGGTGCTGAAAAAGTGTATGCCGTGGATGTTGGTTACGGTCAGTTGGACTGGAAGCTTCGTAACGACTCCCGGGTCATTTGCATGGATCGAAAAAATGCCCGAACCTTATGCAAAGAAGATATCGGAGAAATGCTGGACTTGGCTGTGATTGATGTGTCGTTCATATCGCTCCAGCTTGTCATACCCCCCTTGCTGGAAATGCTCAAGCCGGGGGGAGAACTGGTTGCCCTGGTTAAACCTCAGTTTGAAGTCAGGAAAGAAGAAGTGGAAAACCGTGGCATCATTAAAAACCCGGCCAAACATATTCGAGTGCTACTCGACTTGAACCGTTTTATTAAGGAAAAAGGCTGGGTGGTGACTGCGGTAACAGAATCCCCCATTACAGGACAAAAAGGTAATCGGGAATTTTTGGTTCATTGCGTTCATGGTCGTTACAGAAAACCTGTTGCGGAAGAGGTCATCCGCCAGCTAGTCCTGGCACCCGGCGAGCCGCCAGCGTGACGCTGGCCGGGCAACGCCCGGTGGTAATGAGCAATGACTCGTTTGAGCCGAGTTATAACCGGTGGCCTGCCATTAAGGTTGTTGTAGTCGGCTCCACGCCGAGTGTGTCCCTGCTACCCGTTCAGGGCATGAAATTTATAGAAGGAATATCCATCACACACAGGCTCACGAAAGTTTAGGAGGAATATCACGGCTACAGTTCGTCTTTATAGACGATGAAACAATCTACTGGATAGACCAGGTGGGTGTCCCCCCACTGTTTGGAAGCTCTTGGGTCCCATTGTGTTTCGTCTTCGAGGGGTTTCATGCGCA